>Ga0306926_10010639_pt1 | contig 10182 bp, 9 predicted proteins | sample flu12Cox44000178_FD_203759 | JGI IMG/M metagenome (GOLD analysis project Ga0306926, IMG submission 203759) | Lab enrichment of tropical soil microbial communities from Luquillo Experimental Forest, Puerto Rico - flux8day.12C.oxic.44.000.178 (v2)... | ecosystem: Environmental > Terrestrial > Soil... | reverse complement strand
CGGTTGGGAATCGCTACGCGCAAGGCAAACATCTTCGATTGGCCGGACGCCTTGCAAGGACAATTCCGCGAGATCCTTGATAACGAGCAGCGCTTCCGAAAAATCTTCATCATCGAAATAGACGCTCCGGGTGATTACCACCGGAATGCCGGCCAGCGAAGCAGCAACAAGGCCGTTGTGAGAGTCTTCAATGGCAATACAACAAGACGCCGGCATGGCCAATCTCCTCAGCACTTCAAGATACACATCCGGCGCGGGTTTTTTCCGCGGGACCTCGTCGCCGGCAACGATGGCATCGAACCGATCAGGCCAATGCTTCCCGAGTGCGGCCGCCAGCAAGGCGTCGATATTGTCGAGGGATGTCGTGGTGGCGATTGCCAGGCGCTGGCCACGCCGGCGCGCGGATACGAGAAGAGCCTCTACGCCTGGCCGCAGCGGATAATCGCTGTTCGCCATAAGCTCGGCATAACGCGAGGTCTTGATTTGATGGAGTTCGATGACCTCGTGATCGGAAAGAAAAGACGGGCCTCGGCGCGACCGGTCGAAGGCGCGGATGCGCTCCTTTCCACCGGCAATCTTCAGTAATTCCTTGTAAATGGTACGGCCCCACCGCCAATCGAGTCCCATCTTGAGAAAGGCGTCGTTAAACGCCCGCCGATGAACCTCTTCAGTCTCGGCCAGCGTGCCGTCGACGTCGAAGATCAACGCGCCGGCGCATTCCAGCATTTGTCTTGCGCGGGCAATATCGATGGCCGACGCAGCCAGTGGGAGATTCATCCACTGCTCCCGTTCATCCACTGCTCCCGGCCGTGCCGGCCGCTGCCGCGAACACCCGGCTGGCGAGCACGTCTTCGGCCTCGATCGACATCACGTCCTCGCTCGTCAAGATACGGTCGAGATTCGAAACGATGCGGTTTGCCTGGCGAAGGCGCACACGATCAAGGGCGTTTCGAATCGAGCGTGCGTTGGAAAACAATGGCTGCGTTTTGCGCGCAGCGATATAGCGGATGAATGCGCTACGAGCCTCGGACGAAAAGCGGTAGTTCTGCGCCTCGAGCATCAGATCCGCGATGGCAAGTAGTTCGTCATCGGAATAATCGGGAAAATCGACGTGATGGGCAATGCGGGAGCGAAACCCGGGATTGCTCTGGAAGAATTTCTCCATGCGTTCGCCATAACCGGCGAGGATCACAACCAGATCCTCACGCTGCGATTCCATGATCTGGAGCAGGATCTCGATCGCCTCCTGCCCGTAATCCCGTTCGTTCTCTGGTCGATAAAGGTAATATGCCTCGTCGATGAACAACACGCCGCCCATCGCCTTTTTAAGAATTTCCTTCGTCTTCGGCGCAGTATGACCGATATATTGACCGACCAGATCGTCGCGCGTCACGCTGATCACGTGACCGCGGCGGACAAAACCGAGCCGATGCAGGATACCGGCCATCTTCATGGCCACCGTGGTTTTACCGGTGCCGGGATTGCCGGTGAAGGACATATGCAGTGTCGGAAACGTGGTCGCGAGCGCCATTTTCTGCCGGATGCGTTCGACCAGAAGGAGCGACGCGATCTCGCGAATCCTTGTCTTCACCGGTACCAGGCCGATCAATTCCTCGTCGAGCTGGGCAAGCACTGAGGCGATATCGACTGCCTCGAACTCTTCGCGGAGATCGATGGCGTCAAGGGGCACCACGTCGGTGGTCTCGGTTTGAGCGGCTTGCCTAGTCATGGTCAGCCGTATCGTTCGCCTTCGGGCCTCGCAGCGGCATAGGCGTGAGTGGAATAGCGAACGTTGCGACCGGCGGCCTCCTGCCGGTCGAGCCGGAAGCCTGGCTCCTCCTGCGGTCGATTAACGATGAAGGATATCCGCACCGATTCCCACCCATGGCTCGAATCGAAGCCGGAGATGCGGATATAGCGGTCGCCGTAGACGCGACGGCATTCGGCAAGCTCCTTCATGATTCCGGCCGCGTCGCGAAGATCGAACATGGGCAAGCCCCACATCTCCCAATAGGTGTTGCGAGGATGCGGATCGTCCGTGAATTCGAGGTTCACCGCCCATCCTTTTTCGAGGCAGTATTGAACCTGCGCCGAAATCTGCTCGTCGGTCAGGTCAGGCAGGAAGGAAAAACAGCCCTGGGTTATGCGCATGATCATACTCCTCAAACCGCGACACTCGGACTCGGAACGAAATCCGGCGAGTCCGTGGATTCATAGTTGAAGGTAACGTCCTTCCAGACTTCGAGTGCCTCGCGCAGCGGCGTGCAGGTCTGAGCTGCCTTGGCGAGGATCTCTGGGCCTTCATGGACATAGTCGCGGCCCTCGTTGCGGGCGAGGATCATGGCTTCCAGCGCCACGCGGTTGGCGGTGGCGCCCGCCTGGATGCCGCGCGGATGTCCGATCGTGCCGCCTCCGAACTGCAGCACCACGTCCTCGCCGAGCAGATCGAGCAGCTGATGCATCTGGCCGGCGTGGATGCCGCCGGAAGCCACCGGCATCATCCTGTTGAGGCTTGCCCAGTGCTGGTCGAAGAATACGCCATGCTCAAGCTTGGTGGGATTAACGTCCTCGCGGCAGATATCGTAGTAGCCGCGCGTCGTATTCGGGTCCCCTTCCAGCTTGCCCACGACCGTTCCGGCGTGAATGTGATCGACGCCTGCAAGCCGCATCCATTTGGCGATGACGCGAAATGAGACGCCATGCGCGCGCTGCCGGGTGTAGGTGGAATGGCCGGCGCGGTGCAGATGCAGGATCATGTCGTTGCGCCTCGCCCATTTCGCCATTGATTGAATGGCGGTGTAGCCGATCACGAGGTCGATCATGACGATAACGGAGCCGAGGTCGCGCGCAAATTCCGCTCGCTCGTACATATCCTCCATCGTCGCCGCGGTGACGTTGAGATAGGTTCCCTTGATCTCGCCGGTCGCCGCCTGAGCTCTGTTGACGGCCTCCATGCAGTAAAGAAACCGCTCCCGCCAGTGCATGAAAGGCTGCGAATTGATGTTCTCGTCGTCCTTGGTGAAATCGAGACCGCCCTTCAACGCCTCGTAGACAACGCGGCCGTAATTGCGCCCGGAAAGACCAAGCTTCGGCTTGACGGTTGCGCCGAGCAACGGACGGCCAAATTTGTCGAGCCGCTCGCGCTCCACGACGATGCCGGTGGCAGGCCCCTGGAATGTCTTCACGTAGGCGACGGGAAGCCGCATGTCCTCCAACCGCAGCGCCTTCAGCGGCTTGAAGCCGAAGACGTTGCCGATGATCGAGGCCGTGAGATTTGCGATCGATCCGGGCTCGAACAGGTCGAGATCGTAGGCGATGTAGGCGAAGTAGCTGCCGGGCGAATGCGGCACGGGATCGACGCGGTAGCACTTCGCGCGATATTTTTCGGCGGCGGTCAGCCGATCGGTCCACACTACGGTCCAGGTCGCCGTTGACGATTCTCCCGCGACCGCCGCGCAGGCCTCGGTCGGGTCGACGCCGTCCTGCGGCGTGACGCGAAACAGCGCGATGATATCCGTGTCCTTGGGCTCATAGTTGGGCTCATAATAGCCCATCCGCTTGTATTCCATCACGCCTGACCGGTACCGCTCCTTGCCGCGGATCGTCATTGACTGATCGTTCATGTCATCCTCCGTTGGCCTCGTGCCGTCGGCTCACGCCGCGGCAGTTATTTCCCCGATTTGTGGGTCCAGCGCGCCTGAGCGATAGCGCTTCGCCATTTCCGACAGCGGGATCACCTTGATCCTGGACGCGTTGCCCGCCGTACCGAATTGCTCGAAGCGATCACGACAAAGATCGCGCATTGCGTCCATCGCGGGCTTTAAGAATTTGCGTGGGTCGAATTCACTTCTCGCCTGGGTTGCCACCTTGCGAAACATTGCAGTCATCGCCAGGCGGCAGTCGGTATCGATATTGACCTTGCGCACGCCATGCTTGATGCCGCGAACGATCTCTTCGATCGGAACGCCGAACGTTTGCGGCATTTCGCCGCCGAACTGATTGAACATTTCCTGTAGCGGCTGCGGCACCGAGGACGAGCCATGCATCACCAGATGCGTATTGGGCAGTCGTGCGTGAATCTCCTCGACGACCTGCATCGCAAGGATCTCCCCGTCAGGCTTCCGCGTGAACTTGTAGGCGCCGTGTGAGGTCCCCATGGCGATCGCGAGCGCATCGACCTTGGTGGCGCGCACGAAGTCAATAGCCTGATCGGGATCGGTGAGCAGCTGCTCGCGGCTCACTTGGCCTTCGACGCCGTGGCCGTCCTCCTGCTCACCGCCACCATGCTCGAGCGACCCAAGCACGCCGAGTTCGCCCTCTACCGACGCACCGATCCAGTGCGCTATCTCGACCACCCGCCGGGTGATATCGACGTTGTAGGCATAGTCGGCGGGAGTCTTGGCATCGGCCTTGAGCGAGCCATCCATCATTACCGAAGTAAAGCCGTGCTTGATCGCGGTCGCGCAGGTCGATTCGTCGTTGCCGTGGTCCTGATGCAGGCAAAGCGGAATATGCGGATACATCTCTTCAAGCGCATCGATCATCTTGGCTAACATGATATCGTTGGCGTAGGAGCGCGCGCCGCGCGAAGCCTGCATGATGACGGGCGCGTCGACGGCTGCAGCCGCTTCCATGATGGCGAGCCCCTGCTCCATGTTGTTGATGTTGAAGGCCGGCACCCCGTATCCGCGCTCGGCGGCATGATCCAGCAATTGCCTCAGTGTTATCCGAGCCATCTCTATCTCCCTTCCATCGATCGCCGGATCGCACGTCTAGCCGCCGCCGCAACCGCCACCGGTGTGATTCCGAATTCGCGATAGAGCACGCTCGCCGGCGCCGACGCGCCAAAGCCGCTCATGCCGACGAATTCACCGTGATCACCGAGCCAACGCCCCCAATCACCTTCGACGGCCGCCTCCACGCCGACGCGCGGAGCCTTGCCAAGTACTTTTTTCAGGTAGTCACGCGACTGTTGCCCGAACAACTCGAAACACGGTGCCGACACCACCGCGGCTCGCACGCCGTCATCAGCTAGCAATTCAGCGGCCTCGAGCGCCACAGACACCTCCGAACCGGTGGCAATCAGAGTGACGTCGCGCGGTCCGCTGGGTTCGACAATTACGTAAGCGCCGAGCCCAACCTGATTGATCTCGGTTGCGCTGTCGCGGAATGCAGGTAAGGCCTGCCGCGACAGACAAAGAATCGATGGCGAGGTCTCGGCCTTCAACGCACAATCCCAGGCTTCCGCGGTTTCGACCGCGTCGGCCGGACGAAATATCAAAAGGTTGGGAATCGCCCGGAGAGACGCCAAATGTTCGACCGGCTGATGGGTCGGGCCGTCCTCGCCCAGGCCGATCGAATCATGCGTCATGACGTGGATCACACGGATGCCCATCAACGCTGCCAGCCGGATTGCCGGGCGACAATAATCGGCAAAGGAAAGGAACGTTCCGCCATAGGGGATAAAGCCGTCATGAAGCGCGATGCCGTTCATCGCGGCAGCCATGGCGTGCTCACGAACGCCGTAGTGGATGTACTTCCCTTCAAAATGGTCCCGGCGAACCGGCGACTGGGTTTTCGCAAGGGTAAGATTGGAGTGGGTAAGGTCGGCCGATCCGCCAAGAAGATTTGGCAACGCGTCGGCGATCACGTCGATCACCTGCTGGGACGCCTGCCGTGTTGCGAGCTTCGGACGTTCGCTGGTAAACCGTTTCTTGAGGCCGGCCATCGCGCTGGCGTAGGTGGAAGGCAACTTCCTGTTCAGCGCATCGTGAAACGGAGACCTTCCCTTTTCGCAGACGCGTCGGGACCGCTCGATCCATGCTCGGCGCCCTACCTGACCGCGGGCTCCGATCTGGCGCCACTCTGCAAGCACGGCGTCCGGGACCTCGAAAGGCGGATGCGGCCAGTCCAGCACAGCGCGCGTCTTTTGGATCTCTTCAGCGCCAAGGGGCGCCCCATGGATCTTCTCGGTACCCTGGCGGTTGGGCGCACCAAAACCAATGACGGTGCGACACGCGATCAGCGAGGGGCGGTCGCTTTCCCGCGCCTCTCCGATAGCCGCAGCGATAGCCTGGGGGTCGTGGCCATCGATGCGACCGACGCTCCAGCCACTGGCCCGAAACCGGGCAAGCTGATCGTCCGAACATGAGAGTGATGTCGCACCGTCAATCGAAATCTGATTATCGTCAAACAGCACAATGAGCCGGTTCAGCCGCAGGTGACCGGCGAGCGAAATGGCTTCGTGGCTGATGCCTTCCATCAGGCAGCCGTCGCCGGCGATCACATAGGTGAAGTGATCAACAAGGTCATCGCCAAATCGCGCATTCATCAAGCGCTCGGCAAGCGCCATGCCGACGGCGGTTGCGATGCCCTGCCCGAGCGGACCCGTTGTGGTTTCGACGCCCGGCGTATGGCCATATTCGGGATGACCCGGGGTCATCGAACCCCACTGCCGGAAGGCCTTTAACTGATCGAGCGTCATCGCCTCGTAGCCGGTGAGATAAAGCAGCGCATAGAGCAACATCGAGCCATGGCCCGCAGAGAGCACGAAGCGGTCTCGGTCGGGCCAAGTGGGATCGCTTGCGTCGAATTTCAGGAAACGCGAGAACAGTACTGTCGCCGCGTCCGCCATACCCATCGGCATCCCCGGATGTCCCGACTTCGCCTGCTCGACTGCGTCGATGGCGAGAAAGCGAATAGCGTTGGCCATTTCGGCGTGGCCGACTTCGTTGCGGTCGAACGGGCGCGCAAGTACGTTCATATCGTTCGCCTCTTTCGTTCCATCAATTGCAGGATCAATGGAGTGAGAATGAGTTGCATCGCGAGATCGAGCTTGGCGCCATGGATCACGATCGAGTTGGCGCGAGACATGAAACTGTGCGGGATCATTGACAGCAGATAAGGAAAATCGATCCCGCGGGGATTCCTGAGTCTGATCACGACCATCGATTCGTCCGGCGTCGGAATCCATCTCGCAATGAAGGGATTCGACGTATCAACCGTCGGCACACGCTGGAAATTGATGTCGGTTTCGGTGAACTGCGGGCAGATGTAGTTCACGTAGTCGGGCATGCGGCGCAGGATCGTGTCCGTCACCGCCTCGGTCGAATAGCCACGGGCCTGGCGGTCGCGATGCAGTTTTTGAATCCATTCCAGGTTGATGACCGGGACCACGCCGATCTTCAGATCGGCGTACTGGGCCACGTTCACCTTGTCCGTGACGACGGCACCATGCAGCCCTTCGTAAAAGAGAAGGTCCGAATCCACCGGCAGCGATTCCCAGCCCGTAAAGGTGCCGGGCGCCACGCCATATAGCTGCGCCTCTTCTTCGTCGTGTGCGTAGTGGCGTGTTGTTCCCGTCCCAGACTCGCTGTAGTCGCGGAAAAGCTTTTCCAGCTCCTCGAATAAATTGGTCTCAGGGCTGAAATGGCTAAAGTGTTTGTTTCCCCGCTCGGCCTTCTCCATCATCTTCTCGCGCATTTCGGTGCGGTTGTAACGATGGAAGGCGTCGCCCTCGATATAGGCCGCCTTGACGTTTTCTCTCCGGAAAATGTTTTCGAATGTCTTCTTCACCGACGTAGTGCCAGCTCCTGAGGAGCCCGTGATCGATATGATGGGATGCCGGCGCGACATGTCGGCCTCTCAACGAAACAGGCCGCGACGCGCGAACAGTGGTGCATCGCCGCTCTCGAACAGCGGTGGGATGCCCTCGTGAACCACGTCAATGTCACGCACGGCGCGTGGAGATCCCATGATCAGCGGCACGCGCTGATGCGGCGTCCGCGCCGATAGTTCGAGGATGCGGGCGCGGCCACTGCTCGCAGCGCCACCTGCCCATTCCATAATCAGCGCGATCGGATGCGCCTCATAGACCAGACGCAGGCGTCCCTCGCAGTAGCCGGGCCGCGCGTCGGCCGGGTACAGAAAAACGCCACCGCGAACGAGGATTCGATACGCCTCTGCGACCAGCGAACCTATCCAGCGCATGTTGAAATCCCGACCACGCTCACCGTTCACTCCGGCAACGCATTCGTCGATATAGGCGCGCACCGGGCTGCTCCAGTGGCGACGATTGGAGGCGTTGATCGCAAATTCCGGCGTGTCCGGCGGAATGTGGACGCCGCGATTGACCAGAACGAATTCGTCCGAAGCCGGGTTAAGGATGAAGAAATCGACGCGTCCGTCGACTGCAAGCACCAGTGAGGTCTGCGGCCCGTAGATGAAGAAGCCGGCTGCGCATTGGGCGGTGCCTGGCTCGAAGAAGGTGGATAAGACGTCCCTCACCTTCGGACGGATCGAAAAGATCGTGCCGACCGAAATGTTGTTTTCCAGATTTGCCGAGCCGTCCAGCGGATCGATCGCGACGCAAAGTAGCGCGGCTTCGTCGAGGACTTCGGGCAATTCCGCTTCTTCCGAAAGAACGGCCGCGACAGGCGATGCGCGTAACGCATCGCGCATCAGCCGGTCGGCGGCAATATCGATGTCCTTCTGCGCGTCGCCGTCCGGATTTGTGCCTCCCTGAACCCCCGTGATGCCAACAAGGGGGCCCGCCGCAATCACCCGCGAGAGTTTTTTTGCCGCACCTGATACGGCTTCGACGACCTCCGCGACTGCGGCGCGCCGGGCGTCGAGCGCCGGCTCGTCCAGACTAATATTCAGGCGATCATCCACGGGCGACTCCCTTCTTACCACACCCTCTTGGACGGGGTTTCATCCGCGCGACCCCATATCGGGAGTCGCTGCGTATCAACGCGCGAATTGCCCAATTATGGAAATTTTAATATCTTTGGATTGCCCAAAGTATTTCTTATGGAGGCTTCATGGCGTGGCATTTTTCGCGGGATCTTACGATTCGTCAGCTTCGCGCGCTATCGGCCGTCCACTCGGCGGGTTCGATCACCTCGGCAGCCAGCCGTCTCAACCTCACCCAGCCAGCGGTAACACTCCAGCTCCGCAACCTGCAGACGCTCGCTGGCTTGCCACTGATTCAACGGACGGGCGACGGAATGTCGTTGACGGACGCCGGCAGTCACGTGCTGACTCTCGTTGAACGGATCGAAGCGGCCTTGCTCGACTGCGAACAATCGCTTGACATGATCGCCGGTCGAACTGGCGGGCGCGTATCGATCGGCGCTGTCAGTACCGCGAAATATTTCGTGCCGTTCGCGATCGCCGCGTTTTCACAGCGATTTCCCAAGGTCGACGTGACTCTGAGGATCGGCAATCGCGAAGACATCCGCAACGCCTTGCGCGGTTATGAGCTGGATATCGCGGTGATGGGGCAACCGCCTCCCGACCTCGACGTCGAAATGAGGCTGCTGGGCAAGCACCCGCAGATCATTGTCGCGGCGGCCGACCATCACCTGGCGAAGCGGCGGTCGGTCGCGGTCTCCGAACTTGCTGGCGAGACCTTCATCACACGCGAACGCGGTTCCGGCACCCGGATGCTGATGGAACAATTCTTCCAGAAGAACGGTCTTACGCCAAAGATCGGCATGGAGATGGACAGCAATGAGACCATCAAGCAGGCGGTGATGGCAGGACTCGGCATCGCCTTCATATCGCAGCACACTGTCTTTTACGAACTGGACGAACGCCGCCTTATCACGCTCAGGGTGAAGGGTTTGCCCGTCATGCGGCAATGGCACGCGATCCGCCGCGCGGACAAGGTCCTGTTGCCTCCGGCTCAAGCCATGCTCGATTTTCTTGGCAAGGAAGGCTCACGCTACTTGCCGAAACCGGACGAAAAGTGACATTTTCGACGAGCGCTGCGCTTGGCGCTTTCAAGACCATAGGCACTGTCGGCCCTCGAATATGCGGTCATCTTTTGCCGCTCAAGGGTCAGCTTCTCCGCCCCGACCCGGAATGTCTGTTCACGATCGCTTGCAAGACATTCGGCAGAGGCCTTGCGGATTAAAGGCAGCGAAAAGTCGTTTTTTGCCCCTTTGGCGGAACGCATTGGGGGCATCTTTGGTTTTGCCGTCAATTAACGGACCTCGCCGCTGAATTGACCAAGGTTCGCTTCGGACCAAAGAGCAGACATTCCCGGAACGCGAACGAACATCCGCTATTCCTCCGACCCTCCACCTTCCGAGCCAGACACATCGCAGAAGCGCAAGGGCATGTGCCTTACTTGGCCGCTTCACGCGTGAACGCCAAAAATTGCCAAAAAGCCGTCGA
>Ga0306926_10010637_pt1 | contig 10183 bp, 7 predicted proteins | sample flu12Cox44000178_FD_203759 | JGI IMG/M metagenome (GOLD analysis project Ga0306926, IMG submission 203759) | Lab enrichment of tropical soil microbial communities from Luquillo Experimental Forest, Puerto Rico - flux8day.12C.oxic.44.000.178 (v2)... | ecosystem: Environmental > Terrestrial > Soil... | reverse complement strand
TTTTGCACCTTTGCGGCTTTGTTCGATGCGGCGCTGTTCGGCGTCAATGGCTTGCGGCATGGGCGGTCGGCTCCGGTCTGGCCGCTTCGAGATCGGGCGGGTTTTGCGTGCGTTTGGTCGCCGTCGTCTGCGCGAGCAACCGCCACGCATCCAGCGTGCATGCGACCGACCAGGCCTGGGCCGGGGCGCCGCGCGGGTGGTGCGGCGGATCGCCGTCGAAGATCTCGCCGATCGTGCCCACCGCCTGGTCCACCATTGCGTCGCTGATCGCTTCCAGCATGGCTTTTGCCGCCGTTGCGTCGCCGCTGACACGATACGCGGCAAGCGCGAACGGTCCGAGCAGCCAAGCCCAGACCGGCCCCTGGTGATAGCCGCCGTCGCGGTCGCGCACGCCGCCGCCGTAACGGGGATGATATGCCGGGCTGCCGGGCGCCAGCGAGCGCAATCCGAAGGCGGTGAGGAGGTGGTGCCTGCAGACCGCGACGACGCGCGCCTGGTCATCCGCGGAGAGCGGACTGTGCGGCAGGCTGACCGCAAAGATCTGGTTGGGCCTGATGCTGGCATCGTCCCCATCGGGCCCGTCGATCACGTCGTACAATCCCTCGCCGTCCGCGCGCACGAAGCGTGCAAAGCTGCGCTCGGCGGTGTCGGCGAGCGCGCTGAAACGGTCCGGCTGTGCCAACCGGGCGGCGAACGCGCTCATGATGCGCAGCGCGTTGTGCCATAGCGCATTGATTTCGACCGGCTTGCCGATGCGCGGCGTGACCACCCAATCGCCGACCTTCGCATCCATCCACGTCAGCTGCACACCCGCAGCACCAGCCTTGAGCAGGCCGTCGGCCCGATCCACTGCGATGCCGTAGCGGGTGCCCTTGCGGTGCCATTCGATCATGTCGGACAGCACCGGGAAGGCCTCACCGATCGCGGCAAGGTCCGCGGTCGCATCGAAGTAGGCTCGCCAAGCCTCGAAAAACCACAGCGATGCATCTGCCGTATTGTATTCGGGGCGATCCCCCGGTCCGGGGAAGACGTTGGGCAGCATCCCTTGACTGACGAAACTCGCGAATGTCTTCAGTATGCGACGCGCCGTGTCGGACCGTCCGGTCGCCAGGGCGAGGCCCGGCAGGCTTATCATCGTGTCGCGGCCCCAGTCGCCAAACCAGGGATAGCCCGCTATGACAGATTGACCGTCGGCTACACTAGGAAGCGGTCGAGAAAACAAAAAGGCATCGGCCGCGAGCGCAAGCCGGGCGACCCAGGCGGGCGCTTGCCGCATTGCCGGGCTGCTCGCCCTCGCGGTCGCTACGGTCGCACGGTCATGGTCGAGACGGCGGCGGAGCGCGGACGCGAGGTTAACCGACGGCTCGGATTCGAGGCTCGCAACGATGCCACACCACTGTCCAGTGGTAAGTGGCATCGTTACCTCGCCGACGCACAGATGACTGTCCGTCGACTCCAGGCCGCGCTCGGCTTCGACCGGAAGATCAAAATTCCGGTACCAATCGCGCTTGGGCACAACCTCGCCACCGGACGCTCGAATGGTCAGCGAGAAGAGGCCCGCGTTCGCGACCAGGAGACTCTCGCCAGCAACCCGAATGTCAGGGTCGAAGCCGCCGACGGATGTCGTGCCATGGTGGTCGCGATCGTTGGCCAGCAGGGTCACCCGCAAGGACAGCCCATCCTCCGGCGGATCGGCCCCCGGTTGTAGGAGCCACACGGCATAAACCGTGTGGGCGCCGGGCTCCATCCAAATGCGCGCCTCTACTTGGCGGCCCCCGACCTCGTAAGTCCACACGGGAACGGAGTAGTCGAGATGAAAGCTTCGGATCCAGACATGACCCGCCGGAGCGATGTCGCCGCTCTTCCATCGGTTGGTGAACAGCGGCCAAGAATGCGCGCCGTCGATCAGGGTGGCATCAGCCTTGGCAAGTATCAGCCGACGTCCGAGCGGCGATGCGACCGGCGCGATCAGCAATCCATGATAGCGCCGAGTCAAGCTGCCGGCGATCGTCCCAGCCGCATAACCGGCGAGTCCATTGGCAATCCACCATTCGCGTCGCTCCGCCTGGCCGAGATCACCGCAGATCGCGCGCGTGAATCTGATCGAACATGGAGCCGAAATGGATGATGGGGGGTGCGAATTCGATGACCCCCCGTCTTGCGCAGGTGCCTGCAGTAGTCCAGAGCCGCCCCTGTTCGATTTGGACTCTTTCATTTTCGGGCCTAACGCAGGTTTAGCGAGAAGGCGCTGCCCGGCGACTGCATCTTTGCGTCGGCTGCAACCGCCGGCCAGCCCTAAGTTTTTAAGGAGGCCCCGTGCCGATATCGATCGCCAGGGTTTGCAGCGGGTGGGCCGCGGGGTCGCTCATGTGCCGATCCCTCTCCGTGCGTCTATGGGCGCATCGCGCCTTGGCTGACCGCCGCCGAAGCGCCAAGCCGTCGGATGATCTCTTCGGCGACTTGCCCGGATGGCGGCCCCACATCGACCGTCAGCGGATCCTCGTCCGGAAGCGGCTCCTCAAGCGTATCGATCTGGCTTTGCAGCAGGCTTGCGGGCATGAAATGGCCGCTCCGGCCCGACAAGTGTTCGGCAATGAGATCCCGGCTGCCGCGAAGATAGACCAGCCGTGCTTCCGGCCGATCGCCGATGACGATCCGGCGATAGGATCGCTTGAGCGCGGAACAAGTGATGATCCCCGGCTGCTTCTTGGCGCGTTCGCCGTCGATCCAGGCCGCCACGGCCTCGAGCCAGGGCTGGCGGTCCGCATCGGTCAGCGGGATTCCGGCATGCATCTTGGCGACGTTCGCCTCAGGATGGAGCGCGTCACCCTCCTCGAAGGGCCAGCCCAGGCGCGCAGTCAGTTCCCGCGCGATCGTCGACTTGCCCGATCCCGACACGCCCATGATCACCAGGATCGGCGGACTGCCCCGGTGCGCGCGGGCGCTGTCGAGACGATGGACACCGGTCGCATCGGCGACGAAGACCGGATCGGCTCGGCTGATGAACAGGCCGCTCTCGACCACCCCGACGATGCGTCCGATGCGCTCCTCTAGCCGCGCCGGATCGGAGATGGGGCCGAAGCTGCAGTCGAGAATTCGGTTGCCGCTGTCGGTGACGAAGGGCTCGCGCGCCGGCGACTGGCGTAACTGGACGCTGGCGCCACGCACCTCTAGGGCGGCCCGGGTTGCTTCCAGCCCGAAGGCGACGACTTCCACGGGAACCGGTGTGCGCGTCCCCAGCCGATCGACGAGCTTGGCGCCGTCGACGACGATGGCGAGGCGCCGGCTGGCGGCGGCAACGATCTTCTCGCGCAACAATGCGCCGCCCAGTCCCTTGATCAGGTTGAGGGTGCCCCGCTCGACCTCGTCCGCGCCGTCGATCGTGAGATCGATCTGCCGATGCTCCGAGAACGAGGTAAGCGGAATGCCGGCCGCCCTCGCCTGCGCCGCCGTTCGCTCCGACGTTGGAATGCCGACAAAGCGCAGACCCTGTCGATGCCGCCGCGCCAGAGCCTCGACCGCGAAAGCCGCCGTCGAGCCGGTGCCGAGCCCGACGACCATGCCATCCTCGACCAGCTCGACCGCCGCCTCCGACGCCGCGCGCTTCAGCGCATCGCGATCGGCATCGCTTGGGAATGCTGCTGCGCTCATGACTTGGCCGCGCCCGCGGCGGCGTTTGCGCGGATCGCCGCAATGGCCGCCTTGTAGTCCTTCGTGCCGAAGATCGCCGAGCCAGCCACGATCGCGGTTGCACCCGCGCCGGCCGCCTGCCGCGCCGTCGGCTCGTTCTCGCCGCCATCGACCTCGATCACCGGATCGAGGCCACGTTGCGCGCACATCTCCCGGATGCGCCGAATCTTGGGCAACATCTCGGGCAGGAACCGTTGCCCGCCAAAGCCGGGATTGACCGTCATCACCAGGATGATGTCGCAGAGATGCAGGACATATTCGATGAGTTCTGGCGGGCTCGCCGGGTCGACCACCACGCCCGCCTTCTTGCCGAGCGCCCGGATCTGGCCGAGCACCCGATGCAGGTGGATGGTGGAACCGGGCTCGGCCTGGACCAGCAGATGGTCGGCGCCGGCTTCGGCGAAGGTGGCGAGATAGCGCTCCGGCTCGACGATCATCAGATGAACGTTGAGCGGCTTTGCCGTCGAGCGCCGAATGGCCTGAAGCACGACCGGACCGATGGTGATGTTGGGCACGAAACGGCCATCCATCACGTCGACATGGATCCAGTCGGCGCCGGCTGTGTCGACGGCGCGCACCTCCTCGCCCAGGCGCGCGAAGTCGGCCGACAGTATCGATGGCGCCACGAGTATGGAGGCCACCATGGTCCTAGAGCCTGCTTTGGTTGAATGGACTGAGACCCATGAGCGCTCCCAGCAATACATAACCTACCCCTCGCCGGCCGCGGCGCGATCGACGAACCAGACGAGCTCGCCGACGGGCCTGACACGCGCCGCCGGAACGTCGCTGCCGCCGGCACGGATCGTCCGGAAGATCGCGGCCTTTTCCTTGCCCGCCACGAGAAAAGCGACCCGCCGGCTGCTCTCGATCACCGGATAGGTCATGGTGATGCGAACCTCAGGCCGGCCGTGCGAGACCGCGGCGACCCAGCGCTTGCGCTCCTGCAGCACCGGTTCGCCCGGCAGCAACGAAGCGGTATGGCCATCGGGGCCAAGCCCGAGGAGAGTGATGTCGAACAGCGGCTTCGCCGGGTCCAGCACCGCGGCGCCATAGGCCGCTTGCAGGGTCCGCTCGTAGCGCGAGGCGGCCTCCTCAGGGGTACCATCGGCCGGCACAGGGTGGACATTTCCTGGCGGTACCGGCGCCTTGTCCAGCATCGCCTCGCGGGTCATCCGGTAATTGCTCTCCGGATGATCGTAGGGAACGAATCGTTCATCGCCCCAGTACCAAGAGACCTGTGGCCAGGGGAAACGTCCGACGAATTCATCGGAGGCGAGCAGGGCGAAGAGAGCCTTCGGAGTCGAACCGCCCGAAAGCGACACCCGAAAGGTGCCCTTCGCCGCAAGGGCCGCCGACGTCATCCATTCGGCCACATGGTGCGCAAGCGCCGCCGGATCCGGAAGCGTTTCGATGCGCCCTCTCATCTCGCCCATGCCGCACCTCAATCCGACGAGCCGAGAATGAATCGCTCCATCGCCTTGGCGAAACCTTCGTCGTTGTAGGAGTCCGTGGTGGCGCTGGCCTGCGCCTTGACCTGGTCGGACGCATTGCCCATCGCGATGCTGAAACCCGAGCGCTTGAACATGGGCACGTCGGTGGGCTGGTCGCCTATGGTTGCGATCTCCGAGGGCGGCACTCCGAGGTGCCGCGACAGGAATTCCACCACCGCGCCCTTGTTCGCGTCCTTGTTCGTCACATCTAGGTAATAGGGCTGCGAGCGGTTCGCCGTCGCACGCTGGCCAAAGGTCGCGCGGGCGTCGGCCTCGCAGCGCTGTACCTTGTCCAGGTCATCGCTGACACCGACGATCTTGGCGACCTGGTCCAGCTTTTCAGCGACATCCGTCACGACCTTCGGCGAGAACTTGACGGTCCAGGCTTCGTGGGCGACGTGCGGCCCATCGGCGTTGCCGACCAGCCAGTCATGGCCGCGATAGACCCAGACATCGAGTCCGTGGGCCCGGAGCAGCTCGATCGACTTGGCGGCGACATCGGCCGGCACGGCCTTCTGCTCGATGATCGTGAGGTCCGGTTTCACGACAAGCCCGCCGTTGAAGCCGGCGATCGGCGTGTCAAGTTGCAACGCCTCCAGCAACATGGCCATGCCTTTGGGCGGCCGGCCGCTGGTGATGGCGAAGCGGATGCCGGCCGCCCGCAGGCTGTGCACGGCGGCCTGGGCGCGTTTGGTCAGCACCTTCTCCTCGGTGACGAGCGTGCCGTCGACGTCCGCCAGCACCAGGGAGAGCTTTCGCTTTTCTGCCATCGGGCCTCGCGATGTTCGTTCACTCGAGCGGCCGCCAGGCGCGTTCGTTAGGCGCCAGCAACTCGTCGGCCGCTGACGGACCGTCGCTGCCCGCGACATAGTTCGGGAAATCCTTCGGAGGGCTGCTCACCCACAAGTCGAGGATCGGCTGCACCGCCCGCCAGCCCGCCTCGATATTGTCGGCGCGCTGGAACAGCGTCGCGTCACCGATCATGCAGTCATAGATCAGCGTTTCGTAACCCGTATTGGGCGCCATGGCGAAATAGGACTTGTAGGCGAAGTCCATGCTGACGTTGCCGAGCGTCACCGTGGGACCGGGACGCTTGGCGGCGAACTGAAGCGCAATGCCTTCGTCGGGCTGGATGCGTAGGATCATCCAATTGGGATTCATCCGCTCCACGTGCGTGCCGCGGAAAAGCGTGTAAGGCGCCTGGTGGAAACGGATGGCGATTTCCGTCAACCGGCGCTTCAGAGATTTGCCTGTGCGCAGGTAGAAAGGCACCCCGGCCCAGCGCCAGTTGTCGATCTGCAGCTTCCAGGCGATGTAGGTCTCCGCGCTCGAATCGGAGGCCACGTCGGGTTCGCGGCGATAGGCCTGGACCTGCTTGCCCAGAACGACGCCGGCATCGTACTGGCCGCGCACGGCATCCTTCATCGCTGGCCCCGGCGTAACCGGACGTATGGCCTGGATAACTTCCGCCTTCTTGTCGCGGACGGCCTCGGCATCGAAAGAGATCGGCGGCTCCATTGCCGTCAATGACAGCAACTGGAACATGTGGTTGGGCATCATATCGCGCAAAGCACCGGTGACCTCGTAGAACTTGCCTCGCCGTTCGACGCCGACCGTCTCCGCCGCCGTGATCTGGATGTGGTCGATGTGCTGCCGGTTCCACAGCGGCTCGAACAGGCCGTTAGCGAAGCGCAGCGCCATGATGTTCTGGACCGTCTCCTTGCCGAGGAAATGGTCCATTCGATAGATCTGATGCTCCTGCAGCGTCTTCAGGATCGCGGCATTGAGCGCCTTGGCCGATGGCAGATCGTGCCCGAACGGCTTCTCGATGACGACGCGCCGCCATTGCCGGTCGTTTTCTGTCACCATGTCCGCCGCCCCGAGGGCGGCAACGACGACGCTGAAAAAGCGGTCCGCGACGGCGAGATAGAAGAGATGGTTGCCGGCCGTGCCGGCCGTCTTGTCGAGTCCTGCGAGATGCTCCTTGAGACGGCTGTAGGTTTGCCGGTTGGTGAAGTCGCCCTGCAGGTAGGTCATGCGATCGGTCAGCCACCGCCACGCAGCCTGGTCGATCCGGTCGGCCTGGAACTCGCCGTCATGGCTGGCGAATTCGTTCATCATGTCGGTGAGGCTTTTGCGCCAATCTTCCACGGTCATGTTCCTGTAGTCGATGCCGACGAGCCGGAACCCATCGGGCAGCCGCTTGGCGATCACCAGATTGTAGAGCGCCGGCGCGACCAGGCGCTTGGTCAGATCGCCTCCGGCACCGAAGATCGCCATGGCGCAAGGCGGCGCGACGGACACGGTCTCGGCCTTCGCCGCGGCCCTGGCATTGGTGGATGGGTCAGCCCCGTTCAGCATGGCTTCTGGTTCCTCTCTGCCGATCTCACTTGCGCCCGAGCATTTCCAAGGCAGCTGCGACGACCTTGTCGGGCTCGAAGCCATACTTGCGCTGCAACTCCTTGAGCGGCGCGGAAGCGCCGAAGGCCTTCATGCCGATGACCCGCCCATGGTCGCCCACATAGTGCTCCCATCCCAATGTCGATCCCTGCTCGACGGCAAGTCGCGCCTTGACGGGAGGCGGCAGCACTTCCTCGCGATAGGACTGCGGCTGGTGCTCGAAGATGTCCCAGGACGGCATGGAGACGACACGCGAACGGATCCCTTTGGCCACCAGCGCTTCGTGGGCCTCGACAATCAGCGCGACCTCGCTGCCCGAAGCGATCAGGATGATCTCGGGCGGGCCACCTGGGGCGTCCGCCATGACATAGGCGCCGCGCGCGACACCCGTCGCCGATGCGTACTTGCCACGATCGAACGTGGGCAGCGGCTGGCGCGACAGCGCGAGCACCGCCGGCTGATGGCGCAGTTGCAGGATGTAGCGATAGGCCTCGACGACCTCATTGGCGTCCGCGGGCCGCAGCACGACCAGGCCGGGTATGGCGCGCAGGGAAACGAGCTGCTCAACCGGCTGGTGCGTCGGGCCATCCTCGCCGTCGCCCATGGCTTCGTGAGTGAAGACGAAAATGCTCGGTAGCTCCATAAGCGCCGACAATCGGATCGCCGGGCGGGCGTAGTCGCTGAAGATGAAGAAGGTCGCCCCGAAAGCACGCAGCTTGGAGAGCGACAGTCCGTTGACGATCGCCGCCATGGCATGCTCGCGGATGCCGAAATGGAAATTGCGGCCGCCGGGACTGCCGGGCTCGAAGTCGCCGGCGCCGGCGAATTTGAGCGTCGTCTTGTTCGACGGGCCGAGGTCCGCCGATCCGCCGAGAAACCAGGGAATGTTCTGGGCGAGGACATTCAGGACTTCACCTGAGGCGTCGCGGCCGGCGATACCCTTGGGATCGGGCTTGAAGCTCGGCAGGTTGCGATCCCACCCCTTGGGCAAATCGCGCTGCTGCATCTGGTCGATCTCGGCGGCAAGCTCCGGGAACTGCTTGCGGTAGTCGGCGATGAGCGCCTCCCAGCGACGCCGCGCCCGCGCGCCGCGCGCGCCGATGCCGGCATCGAATGCGCCCATGACCCCCTCGGGCACGAGAAACTTGGCATCCTCCGGCCAGCCGTAGGCGCGCTTGGTGAGCCGGACCTCATCTTCCCCCAGGGGCTCGCCGTGGGCTGCCGAGGTGTCGATCTTGTGCGGAGAGCCATAGCCGATGTGGCTGTCCAGGATGATCAGCGTCGGCCGGCCCTCGGTCTTGCGAAAGACCGCAAGGGCGTCCTCGATACGCTGCAGATCGTTGGCGTCGCCGACGCGCAGCACGTTCCATCGATAGGCAAGGAAGCGCGCCGCGACATCCTCGGTGAAGGCGATGCTCGTCTTGCCTTCGATGGTGATGTGGTTGTTGTCGTAGATCCAGCACAGGTCGTCGAGACCGAGATGGCCGGCCAGCGAGGCGGCCTCCGAGCCCACCCCTTCCATCAGGCAGCCGTCGCCGCAAACGGCGTAGACGTCGTAGTCGAACAGGTCGAAGCCGGGCTTGTTGTAGCGGCTGGCGAGCCATTTGCGGGCAATCGCCATGCCGACGCTGGTGGCGATCCCCTGCCCCAACGGACCGGTCGTCGTCTCGACCCCGGACACCCAGTGATATTCCGGATGCCCCGGCGCCTTGCTCTCGAGCTGGCGGAACCGGCGGATGTCGTCGAGGGTGACCGACGGCTTGCCCTGGCATTCATACTCCGCATTCACGGCCTGGGTGCGCGTCAGGTACAGCAGCGACCACAACAGCATCGAGGCATGGCCGTTGGAAAGAACGAAGCGATCGCGATTGGGCCAGATCGGGTCCTGCGGATCGAAGCGCATGACCCGGTTCCAGATCGCATAGACCAGCGGCGCCAGCGCCATCGGCGTACCGGGATGACCCGACTTCGCTTGCTGGACCGCGTCAATGGAGAGCGTGCGGATCGTGTTGATCGCCCGTTGATCGAGCTCTTCGGTGGTCATGTCACGGCTCCGTTCCTGCATCCGCGCTTCGATCGGCTACGGCTTGGCGGGCTTCTCGAGATGCCCGCCAAATTCGTAGCGCATGGCCGAGAGCAGCTTGTCGGCGAAATCCGCCTCGCCGCGCGAGCTGAACCGCTCGTAGAGGGCGCAGGACAGGACATGGGCAGGCACGCCCTCGTCGATCGCCGCCTTGAGCGTCCAGCGGCCTTCGCCGGAATCGGAAACCCGTCCGCCGAATTTCGACAGGGCGGGGTCCTGGATCAGGGCCGCGGCCTGGAGATCGAGCAGCCAGGAGGCGATCACGCTGCCGCGCCGCCAGACCTCGGCAATGTCCGGCAAGTTGAGGTCGTACTGGTAATGTTCGGGATCGCGCAGGGGCGTGGTTTCCGCGTCGACCACGCCCGATCCCTTGCCGATATTGGCGGCCTTGAGAACTGCTATTCCCTCGGCGTAGGCCGCCATCACGCCGTATTCGATGCCGTTATGCACCATCTTGACGAAATGACCGGCGCCGTTCGGCCCGCAATGCAGCCAACCCTCCTCGGACGTGCCGCGCGCC
>Ga0306926_10010636_pt1 | contig 10183 bp, 15 predicted proteins | sample flu12Cox44000178_FD_203759 | JGI IMG/M metagenome (GOLD analysis project Ga0306926, IMG submission 203759) | Lab enrichment of tropical soil microbial communities from Luquillo Experimental Forest, Puerto Rico - flux8day.12C.oxic.44.000.178 (v2)... | ecosystem: Environmental > Terrestrial >... | reverse complement strand
GGCGCCGAACTCGTTGTAGTGCCGACCTTCGGGGGTTGGCTCCAGCAAACTCAGATACTTAGGTGCCCCGAAGTGCTCGAATCGGCGAAGTTAGGTTAGTGCCCGTCCATAAACGCACGTTTTTTGGGCGCTATTGACGGTCTCGAGTGGGCGGTGTCGGCAGCGACGAGCCGGTTTTCGCGTTTGAGTCGCGGCCGAGGACAGGAGAATCGTTAAACGAGCAGGGGTGGGCGGGGACAATTGGCCGGCGGCTGGCGGCGTTGACGAGGTTGGTTTGGGTGCCGGCTATGCCGGTTTGAGGCGTGCGAACAGCACCAGGTTGTGGGCCACCACCGCGGACCAGATGTAAGTCTTGAAGTGGTCGAGCCCGCGCCACGTGCAACGTGCCAAACCGTAGCCGCGCTTGAGGCAGGAGATGCTGGCCTCGATCCCGGCGCGGAAGTTGCGCAGCTTGCGATAGACCCAGCGGCTCTTGACCATGTCTTCGACAGCGATGCCGCGCTTCTTGTGGAAGGCGACATCCTGTACGCCGCGTGCCTTGGCCTGCTTGAGATTGTCGAAACTGGCATAGCTGCCATCGGCGGCCATCTGCCGCGGCGGCGCGCCGCAACGGGCGATCTGGCGATCGAGCATTGACAGGAAGCGCTCGGCGTCGGCGGGGTTGCCGGCCTCCACGACGACATCGAGGATCAGACCGCTCTTGCCGGTGACCAGGTTGAGCTTGTGACCGTACTGCACGTCACGGCTGCCCTTGAGGATGATGTCGGCGTGCGGCTCGAACAGGCTGACCAGCTTCTCGCTAGCCGGCACCGCCAGGCCTTCCAGTACCCGACGCTCGCTCTGGGCGAAAACGCACTCGATTAGCGGCAGATAATGGCTGAGCCGGGCGCGCCACCGCTCGGCCGCCATCCCAACGACGTTGGCCAGCTGTTCGGCGGCTGCGCGCAGCGCGGCCAGGGTTGCGCGGGTGGTAGCGATTAGCTCGCGATAGAGCTGGCGCTTCTTGCCCGCGGCTGTAGTCGATCGCTCGCGCCCGCTTCTTGGCCATGCGCCGGCGATCGCGCCACAGGATCACCGGCGCTCGCGGCAACGCACTGGCCTGGCGCAACAGCCGCGTCATGACGCGCACGGCATCCCACAGCAGTGCGCTGTCGCTCGGCTCGTGCATCAGCGCCGCGCTGACCGTGCTGTCGATCCGCACCGTGACGCCGCTCTCCAGCTTTTGCTGTTTGGCGCTGACCAACAATGTCCGATTGACCGCCTCCCAGGTCTCCGGGCGGATCGCGCTGATCGTCTGGTGCAGCACCGATTTCTTCGGCGACCAGGCCAGCGGCAGTCGGGCAAAGGCTCGAAACGACGCCGAATCCTCAAGGTCAAACGCCAGCTCTTCGTAGCTCAGCTGCCGTTGTTGCTTGAGCAGCGCACAGCGCAGAACCGTCTCCGCCGGCAGTCCTCGGCGTCCCGTCTCGCGCAGCCCGCCGCGGCGCAAATCACTGGCCACCAGGCTCACCAGCAGGCGCTGCTGATCCAGCCACTGCGAGATGGCTTGCAACTCGCAGCCGATCTCGTGACGCGCAAAGACCTCGAATAGAGTGGCCTGGATGATGCGTTCCTGACGCATTGTCGGCTCCGACGGCAAGGGTTGCGCTGCGGTTTCAGTGGTTTGTAACCGCAGCCTACCCGAAATCGCCCGGCCTTGCCCGCGCAAAATCGCGATTGTTCCCGTAATTTCAAAAACTTAGAGTTTATGGACGGGCACTAGCCTAGCTTCCGCTTACGTCAATCCCATCGTGTTCCTCATGAACACGATCATACTACCTGTTCACCCGTTACGCAGGCTAGCTGCACCGACAAGTTCAGCGCTCGCTGCAGGGCGAGGCGTTCGATGAGCTGCTCGATCGAAAAGGTCGGAGAGAGCCTATGGGTCTTTTCCATCATTTCAATTCCAGAGGTTTCGCGGCGACGTTTGGAGCTGGCGCAGGGCCGATTTGGCAGCAATGGCGGCGAAGTCCTTCTCGCGCACCACGCGGCTAAGGCCGCGCAGCGGGCGAGTCAGGCGCCAGGAGGAGGATCGGTAAATTGCTTCGAATTCGAGCCTTCAGCAGCAACTGCTCGGCGACGGCGCCCGGTGTCGCCTCCACCAGCGTCCAAATCCGCCGGGAGTATCGACCTAGCGAATCGCGGTCCAATGCCGCGTTCTCCAGCGGGTAGAAGCGAGATTCGATGGACTGGACAAAATAGGCGTAGCGGTCTGCCTGCACCTTCCACAGGTCGAAGAAGGTGCGTCGCCGTAGGTGAGCTGCAGGCGCCCGCTCTCTCGGTCGCGCAACGTGTCCCAGGCGACCAGCCGTTCCCGGCCGCTCGCCGAGCGCAGCCGCAGGCCCTCGGCGCCGATCGCCGTCACCTCTAGAACCGAGCCGTTGACGCCGATGACCCCGCGCAGCCCGTCCGTGCAGCGCGCATTCGTGCGCGCGAACAGCCGCAGCCGGTCGCCGACCGCGAGCGGCGGTTCGTACTTCGCGCCGAGCTGATTCGTCGCTTGCAGCACGACCTGGTCCGGCCCGAGCTCGCCCGCGCTCCGCCGCTGTTCGCGGACCGAGCCCATGTTCCCTTTCCCACTGCGCAAGCGCCGAGAAGAAAGTTACTCCCGGTTTCGACGAGCGCGGCAGCGACACCAGCGAGGCCGAACCGCATTATATTTCCAAGCTCTCGCTGCCAGCATTCCGTTGTCTGCTATACTAATGATCTCCTGGACTAATGATCTCCTGGAACCGATGTTTCCATGAAAGCTGAGACGACCGCACGAAACGTCAGCATCGCTGTTGTGATCCCTTGTTATCGTGAGAAGGCCCATATCCTTGACGTGCTGGCCCGTATCGGCCCGGAGTGGCGGCGATCTATGTCGTTGACGACTGTTGCCCGGGGCATACCGGCGATCTTGTTGCAACGGAATGCCGCGATGATCGGGTCCGGAACAATCTCGGGGTTGGCGGCGCTGTCCTTGCTGGGGCACGCTTGGCGCTAACGGATGGCCATCGTATTGTGGTAAAGGTCGACGGCGACGTGAATCAAGGCGCTTGATGATCGTTTCCCTCCCTCTTTCCTTTCAGAACGGTCATCAGGGCTTGTGCAGCCCGGATAAGCGCAATTTGGCTAAAATGTGTTAGACCGCAGATGGCTTGAACTAGCGCACCCGGTGCGGCTGCAGCCGCCTATCGGCGAAACTCGGCGCTTCTGCTCCCGAGTTAAGATGCTTCGCCACGATGCGGAGACATTGAAATATTGAATTTTAACGGCATTCGACCCTAACCTAAAGTTTCGCATCTCCGGGGGATAAGCGATATGAGTGATCGTCCTGAATTGACCATCGTGATTCCCTGTCTCAACGAGGCGAAGACGATCGCGGGATGCCTTGCCCAGGCGCGCACTTTCCTAACGCGCAGCCGCGTTGTCGGCGAAATCGTGGTTGCGGATAACGGCAGCACAGACGGGTCGCAGGCGATCGCCGAAGCTTACGGGGCCCGAGTCATCGAGATCCCGCAGAGAGGCTACGGCAGCGCCCTTATCGGCGGCATCCGCGCGGCGCGCGGCACCTACGTGATCATGGGCGATAGCGACGGCAGCCATGATCTCAACGCCCTCGAGCCGTTCGTTGATAAGCTGCGCGAAGGCTATGAGCTTGTGATAGGCAATCGCTTCAAGGGTGGCATCAAGCCCAACGCGATGTCAGCACTGCACCGTTACCTCGGCAATCCCGTTCTTTCGGCCATCGGCCGGCTCTTTTTCCACAGCCCTTGCGGCGATTTTCACTGCGGCCTGCGCGGCTTCCACCGGGGCGCTATCCTCGGCCTGGACCTGCAAGCGCCGGGCATGGAGTTCGCCAGCGAAATGGTTGTGAAGGCCACTATCAACAAGCTCAGGATCACGGAGGTACCGACGACCATGTGGCCGGACGGCCGCGGCCGTCCACCGCATTTGCGTAGCTGGCGCGACGGATGGCGGCACTTGCGTTTTATGCTATTATTCAGCCCGTGCTGGCTGTTTCTCTATCCCGGCTTTGTCTTGTTCGTTGCCGGGCTGCTGGGAATGGCGTGGCTGCTCCCGCAGCCGCGGCGGGTGGGCAGCATTATTGTCGATATCCACACGCTGTTCTATGCTTCTCTCGCTGTTGTGGTCGGTTTTCAATCGATGCTGCTCTGGGTCTTCACCAAAATCTACGGCGCGCGCGAGGGCATTGTCCCCCCGGATTCATGGTTCCGCTCCGCGATCGGAGTATTCACGCTCGAGGTCGGGCTGATCACGGCCGCGGTGCTGTTGCTGATCGGCGTCGCGCTCGGGGTTTATGCGGTCGGATGGAGCGTGGCGTCGGGGTTTGGCCCGATTGACCCAACCGAGGTGATGCGCCTTGTCATTCCCTCCGGCACCGCCATCCTTCTCGCCTGCCAAATCGGCTACAGCTCCTTCTTCATTAGCGTGCTCGAGATCCGCGCAACTCGGGTCGCCGAAACGAAGGAGCCGGGGCGAGCGGCGCGGGCCGCTTGAAGCGAAGTGTTGCAACATGATCGCTCGCTTCTCCAGCCTCGCTGTTTTTGCGCTCACTCTCGCCGCCGGCCAGGCGTTACTCAAGCAGATCGCACTCGTTATCCGTAATCAGCCATTTGTAGACGGTCTGATATTGGTCATGCGAGAGCCAGCGCTGTACGCGGCGCTGGCCCTTTGTGGGTTTTCGACCTTGCTTTGGATATGGATCCTGCCAAGGGTGTCATTGATGCAGGCTTATCCCTGGGTGGCCGCCAATATGGCGATCGTGCCATTGATCGGATGGTTCGCATTCGGGGAGCGCGTCACCCCCTTTTCTGGCTGGGTGTGGTGCTCATCCTGGCCGGAATCCTCCTGACGCAATTCGCGACCGGTCCATCGCGGCAGGAACTGACACAGCCTGCCGGCGGCCCACGGGGCGAGTCCCTTTCATCAAGGAAATTAAGCAGTGAAGGATTTTCGAAAAATCACGCTCATGGCATCGAATAAATTGACCGGGAGTCCCATGTGGCTAAGCAAGGATAGCCTCTCTGTCGAGAGACTTATTCCAGACATTCGGCCAATTTGGTAAAGTATCAGTGAAACTGGAATTTTTTTCCATGGATGCTTGAAATTTTCTAATACAAGGTCATATCTCGCCGCCATCTTGGAAATACTAGACCTTGTGAAGTACCACAAATGTTGAGGGGGGGTCATCAGCCGCCAGTGCTTGCCAGAAAACTTCGCGAATAGCGACCCGAAATCGCCGGTCGTGACAACAATAACCCCGCCGGGCACGAGGTAGTGAGCGCAAAGTTGCAGAACCGACGCCGGGTCTTCAAGATGCTCGATAACGTCCAACATCACGACCGCATCTACCGGTCCAATTTGCTCGAATGCTTGCCTCGTAACGGCTCCTGATTGCACGTCCAGACCACGGGCTCTCGCGAAGGCTGCTGCGTCTTCGGCGATCTCTACGCCGTGCACTCGGTAGTGTGGTTGCGCCTCCATCAGAAAAAACCCGTAAGCCGAGCCGATCTCAAATAGTTTGCCGGTTGGGATTATATCGCGGAGACCTTTGACAATACCGCGGAATTCGTCACGAAGCACCGGTTCGCTTCCGATGTAATCGGCGTAGCCATCCCGGTGGTTGCCTTCGAAGTAGGCTCTTGTATAGTACGACGAGGGACTAAAACTGGCGGTCGCTGCCGAACCAAGGCCACACTCCTCGCATTTCAGGATTTGGCACTCGTTCTTTGTCCAAAGGGCCGAATGACGGGTTTGCGTCGCGCACGCGGGACAGTCGAATAGATCGACCATTGAACCGGCGACTGTAGTTTCATTATTTCGATAATGTTGTGGACACCTAAATTTAATATTTGCATAATAGTATAGTAGTTTTTGGGCTTCTGATCGAATGTTCCAAAACTCCACAAGAGGCCTCCCGAAATAATTACTACAGACCCACGCGACAAACCCGCCGAAAAATCCGCTGGACAGCGACAAGATAATGCTCATCTCACGCGTCGGTTTCGCCGGTTACCGGCACACCTGTTGCCCGCGACACTTCCCGTAAGATCTGGATTATAGTGTTTTTCGAAAGATGCGTCACCGTTGCTGATCCGGTTCCCCTTCCGCCGACGCTGGCGCGCTTCGTCACTGCGCCACCCGAAACGTTTCTGTCCTTTCATCGTGCAGATTCCGACGAAGTCGCCCGCTGATTCCGAGATGGTGTCGCCCGGCGTTCCGGAATGATGTCGCCTGGCTGGCGGGCGCCCTGCTGGCAGTAGATTTTTGGCAAAGTTGCGGGCCGGTGGTCAATCCCTTTGGGATCGATCTGGAGGTCTGCGCCGGAGGCTGTCGCCGGCGAGATCGATGCGGTGGGCGTTGTGAACGAGGCGGTCGAGGATGGCATCAGAATGAGTCGGGTCGCCGAACACGGCATAACACCACAATACTGGAACGACTGCCATAGTCCGGATCATCGACCCAGTACATCCGCTACACGATCAGCAGCTTGAGGAGCAACAACAACGCAGTCGTGCCCACTCGCCGACAACTGACGCTGGATGCCGTAACGGCACGGCCCGGCTTTCTCTCATTCCGGCATTCGGTCAGTGGCATTAGCGGCCGCTGCGACGGCCGATCCGGCGTGCATTCGCCGGCCAAGTGGGTAATCGGCATAGATATTCCATCAAGGCATGCCTCTCGTTTGGCCGTGCCGAGCGGTCAAGCCCCACAGCCGCGTGAGCGGTGCGCCAAGGCGCAGGGCTTGACGGCGCAGGCGCGGCCCGAACGACAATTCGGCGGGCCGAGATGATGTCCGAAAGCTCGCGGACAGGGGTGCCGCGTTGCTGGATACTCATTCGATCTCCCGGAGGTGACAGCCTTCTCTTCGCGCTTCGATGCCAGTGATCGGCGCAGGATAGGGGAAGTTGGAGCGGGACGGAGCCATCCTCATAGTCGGCGTCGCACGGCGAGCCGCGCGCACAAAGCGGGTAGCCTCGCTCGCGTCCCACCCCGTCCCTCCCTCACGGGAGACCTTACCGCCATGCCCGAGGGAACAGCGTGAGCTGAAGAAAGTCGGGGCGGTGCCGGCGAGGCTTACGCTGATGCCGATGCCTCAGTACGCCGCCACTGGAATACCTGTCCGTCGCTCCACATGGCGTGCAGGACGACCGCGAGTTTGCGTGCCAGCGCCACCCGGGCTCTGCGGATCCCGACGCGCTGCGCGAGGCGCACGGCCCAGACTTTGAGCGGACACCACAGCGCCGCGTCGCGCCGCAATATGCGGCTGGCCGCGACATAGAGCAGCCGCCGGACTTCGCGGTCGCCCATCTTGCTGATCCGCCCGTGGTAGCTCACCTCGCCCGAGCTGTACTCTCGCGGCGTCAAGCCAAAATGCGCCCCGACGTCGCGCGAGCGCGAGAACCGTCGGGGATCGTCGACGGCGACCTTGAAGGCGAGCGATACGAGCGCACCGACACCGGGCGCGGTCATCAGAAGGCGACACACAGGATCCGCACGCACGATGCGCAAAATCTGCCGGTCCACTGCGGCACGGTGCTGAAGCACGGCGTTGCGGGTCTCAAGCAGCGGATGTACGGCAGCTTCCAGCAGGCGATCGTCGCCAATTGCCTCGCGCACCGCCGCCTCGAATGCTGTGCGCCTGTCGGTCAGCCCGATTCCTTCCTGGCGGAGCAGGCCGCGGATCGTGTTCTCGAGGGCGACCAGCTGCGATTGCAAGGTTGCGCGAGCCGTCAGCAGCCGGCCCTCTCGCTGCGCCTCCGGCGATTTGACCCAGACCGGCCGGTACTTGTTGACGCGCATCAGATCGGCGATGCCGCGAGCATCGTTGCGATCGTTCTTGTTGCGAAAACCGGCTTGCAGCGCCGCGGCCGCGTGCCGCGCATCGATGCAGATCACCGGCCAGCCATACCGCCGCAGCCCGGCAAACAGCCAAGCGGCGGTACAACCCGACTCCAAGCCGATCCGCTCGATGGCAAGCCCGGTGGCGTCGATAAAGTGTGCGATAATCTCGGGATCGGTCGGCAGCTTGGTCTCTCGCACGATTTTGCCTTTGCCGTCCAGGATGCAGAGCGCGCTCTCTTTCGTCGAAACATCGATGCCGATGTAGTACATGGCGGGTCCTCCGGTTGATGCGACGGTGCACCGTCGCGCCGCAGGGTCCGTCGAATTTAGCGGAACCGGTACCGGCGCGCCGGAATGACCCCATCCTCATAGCAGAACCGAAACTTCGCCCCTTCATAGCCGAGCTTGCGAACCAACCGCTGCAACGCCGCGAGCGTGTTAGCGATCCGGCCGTAGTCCCGAACCGCGCGGCGCAGGTCGCCTTCCGCTAGCGCCACGACGATCCCGTCCTTGTGAACATCAAGCCCGACATACGTGATACGATCCCCCACGACCCGTCTCCTATGCATGAGGCTCGGTGCCGGCCAATCCGGCGCAACCCTCGTCGCCTGCATACTGCGAGACGGGTCGCCCCGTACTCAGGCGGATATGTGGTCTAGTCCAAGTCGCGCATTCTGGTTTATGCTCGCATGAGAATGAACAGTATCGCGAGCAGCGAGACAATCGCCATAAGGCTCCAAAAATTTGCATCCTCTCACTCAGCCCTACGAGTAATGTCAAGCCTCGCTGCCTCAGATCGAAGCGTCTTGGTTCGGCTCGGCAGCGTTGGGAAAGTTGACCGCGGAATCCGATGCTCACGCAAGCGCATCGTAAGCCTTGAAAAGGTTACTCATTGTGATTTGTCTTCACATAACGTGATCATACCCTCAAGATGAAGCCTCCGAAAGGAAGGGAGTTGTCACATTCGGGCAGCCCAAGATATCGCGATGCGACCGCGCCACACACGCGAGGCTCTCGGAGTTAATCAAAGAGAATTCGCGAGGCGCGCAAATTTGAAACAGAACCGATATAGCCAATATGAATCCGGAGCTCGACCAATAACCATCGAAGCTGCCCAAAGAATCTGCGACGAATCCGGTGTCACTCTTGATTGGCTCTATCGCGGCGATCGCTCGATGCTTCCTCACCATCTCGCTATCGATATCTCCCGAATCGAAGCTGCCGAGCGCTAACATTAACCATCTATCACTAAATGTGAGTTTTTTATTGACGAATTCACGCTTTTTGTGAATAATTTCTCTGCCAAACACGCGCACTGGGCAGAGAAGCAATGAGCCTCCGTGACGACGGCGAAGCAAGTAAGCTCCCACCTGAGGATCTCCGGCTCGGGCAAACCACTGGCGCGATTTCCTCGCTAAACGAGGCATGGTTCCACACCCTCGACAGGTGTGTCAGCGACAGTCCCCTGAGCGAGATCATCCTTCCCCTGATGCGCAACTGCTTTTTTGGCGGAGCGGTGCACGCGGTTCTCTTGCTGCAGAAGGGTCATGGCGATCAGCGAGCTTCCGATATTGCTGGCTTCATCAAAGAGCCGCAGTCGTGACTCCCAAAGCCTCATACGTACGGCATTAACCTGGGTACCGAGACGCGGCGATGAATCAGAAGGAAGTTCGCGAAGCACTGATCCGCGGCGCGGACAGTGATGCCGCGGACAATGAGCCGAAGCCATATCGATGCTGAGGCAGAGTTACTACGCGACGCGTTTGTCACGAGCACTGGAATGCTCAACCGGGCACTACCGGAGGGTGCACGATCTTGCCGCCGGTCGCCGGCAAGCGCACTGGAACGGCTGTCTGGCGCTAAACTGAGGACACCGACTGGTGCAGCAGCTTCAAACGGCGGAGCGATGCTGAGTCCGAACCGGACAAGGAGGAATTTGGATGGAGGAGCAGGCGAGCTTCACGAGCGAAAAGCCGGTTGAGCAGCTACTGCGAGCGCCACGATCGGACAGCCCTTCCATGGTTTTGGCGTTGATTGAAAGGGTGGCGCTTGACCCCCGCGCCGATGTCGAAAAGCTCGAACGCATGATGGCAATGTACGAGCGGCTCAAGGCGAAAGAGGCCGAGCTCGCATACAACGCCGCTAAGGGCCGAATCCTGAAAAAGCTCGCCGGCATCAAGATCGTCAAGAACCGGTCCGTTCTATGCGAAGTCGAGAAAGGGAAGCCGCAAAAGGGCACCTATGAAGCCTTCAAATACGCCCCGCTGGAGGAGATCGACAAACATCTGCGCCC
>Ga0306926_10010634_pt1 | contig 10183 bp, 7 predicted proteins | sample flu12Cox44000178_FD_203759 | JGI IMG/M metagenome (GOLD analysis project Ga0306926, IMG submission 203759) | Lab enrichment of tropical soil microbial communities from Luquillo Experimental Forest, Puerto Rico - flux8day.12C.oxic.44.000.178 (v2)... | ecosystem: Environmental > Terrestrial > Soil... | reverse complement strand
TTACGGGATTGGTCAGAAGCTTCTCGATCCATCCCGGATATTCGGCCTGGGCTTGCGCCATGTCGCGAACTCCCGACTCGAAATATTCGCGGTTGGCGTTCACGGTTCCAACCATCACCTTGTTGCCGAGCACGAAGTCTAGATTGATCCGGTCAGCATGGACTTCGATGGTCTTATCGCCGCCGGTCACGCTTGCCAGGACCAACACGCCGTTCTTTGCGAGCCCCTGCATCGCATCGAAGACGACTGCCGAGTTGCCGGTCGCCTCGAAGATGATGTCGTAGGGGCCACATTCTTTGGCGCACTCCATGAACGGCAACTGCGATGTGGCGTGGTAGTGCGCGCCGAGTGCTTCGACGAGGTCTGCGTTACGGCTCGGCTTGGGACTGCGGGCGAACGTGTCCACCTGCAGTCCGCGCAGGCGCAGTACGAGAGTCGCGAGGAGTCCGATTGTGCCGGCGCCCATTACCGCTGCGGTGCGGGGCCTCCAGACCTTCAGGCGACGCTGGATTTCATAGGCCTGCACAATTCCCTTTTGCACCACGGTCATCGGCTCGAGCAGAACGGCGACATCTTTCAGTCCCTGTGGGATCTTCACGATGTATTCGGGGTCATCCACGTAATACTCGGTGAGGAATCCGTGCAGGCGGCTGATACCACGCTCAAAGTAGGCGTCATCGGTTGTCATGTCGTAGGTGCCGATCTTGTCGTACAAGCTCGAGCCTGGACGACGGACAGTCGCAACAACGTAATCGCCCGGCTTGACTTCGGTCACATTCGGGCCGACTTCCTCCACCTGGCCGAAGCCTTCGTGTCCGATCACGAGGAATTCGTACCCGTTGGGAGCCGCGCCATATTCAGCGGCATTGATCTCCTTATCGGTACCGTCAACACCGACTTTCAATATGCGAACGAGCACACCTCGTCCGTTGGGAATGTCGTTGACGTTAGGCTTGTTCAAGTCGGCAAGGTGGACGGTGTCGCTCTTGCCGGGGAAGACTGCAATCGCTTTCATGTTCGTATATCTCCTCTTGGTTAATCCGCGGCCGCGACCGCCAGGCTTTCTGCAGGTTGCATGTTCTTTTCGCCACTCTGCTGCAGCAGCTTGGCGACCAGCGCTGTCCATCCGGTCTGGTGACTGGCGCCAATACCGGCCCCGGTGTCACCGTGGAAGTACTCGTGGAAAGGAATGAGGTTACGCCAGTTATCGTCATTCTGGAACTTGCCGTACTCACCGAATACCGGCCGGCGGTCTGCCTCGTCGGCGAGGAAAATGCTGCTCAACCGGCGCGAGATTTCGGCAGCTACCTCCCACAATGTCAGGTAGTTCCCTGAGCCGGTGGGGCACTCCACCTTGAAGTCGTCTCCGAAGTAGTGATGGAAGCGTTGCAGTGCCTCGACCAGTAGGAAATTCACCGGAAACCAGATCGGTCCGCGCCAGTTAGAGTTGCCGCCAAACAAGTTGGTGCGCGATTCGCCGGGTTCATAGCCCACGCGGTGCTCTGTGCCCGCGAGCTCCAGCACATAAGGGTTCTCCGCATGGTGGCGGGAGAGCGCGCGGATGCCGTACTCCGAGAAGAACTCGTTCTCATCCAGCATGTACTCGAGAATGCGGCGCAGCTTGTCGGCATCGGCGATAGCAAGCAGGCGGCGTTCGTTCTCGCCGGTGGTTCGCATGCATGCCAGGTTGCTCGTCAGGTCGGGACGGTTGTCGATGAACCACTCCATGCGCCGTTTGAACGACGGCAGTTGGTCCAGCAGCTCGGAGTCCAGTGTCTCGACGGCGAACAGCGGGATCAGGCCCACCATGGAACGCACCCGAATCGGAGTTCGCACGTCGCCAGCGTGCAGCACGTCGTAGAAAAATCCATCCTCTTCGTTCCAGAGCGACTCTCCCTCGTGGTGGCACATCGCGTCCGCGATGTAGAGGAAGTGCTCCCAGAACTTGCTTGCCACGTCTTCGTAGGCTGGGTCCTCCTTGGCCAGCTCGAAGGCGATGGCCAGCAGATTGAGGGTGTACATAGCCATCCAGCTTGTTCCGTCGGACTGCTCCAGATGGCCGCCGGTCGGAAGCGGAGCGCTGCGATCGAACACGCCAATGTTGTCCAACCCGAGGAAGCCGCCTTGGAAGATGTTCATCCCTTCGGCGTCCTTGCGGTTCACCCACCAGGTAAAGTTCAGCATCAGTTTATGAAAGATCTTGGCCAGGAAGGCGCGATCGCCGCGGCCACTCTGCTTCTTGTCGATCTTGTACACACGCCATGCGGCCCAGGCATGCACGGGAGGATTCACATCCCCAAGCGACCATTCATAGGCCGGTAACTGCCCGTTGGGGTGCATGTACCACTCGCGCGTAAGCAGCACGAGCTGCTCTTTTGCGAATTCCGCATCCACCAGAGCCAGGGCCACGCAGTGGAACGCCAAGTCCCAGGCGGCATACCACGGGTACTCCCACTTGTCGGGCATCGAAATGACGTCAGCGTTGTACAGGTGATTCCAATCGTGATTGCGGCCGCTCTTGCGCTCCTTGGGGGGAGGAGGTCCCACAGGATCGCCTTGCAACCATTCACGCTGCACATAGTGGTAAAACTGCTTCGACCACAGCAGGCCCGCAAAGCTCTGGCGCATGACATTCTTCGCATCGTCGGAGAGGTCGGCGGGAATGACTGTGTCGTAAAACTCGTCGGCTTCGAGCTTGCGCGTGAGGAAAACCCGGTCGAACTCGCCGTTAAGCGGATCCTTCGCAGCCGGCCAATTCTCACCGGTGAAGCGCAGTTTGAGGGTCACGGTCTCTCCCGGAGCAACCGTGAACCGATAATCCGGGGCAGCCTTCGTGCCTTCGCTCTCGGCGTTGACGGCATCGATTTGGCCGTTGACCACGAAGTCGTTAATGCCGTCCTTGCACAAGACTGGACCCGGGGCATCGTACAAGCGACGATTGTTGGTCTCGTTCTCCGTGAACAACACCTGAGGCTTGTTTTCGAGATACAGATATCGCCGCCCATAGACCGGGTCATCGACGTGAACCACGGTTCCCGGCCGGCCGTTCGGACCCTTCGCGAGGCGCGGCTTGGGCGAGTCCGGCTGCCACGACCAGGTGTTGCGGAACCAGATGGTCGGCAGTAACCGCAAGCGAGCCGCTTCCGGACCGCGATTGGTTGCACTAATGCGGACCAGTAGATCTTCCGGCGATGCTTTGGCGTACTCGACAACCACGTCGAAATAGCGGTCATCGTCGAACATGCCGGTCTCGATCAGCTCAAATTCCGGATCGTCCTTGCCGCGCCGGCGGTTTTCTTCGATGAGGCGGGCGTATGGAAATTCAGCCTGAGGATACTTGTACAGATACTTCATGTACGAATGAGTCGGCGTACTGTCGAGGTAGAAGTAATATTCCTTGACGTCCTCACCGTGGTTGCCTTCGCTCCCGGTGAGGCCAAAAATCCGCTCTTTCAGGATCGTATCCTTCTCGTTCCACAACGCCAGTGCAAAGCAGATTCGCTGATGACGATCGCATACCCCGGCGATGCCTTCCTCGTTCCACCGGTACGATTTGGAACGGGCAGCATCGTGACTCACGAAGTTCCAGGCGTCGCCATTCGCGCTGTAGTCTTCGCGCACCGTGCCCCAGGCGCGTTCGGCGACGTAAGGGCCCCAACGCTTCCAGTGCGACTTGCGGTCTCGGCTCTCCTCCAGCCGCTTATGTTCTGCCGTGTTGGCGGTACGTGCGTCCATGTGCTTCTCCTTAATTAGTGCTGTAGCAGTAACAACGGATGTCCGTCGGGGTCGCGAATCAGCTCAGCTTGGCTCACATGGAATAGGAGTTCCGAGCCTGAAATTTGTTTCACCGAAATCGGATGATTTTTTGAATCGGCCAGAACCGAATTTAAGTAAGCAATGTCATCTACGAGCAGCACCGTTTCATGGTGTGAAACGTCGGTTGCAACTGAATTCGGCGCAGGCCGGCCGTCACGGGGCGTGATGTACTCCAAGAACTCGATCCCGATTCCACCAGAACCGCGCAGCGAAGTGATACGCAAGTGCGCGCCGAAGACGTTGTTCAGGTGCTCCTGCTCAAAACCGTAGTTCTCACTCTCGCCCACGACATGCAATCCGAGCAGCTTACGATAGAACTCAAGGCTGGCATTCGTGTTCGAGACAGCGATCGCCGTGTGGTCAATGCCGAGGAACAACCTCCCATTGCTTTCTTGCCATCGTGGATCGCCCTTGCCCGAAGGGAATTGCAATACTTCGAGCGGATGGCCGTCGGGATCGCGGAAATAGAAGGCCTTAATCCCTGCAGCGTTGGGATTCCAATCGGGAAGCCGCTGCGGATACGGTGAAATCTGCTCCACCTGATTCTGGCGAAGTATGGCGTAGGCAGCGTCCATGTCGTTTACGATGATGGCCACATGTTGGAACGAGAGATCATTGCTCCGTAAGTCCGCTGGAACGGCCGCACCAGGCGAGCCAATGAACTGAATCAGTTCGATCGTTTCTTCACCCAGTCTCAAGTCGACTACGCGGACTCGCGCGTTTAGCACTCCATAGAGTCCGTCGATTTGCCGACCGCTACGTTCAACTTCTGACTGCTTCTGGAAGGTGAGCACTCTTGTGTAGAACTCCAGCGAGCGGTCCATGTCCGCGACAGTCATCACAACCGGGCCCACTTGGAGGACATGAGTTTGTGCGCCGAGCAGAGCCGGCAATGCTGCGACGAACAGCAGTACCCGCGCGACCCGGTGCAGTGTGCGACTACAAAGCACGGCTCACCTCCGTGGCTTCGCGCATGGCGGTCGCGCCCATGCGCTCCAGAATGTGGTCGCCTACACGTAGGGCGTTCGCTACGATCGTCAGCGCCGGGTTCACTGCCGCACTCGACGGGAAGAAGCTGCCGTCCACCACGTATAGGTTGTCGAGGTCGTGCGCCTTACAATTCATATCGAGCGCCGAGGTTCTGGGATCGTGTCCGAAGCGAATTGTGCCGTTTTGGTGTGCAACTCCAGCCAGCGGGATACGTTGCCCGACGTAAAGATTGCGGCTGAAGAGACCTTCGTGGCAGCTGTGCCCATGCGTCGGACACGTATGGCCCTTCATGGCCTCCTTCAGCTTCGCCTGAAGCCGAGCATGCGCTTCGAGATTATTCGGGGTGTAGGTCAGCACGATTCTGCCGTTGCCATCGAGCGTGACCCGGTTGTTCGGATCGGGCAGATCTTCAGAAGTTAACCAGAAGTCGAGTGAATGCCTGGCCATCATTTCAAGTGTAAAGTTCGGGGCTATGGCAGGCGCACCTGCACGAAGCGTGATCGCATCCAGCTTTCCCACGAAGGATATGTGCCCCATGGGGTACGGGAAGTCGTCCGAACCGAAATAGAAATCATTAATGCCCAGCGTCTTCTGGAACACAGTAGGATTCGGACACTTCGAGATTGCCATGAGCACCGAATTCGTGTGGCCCATGTAGTGGCGCCCCACTACGTCCGACCTATTGGCAAGACCGTCAGGGTGCTTGTCGGTCGCCGATCGCAGCAGAAGTGCTGCTGAGTTGATCGCGCCGCAAGAGACCACAACGATATCGGCTGAGAAGCGCTCTTCGGCACCATTGCGCTCCACTAAGACACCGGTGACTTCACGGCCGTATGCGCTGGTCTCCAGCCGCTTGACCAATGAATTCGTCAGCAAAGTGACATTGGGGTACTTCACCGCTTCATCGACGCAAAGCACTTGTGCATCGGATTTGGCATACATCAGGCACGGGAAGCCGTCGCAAGTGTTGCAGCGGATGCAGCGGCTTTTGTGCGGATTCTTCTCGTCGAGCATCACGCCCACAGGAACATGAAAAGGTTTCAAGCCTTGGGCTGCGAAGTTGTCGGCCAGATCCTGGATCCGTGGCTCGTGCCTCACCGCCGGCCACGGGTATGCACGCGAAGCCCAAGGCTCGGTCGGATCTTCGCCGCGACTCCCATGTACCTGGTAGAGCTGTTCGGCCAGCGTGTAATAGGGTTCCAGGTCGCTGTAACTGATGGGCCATGCCGGCGAAATTCCGCCGTGGTGCTGAAGTTCGCCGAAGTCGCGCTCGCGCAACCGAAACAGCGCTGCACCATAAAACTTTGTATTGCCGCCGACATAGTAGTTCGTGTGCGGATGCAGATCCTTGCCGTCTTTATCGAGCCACGTCTCCTTCGTGTTGTAATTGGCATCCACGTTCACGACTTTGGGATCCCAGTTTGCCTTTTCCCGAGGCACGTAGTCGCCGCGCTCCAGAATGAGGATGCGCTGACCCGAGGGGGCAAGATGGTAGGCCAGAGTCCCTCCTCCAGCGCCGGTTCCGATGATGATGATGTCGTAACGGTTGTCGTTTGACACAGCAGTCCTCTCCTCTGCCCGCAAGCGGGCTGTTTGTGATGCTTTTGGGGTTGTTCCTGGGCCTTACAGTTAATCGGCCGTGCTGCTCAGATTGCTGTATGCGACATATAGCCGCAGCGGAAAATGCACCGAGCATTTCCTGAATGATTCAGCTTGGCGCAGATCACCTCATTCAATCCGCGCGTGCGAACGAAGACTTCAGCGGCCGCAAACATTCCGATCACCGGCGCCGTGAAGTAAATCCAAATCGCTTGCCACTGCATGCCCACAAAATCGCTGGCAAAACTGCGCGCCGGATTCATGCTCATCCCGGAGAATGGTGCCTCAAAGGTGATGAAGAGCATCACCACGGTCCCGGCCGCAATACCGGTAAAGCGGGCGAATCTGCGACTGTTGGAGACGTTCAGAATTACAGTCATCAGCAGAAACGTGATGACGACTTCGGCAACAAATGCGGCGAGCACACCCAGCGTCCCCGGCCGTGTGATAGCGAAATTGACGTCTCTGTGGGCCAGTGTCTTGCCAAGTGCGAGAAAGGCTACCAGTGTGCCGAGTACTCCACCCATAAACTGTGACAGCGCGTAAAACACAGCGTCCCAGCTTGCGACTTTGCCGAGGCGATAGAAGGTCAAGGTGGTGGCTGGATTCATGTGCGCGCCGGAACGCCGACCCAGTGGCGAGTAGATCAACAACACTGCCGTCAATCCCATGGCAATGCCGCCCAGAAACCGTCGTATATCCGGGTTGGCAATACTCATTCGTATCGGCGATGCCGGATGCTCCAGCACAGCAGCAAAGGTGCAGGCCGAAATCATGAACATGCCAAGACACAAGCCCTCGATCATGTATTCCGGCCAATGTTGCGCAAGCGCCCGTTTGGCGCCCTTCGCCCAATGCCCAGTCCTGGCGCTGGCAGCCGCAGGTTCTAACAGCAGTTGCGCTGCAAACATTTGCACTGCTGCGGCTGGAGTACATTGGATTTCCTGTCTCATGCGCGGTGGGATTCAGGCGTTGCCCAAAAGTTACGAGTTCGCCCAGAAAAGTCGCACGCAGCAGAATCCTTTGGCGGTGGTTACGCGTACTTCTGAAAGAAGAACACAAGAGGCCCGCTTTTTGGCTTCCTGAAAGGCAGCATGAATTCGTACAATCCTGCTACCGATCAAAGCGTGATTTGACTCTCAAGTTCTGACACTCTGAACATGGCAGCGCCCAGCATTCCACTCAACGAACGCGAGACCGAACTGATTCAACGAGTTTGCCGGGGGCGAGCATGAAGCCTTTTACGAGCTCGTGCGGCCGTATGAGCGTGCGATTTATTTTGCGGCCAAAGGCGCACTCGATAACCCTGCCGATGCAGAGGAAGTCGCGCAGGAAACGGTACTTAAGGCCTTCAACGCCCTGCCGAATTTCCGGTTCGAGGCGAAATTCAGCACTTGGATTATCCAGATCGCCATCAATGAGGCGCGAATGAAGTTCCGGAAGGACCGCCGGCATCTGTACGAATCCATTGAGGCAGAACGGCAGGATGAGGAAGGCGATTATCGGCCTAAGGATCTGGCGGACTGGCGCGATATACCCTCGGAACAGTTGCAACGAACGGAGTTACGCGACGCGTTGAAGCGGGCAATGGCTGCCCTCGCCCCCAAATATCGGGAAGTATTGATCCTGCGTGACGTGCAGCACGTAAGCATTGCAGAAACGGCAAGCATCCTGGGCATTTCAGAGGCTAACGTCAAGACACGACTATTGCGGGCCCGTTTGCAGATGAGAGACGCATTGGCTCCAGGTATTGATGGTTCGTGGGTGACCGGACGGAACGAGTACAAAAAGGTGAGGCCCTTTTCTTAGGGCAGGTGTAACAATTTGGTGTTATCGGCATCTACTCTATGGTGATCGAAATTAGCTGCCTCGAGGTCTGGCGAGAGATCTCGAACTACATCGACGACGCTCTGGAACCTGAATTGCGATCCCGCATGGAAGCGCACTTTAAGGTGTGCAAGCACTGCTCGGCAGTTCTGGACGGCACCCGCAACGTCGTCAAGCTTATTGCGGATGAGGCCGAGTTCGAGGTTCCAACGAGTTTCGGCTCGGGTCTCTACTCGAAGCTGAATGCCAGTCTGGGCAAAACTAGCTCCTAATCCACCACATCGGGTAAATCATTGTTATCGATATACCGGATGATTTGCCATTCGCCGGTCTTCTGCTTTCTCCAGAGTTCGAGGTACCGCTTGCGGACGAGCCGGGGTTCTCCGCCGTTTCGCGGTATGAGCGTAAGCTCGTGCCATCCATAGTCATAAGCGAGATCTCCTGCGATAACAATTGCGGCAATGATGATGTTTAACTCGGTCCTATATTCAGCAAACAGGCCTTCAAGGTAATGCCGGAGCTTCGCCGGGCCATCTTTTCCGTAACGGCTCGGGCGTCCATCGGAGTTGTCGGTAAACTCCGGCGCAAACACAGAGACCACTCTCTCAGCATCGCCAGTGTTGAACCCCTCCCGATACTCCGTTTTCGCTACATTGATTGCGTATGTCTCGTCCACGACTGTTCAGCCCTGATGCACAGTCTAGCCGAGAAGGATTGGCAGCAATACACCCAAACCCAACACCAGGAACCAAAGTGCAGGAGCGGGGGTTCCCAGCGGCCGTACCCGCCGCTTCTCGCGGGCAGCGATCCGTGGATCGAGCATCAGCCACCGTAAATATCTATTCTGCAACACAAGGAAAACGCAGGCCGTTGCAGCCCCGAATACCAGATGTCCAATGAGCGAGGGTAGGAGTGCCGAAGCCGCATCGGTACTCCAGTCGCAAACACCAGTAAGCAGCAAGGGCAATAGCGTCATCGGTCCCAAATACCACCAGATCAGGCCGAACAGCCATCCCCAGGCCACGCCCGCGCTGAGGTTCGCGGATTCATTGCGAAACAGCAATCCGAACGTTATCCCAATCGCCGTGCTTACGAGGAGATGCACCAACAATCCATGCCAGTTACTGAAACTTGTATCCAACCCCGCCACCTTCGTCAGCACCCCCGTCTTAAGCATGATCGGGCTTGCGACTAGGCCACCGGCAAATCCTGCAATCGCACCCCATCCGAGGGACTGCAGCACTCGTAAACCTGCACCGTGGGGCTCCCGATTCAACGGGTCCGACTGAATGAACAACCGCACCCACACCCGGTCGATGGTCGCGTAACTCACGCCGAGTATTAGTCCATAGAGGATGTGCCCGACCAGCGAGCCGAACATAGCGCTGCCCGCATCCGCCGACCAATCCAGCGGCGCGCGAGAGACGAGAGGCAGTAACGTCATTGGCCCCAGAAACCACCACAAGATCGCGTACCCGATTCCCCAACCCATGCATGAGCCGTAGCCACGCACATCACGTTGAAAAAGCACCCCGAAAACGACGCCCATTAGCACAGCAAGCAGAAACTGCAAAACCAGGCTGCGGGTTGGTGACAAGTTCGAGCTCAAGCCCGAAAGCAACGGAAAGAACTCGCCAGCCGACATCCAGCGGTCAAAGATCGCTCCTCCCAGCACGCCGGCAAATCCGCCCGCAACCACGGCACGCGTCCAGTTAAAGTGGCTTTCCCCGTTTGCGGTGCGCATTCCATTTCGAATACCCAGCGCCAATCCAACAGGCATTCCGACGCAAACCAGATATCCCACCAGAAGTGGAAACTGTGTTCGTGCATCGCCAACGGCTCCCATTGAGTGGAAGCCACGGCTGTACAAGGGTCCTAAACCCGCCGGGAAGACCAGCCACATAAGAAAGGCTGACGCGAGTCCCCAAATCAACCCTGCACCTGCGGTGCT
>Ga0306926_10010630_pt1 | contig 10185 bp, 8 predicted proteins | sample flu12Cox44000178_FD_203759 | JGI IMG/M metagenome (GOLD analysis project Ga0306926, IMG submission 203759) | Lab enrichment of tropical soil microbial communities from Luquillo Experimental Forest, Puerto Rico - flux8day.12C.oxic.44.000.178 (v2)... | ecosystem: Environmental > Terrestrial > Soil... | reverse complement strand
TCGGCCATGTACAGCTCGACCACCGGGCGGTACCCGGCCAGCGCGGCGCCGACCGCCATCCCGATCTCCGCGGTTTCCGAGATCGGCGTGGTGCGGACCCGGTCCGGCCCGAACTCCGCGAGGAAGGGGTCGGCGTCGGTCGTCGCGATGTTCTGGCCGAAATACAGAACGCGAGGGTCGCGCGCCATCTCCTGCCGCAGCGACTCGTTGATCGCGCCGATGTAGGGAAGTTCGCGTGCCATGGGTTCTTCTCCTAGGCGTAAACGAAGTCGGTGGCGGCTTCGGGGTCGGGGAACGGGCTGCGCAGCGCGAACTCCACCGCGCCGGCCATCTCCGCACGCGCCGCGTCCGCGATCTGGTCGGCCTCGGCCGGACTCAGCGTTCCGTCGCTGACCAGGACCGCGCGCATGCGCGGCACCGGGTCGCCGCGTCTGGCGGCCTCGTACTCCTCGGGCGCCCCGAAGACCTCCACCGCCTCGTGCTCGGGGAAGTGCAGCGGCACGCCCGGCGGGGCGATGATGTTGCCGTGCGCGCTCAGGCGGTAGATCCTGGACTCCACCAGCGTCGGGCCCTCGCCCGCCCGGGCCCGGATGACCGCCGCCGCCACCTCCCGGTAGACCGCAACCGGGTCGCCGCCGTCCACCGTGGCCCCGGGCATGCTGTAGGCGACGGCCTTGACCGCGAGCGGCTCGCCGGCCGCCGCGTTCGCGTCCTCCTGCTCGGCCCGGGTCACCACGTTGTAGCCGTTGTTCTCCAGCACGTACACGATCGGCAGCTTCCACAGCGACGCGATGTTGAGTGACTCGTGAAACGCGCCCTGCTTCGCGGCGCCGTCGCCGAAGAAGCAGGCCACGACCTGCCCCTCGCCGCGGATCTGGGCCGCATAAGCCACGCCGGTGGCCTGCGGGATGCCCTGGCCGACAATGCCCGAGGTGCCGAGGAACCCGCGCCCGGGGTCGGCCAGGTGCATCGACCCGCCGTAGCCGCCGCACAGGCCGGTCTTCCGGCCGTAGATCTCCGCCATCATCGCCCCGGCCGGCGTGCCGAGGGTCAGCGGGTAGCCGTGGCACCGGTAGGTCGCCATCAGCTGGTCCCGCGGCTCGAGCGCGGCCAGCGACCCGACGATCGATGCCTCCGCCCCGTCGGCCAGGTGGGTGTGCCCGCGGATCACGCCTGGATGCTCGGTGAACGTGGCCTTGACGCGCTCCTCGAATTCCCGGATCCGGACCATCTGGGTGTAGATCCAGATGAGCCGGCCCGCGTCCAGGCCGGCCGTGCCTTCGTTACCAGCCAACTCAGGCTCCTTCCCGTGGGCTGGCGCCGGGCCCGGCCGGCGTGGCCGGGCGCGGCCTGACTAGGTGGCGGTGGCCGGGTAGGCCCGCCGGTATATCTCGCGCATGGGCAGCTCCCGCAGTGCCGCCGACAGCACCTCCACGCCCCACGGCCCGTCATAGCCGAGGGCCTGGCAGGCGGCCACGTAGCCCGCCACGCCCAGCTCGCCCTGGCCGGGCAGCTGGCGGTGATTCAGGGTCTCCGGGGCCGGAGGCGCCGGCGTTTCCGAGACCGCCGGGCTCACCGGGGCCGCCCGGCCGCTGTAGCGTTGACGCGACAGCCGGGATGCCGCCGTGGTCTCGTAACAGCCGGCGGGCTGAACGGCCGAGGGGGCGTGCCGTGAACGTTGACGATCTCGTCGCGATCGACGTGCACGTGCACGCCGAGGTGTCCGCGGCCGGCCAGGACACGCTGAGCCCGGAGCTGCTCGAGGCCTCCCGCGCCCTGTTCAAGGCCGGCCGCCGCCCCCCGACCCTGCCCGAGATCGCCGCGTACTACCGGGAGCGGCGGATGGCCTGCGTGGTGTTCTCGGTGGACGCCGAGGCGGCCACGGGCCTGCCCGGGGTGCCGAACGAGGAGGTAGCCAAGGCGGCCGCGGACAACCCGGACGTCATGATCCCGTTCGCCAGCATCGACCCGGCCCGGGGCCGGGCCGGCGTCCGCCAGGTGCGCAGGCTGGTGACCGAGTTCGGCATGCGCGGCTTCAAGTTCCATCCCAACGTCCAGGCCTTCTACCCCAATGACCGGATGGCCTACCCGCTGTACGCGGCGATCGAGGAACTCGGCGTCCCCGCGGTGTTCCACACCGGGCAGAGCGGGATCGGCGCGGGCGCCCCCGGCGGGGGCGGCATCAGGCTGAAGTACTCCAACCCGCTGCTCGTCGACGACGTGGCCGCGGACTTCCCTGGCCTTCCTATCGTGCTGGCCCATCCGTCTTTCCCCTGGCAGGACGAGGCCCTGGCCGTGGCCATGCACAAGCCGCTGGTCCACATCGACCTGTCCGGCTGGTCACCCAAGTACTTCCCGCCGCAACTCGTCCAGTACGCCAACACCCTGCTGCAGGACAAGGTCCTGTTCGGCTCGGACTATCCGCTGATCACCCCCGATCGCTGGCTGGCCGACTTCGACGCGCTGCCGATCAAGCCCGGGGTGCGCCCGAAGATCCTCAAGGAGAACGCCGTCCGGCTGCTTGGGCTCGCCGTCGGCTGACCTGACGCCGGCCGACCCGACACTGGCCGACCCGACGCTGGCCGGCCTGGCACTGGCTGACCTGGCGCCCGGTGCCTGCCGCGGCTCATGGCGCGGAGGCCAGGGGGGCCTGCGGGGCTGGTCCCGCGCCGGCGTCGCCCGCGGACGAGCCCGGCCCGGCCTCGCGGCGGTCACCGTGACCGTTGTCGGCGCTGGCGGTGGTCAGCTCGGAGCTGTGGTACGCGGCCCTGGTCGCGAGCTCGCGGCTGTACCGGGCGATGATCTGCCGGACCCGGTGCGCGGCCAGCGGGCCGAGCAGGTCGTAGGTGACGATGAACAGCTCGCGGGCGGCGGCCCGCGGCCACGCGTCGGGCAGCAGCTCGCCGGGCAGGTCGGGATCGAGCCCGGGGAACGCCCGCCACTCGTCCATGACCCGGGTCCGGGCCACCAGCGCCTCCACCGGCGACACCTGGCCGGCCAGCGCGCGCTCCTGCAGCCGCTGGGCGTAGGAGATGAAGGCGTCGTAACGGGCGCTCAGGTCGTCGAGGTCCCAGGCGCGCTGCGGGAACCCGTCGGGCTCCATGCCGGGAACGGTCGTGGCGCGGAACGCGGTCGCGGTGCTGATGCCGAGCCCGGAGAGCTGGCTGACCACCTCGGAGGCCCGGTCGCGGGGGGCCACCCACAGCCCGTCGTAGAGCGGGGCGAAGCCGAGCCAGCGAAGCTGCTTGCGCAGCGCGTCGCGGGCGGCCCGGTTGTGCTCGGGAATCGAGAACGCGACCAGGCTCCACATCCCGTCCCACGGCCGTGTCTGCCCACCGAAGGAGAAGATGTGGCGCGCTCCCTCGTCGAGTATCTGCGCCGCGCGCCCGCTGAGGCGCACGAACGTACGCCGCCCGACCTTGGAGGTGACCAGGAGCCGGTTTCGGGTCAGGCGGCTGAGCGCGGCCCGGGCGGCTGAGTCGCTGACGCCGAACTCCGCGAGCAGCGCGACCAGCGCGGCCGACGGCAGGGACTCGGTGTGCTGCCACCAGTAGTCCCCGAGCAGCGTGAGCAGCAGCCGCGGTGGTCTCTGGGCGATCCCCCAGGGACGGGACTCGGAGCCGTCTTCCCCGGGGAGGATCGCGGGCTCCGCGGCGGGACGCTCCGCGGCGGCATGCTCCTCGGCGGCATGCTCCGCGGCCGGGTGCTCCGCGGCGGGATGCGACGAACGAGAGACGGCCACGTTCCCGAGGGTATCGAACGGCCGTGCATCATGACCACGGCCATCTCGCGAGTTCAATCCGACGCCAGGCATCTGCCAAGGAGGCTGAAGATAACGCTGATCGGCTTCGGTGATGTCATATATCGCCCCCGTAGGCCTGGCGACCAGCGCCCGGGAGGCCCGGCCCGGCGCGCCGCAGCGGCCCGTCCGCCGTCCCGGGGTGGCCGCTGAGGGCAGAGTCGGCGCCGAGCGCGGCCCGGTCCTTTCCCTGGCGTGCGGCGCGGCGGCCTTCCGCGCCCCCGGCGGCCGCAACCCAGCGGACAGGACTCGGCCGGGCGCTGCCCGGTCCCTGTGGCGCGCCCGGCCGAGTGATCGCTGCGTATGTTACTACGGTCGTAAGCTGCGATGTCACGGGTCCGGGATAACCCGGTATCCGCGGGCCGGGCGGCCCGCGGCGGCGGCCCGGTGCGGCGGGCGCTCTTGGCACCTGGCGGATCCGGTGATTAGATGCGCATATAACCACCGTCGTAGAGCAGAATGTCATAGGTCTGGGGTGACGCGACGCCTGGGCCGCACCGGGGGCGCAGGCGCGGTAATGGATGGAGCGCGATGACTCGTCCCGTCAGCCACCTGGCCAGCCTGGACCTGAACCTGCTCGTGGCCCTGCGCGAGCTGCTCAGCGAGCGGAACGTCACCCGGGCCGCCGAGCGGCTCGGGGTCACCCAGCCCGCGGCGAGCGCGGCGCTGGCGCGGCTGCGCCGGCACTTCGGGGACGAGCTTCTCGTGCGGGACAAGGGCGGGTACACGCTGACGGCGCTGGCCGCGCAGCTGGCCGAGCAGGTCGACGCGGTATGCGGCGCGGCGGAGCGGCTGTTCGCCGCGAGCACCCACTTCGACCCGGTCACGTCCGAGCGCGAGTTCACGCTGGTGATGGCCGACTACACGATCGGGGTGATGGGGGAGGCGCTCTCGCAGCTCATCCACGAGGCGGCGCCGCGGGCCCGGCTGCACATCAGGCTGGTCCGGGAGTCGCTGGCCGCCGAGTACGCGGGCGCCATCCGGTTCATCGACGGGATGGTCGCGCCGCCCACGCACGGCTTCGCGCTGCCGAACACCCGGTCGGCCGAGCTGTTCCGGGATCGCTGGGTGTGCCTGGTCGCGGCGTGCAACCCGGTGCTGGCCGCCGGCGAGCTGCGGCTGGCCGACCTGGCCCGGCTGCCCTGGGTGGCCCCGTACTACCAGGGGACCACGTCTGCCGCTCCCATCATGCGGCAGTTCACGTTGCTGGACATCCAGCCGCACATCGCCGTCCGGGTGGAGAGCTACCTCGCGGTGCCGCACTTCGTGGCCGGCACCGACCGCATCGCGCTCATGCAGGAGCGCCTCGCCGCGCGGCTGGCCGACCGGATGGACCTGCGGGTCATGGAGTGCCCGGGGCGGACCGAGCCGATCGTCGAGGCGCTGTGGTGGCACCGGCAGTACGAGGACGACATGGCCCACGCCTGGCTGCGCCGGCTCATCGTGGAGGCCGCCCGCGGGCTGGACCGCCACGCGCGGGCGGTGCCCGGCCCGCCCCCCGCCTGGCCCGCCGGCGGCCGGGCCCGCGCCGCCGCCGTCCGGGGGGCCGCTATCAGCCGCGTTTATACCCAATAGGCAAATTGTTGGTTTGCCCGCCGGTCACGCCAATTCTAACGTAGCGGCAAGGCAGATCATTTTTCGCAGACCTGACGCGGCGCTTTCGCCGGATCCGGACAGGAGCGTTCATGCCGCATGCCCTGACCGAGTTGAAGCTCAATGCGGTCACCAAGCCGGCCCATGTGCGCCCCCAGGAGATCCGCGCCGATGTCTGCGTGGTGGGAGCCGGCATCGCGGGCCTGTCCGCGGCCATCGAGTCCGCGCGGCTGGGCCGCGACGTGGTGCTGGTCGACGCCCTCCCGGTGATCGGCGGCCAGATGGTCCACTCCCTCATCGGGCTGTTCTGCGGGGTCTTCGGAAACGCTCCCGGCTACCCGCAGCTGACGCACGGCGTCTTCGACGACATATTCCGTGAGCTTGGCGCGACCGGTGACCTGCATTTCCAGCGCGGGCATACGACCACGGTGTTCTACAACGAGGTCGCGCTCGGGCGGTGGCTGGAGACGACCATCGTCTCGCTCGGAGTCCGGACCATTCTCGGCACCGTGCTGCAGCACGTCGACATCGGCGACGGCCGCATCCAGTCGATTTCGCTGGCGTCGCGTTACGGAAATGTGTCGGTGAGCGCGACCGGGTACGTCGACGCCAGCGGCGACGCGGCCCTGGCCTGGGAGGCGGGCCTGCCCTGCTGGGTGCCGGAACGGCCGATCTACGGCTCGCAGCAGGTGATCGTCGAGAACGTCGACGAGAGCGGCAAGCCCGGCGCCGGGGAGATGGACGCGCGCATCGCCGAGAAGGCCGGCGAGTACGGGCTGCTCCGGCGCGGCGGGCTGGCCTTCTTCTTCCCCGGCCGGGGCACCGCGGTGCTCAACGTGACCCACATCGGGGCCCCCATGGACCCGGTCGGCGCCTCGGCGGCGCAGCTCGACGGGAAAGCCCAGGCCGACGGGGCGATCGCCCTGCTGCGCGCCGAGTTCCCGAAGGCGTTCGGCGAGGCCCGGGTGCGCGCCTACGGCTACCCGGGGCGGCGGCAGACCCGGTGGATCCGCGGCTGCCATCAGCTCACGCTCGACGAGGTGCGGGCGGGAACGCGGTTCGACGACGCGGTCGCGCGCACGGCCTGGCCCATCGAGCTGCACGACCGCGCCGACGGCTACGTGTGGGAGATGTTCGACTCCGCTCACGTCCACTATGTCCCGCTGCGCAGCATGACCCCGCCGGACATGCACAACCTCGTGGCGGCCGGCCGCTGCGTCGACGGGGACGCCGCCGCGCTGTCCAGCGTGCGCGTGATGGGCCCGTGCGCGGCCATGGGCGCGGGCGCCGCGCACGCCCTCCACCTGGCCGGCCACGGCAGCGTGCACGACATCGACCTGGGCCGGCTGCGCGAGCGGCTGGCCAGGAACCTCGGCTGAAGGAGCTGAGCCGTGCCCGCACTACGCAGCAACTTCGACGAGGGCACCTCCCGCTGGGCCACCCGTCGCGCGCAGTGGCGCGCGCTCGGCCTCACCGACGAGGACATGGCCAAGCCCAAGATCGCGATCGTGAACTCGTCCTCGGCGCTGGCCATCTGCTTCAGCCATCTCGACGAGATCGCCGGCCGGGCGAAGCGGGCCATCGAGCGGGCCGGGGGCGTGGCGTTCGAGGTGCGCACGGCGGCGCCGAGCGACTTCATCACCAGCGCGGGGCACCGCGGCGGTTACATCCTGTCCGCGCGCGACCTGATCGTGAACGACATCGAGGTGGCCGTGGAGGGGGCTCTGCTCGACGGCATGCTCTGCCTGGCGTCCTGCGACAAGACCGCGCCGGGTCAGCTGATGGCGGCCGCGAGGCTGAACATCCCGACGGTCGTCGTCCCGTGCGGCTACCAGCCCAGCGGGCGCTACCAGGGCCGTCACTGCGACATCGAGGACGTGTTCCTGGCCGCCGGGCACCTGGCCAACGGGCAGCTCACGCTGCCGGAGCTGACCGAGATGAGCGAGAACGCCATCCTCGGTCCCGGCGTGTGCCCGGGCCTGGGCACCGCGAACACCATGCACATGGCCTGCGAGGCGCTCGGCATGGCGCTGCCGGGCAGCACGCCGGTCCGGGCCAACAGCCAGCGGATGTGGGACGCGGTCGAGCAGGCCTGCGCCCGCATCGTGGCGATGGTCGGCGAGGACCTGCGGCCCAGGGACATCCTGTCGCCGGAGGCCTTCGCCAACGCGGTGATCACGATCCTGTCGGTGAGCGGCTCGATCAACTCGGTCAAGCACCTGCAGGCGGTCGCCGCGGAAGCCGAGTGCGGGGCCGACGTCTACCGGCTGTTCGAGCGCCTGGCCGGCGACGTGCCGCTGCTGACCGCGATCCGGCCCAACGGCGAGCACTCGATCGAGCAGCTCGAGGACGCCGGAGGCGCCCGGGCCGTGATGAAGCAGCTCGAGGGGCTGCTGCACCCCGGCGCGATGACGCTCACCGGTCACACCGTGGGGGAGAACCTGGCCGGGGTCACGGTCGCCGACCAGGAGATCATCCGCCCGGCCGGCCGGGCCCTGGGGCGCCGGCCCACGATCGTGCTGATCCGTGGCAGCCTGGCGCCCGGCGGCGGCCTCGTCAAGCTGGCCGTGGCCGACGACCGGAGCCTGCGGTTCACCGGGCCCGCCGCGGTGTACGACGCGCCCGCGCAGGCCCTGGACGCGGTACGCCGCGGCGAGGTGACCGCGGGCGAGGTGGTCGTGCTGCGCGGCCAGGGCCCCACCGGCAGCCCGGGCATGGGCATGGCGTCCCAGCTGGTCTTCGCCCTGGACGGGGCCGGCCTCACCGGGCAGGTGGCCGTGGTCACCGACGGCCAGCTGTCCGGCCTGGTCAACAAGGGCATCGTGGTCGGAGAGGTGTCCCCGGAGGCCGCCGCGGGCGGCCCCCTCGCGCTGGTGCGCGGCGGGGACCGGATCCGCATCGACGTGCTGGCGCGGACCGCGGACCTCGACGTGCCCGACGCCGAGCTCGACCGCCGCCGCGCCGCCCTGGCCGCACCGCCCGGTCGGGCCGGCCCGCGGGAGAAGGGCTGGCTGCGGATCTACCAGCGGCTGGTCCGGTCGCTGCCGGAAGGAGCCGTGCTCACCGAGCCGTCCCCGAGCGAGCGAGGGACCCCGTGACCGAGCCAGAGGGGCGCGGCCCGCGCCAACGCGTGACGTTCTGCGATACGACCGGAACAGAAAGGCATTCATAACGGGCCGCGCAGCGTTCGAAAGACTCCGAACAAGGCAGGTCAGGGGCGGACGGCAATCCGTTCGGGCCGTAAACTAAAGCCGGACAGCGTGACAGGAATGGCTACCTACATTACTGTGCCCGTAAGCGGACTTGTCACACGTTCGCCGCCGATCTCCGGCCCGGGCCACAAGGGTGAACTCACATGCCTAATGCGATCTTGGACCCGACGGGCGGGGCCGGGCGCGCTCCGGCCGCCGAGCAGGGACAGACCGGGGGCCTGGCGCTGGCGCCGCGCCGCCGCGGCCTGACCGGGGCGAAGGTCGGGCTGCTGGTGAACACCAAGCAGAACGCCGACATCTTCCTCGAGGAGGTCGGCAAGCTGCTGGTCGAGCAGCATGGTGCCGCGGGCATCCTGGCCCGCACCAAGTCGGCCTTCGCCCAGCCGGCGCCCGAGTGCCTGCTGAAGGAGCTGACCGCCGAGTGCGACGTCGTGGTCACCGGGATCGGGGACTGCGGGTCCTGCAGCGCGTCCGCGGTCGCCGACGGCGTGGCGCTCGAGACCCGCGGCACTCCCGCCGCGGTGATCTGCAGCGACGCCTTCACCGGCAGCGCCGACGCGATCGCCGGGCTGCACGGCGCCCCCGGTTACCAGTACGCGACCACCCCGCACCCGGTCGCGGTGCTCAGGCCGGCCCAGGTGCGCGAGCGAGCCGGTGCCGTGCTGCCGGACGTGGTCGCCCTGCTTACCGACCCACGCTGATGCCCTCGCCCGGCAGGCTGGATCCCGATCTCGCGCAGCAGGCCATCGAGTACTGCTACCAGCAGGACTGGTCGGACGGGCTGCCGCTGGTGCCGGTCTCGCAGCCGCTGCTTGACCGGTTCCTGGCCCAGACCGGCCGCGGCCCGCAGGAGGTCATCGGCTCGCTGGAGGCGACCGGCCGGGACTGCACGGTCGAGCTCGCGGCCATCAACGCGGCCATGGCCGGCTGCCAGCCCGAGTACTTCCCGGTGGTCTTGGCCGCCTTCGAGGCGCTCATGCTGGACCGCGCCGCGCGTGGCGGCGGCTGGCAGAGCACCAGCGGCCCGGCCCCGCTGATCGTGGTCAACGGCCCGGTGCGCGGCGAGCTCGGCTTCAACGCCGCCGGCGGCGTCTTCGGCCCGGGATTCCGCCCGAACGCCACGGTCGCCCGCTCGGTCGGGCTGATCGTCCGCAACGCCTTCGGCGTCAAGCCTCACGTGCTGGAGCAGGCCACCCAGGGCCTGCCCGGCCGCTGGTCGATCTGCATCGCGGAGAACGAGGAGGAGAGCCCGTGGGAGCCGCTCTCGGTCGAGGCCGGGCAGCCGGCCGGGGCCAGCGCGGTGTCCGCGACGCTGCTGCGCACCTGCGAGTTCGTGGACAACCGGCACACCCAGGACCCGGAGCAACTGCTGTGGGACTTCGCCGACACGATCTCGCGTACCGGCGCGCTGATCTTCCGGGACACCTCGTGCGGGGTGGTCCTCTGCCCCGAGCACGCGCAGCTGCTGGCTGCCGCGGGCTTCTCCAAGGCCGTGGTCCAGGACTGGCTCATCGAGCACTGCGGCCGGACGCGTGCCGAGCTGCGGCGGGCCGGCAAGGACGGGGTCAACGAGAACAACGT
>Ga0306926_10010627_pt1 | contig 10187 bp, 4 predicted proteins | sample flu12Cox44000178_FD_203759 | JGI IMG/M metagenome (GOLD analysis project Ga0306926, IMG submission 203759) | Lab enrichment of tropical soil microbial communities from Luquillo Experimental Forest, Puerto Rico - flux8day.12C.oxic.44.000.178 (v2)... | ecosystem: Environmental > Terrestrial > Soil... | reverse complement strand
GTACGGACCAGACTGTCCGTTGATGCCGAAGTGATACGAGTCGTAGAAGTCCTCGAACCCGAACTTGAAGTCGTGGCTGCCGGCCTTGCCAGGGACATAGTAAGTAGCCTGCGCCTTGACCTGCGGCTTCGAGCGGAACGTCGAGAACGCGTTCCAGCCTGAACCGGTTTGGGACCCGTCGGCGCGGTACACGGCCGGAATGTTCGCGGCGGCGGCGCGCGGATCGACGGCGGGGACCATTGGCCAATCCAGCGTGAACCGTCCGACGTTGACGTTGAGGAACAGCTTGTCGCTCAGGACCGACTGCCATTCGCCCTTGTACATCTTCGACCAGCTGTCCTGCGCGAGAATCGACTGCGCCGGCACGAGCGTCGAAAGGTTGCGGAACGGCTTCTGCTTCCGGCCGCCCTGGAAGTACCCGATGATCGTGTTGTTCGAGTTGGCCTTGTAGGTACCCTTGCCGGTGTAGTTGTTGAACTTGCCAAGGTCGGTCGCGACGCTCTGTGAAACGCCGGCCACCTGCTTATCGATGTGGAACTGGTTGTACGCGCCGTAGAACCAGATCTTGTCTTTCATCACCGGGCCGCCGAGGTCGGCGTGTGCTTCCCAGAACAGCAAGTTCGGGTTGTTGCACTGCGCCACGCCATCGCCGTTAACCGGGCAGGTGTAACCGCGACTCTTGATGTCGTCTGTCGCTCCGTTGCTGCCGACGAAGCTGCCCGGCTCGTAGGTGAGATTTTCCAGCCCCTTGAAGGTGTTGCCGCCGCTCTTGATCGTGGTCACGATCGCGGCGCCCGGCGAGTTCATCTCTACGTCGCTCCCGAGCGCGCTCACAGAGACTTCTTCGTTGGCGAAATAGTCCTCGTAGAAGCCCGTCCCTCCACCGTAGCCTTCAGTGTGGTCCACGCCATCGCTGATGACTCGCGCCTGATTCTGGACGCCGAAGCTCTCGTAGGCGGACTGCTGGCTCTTGTGGCTGCCGCCGACGTCGAAGCTCTGCATGCGGATACCGGGCGCTTCTGACAACGCGCCCCACGTGTCGGTGGAGTTAGGAATCGAGGTCAGCGCCTCACCTTTGAGACTCGTCCCGACCTTCGTCGTCGACACGTCGATGACCGGTGATGCGCCGGTCACCGTCACGCTCTCGGTCAACGAAGCGAGCGGAAGCTGAGCGTCCACCGAAATCGTCTGACCCAGGGCGACGTTGATGTTCTCGCGGGTCAGTTTCTGGAATCCGGAGAGCTCGAACACGAGCTTGTACTGACCCGTCGGCAGCGCCGGGAAGAGGAACTTGCCGTCCGCCTGCGTGACGGTGGTCTGTCCACCGATCAGGGCCGGCGATGTGGCCGTTACCGCGACACCCGGCAGAATCGCACCCTGTGCGTCCGTGACCAATCCGGTCAATCGGCCGAGTGTATTCTGCGCGGACGCTGAGGCGGCAACGAAGCATAAGAACACGAACACGACGAACCCCGCCGTTCTCGATCTCATGTCAAACCCTCCGCGACGATGTGGTTTCCTACGGTGAACGGCGCCAATACTAGCGGACCTCTGCGTAGACTTGTAGAGACAAATGTGTCGCATTTGAAAAAGATTGCTACTTTTTATAAAACGGAACGCAGGATTTTGGATCGCCGGCCGATTTGAGCGATTCCGGACAGTGCCCAGTGGCCGGCCGCCGTACTAGGGCCGAAACAGCAGATATTCCTGAACTTTCCCGTCGGGGCTGCGATACATCAGCGCGTCGAGGTCCGAACGCCCGAATGACAACCGGACCGAGCTCACTTCCATGCCTCCCCGCTCGCCAACAGACCGTACATTGACGCCGCCCGGGGTCCCGAAAGGCTTCAACCGGAGGGCCGCGGCGCGCGTCTTGGCGTCGGTGACGTAGACGCTGTACTCCTCGCCCAGCTGCGATCGATCGAGTTTGCCGGACTGCAGCGCCTTGAACAGCGCCAGTGCCGCAACGCCTGGCTCCGGACCCTCGACGTGCGGGATCTCGCCGCGGTCCTCTCTGGCCGCTGAGGGTCCGGTGGTGACCGGAACTGCCGCCGACCGCGCCGGCAGGATGGCCTTCAGCGCATGATCGACGATCGCGTTGGCCAGGGGGCCGTCTTCGTTGTTGATCACCACGACCACCGCCGAACGCGTCTGCGGGATGAACGTGTTCCGTGCGATGAATCCGCTGACCGCGCCGCCGTGCGTGAAGACAGTCAAACCATCGCGCGTCCCGACAGACAGACCGCAAGCGTAGTTACTGGACTTGCCGTTTGCCAGGAGGCGCGGCTTCGTCATCAGCTCCCACGACGCCGGCGACAGCACGTGTCCGTCCATCAGCGCGATGTCCCAGCGAGCGATGTCGGCGGCGGTCGAGTAGATGGCTCCCGCCGATCCGACCCAGCCGCCGCCCTCCCGGGCGGCGGGCGTGAGCTTGGTGAGCGCGAACGACGTAAAGCCGGAGGCGACACGAGGATCGTGTGCGTTCGGCTCGTAGACGGTATGGGTCATGCCGAGCGGTGTGAAGATCTTCTCGCTCAGGAAGGTGCCCAGCAGCTGACCGCTCGCCTTCTCGAGAATCCGTCCAAGCAGGACGAAACCGGTGTTCGAGTACGACCAGCGCGTGCCCGGTTCGAAGTCGAGCGGCGCGCCCGCATAGCGCCGAATCAAATCGTCGGGCGCGATCGGCTTCAACATGCGGCGATCGACAAAATCGAGCGGATAGTAATCCGGATAGCCCGACACGTGGTTCATCAGGTCGAGGATCGTGATGTCGTTTGCGCGCGTCGCCTCAGGGTAGTACTTGGCGACCTTGTCGGTGACCGACAGCTTGCCCCGCTCGACCAGCAGCAAGGCGGCGGCTGCCGTGAACTGCTTGGTGACCGAGCCGATGCCGAACAGCGTGTTGTCGTCGACGCGCGCCGGCGCGTCCACCGAACGGCGGCCGAAGCCCCGCGCCATCAGGACGCGGCCGTTTTCAACGACGGCGACAGTCGCGCCGACGCCCCCGCGGCGCGTCAGCTCCTGCCCGATGGCGCGCGCGAGCGCCTGGACACGTCCGGCCGCGGGCGGCTGCCCGGTCTGAATCCTCGCGCCCTGAACGCTGACGCCACAGACGGCGAACGCCACGATCCCGAAGACCGCGAGAATGCGTTTCGACATGGCTGCCCTCGATGGAGCGAAGTCTACTCGAAGGAAACGGAACGGATGTAAACAGGCTTTCGAGCCTGCGCGGTTCGCACCGGAATATGCAAGAATCTGCCGGTCTCAACAATGCCGTCCCGGATTCACGGCGCCGGCCGGCGCCGACACCCGGAGCTGGAGGTACTGACGTGAGGTTCGGCATCGCGGCGCTCGTGCTGTGCATCGTCCAGGCGGCGGCGGCTCAGTCCACCGATACGTTTCTCGCGCGAGCCATGGCGCTGCATCGCGCGGTGCCGATGATAGACACGCACAACGATTTGCCCGAGATGCTGCGCGAGCAATCGTTCAACGACCTCGAGCAGATGGATCCCGACAGGCCGCTGCCGAAGATCGACACCGACATTCCGCGCTTGAAGAAAGGTCTCATCGGCGGTGAGTTCTTCTCGGCCTACGTGCCGGCGTCCTTCATCGACAAGGGCGGCGCCACCGTCGCGCTCGAGCAGATCGACGTCATCAAGCGGATGGTGGCTCGATCGCCGTCGTTGGGATGGGCCGTCACCGCCGCCGACATCGTTCGGGTGCATGGACAGGGACGAATCGCTTCGCTGATCGGCATCGAGGGCGGCTACGCCATCGAGAACTCGCTCGCAAACCTCCGCATGTTCTACGAGCTCGGCGTCCGGTACATGACGCTGACCCACGGCAGCGACACTGCCTGGGCTGGCGCTGCCAATCCCGACCAGAAGGCTCGCGGGCTGACGCCGTTCGGCAAGGAAGTCGTGCGCGAGATGAACCGGCTCGGCATGATGGTGGACCTGTCGCATGTCTCGGACAAGACCATGACGGACGCGATCGAGGTGTCGGAGGCGCCGGTCATCTTCAGTCATTCTTCGGCGCGCGCGATCGCCAATCACCCGCGCAACGTGCCGGACGATATCCTCAAGCTGACCGCGAAAAACGGCGGCGTCGTGATGGTGAACATCTTTCCTGGATTCGTGACGCAGCGCGGCGCCAGCCAGGCCGCCGGCTTCCTCGAGAAGGAACGCGAGTACCTGGCGAAGTATCCCGACGATCCCAAGCGCGCCTCCGCCGAGTATCTCCTGTGGCTCGAGAAGGCGATGACGGAAATGGAACCGGGGACGCTGGCGCAGGTCGCCGATCACATCGATCACATCGTGAAAGTGGCCGGGATCGATCACGTCGGTTACGGCGCCGACTTCGGATCGTTGAGCAATCATCCGACCGGGTTGGAAGACGTCTCTCGGTATCCATATCTCACCGCGGAGCTGCTGCGGCGCGGCTATACCGACGAGCAAGCAAAGAAGATCATCGGCGGCAATCTGCTGCGCGTGATGCGCCAGGTCGAAGAGGCATCGGCGAGAATCAAGCGGACGCGTCCGCCCAGTGCGGCGCGCATCGAGGACCTCGACAAGAAAATGGAGTGGTAGTGATGCGGTGGATACTCGTGGCGGCAGGAGCCGCTCTGATCACGGTCGGCTGCACACAAGGTGCCGCGCAAAAGCAGACTGCCGCGCCACCGCCGCCGAAGCCCAAGCTCGGCATCCGGCCGTCTGGCGACGAGACGATCAAGCCGGATCTGAGCCGCGTGTCGGACGATTTGAAGAAGGTCTACGGCTACATCGACGAGCACATCGACGATCACGTCGAGAATCTGCAGAAATGGATCCGGCAGCCGAGCATTTCCAACAGCGGCGAGGGGATTCCCGAGTCGGCGGAAATGGTGAAGGGTTTCTTCGAGCAGCTGGGTTGTCAGACCGCGCGCGTCTACGACGTCGGCATCACGGAGTGGGGCGCGCCAGGCAATCCCGTGGTCTACGCGAAGTGCGATTACGGCGCGCCGCGAACGATTGCCATCTACTGGCAATACGACACCATGCCGATCACGCAGCCCGACGCGTGGACGTCACCGCCGTTCGAGGGGCGCCTGGTCGAACAGCCGCCCTACAAGAAGGTATTGATCGGCAGGGGCGCCACCAACTCGAAGGGCCCGGAGCTGGCCTATTGGAATGCGCTGATGTCCATCAAGGCAGTCACCGGATCACTGCCGGTGAACCTGGTGTTCGTCGCCGAAGGCGACGAAGAGCGGATGGATCTCGGGCTCCGCAAGTTCGTCAAGGATCATCCTGACTTCTTCGCCAACGTCGACGCCTTGATTGGCGAGGGCGGCGATCAGGCGCCGAGCGGAGGTGCCGGCGTCGGCGGCGGTTCGGAAGGTTGCGTCTATTTCGAGCTGACCACGAGCGGCAAGTCGTGGGGACGCGGACCCGTGCAGTCCGACATCCATGGCTCGAACAAGCGCGGCGTCGACAGCCCGGCCTGGCGTCACATGAAGATGCTCGCCTCACTGGTGTCCGACGATGGTAATACGCCGCTCGTAAAGGGGTTCACCGACGGCATCGAACCGCTCTCGAAGGTCGAGACCGATCGTCTGAAGAAAGAGGCCGAGAAGGTCGACATGAAGATCGCCGCCCAGAACATCGGCGTGGCGCGGTTCATCTCCGAGGACCCGTTCACGATGCTGAAGATGCAGCAGTACGGGATCTCGTTCAATCTCGACGGGATCTGGGGCGGCAACATGTACGCCGGCGGCGCGGGCGCGATCCTGCCCAACAAGATCACGTCGAAGCACAACATCCGTTACGTGCCGAAGATGAACGGCCTGGAAATCGTGAAGCGGGTCCGCGAGCAGCTCGATCGCAACGGTTACAAGGACGTCGAGCTCAAGATGGTCGGCGATGTTCCGTGGTCGAAGATGGCGTACAACACCGACATCGGCCGAGCGATGAATACCACCTACGAGATCTTCGACATCCCGCACGGCAAGCCGGCGGACTACTCGTCAATTCTCGGCGGCTACTGGCCTGCGTACCTCTTCTCGAACCAGGAAGTCGGCCAGAAAGTCGCGCCGGTCTCGATGCCGATCGGCATCGGCGGCGCCGGGCACGGCGGCAATGCCCACGCGGCGAACGAGTATTACGTGATCGAGGGTGCCGGGAAAGTGTACGGCATGGCGGGCGCGGAAAAGGCGGCGGCGACGATTATCTACAACTTCGCCGGCAAGAACGCGCAGTCGCCGGCGGCGCCGACGAAGACGGATCACTAGAATCTAAAAGCGCCCACAAGACCTAGCGTCTGGCGAGCTCGTCGCGAACGACCTGGCCGCCCTTCATCACGAACCCGATCTTCTGCAGCTGCGTGATGTCCTGCAGCGGATCTCCGGGCACGGCGACGAGGTCCGCAAACTTTCCGGCTTCGACGCTGCCGACACGATCGCTCCATCCCATGATCTCGGCGTTGAGGCTCGTGGCCGCGACGATGCACGCCATCGGCGATTCGCCGAGCTGGTGGCGCACCTCGCACTCCTTCGCATTCTGGCCGTGCTCGATCACCATCGCGTCGGTCGCAAAGCCGATAGGAATGCCGGCGGCGAGGGCGCGCTTGAACCCGCCGTACTCGGTCTCCTGAATCTGGCGATTCCGCTCGCGCTCGGACGCCGGTATGCCGTTGGCCGCCCCCTCCTCTTCGATCGCAACGGCCGTGTACAGCGTGGGCACGTAGAACACACGGCGATTCGAGGCTTTCAACAGCGCGATGGCCTCATCGTTCAGGAACGATCCGTGGTCGACCGTGCGCACGCCGGCCTTGATCGACGCGATGATGCCGCTCGCGCCGTGCGCGTGCGACGCCACCTGTCGTCCCCAGCGAGTGGCTTCGTTGACCGCGGCCTGAATCTCCGCATCGGAGTACTGCTGCGCTCCCGGCGCGATCCCTTTCGAGAGTACCGCGCCCGTCGCAAGGATCTTGATGAAGTCGGCGCCGTTCTTGAGATTGGTGCGGACGGCCTTGACGATTTCGTCGGGCCCATCCGCGAGATTCTTGACGAGAGGCACGTCGACATAGATGGAGAATTGCCGCGCGTCGCCTGCGCCGCCGGTCGAAGACACGTAACTGCCGGCGACCATCATGCGGGGACCCTGAACGGCGCCGGCTTCAATCGCATCACGCAAGTCCACGTCGACGAACGGCCATGTTGGACCCATGTCGCGCACGGTCGTGAATCCGGCTCGCAGCGTGACCAGCGCATTGCGCGCACCCCACAGCGCATCGTGCCCTGGCGTCGTCTTCGTCAGCACATCTTCCCAGTGGATGCTCCGCTGGCCGGTCAAGTGTGTGTGGAGATCAATCAGGCCGGGCAGCAGCGTCGCCGAGCCGAGATCGATGACGCGTGCGCCTGGAGGAACAGGAAGCGACGCCCCAACGGCCGCGATCTTCCCGCCGTCAACGCGCACCATGGCGGGACCGACAGGTGAACCGCCACGCCCGTCGATCAAACGCGCTGCTTTGAGAATGGTGACGGGAGCGGCGGGCTGCGCCTGGCCGCTGGCCGATGCGCCCGAGAAGATGGCAACGGCATAGACGGCAACGACGACACCAAGGGTCTGAACGGCTCGCATCAACTGTCTCCTGTGACGCCCGGGTAAAACCTTCGCGCTCCGACGGCCTGCGCTCTATCGCACGGCTAAAGCCGTGCGCCACAAGTGGCAGAGCACGGCCGCGCTCGATCGCACGGCTGAAGCCGTGCGCCACAAATGGCCGGTCCCCCTGTGGCGCACGGCTTTAGCCCTGCGTTTTACGGAACGACGATCGCGCCCATCTTGCGCTCTTGCAGCATCGCGTTGAAGACGGCGACGTCCTTCGCCAGAAGCCCCGCGATCTGCTCCTGATCGTGCGAGAGCTGCTGCGTCAGCGCGCTGTTGACCTCGAGCTGAGAAGCGGTCGGCGCAAAATCGGCGTACGACACCACGTCGGCGAGATGGCTCAGCTTTTCGACCATCTGACTCGGCGTCCGAAGCATGTCCTGGCCGCGTCCGGTCGACGTGATGTTGAACAGGCGTGCCTCGACGTCGGCGATCTTCGCGTCGAGGTCGGCGGCCGCCTTCAACACGGCCTTTTGCGCATCACCGTCCCCGATCACGCTTTTCAACGCGTTCAGCTGTGCGCGTACGAGCTCGGCGTCGTTGATGGCCTTGGCCGCCAGGTTCATGTTGTCGCGAATCTGCAGCATGATCTTCGTCTGCGCGGCGACGTCAGCCTCGGTGCCGGTGGTGTTCGGATCCTTGAGCACGACGATCGGCTCGATCCGTTCGACGCCTGCCGCCACCAGCTTCACCGAATAGGTCCCAGGCTGCACCAGCACGGACAGCGAACCTCCCGTCGGGAACTTGCGGGTGCCGTCGGGCCCGACGCGATAGTCGGCGAAACGCGGACTGGTGCGCAGCGTGATCGCCTGCGACTCGTCGGTCCGCAGATCCCACCAGACGCGGTTGACACCGGCAGTCGCATCTTTCCCGACTTCGAGTGTCCGCACGACCTTCCCGGCGCCATCGCTGATGATCACCTTCATGGCGGCGCGTTCTTCGTCGCGCGGAGCCGACTTCAGCGAGAACGTGATTGCCGCGCCGTACGGCGGATTGCGCCCTTCGGTCGCGTCGTCGGGCATCGTCATCGGATCGGTGATGGTGCGGAAGCGGTACGTCGGACGCGGCGCGAAGAGGTGCGCGCCCTCGCTCAGCACGGCCGGCGTCAGCGAGCGTAGCGGCGTCACATCGTCCAGAATCCAGAATCCACGGCCGTAGGTCGCGACGACGAGATCGTTGAAGTGCTCCTGGATGGTCAACCAGTGGGCGGGCGCATGCGGCAGGCCTGATTGCAGCGCGAGCCAGTGCTGCCCGTCGTCAGGCGAGTAGTAGACGCCGTTCTCGGTGCCCAGATAGAGAAGCCCGCGCTTGACCGGATCCTCGCGGACGCAGTGGGCGTAGCTGTGCACGCTCTTCGGAATATCGCCGGCCACCGATTTCCAGGTGCGTCCGTAGTCGGTGGTCTTGAAGACGAACGGATCGCGGTTGTTCGACTGATGCAGATCGAACGTGACGTACGCGGCGCCATTGTCGAAGCGCGAGGGCTCGACGTTGCTCACGGTTCCCCAGGGCGGCAGGCCCGGGATACTGCCGGTGACATTGGCCCAGTGACCACCGGCGTCACGAGTGACCTGGAGCAACCCGTCGTTCGTGCCGGCCCAGATCACGCCCTTCTCGCGCGGCGACTCCGCGATCGCGAATACGACGCCGGCGTATTCAACGCCGACGTTATCGGGGGTCAATCCGCCGGAGCGCTGCTGCCGCGACCGATCGTTGAGCGTCAGGTCGGGACTGATCATCTGCCATGTCTGCCCGCCATCGGTGGTCCGATGCACGTGCTGCGATCCGGCATAGACCGTGTTGTGATCGTGCGGCGAAATCGCCACCGGAAACGTCCAGTTGAAGCGGTACTTCACGTCGGCGGCGGGCGTGCCGATCGTCGACTCCGGCCAGATCTCGACCTCGCGCGCTTGCCGCGTCCGCTCGTCGAAGCGCTCGACGGTTCCGCCGACGCTCCCGAACCCCGTGCCACTCGCCCAGACGATGTTGTTATCGGCGGGATCGGGAATCGCCCAACCGCTCTCGCCGCCCGCAACCGAATGCCACATGCCCCGCGGAATCGGACCGGCGACCTCTTCGTCTGACTGCTTCGCGAGACGGCTGTTGCTCGGGCCACGTGTGGATGGACCATCCTGGCGGTTGCCGTAGACGTTGTAGGGAATCTGGTTGTCAGTGGCGACGTGATACATCTGCGCCACGGGCAACTGAATCTGATGCCAGCTCTTGCCCCGGTTCACTGAGACGCTGAGGCCGTCGTCGTGAGCAACGATGAAGCGATCGCCGTTGACCGGATCGATCCACATATCGTGGTTGTCGCCGATCGGGGCGAGCCGGCCCGACAGATCGATGCTCGTCTTGCCGCCATCCACCGTCTTGGTGAATTCGGCCGACAGGAAATAGGCCTCGTTCTCGTTGTCCGGCTCGATCGCGAAGCGCGTGTAGTAGTGCGTGCGTCCGCGCAGACGGCGATCGGCGCTGACAAGCTCCCAGTTGTCGCCGCCATCGTCGCTGCGCCAGAGCGATCCGCTTTGCGTCGGCGTGCCGTCG
>Ga0306926_10010622_pt1 | contig 10188 bp, 10 predicted proteins | sample flu12Cox44000178_FD_203759 | JGI IMG/M metagenome (GOLD analysis project Ga0306926, IMG submission 203759) | Lab enrichment of tropical soil microbial communities from Luquillo Experimental Forest, Puerto Rico - flux8day.12C.oxic.44.000.178 (v2)... | ecosystem: Environmental > Terrestrial >... | reverse complement strand
TCACCTGCCCCTTGAAGGCACCTGATCCCCACTGCGTCGGGAAGCCGGGCACCGAGATGATGTCCTTGCATCCCCAGGGCATACCGTGCAGGGCGCCTCGATATTTTCCGGCCGCGATCTCCTTGTCCGCCTGCTGCGCCTGCTGCATCGCGAGTTCGTCGGTGTAGGTCACGACGAAGTTCAGCGTGGCGTTGAAACGGCTCAAGCGATCCAGATACATGCGCGTGAGCTCGACCGATGTCACCTGCCGGCTCTTGAGCAGGTGCGCGAGGTGTGCAAGCGGCCAGAACGCCACGTCTTCGAGGGTGGCGGGACGGCGAAGAGAGGGCGGCGGACTCGGACGGAAGGGTTTCACGGTTCGATCGAGCCGCGTGCCCGGCACGATCGGGCTGAAGTACATGGGCGGCGCGATGTTCCCGTCGATCGCGATCTGCCGCAGATCCGCGTAGCGCGTCAGGTTCTGGTTGACGCCGTTGAGGATCTGCTCACGCTGTTCGTCGGTGAAGTCGAGGCCCGAGACCGCGAGCGCGTCCTTCAGCATCGCGCTGGTGATCCGGTCGGCGTTCTCCTGCTGCACGCGGGCCCACAGCACGCCCGGAAGCAGCGTCGAAGACAGGCCGACGCTCGCGAAATAGGTCAGGAATCCTCGCCGCGTCGCGGCCGCATCGCGCATATGCCGCAGATGCTACCACCGCGGAGGGGCGGGAAATTCAAGAGTTCAGATTTAAGATTTCAGACTGAATTGAGGATTTCCGATTGGACCGACGGAGTCAGAGTTCGGATTTCGGGAAATCTCAAATTCTCAAGGAATCTGAAATCTGAAATCCGAACTCTGAAATCTCACGTTACTGCGCGCCAGCCGACGTGTTGCGCGTCTTCTGGGGGAAGATCTCCTTGAACGCCGTCATGAACTGCGCCATTTCATCGGCCGTACCGATCGACACGCGCATGTGCGTGGTCATCGGCGGGAACGGACGGCCGACCTGGACCTTCTTCGCGAGGAATTCCTGGATCACCGGCTGGATTTCGCGGCCGATGTTGACCATGAAGAAGTTGGTTTCGGACGGAATCGTCTCGTAGCCGTACGCGTTCAACTCCGAGGTGGTCTTCTTGCGAAGGTCGATGACCATCTTCTTGACGCTGGCCTGCGAGGCCGTGTCCTTGAGGGCAGCGACGCCACCGTGTTTCACGAGCGCGTTGATGCTGCCCATGCTGTACGGCCGCATCTTGTCGATCGTCTCCTTCGACGCGAGCGCGTAGCCGAGGCGCATGCCGGCAAGCGCGGCGATCTTGGAGAAGGTGCGCGCGATGATGACCGGGCGCCCTTCGGCAATGTACGGCACCGACGTCGCGTACTCGGGATTCTCGACGAAGTGGTGATACGCCTCGTCGATCAGTACCGGCATCCCGGCCGGAATGCCATCGAGCAGTTGTTTCACTTCCTTGCTCGTCACGACGAGACCCGTCGGATTGTTCGGGTTGCACAGGTAGACGAACCCGAGTTCCGCGGCGTGTGCGTGGGCAGCCTTGATCATCGCCGGGATGTCCTGGCGATAGTCTTTGCCGAGCGGCAGCTTGATCGCTTCCGACTTGATGCTCGTCGCGTGCTGATAGACCGAACCGTAGGACGGCTCGACGCCGAGGACTTTCTTGCCGGCCGGCAGGAACGTGGTGCCGACCACGTCGAGCACTTCGCCAGATCCGGCGGTAAGCAGGACGTTCTCCGGTTTCAGGCCGTGGTGCTTGGCGATCTCCTGCACGATGCCGCCGTCCGGATAGCCGTACCGGTTCGAGTACTTCCAGGCGTTGTTCATCGCCTTCATCACCGACTCCGGCGGCCCCCAGCAATTCTCGTTGCTCGACAGGTGCGCGAAGGAGTCGTAGTCGTTGGACACTGCTCCGGGCCGGGCGCCGCCCTGCGCGCGGTTTTGTCCCTGTGCGAACAAGTCGATCTCGGTTCCGACACCCAGGTAGCCGAGCGCGGCTGCGAATCCGCCGACGAAACTCCGACGCGAAACAGTCATGGCTCCTCCGTTCTCAAGGGCCGATACGAATCGAATCGAAGCATTCTAGCCCTGAAATCCCTATTTTTTGCCGACATTTTCGTACCACTTCAGGTTCGCGGTCGCGGTGCCGATGCACACAATGTCCATACGTTTATCGCCGTTCAAGTCCGCTGCCGCGCACCCGGCGCCGGCCATTCCGCCCTCGTCAATGGCCCGTTTGGTCCAGGTAGCGCCGTCGGCGGAGGCGGAATAGAGCATCAGGCTGCGGGCGCCGCCGCGCTGCCCGGCGACGACCTCGTCGCGGCCGTCGCCGTCGACGTCGAGCGTGATCACCGAATGCCCATCCGTGATGCCATCGTCGATCATCTGGCGGGCCCACGTGCTGCCGTTCGGCTTGTAGATGACGATCTGGTTGCCGTGCCACGGCTCGATCGTCGCGATGAACTTCTGTGCCCCCAGCTTGCCAAGCGCCACGTCGCTCGTCCCGCTCTTCGGCCAGGGGTCCGGGTCTCCTTTCGTCATCTCGGTCGGCGTCCATTTGCCGTTCGCAAAGCGATGCAGATAGATCCCCATGAAGCCGGCGCTCATCAGCGCTTGTCCCTTCACGCCTTCCCACGGCATTGGCTCGATGCCGTGAATGAGGCCGGTGAACGTGTCGGTGACGGTCTCGCGCTTGAACTCGGGAGCCCGATAAAAGTAGATCGACACGGGCGTCTTGTAGTCGGGAGCTTCGGAATCCATGCCGATGAGCGGCGCCATCGCGAGCATTTTCTTCCCGCTGCCATCCGCGTCAATCCATCGCAGGCGATGCGCCGTGGGGACGCGATCGATCTCCCTGCTGGTCCACGGCGCCGTGGGATCGGCGCCATGCGTGAGGATGGACACGATGCCCTTGCTCGTCTTCGTTGACGTCGTGAAACCCTGCGCGACCGCGAGCTCGGGGATGCCGTCTCCGTCGATGTCGTAGGCGGACGTGTTGATCAACTGCGACTGGTCCGCGGCGATCACATGACGCTGCCAGCCGGGATTCTCATACCAGACCAGCTCCGGGATACCCGAGGCGAGCGCGATGATGTCCGGCTTGCCGTCCTTGTTCAGATCGGCGATCACCACCTGATACCCGCCGCGGAGGCCCGCGCCGATTTCGTGTGCAACGAACTCGGTGGTGCCACCGGCCGCTGCCGCCGCGTGCACGAGATGCCGTGAAGCGACTTGAACGACGAGCAGGGCAGCCAGGACGAGCGGCAGCACGAGGCGGACGGGCGGGCGGGACGTCATGTGGGCTCCTCGCGGGTGATGTTAACATCCGCGCGTGGCCATGCCGCGCCTTATCGCCTTTTTGCGAGCCATCAATGTCGGGGGCCATACCGTGACGATGGCGCAGCTCCGAAAGGAGTTCGAGGCTCTGGACCTAAAAGAGGTGGAAACGTTCATCGCCAGCGGGAACGTCATCTTTACGTCCCGGTCCAGGGATCTCGCGGCGCTCGAGAAGCGGATCGAAGCGCGGCTGCGCGCCTCGTTCGGCTTCGAAGTCGCGACGTTCGTTCGCACCGACGCCGAAGTGGCGGCGCTGGCCAAGTACCGACCGTTCGACGCGGCGCAATTCGCCAACGCCGGCGAGGGCGCCTTTTGCGTCGGGTTTCTCGACCGGACGCTGGACAAGGCCGCCGAACGGGCCTTGATGGCATTCAAGACCGACATCGACGACTTCCACACGAAGGGGCGCGAGGTTTTCTGGCTCTGCAAGAAACGGCAGAGCGAATCCACCTTCAGCAATACCAACATGGAGCGGGCCCTGAAAGTCCGTGCGACGTTCCGCGGCATGAACACCGTGGTGCGGCTCGCTGCGAAACATACACCATCATGATCAAAAGCCGCACGAACGACGCGGTCACGATCCTGGACCTGCATGGACCACTGATTGCCGGCGAGGACGCAGCCGTGCGAAAGGCGATCCGGCTGGCGTTCGAGAACGGGGCGCGTACAGTGATCCTCAACATGCAGGACGTGCCGAGCATCGACTCGTCGGGCGTCGCTGCGCTGGCGTCAGGACACATGACCGCTGCCAACCGCAGCGGTCAAATGAAACTCTGCAGCTTGAATCAGAAGCTCAGGGACGTCTTCACGATCATGCGGCTGGACGCGATCTTCGATTGGTACGAGACGGAAGAGGCTGCGCTCGCCAGCGTCACCGCCGTTTCCTGAGGGGTCCGCACGGCTGAAGCCGTGCGTCACAACAGGAAATCGATCTGTGCGACGCAATGCCCCGCGACAAGTCGTGCAGGCCTTCAGGCCTGCAACTGCCCGCCTGTGGCACGGGCTTCAGCCCTGCGTTTCCATCCCGGCACCCGCGAGCTTCGTCAGCGCGTCGCCGGTGACCCGGAAAATCGACCAGCCGTCCATCATCTTCGCGCCGAGATTCTTGTAGAACCCGATCGCCGGCTCGTTCCAGTCGAGGACCGACCACTCGAAGCGGCCGCACCCGCGCGCGATCGCGATCCTCGCCAGTTCCGTCAACAGCCCGCGTCCGAAACCGTGGCCGCGCCACTCGGGCAGCACGAACAGGTCCTCGAGGTACAGGCCTGGCTTGCCGAGAAACGTCGAGTAGTTCGGAAAGAACAACGCGAAGCCAACGGGAGTGTCGCCGGTGTAGCCGATGATCACTTCCGCGGCGGGCCGGCGGCCGAACAGCGTGTCGCGCAGGCCCGCCTCGGTCGCAGTCACCTCGTGCGCGAGCTTTTCGTAAACCGCGAGACCTTTGATCAACTGCAGAATCAGCGGCACATCACCTTCGGTGGCCCGCTCGATCCTGAATGCGGCTGTGTCGGTCATCGAATTCTTTTTCCTTCCGCCGAGCTCTTGATGAGCACGGCCAGTCGGCGCTCCCGCGTCGCCTGCTGTTTGGCGCTCATGACATAGAAGGTCAGGAGCTTCTGATACCCCGGCGGCTGCGCGCGGAAAAACGTCCACGCCGCCGCTTCCCGCTTGAACGTGCGCTCGAGCGCCGCGTCGAACGCCGCGTGGGCACGCTCGAACGAATAGATGCCGGTCTTCTCCGGGTTGCGACGCTTGAACGCATCCAGGCCCGGCTTCGTCATCCGCCGCAGCGCGATGAGCTCATTCACTCGGTTCGTATTGACAAGGCTCCACACGCTGTCGGCCTTGCGCGGTGAAAACCGGTGCGTATAACGATGTTCGTCGACACGCTTCTTGATTCCGTCGATCCAACCGAAGCACAGCGCCTCGTCGACCGCTTCCTTGTAGCTGATGCCCGGCTGCCCCGACGATTTCTTGAAGAAGCCGACGAGCAGTTCGCGTTCCTTGTCGTGATGTGCCGCGAGCCAGCGCCGGAACTCCGGGGCCGTCTTGAAGTAGCGTGCGATCATGCTTTCTTCAACAATGCAATCTGGCCGCCGTGATACGTCCCGTGTTCGACAACGCCGCGAAGCAGGATGGAGACGGTGTAGTCCAGGCCGGGAATGCGGGCCGCGATCTGGTCGTCGGTCAGCAGCCGTGTATCGGCCGCCAACGCGCGATGGCTCGCCGTCAACTGATCGACGGCGCCTTTCCACTCGGCCGCGGGATCGATATCGGACGCGGTGTTTGTCTTCGGGGATGCCGCCGGCACCGGAGGCCAATCCTGTTCCGCCGTCGGATCGCCCGTGGCCTGACCCTTCAGCCGCTGCCGGGCGATGTCGCACCAGGCGGTGATGTGCAGCACAATCTCCCAGATGGTGTGCGTGTCGGCCAGCGGACGGGCGAGCGCCCGATCGCACGTCACTCCTTGGAGCACGTCGATCAGGGCTGGACCATGCCACATCGGTCCGGTCACAGTACGCTCGATATGATCCGCCAGCCCCGTCGCACGGCCCATAAACCAAACCCTCCCGATCGTCGTCTATTGATCAACCATTATGCCCAACCTCAAGTTCGCGTTCAGGACCCTCTTCAAGACGCCGTTTGTCACTATCGTGGCGATCGTATCGCTGGCGCTCGGCATCGGCGCGAACGCCGCGATCTTTTCGCTCTTCAATCAGCTGCTGCTCAAGCCGTTGCCGGTCCCCGAACCGGCGCGGCTCGTCAACCTGTCAGCCCCGGGGCCGAAGCCGGGATCGCAGAACTGCAGCCAGGCGGGCGACTGTGAGACGGTCTTCAGCTACCTGATGTTTCGTGACCTCGAGAAGGTGCAGACGCCGTTCACGGGCATCGCGGCGCACTTGAGCTTCGGCGCCAACCTGAGCGCGCGCGGTCAGACGCAGGATGCGGAGGGCATGCTGGTGTCGGGCAGCTACTTTCCGGTGCTCGGTCTGAATCCCGCCGTCGGCCGGCTGCTCACGCCCGACGACGATCGCGCCCCGGGCGAATCGCATGTCGTCGTGCTTGGATACACGTACTGGCAGACACGCTTCGGCGGCGACGCCGCGGTCGTCGGGCAGCCGCTGATCGTCAACGGTCAAACGATGACCATCGTCGGCGTCGCGCCCAAGGGTTTCGACGGAACGACGATCGGCGTGAAGCCGAAGGTCTATGCGCCGATCACGATGCGCGGCTTTTCGCAGCTGTCGAAGGCATTCGACAACCGGCGCAACTACTGGACATATCTGTTCGCGCGTTTGAAGCCTGGCGTTTCGATCGAGCAGGCGCGCACGGCCATGGCCACTCCGTACCACACCATCGTCAACGACGTCGAAGTCCCGCTCCAGCAGAACATGAGCCCGCAGACGATGGCGCGCTTCCGGGCGAAGCCGATCCTGCTGGAGTCCGGGAGCCGGGGTCAGAGCAACGTGACACGCGAGGCAAAGGCGCCGTTGACCCTGCTGCTCGGCGTCACCGCGTTCGTTCTGCTGATCGCCTGCGCCAACATCGCGAACCTGCTGCTGGCCCGAGGTGCCGGGCGCGCCGGCGAGATGGCGATCCGCTTGTCGATCGGCGCGGGGCGCGGACAGCTCGTGCGGCAGCTGCTCGGCGAGTCGTGTCTCCTCGCACTGTTCGGCGGCATCGGCGGCCTTGTCGTCGCGCAATGGACACTGAATCTGATGGTCGCGCTACTGCCGGCACAGGCGGCCGAGACGGTGACGCTCACGCTCGATCCGATCGTCATGCTGTTTGCCGCGGCGCTTGCGATTGGCACGGGCGTGCTCTTCGGGTTGTTTCCGGCGCTCCACAGCACGCGCCCCGACTTGATTTCCGCGCTGAAGGGTCAGAGCGGCCAGCCGTCCGGTGCGCGGTCGGCCTCACGGTTCCGCACATCGCTGGCCACGGCGCAGATCGCGTTGTCGATGGCACTGCTGGTCTCGGCGGGACTGTTCACGCGAAGCCTGTTTAACGTCAGCCGCGTCGATCTCGGTCTGCGCGCCGACAACGTCGTCACGTTTCAGATCTCGCCGGCGCGGAACGGCTACACCGTCGACCAGACGCGTCAGCTCTTCGAGCGAGTCGAAGACGAATTGGGTGCGCTCCCGGGCGTCAGCGGTGTGAGCAGCTCCACGGTCCCGCTGCTGTCCGGCAGCAACTGGGGCAGCGACGTGGCGGTGGAGGGTTTTAAGGCGGGACCCGACACCGATTCGAACTCGCGCTTCAACGAAGTGGGACCGGGATACTTTTCGACGCTGGGGATTCCACTGCTCGGCGGTCGCGATTTCACGCGCGGTGACGCGTTCAAGGCGCCGCAGGTCGCGATCGTCAACGAGGCTTTCGCGAAGAAGTTCGGACTCGTTCGCGATGCCGTCGGCCGGCGCATGAGCAAGGGCAGCAACACGCCGCTGACGATAGAAATCGTGGGGATCGTGAAGAACGCGAAGTACAGCGACGTCAAGCGGGAGATTCCGCCGATCTTTTTCATTCCGTACCGCCAGGACGAGACGATCGGTCAGATCAATTTCTTCGTGCGCACCGGCAGCGATCCGGAGCGGTTCCTGAACAACATTCCGAAGATGATGGCGCGGCTCGACGCGAACCTGCCGGTCGAGAACCTCCGGACCATGCCACAGCAGATTCGCGAGAACGTGTTTCTCGATCGATTCATCAGTGTGCTGTCCGCATCGTTTGCGTGCCTGGCGACGCTGCTGGCGGCGATCGGACTCTACGGAGTGCTCGCGTACACCGTCTCGCAGCGCACGCGCGAGATCGGATTGCGCATGGCGCTGGGCGCGGCGCCGTCGCGGGTGAGGACGATGGTGCTACGGCAGGTTGGCGTCATGGTCGCCATCGGTGGCGCGATCGGCCTCGCGGCCGCGGTCGGTCTCGGCCGTCTCGCGCAATCATTGCTGTTCGAGCTGCAGGGTACGGATCCGCTGGTGCTCGCCGCTGCGGCCGTGTCGCTGTCCATCGTCGCGTTGGCGGCCGGGTTCATCCCTGCGCATCGTGCGTCGCAGGTGGATCCGATGAGTGCGCTGCGATACGAGTAAGGTCGGAGTTTAAAGTCGGAGTTTAAGGTCGGAGTTTAAGGTCAGAGTTTTAAGTCGGACTTTTAAGTCAGAGTTCTTGCACAGCAGCGGCTCTGGCAGGTGGCAAGTTCTGCAACATTTTGGCTCGGCGATCGAGCGTTTTCAGGGCATTTCGACCGAGAACGTATCTTGCTTCGGCTCACGGGAGCCATGTCTCGCCGACCTCCGATTTACGTTCCCGACCTGAGTGTTCACATCTTCCCACGCGGAATCAACGGCGGCGCAATCTGTCGCGACGATGCGGACCACCAGCACCTTCTGCGCGTCATCATCAAGGCGGCGCACCGGCATGGCGCCGAGATCAATGCCATCGCGCTCATGTCGACCCACTACCATTTGATTGCGACGCCCACGAGTGAGAACGCGCTGCCAAAGACGATGCAGGAAATCGGCATTCGCCACACCCGTTATTTCAATCGAAAATATGGGCGAATCGGCACGATCTGGAACGAACGTTACGGCGCGGCACTGCTGCACGACGAGCGTTACTGGTACACGTGCCTTCGATACGTGGAGCTGAATCCGTTCAGGGCTCACCTGGTCGATGCGCCCGAGAATTCACCGTGGACCAGCTATCGGACGCACGCGCTCGGCGAACCGTGCGATTGGCTGACGCCGCATCCGCTGTACATCCGCCTGGGTGCTACGGCCAAAGCGCGCCAGGAGGCGTATCGAGCGATGTGCGGGATTCCGCTGACCGACGAGGAACTCGAGCAGCAACGGCACCCACCCAGACCCGTGTCGATACAGCTGCCATCCGGCGCCTAGAGGTCGGGCTTCAAACTCTGACTTTAAAGTCAGAGTTTCAGGTACAAAGAAAACGGGCGGCGCAAGGCCGCCCGTCACGTGCAGTGTTCGTCTTCCACTATACCACCGGCTTGGATCAAACCGCGACGCCGCTGTAGCGTGACGCCATGATCTTCGACATCAACGACTTTCAGATGCACGTCGACACCCGGGGTGACGGCGAACCGCTCCTCCTGCTCCACGGCGGCACAGGGATCGGCGCCGACTGGACCCTGGTCTTCACCGCCGGCGATCCTCCCGGCTTCCGCCTCATCGTCCCCGACCTGCGCGGCCACGGACGGTCCACCAACCCGTCCCGCGCCTTCACGTTTCGCCAGGCCGCGATCGACGTCCTCGCGCTGCTCGACCGGCTCGGCATCTCCCGCGTGAAAGCGATCGGTCTGAGCATGGGCGCCAAGACCCTGCTGCACATGGCGACCCAGCAGCCCGATCGCATCGACGCGATGGTGCTGGTGAGCGCGACGCCGTACTTCCCGGCGCCGGCCCGCGACGCCATGGCGCAGCTCTCGGTTGATCACTTCTCGGACACGGACTGGGCGGCGCAGCGGAAGCGGCACGTACACGGCGACGAGCAGATCCGTAGGCTGTTCGATCAGATGCGCGCGCTCAAGGACAGCCACGACGACATGGCGTTCACCCCGCCGCTGCTCGCGACGATTACGGCGCGCACGCTCATCGTGCACGGCGATCGGGATCCGCTCTATCCCGTCGAGCTCGCGTTGGAAATGTACCGCGCGATCCCCTCGTCTGCCCTGTGGGTGGTTCCCAACGGCGGACACGGGCCGATCTTCGGCGCGATGGCAGCGACGTTCGTCCAAACGGCCATCGCGCATCTGAAAGGATTCGACTAGCCCTCCCGAAGGATTTCCGCGGGATCGATCCGCGATGCGCGATACGCCGGGAGCCAGGCCGCAAAAGCTGCTACCGCG
>Ga0306926_10010618_pt1 | contig 10190 bp, 7 predicted proteins | sample flu12Cox44000178_FD_203759 | JGI IMG/M metagenome (GOLD analysis project Ga0306926, IMG submission 203759) | Lab enrichment of tropical soil microbial communities from Luquillo Experimental Forest, Puerto Rico - flux8day.12C.oxic.44.000.178 (v2)... | ecosystem: Environmental > Terrestrial > Soil... | reverse complement strand
AAGGACAATCGTTGCTCCACGCCGTGCTTCGCGGCGAGCTTAATCAGTTCGCGCTTGTAATCTTCCTCGATCCAGCCTTTCAGCACCAGTTCGAGCGGTTTTCCCGCCACCGTCCTGCCGAGGATTTTGATAATATCCTCGAAGCCGTGCCCGCGCCCAAGCGCGCCTTGATATATGAGCCGCACGCTCTTCTCGTCACGCAGTCGCCGAGGGTGGGAAAAATTACGATAGAACGCAATCGCGGGGTAGTTCGGAATAACAAAGCTTTGCCGCCGAACGCGGTTCACTGGATAATGACACATCCGTTCGCCCGCGGGTGCGGAAAAGTAATCCAGTTCGGAGAACAGTCGTTCGTGCCGTCGCACCACCCAGTCCATCAAAGACCACGCCCGAAACCGTGCGGCTGCTTGATCGATGCAATCGTAACTATTGAACCACGTCAGCCCTTGATATCCCACGACTCCGCGGACAAGCGAAAACGCCAGCAGCGCGAGATAATCGTGAATGATCACGATCGGATAGAGGGTGTGTCGCAAATGCCAGCTCAGCGCCGTGTAGTAACGCGCGAAGCGGAACAACTTCCAGAACGCACTCTTGTTCATTGCCGACCGGACGTCAATCACGCCCCCAATTTCCAGGAGCGTCGGCGTGTCCAGATAGGACTCCGTTGGGAAATACAAATTATTGCGAAACAACGTGACATCCTGGAAATATTGTTTGAGCATCAAAATCGCGTTGAGCGTCGGCGGCTCCGGGATCCCGGAATACATCAAAACCAGCGCCTTCTCGCATCTGGAGTGCATCACCGGTCCGCTGTGGCTCTTAAGCGCCTCAGCCATTGTCTCCTGCGTTGTCATTATCACCGAGTAAGGATTTCGTGCCGTCACCGAGTTACAAATTCAACCGAAACGACCAGCGATGTTCTGATTTGCCGCATCTGCAGTCGGTCTTTTTATGAGCTCGATTGTTCGGATAAACACGTGATCGCTTATGCCGGTGCGCAAGGCTCTTCTATAATTAGCACTAAGCCGGTCGGCCATCGCAGCTCAGTGCAACGGTCGAAAGAGCGCTTAGCCGGCCATTCTAGCCATGGCGTGTGCAGATTAACTCTCTTATGTACCGTGTGCTTGTCAGCGCTCTCGCGAAATTCGGCTTGAACGACGCTTATGAGCCACTCGTCGTAGGAAGGCAAGTGCTTGTTACCAGATAAACCATGTTGACGACTGCTCACAGGCCGCGAGAATTGCAGTCGCACGCCGATGAACTTCTGGACCCACTACACGACGGGAAAAGTACGTAGATTGGAAGCGCAGATCCGTTGGTCTATCGAGGCGTAAAGCTCGCCTCGAGTAATGCGTAGAGATGGTCGGAAAATGCCTGAACGTCGAACCTCCTCGCACGATCGATTTTAGCTGGAGGCATACGCAGCGCCGCGCAGATAGCAGACGTCAACTCCTCTTGGTTTAAGGGATCGACTACTGTGCCAAGGTGTCCGTCAGCAAGGGGATCAGGGCTCGCATCCTGGTTTCCGCCGATCACCGCGATGCCCGAAGCCATCGCTTCGAGGAACACAATCCCGAAACCCTCGCCCGTGCTCGGCATCACGAAAACATCTGCCAGCCGGAAATAATCGGGCAATTGTTCGGCGTCGATGTAGCCGACGAACGCGACTTTTTCCGCCACACCCAATTCGACTGCAAGCGCCTCGAGCCGTGCCCGATCGTCCCCATCGCCGACGATGAGGTACATGACTTCGGGATGATTACTTACCACGCGCGTCAGGGTGCGGATCACCTGATCGTGGCCCTTGTAGCGCTCGGAACTCGCCAGGCGGCCGACGGTCATCAGGACCTTTTTTCCGCGCGCATGGTGACGATCCAACAGGATGTTGGATTTCGGTCCGGGCTGGAACCGAGGATCCAAGGTATTTGGAAGAACTTTCAGCTGGGCCGGATCAATGCTAACCCATTCGAGCAGACGCCGTCTCGTATAGCGGCTCACCGACGTAACCAGTACTGCCGCTTCGACTGATCGACGATGCAGCCCTGATAGTGCCTGCCAAGCCTCAATCCCATGTACTTGAATCCAAAGCTTAGCGCATAAGAGCTTGGCTAGGGCTGCTGCCAGCGGCGCCATGGATAAATGTCCACAGAAGACAATATCGATGGGCCGGTGTGCTCGTGCCGCCCGAAGCGCAGTGAAGCAGTATGCAACCCTCCCTTGCACAGGAAGCAGCTGCCGCACACTCGAAGGCAGGGGGCCCGGCGACATTGCTTCTGCACGCGGCAAAACGATAACCTCACCAATCCTATCGCACGCTGCCAGCGACGATAGGAAATGGCGGTTATATTGGGCGACTCCACCATGACCGCCGAACCCATCCGTCACCAGCGCCAGAACTCGCAATGCAAAATCGGCCCTCATGCGCCGGCCAGGCCGACCGCCCGGGTCTACCGCCTCACCCAGGCGCATCTGACCAAAACCGCAAGTCTTGTTTGCCGTCGGACGCTACAGACAGATCACGAGATACAACAGGTTTTTCTCGCCAGGACCGATAATAGAGACCCGACAGTGCTTTGTTAGGCATTCCTTTTTTCTTTCTTTGCTAAAACATAAAGTGAAAACGGACAAGGCGGGTTAAGATAATCGAGGAGTAAAATAAACGGGTATGCGAGCAGAAAAAGTGGGAGGGCTGCTATGGCACCTAGGTGGTCACGAGCCGCGCGAATAGGGCGGTCAAGGAAACCCAAACTGGGGCTTCCAATTCCGAGGGTCTTTTCAATCCTGAATCCTAGTGGCTCAAGCAACTGCTGGTAGCTCTGCAAGGTGTAGCCATCCCGCACGTGCCCTCCATCTTCCGGGTCATTGACTCTGCCCAACCGATGCGCAGGATGATTCGCATTGGGACAGCAGAGGTGGAGCACGCCCCCCTCGTTCAATAGATCATAAAATGACCTGATAATTTTTTTATCGTCACGAATATGTTCCAAAGTTTCAGCACAAATGATTTGGTCAAATTTTGTTTTCAGCTTGTGTAGATCGTGGAGATTTAAGACCTGGAATCTCAGGCGCTCAGGGCGCGCTCCAAGCCACGAAAAGAAGGCGTCGGCCTTTTTAACCTGCGTTTCATCAATTGTCACTCCGAGCACCTCATTTCCCCGACGATAAGCAGCATAGGCGAGAGCACCATTCCCGCAGCCTGCATCGAGCGTTCGCACACTACCTTCGATAAAGAAGCGTGGAAGAAAGCGGTAACGACCTCTCGTGTATAAATCGAGGCCGGGGAAAAACACCCACTTAAGCCGAAGGCGTGCATGTTCAAGCATGGCTTTCAGAAAACGGTCCACTCGCAACTGCCGAATCTCATCTAGCAGATCGCGCGCCCTGAATTTATCTCAAACGCGTTCTAGCCTCTCGCTAAACTGCTACAGGAAAGGTTTCACACTTAATTCGTCTTTACATGCAGCAGGGTTTGGCGGATTTCCACTAAATGGCCGCAACCTCAAAAGCCCAGCGCCTCGCCCACGGACACGTGTCGACCGCAAATGCGGGAACTCGTCGCCACCGCTGGATCCGGGTATCATGCTGCAGCCATGCTTGGATGGGAGTTCCGAATCCGGTTTTGGGACGTTCGACTACCTTCGCAGGCAGCGGTAGGTTCGGACTATTCGCAAGTAAGCGTTTAAATCTTAGTTTGTTTTTCGTAGTAACCGGGGCGACATCGCTCAACAGTTTCGCATCGACGAGCGGAACCCTTACTTCGAGAGAATGGGCCATGCTGGCCCAATCGGTGTCGCGCAGAAGCTGATTGCGCATATAAAGTGAGGACTCAAGTGCCGCGATCTTGCCAAAGCTGGTGCTGGGCTGAGGTCTCAATAGATTTTCGATGTGCCAAATTGGATCGAACCGACGTAAACCTAGGCGCGCGATATTAGCTTCGACCACGGCTTCAAGTTCCCACGGCATGAACAGCCCGCGGCGCAGTAGATATGCGCCTGCATAGTTTCCGCCGTACTGCAGCAATCCTGCGGCCTTGGGATTCGCGAACCGCGAGAATTGACCAACGCTGGTCAGTAGCCGGCGCGAAAGAGCCCCCAGCCCCGGTATTCGCGCCGGAACAGCCAGAGCGCGCACACAGAGGGGAATGTCGCGAAACGAAGAATAGCCGCCGAAAAGTTCATCACCGCCCAAGCCGGAAATCGCCACCTTGAGTCCTAATTCATGCGCGGCTTTGCTCACGAACCAGGTGTTGAGGCCATCAATCGTGGGTTGGTCCATTGCATCGAGGATTTTGGGCAGGTCGTCCCGAAACTCCTGCTCCGTCACGACACGCGTGGTGTGTCGCGTGCCATATTGGGCAGAAACTTCCTTTGCAATTATCGCCTCATCCTCATTCCTACCGCAAAATTCTTCGAACGCCAGTGTCACCGTCTGGATATCTTGCTGCCCTGCATCACGCATCAGGCCGACAAGGGCGCCGGAGTCGATTCCGCTGGAAAGGAATGCGCCGACCGGCACGTCGGCCACGAGATGATGCCGCACGCTGTCGAGCAGTGCTTGGCGAACGGTGAGTTGCAGATCCTCGTTGTTTGCGGGCGAGCTCGCAACCTCCGCGCGGCAGTAAGCATCGGCGATGGAAAAATACTGCTTTACCTCGCGAGTGCCGATGCGATCCACCCAAAGCATCGAGCCAGCCGGTAAAGCACGGACTTCTTGGTAGGTCGTAAACGGCTCGGGAACGCTGCCGAACAGACAAAATCCAACCCATCCGGCCGGTTCTTGACTGCGGGAGACCTTCCCGCCGGCCAACAGCGCTTTAACTTGGGACGCAAAACGAAGGGTCCAGCCATCGTCTGCATAGTATAGCGGCTTGATGCCGTAGGGATCGCGCGCCAGCAAGAGAGCGTTCTTCTCGGCGTCCCACAGACCGAATGCAAACATTCCGCGGAGATCATTCACCATTGCTTCGCCTTTTTCGGAATAAAGGTGAAGCAAGACCTCCGTGTCGGTTTGAGTGGAAAACTTGCGCCCCCCTGCTTCGAGTGACGCGCGCAAATGCCGGTAATTATAAATCTCCCCATTAAACGTGATGACAAGCTTGCCGTCGGCGCTCGTCATCGGCTGCGCGCCGCGTTCGGAAAGGTCGATGATTGTCAGCCGGCGATGTCCCAAACCGACCCGTTCATCCTGCGAATACCACTCGCCAAGCCCATCAGGACCTCGCGTGACCATATGATCGCGAATGCGCTGCAGCTCGGCATGCTCAACCGGGTTCGCAGCGTAATGATAGGCGTAGATGCCTGCGATGCCGCACATTTTGTTTCAGCTCGCTCCGACCCGGTCCATCCGCTGGTTCGGATCCAGAGGGCGAAATTCCAGACCTGCCAATGCCGACCGAACCCCCTCCGAGCATTGCCGATAGCCCCACTGCTGTATGCGAGCGAGGCTCGCCTTGCCTTGACGGCGACGCAGGTCTTCGTCTTCGATCAAACGCAGAAGAGCGCGTGTGAGGCCATCGACATCGCCGGCTGCCGGCGTGTAGCCGTTGATACCGGCCTTTACCAAGTCAGGAACACATCCCACCTCGCGGGAGACAACGACGGGAAGACCGGCGCACATGGCTTCGTTCACGGCGAGTCCCCAGGCATCGAGTTCCGATGGCAGCACGAATATGTCTGAAGCGGCATAGAGACTGGGCAATTCCAACTGATTGATGAAACCTGTGAACACGACGTTATCGAGTAGATGCTTAGCGCAGAAGCCGCGTAAGCCCTCTTCAAGCTCACCAGAACCAGCCATGACTACGGTGAATGGGCGATCCGTCTTCATCTTCAGCCGTCGCGCGGCATCAAGCAGATCACCAGGCCGCTTGCCCCGCGTAAACTTCGCAGCATAAAGCACCGATGGTCGGTCGCTCGGTACATTGTATCGCCTCCGAACGGCCGTACGCTGATCCTTCGTCAGGTTTGCAGCTTGCATGAAGCGATCGTTGTCCACAGAATAAGGTACGAGGAATATCTTGCGGTCGGGCACGCCCATCGCCCGATAGAAGGCCGCGTTCGCCGATCCAATCGCCAAAAGCCGGTCGCACAAGCGATAGAGTGCCCCTATCATCGGCCGGCGCAATGCCGATTTGATTGCGCTGCGCGGCAGTCCAAGGTGAGTATCGCCCCGCATGATGATGGGCATGCTGGCAGTCTTGGCCGCCATCAGAGCGATGAGATTGGCCGCGTAATTGTGTCCGTGCAGCCAAAGAACGTCATAGCGTCCCGAGTGCAACTCGTTCCAAACCTGCGGCGCGATGAGCGACCAGAATCCTCGCGGCTCTCGTATTCGAGCGGCTTTGCCGAGAAACACTGACCGGTACCCAGTAAGCAAGTCCAGATCCCACTTCACATCTCGACCAAATTCGGCATCCCTTCCCCCGCGAATGGAAATATCCGAGAGATAGAGCGCCGTCACGTCGAGATCGGACACCGCGTTCAGATAGGCGTAAAGCGGCGCGAAATATTGAATCGGATGCGAATTGAGCACCGCGATCCGCACGGGCTTTCTTGCAGCAGAATTCTCTGCCGAGTTGAGCAACATCCTTTTCAGGCCGAACTGCGGGCAAGCGCACTGAACAGAACCGACTCGGCCCGCGAATGAGAGAAATAGTGTTCACCGATACGCAACGCCTCTTCTGCCAGGGTGCGGCGGGTCTCCGGGTTAGAAAGTCGCTTTATTGCCTCGAGCAATTCCCCTTCATCTTCAGTCGCGACGACTTGTGCTACCCCAGGATGCTTCCGAGCCCATTGCACGGCAGAGCAATACTCGGGACCGCGGATCAGCAAAGGAAGCCCCATTTCAGTGTAGTCAGCAAGCTTACTCGGAAAGCAAACCCTCACATTCACGTCTCGGTCGAATCTCACGGGCACATATAGGAAATCTGCTTCCTGCTGACACCGTTCCCTAAGCACTGTCGCCGGAACGAGGCCCGGGAACTCGACGTTGGGCAAATCCAGACCGTACGGCGCCGCCTGTGCACGGGTGAATAAACCATAAATCACCAGTCTCCCGCCCATGCCTGCGAGTTGCCGTGCCAATGCAGCGAGCGCATTGATGTACATTGGACCAGCGACTGTCCCGGCAAACACGCCTGTCAATCCTGTTGAGGTGATGCCACACCGTTCGGCTACCGACGGCTGCTTGAACAGCGATCGAGCGCGAGACGGGTAGAGCACCTGTCCGGTGATGCCGAACATCCGCGTATATTCAAGCACCATCCCTTCGGAAACACAAAACCTGGTCGCTGCAGTTGGGTAAATCCGGCCAAAGTCATGGCTAATCCGGTCCCTCAACCTTTCAGGCACAGTGTCTGGGACATGATCATGTACAATGAGATGGAGCGGCACCTTGAGAATGTTCGCCACCTTGGCGGCGACAAGCCAAAATAACCCATGGCAAACAGTAATGATAGCCTGCGGCTTCCAGTATGCCACACTTGGAAGAACAATAGCGGTTAGAATAGGTATAGTCCTATACAGAACTTCCGACACCGCGACGCCATATCTCGTTCTGAGCATGCGGCCAATGCCAGGAGGGAGCGGAGAGAAATACCACGCGCCAGGCAACCGTCGCTCGACGGAAGAACGGTGAAATCCCTCGACAATCATCAGATCTTTAGAAGGGTAGTTCTCCAATAGCCGCCAGAGCAGTGCAGACCCGTGATAGGAGCACTCAACGGGCACCTCCCCCAAATAACACAATTTTGGAAGATCGCTCATGTGCTAATCCCATTAGACCTTCACGAAGTTTGCGAGTCGGTTAGAGCACAAGTTGTTTCAATGTGCCTTGAGAATCTCGACGATGTAATCCGCTGCGTGGCCATCCCCGAACGGATTTCTCACGTGCGCCATCGCTTTATAACACCGTTCATTTTCAAATAGCTCGCTTGCCGCCGCAAAAATATTTTCCGTACTAGCCCCAACCAAACGCGCACACCCTGCTTCCACCGCCTCCGGCCTTTCGGTCGTATCGCGCATGATCAGTACCGGCTTGCCGAGACTCGGTGCTTCTTCTTGTATGCCGCCCGAGTCGGTAAAAATGCAGTAGCTATGTCGCATGAGCCACACGAGTGGCAGATAGCCCACGGGCCTCAGCAATTTAATTTTCGGATGACCGCCGAGGAGGCGATATACCGGACCGCACACGTTTGGGTTTAAGTGAACTGGATAGACAATCACGGCGTCGGTAAAGCGTTCGACTATGCCGAGCAACCCATGACAAATATTCTCAAGACCATTGCCGAATGACTCGCGCCGATGGCTGGTGACAAGCACCATCCGTCGACCTTCGATGAAGCGCGAAATCTGGGCGTCGATGCCAGCTGGCACGATATTCTTTAGTCCTTCGCTTATCCAGAGCAGGGCATCGACAATGGTATTTCCGGTGACGCGGATCGCATTCTCGGGTATGCCGGCGCGCTGAAGATTATGAGCCGATCTCTGAGTCGGGGCAAAATGAAGGTCGGCCACGTGGCTGATAAAGGTGCGATTGATTTCCTCGGGAAAGGGCGACCATCTGTCATAAGTTCGAAGACCTGCCTCGACGTGTCCAATTCTAACCCCGCGGTAGAATGCACAAACCGCGCCCACCATCGCCGACGTTGTGTCACCCTGGACGATGACCCAATCCGGCCTTTCAATTTCGAGTAGCTGATCCAGGTCATTAAATAGCGATCCAGTAAGTCGCCCAAGCGATGTTGCGGATGACATGGCGTCGAGCTGGACATCAAGCTTTAAACAAAAATCATCGAGCGCTTGCTGGACCATCTCGCGGTGTTGACCAGTCGATACAAGGCGCGCCGCAAAATCCTGTGGTCGGCGCCGCAATGCGCGCACGACTGGAGCAAGCTTGATAACCTCCGGGCGTGTCCCAAAAAGAACGAGGACGCGTTTCACGCTCTAAGCTCTCACCGCCTCAGCTCTTCCAAGACACATGACCTACTTCACATCATATACCTTTTTCATCCATGCAAGGGTGTTCGCAATGCCTTCGTCCAATGTAACCGTCGCCTTGTGTCCCAGGTCGCGGCGAGCCTTCGTAGAATCCACCTTCTTTTGTCGCGTAGTAAGTTTCTCTTCCGGCCGGTAGATGATAAGCCTCTGGCGGCAATCCTCTTTGCGCAACTGTCGCAGTATGATGCCTGCCGCATCCTCAATCGAATGGAAATCATCACCACCAATGTTGTAAACTTCGCCCGCCCTGAAATTATTCACGATATTCGCCAGCGTACGCGCCATATCGGTGATGTAAGTACTTGTGCGTTTGTAGCCCTGATATAACGTTATCGGTCTATCGTGCAGGAGCAAATAGCAAAACATGCAGATGACGGAGCGGTATGGGCTGTAGTACTCGCCTGGTCCATAAGTATTAAACAGCCTCACTCGGACTGATTTTGTGGCAAATTGAAGAGCAGAATTCATCACCTGCATCTCATTGACCCACTTAGACATGGCATAGTCATTCAGCTGCCTGACCTCCACGTCGTCCATTACATTTTCACTCATTACTCCGTCATAGTCGCCGTAGACCTCTGACGATGAAAAGTAAACAGCCTGGAATCCCTCTCTTTCTTGCATGCGCAGAATGTTCTTGGTGCCGATGGCATTGGTCCGCCAAACGTTCTCGAAGTAATCTTCTCCATTCCATCGGCCAAACTCGGCCGCGAGGTGATATACGTAATCGAACTTGTGTCCGTTGGGGCAGTAGCCATTTTCCCATCCGCCACCGGTCCAGAGCCGCTCGACTTGATGAAATTCACCAACATCGCAACGGGCGTACTCCGGATCGTTGTGATGCCGAATATCCGCTACAAACACCTTATTTCCGCGATCGCGCAACTCCTTGACAAGGAACGATCCGACAGCCCCGAGACCGCCAGTCACAAGAACGTTATTAGACACTCCCGACCTCGCTCAATCTCATGCGTCGAAGAAGATGATGCGATTGTGTCGCATGCCGCTCTTAACGGCAGAGCCGAGCTCGGCAAGCTCGAGCCTAATGGAATTGTGGCAAACCAGCACCGCGATGAGGTCCGCGCCAAGCGCGGCTTCTGAGATAGATGAGTACTTCATTCCTTGCACTAAGGGATCGAAATGCCGGACGTCGTAACCGTCCTGTACCAGTAAGGCAACGATCTGTTTAGC
>Ga0306926_10010614_pt1 | contig 10192 bp, 8 predicted proteins | sample flu12Cox44000178_FD_203759 | JGI IMG/M metagenome (GOLD analysis project Ga0306926, IMG submission 203759) | Lab enrichment of tropical soil microbial communities from Luquillo Experimental Forest, Puerto Rico - flux8day.12C.oxic.44.000.178 (v2)... | ecosystem: Environmental > Terrestrial > Soil... | reverse complement strand
CGCGGCAATTACCTCGGCCATAAGGCGACCGCGGAGCTGCCCTACCGGGTCTATCGGCTCGATCCGGCAACCAGGCAGCTGACAATCGCAGTCGGCGACATGAAGCGGCCGAACGGGCTCGCCTTCTCACCTGACGAGAAGCTGCTCTACGTCATCGACACGCCGGGCCCGGGACAGCGCACGATCCAGCTCTACGACGTCGTCGACAACGGCACCAAGACCGCGAATCGGCGCGAGTTCAACAGCGCCGAGCCGGGCGGCTCCGACGGCATGCGGGTCGACAACCAAGGCAATCTGTGGTGCGGGTGGTCCGGCGGCGAGGCCGAGGATGGCGTTGCCGTCTTCGCACCCGACGGCAAGATGATCGGCCGCATCATGCTGCCGGAGCGTTGCGCCAATGTCTGCCTTGGCGGGGTCAAGCGCAATCGGCTGTTCATGGCGGCAGGCCAGTCGATCTATTCGCTCTACGTCGAAACCCAGGGTGTTCCCGGCGGCTAGCAGCGGCACGGCAGGGGCCGGCACGCTTGTTGGCACCCTCGCAAGGATCTCATATAAAACCGCAATGAAGTACAATCAGGACGCGTGCGCGAGGGCTACCCCTTCAAGGCGGCGAGACGGGTTTGACACCCGGTCGATATCGCGCCGCGCTGGCGTAACCCATCGGCCACTCCGCTATCTGCTGACAACGATTGACCGGTTCTTTGGAAGGCGGCGACACTCGCAGCCCGAACGCCGAGAATGAATTAGCGCAGGAGGTAGCCTCGCGCCATGCAGATCGTCGTCGCTCTGGTCGTGATCTGGATCCTGTTCGCCGTGCTCTCATGGTTGCTGCACGCAGCCAAGTGGTTGATCTTCATTGCGATCATTGCCAGCCTGGTGGCAATCGGCGCGAAATACCTGCGACAAATCATCCGCTAGGTAATGCTGCCACCGGACCCCTTGCGCCCGCCCAGCACGGCCCGGCGCGAATACTTCGCAAAGATCTCACATCCGAACCGCAAACCGCCACAATCACGCACCTCGTCAATCAGCCTACCATGCAGTTATGGTGTTAGGTGTGCCATTTGGCTTCCCAGTGCGCTGAGATAACAAGCTCGTAATGCTGAAGGCGGACCACTCGATCACGAACGAATAATCTGCGGAGTGGCGCAAGGCGCGCATCGTCCGATAATGATGAATTTCCGCAGGCTGCTGTTCGGCTGTGCGATCCTCTTCGCTATCGCCGGTTGCATTGTCATCGGCATCACGATCGGGCAATTCGACCGCGAGCTGCCCGATTACCAGCAGCTCGGGCATTACCAGCCGGCCATCATGACCCGCATCCATGCGGGGGACGGCCGTCTGTTGGCCGAATTCGCCGCCGAGCGCCGCGTCTTCGTACCGTTCGAGGCTATCCCCAAACGGGTCGTCAGTTCCTTCCTCTCGGCCGAGGACAAGAATTTCTACGGCCACCACGGTATCGACCCGCTCTCCATCCTGCGCGCCGCTCTTACCGATGTCGGGAGATTGAACGCGAGCCGCCGCCCGGTCGGCGCATCGACGATCACCCAGCAAGTCGCCAAGAACATGCTGCTCACCAACGAAATTTCGATCAAACGTAAGATCAAGGAGATCCTGCTGGCGAGCCGGATCGAAGCGACACTGCCAAAGGACCGCATCCTCGAGCTCTATCTCAACGAGATTTATCTCGGCTCCGGTGCCTACGGGGTGGCAGCAGCAGCGCTGACCTATTTCAACAAGTCGCTCGACGAGCTGACACTCGGCGAGGCCGCCTTTCTCGCCAGTCTGCCTAAGGCGCCAAACCGCTACAATCCGACGCGCTACCCGCAAATCGCCAAGGCCCGCCGCGATTGGGTCCTCGATCGCATGGTCGAGGACGGTGTGGCAACACAAGGGGAAGTGTCGCAAGCCGAAGCGCTACTGCTCGAGCCCAGACATCGGCAGGCAACCGAAGAGGTCAGGGCTCCCTACTTCGCCGAAGAGGTCAGACGAGAGCTCCTAGCCCGCTACGGCGAGCACTCGGTTTACGGGTCGGGGCTATCGGTGCGCACCAGCCTTGATGCGGGCTTGCAGGCGGCGGCCGACGAGGCGCTGCGGACCGGGCTAATCCGCTATGAGCGTGGTCATGGCGGGTGGCGTGGAGCCGTGGACCGCATCGACCCTAAAGGCAATTGGCAAGCGCGCCTGGCCAAAGTACCGGTACCTGCCGTTGCCACCGATGTAGGCTGGCAGCTCGCGGTGGTGACGCGCAGTGACAAGGACGGTGCGACGATTGGACTCAAGGGCGGCGCGACCGGACGCATCCCATTTTCCGACATGCATTGGGCGCGGCCGCGGCGCAACAATGGCAGCTTCGGATCCTATCCACGCACCGCCGCCGATGTCGTCAAACCGGGCGATGTGGTGATGGTGGAGCCGACGAAGACGGCGTCTGGAAGAGAGACGGTCAGTGGCAAGACGCCAGCATCCTGTGCACTGTGTCAAGTGCCGGAGATATCGGGCGCGCTCGTCGCCATGGACCCGCACAGCGGTCGGGTGCTCGCGATCAGTGGCGGGTTCAGTTTCGAGATCAGCCAGTTCGACCGCGCCACTCAAGCCAAACGGCAACCAGGATCGTCGATCAAGCCGTTTGTATACCTGACGGCTCTCGATCACGGTTTCACGCCGTCAACCTTGGTGCTGGATGGCCCCATTTCGCTGCCGCAGGGCCCCGGACTGCCAATGTGGTCGCCCACCAATTATACCAACCACAACCATGGACCGGAATACCGCGGTCCGACACCTCTTCGTGTTGGGCTCGAACAATCGCTCAATGCGATGACGGCGCGCCTGGCCTCGCTTGTCGGAATGGAGCCGATCGCGCAGACGATCGAGCGGTTCGGGATCATGGACCATACGCCGCGGGAGTACTCGATGGCCCTCGGCACCGGCGAGACTACCCCGCTAAGGCTCACGGCAGCCTATGCGATGCTGATCAATGGCGGCAAGCACATCACCCCAACCCTGATCGACCGCATCCAGGACCGCGATGGTGCGACGATCTTTCGCGCCGATCAGCGCGCTTGCGGCAGCTGCAGCAATGTCGCTTGGGAACACCAGCGAGTGCCCGTCATCCCGGACACCCGGGAGCACATCGCCAACCCGCGCTCCGCCTTCCAGATTGTTTCGATGCTGCAGGGCGTAGTAGAACGCGGCACCGGTACGGCCGTGCGCGCCGTCGGCAAGCCGATCGCCGGTAAGACCGGGACGACCAACGATTTCCGCGATGCCTGGTTTGTCGGAGGCACCCCCGATCTCGTCGCCGGGGTATTTATCGGATATGACGATCCGGACAGCCTCGGCGATGACGAGACCGGCGGACACATCGCGGCACCGGTGTTTCGCGACTTCATGATCACGGCGCTGAAGGACGCGCCACCGACAGCGTTCCGTCCGCCGCCAAAGCTGCGGCCCGATCGAGCCGTCCCGACCACGGGCTCACCGGCCGCAGCAGGAGGTTCGGCCATCGATGCGGCCTACAAGCCGGGGACAGCGCCTGGCACGAATCAAGCCTTCAGCGCCAAGGGGGTGCCAAGTGAGATTCCGATCCGGTCGACGAGTGGCGAGCACCCAATGATGCGTGAGCGCGGAGGTGGCGCTCCGGAGAGTGGAACCGGTGGCCTCTACTGAGTTCAAATCTCGAATGCGCGAAGCGTTGTCGCGCCAGACCCACCAGCTCATCACCTTGATTGCACACGACGTCGGCTTCGACGAGACCATCTGACGCTTGCCCTTCCGCCGTGAGGGCACACCGGAAAATGGCGCCGTTGCTCTGTGGCGCAGATATCGGTCGGTATTTCCGCAAGGATTTAATATCAATCGCGCAAGACTATGCAATCACCCGCGACGGACTTTCTCGTATTGTGCAGTCTGACTTGGCGCGCCGGTCTATCTAAGCGACTGTCAAAGCGAACAGACACAGCAAATGGTGAGCAAGACCATAGGAGGCGACTGTGATGATCCTTAAGAGGACGACGAGTTTGGTTCTTGCGGCCGCTTGCCTGACAGCGATCGCAACCATCCCGGCCCACTCCCAGACGTCAGACACTGAAGGTTCCGCGCCAAGTTACAGTGGCCAGCAGCCCTACACGCCGCAGGCCAGCCGCGGCGATGTGCCACAATCGGCGGCGGCGCGCCGAAATGTGATCGAGAGCCGACAATACGATCGGGAGCTTGAAACAAATCGCGCGTTCCGCCAGGCGCGCATGCGCAAGGAATGCAGCCCGATTTCGGATCCCGAACTCCGTCAAAGCTGCCTCGCGAGCTTCCATCAGGACGAGTCCTCCGCGGGCTCATCGAGTTCGCGGCGAGCTCAGCGCGACCAGTCCGGCCGGTAAATTTGCCCGGGAACGGGAAACCGGGTCGCGCATCCGATCGGCAGGCGCCGCGGCGATCCATTGTCGAGCCTCGGATCACAGTATATCGATCCGGCTGATGTCGTGCCGCTGCGGCATCCGCCGAAGCGGCCGGCGCGCATCGCTTGCCCTGAGATCGAAATCGCGCGAGTCTAGGAGGTCGGACACCAGTATACTGACATAGGAGGGAGGTACGATGAGCTCCGACACATCGCGCAGCGACTTTCCCGGATCTTCGATCGTGTCTGCCGCAGACACGCAGGGCGCTGCTGGAGTGGTGCGCGATCGCCTCGCGGAGGACGTATCGAGCCTTCGCGCAGACATGAGCAAAATGCACGACATCCTGTCGCGGTTTGCTTCAGAAGCCGGTGGACAGGCGGCGCGGACGGCGCGGAATGTCGGTCAGACAGTTGCCTCGCAGGTAAGCTCGACGGCGAGCGGCCTGGTTGCCAGCGGCGCTGACGTGGCTTCCTCTGCAACAGAACAGTTCAAGACTTTCACCACCGAACTCGAGGGCATCGCCCGCAAGAACCCGCTCGGTGCGCTCGCCGGCGCGCTTGCCGTCGGAATTGTGATCGGGCTGATCGTGCGCGGCCGTGGCTGATGCTGCGATTCCTGCTACGCCTTCTGGGAGTGGACCTGGACTACCAAATCGCCGAAATTCGCGCACAAATCGAGCAGTTTAGAGCCAGGACCACCCGAGAGCTAGCTGAGCAGGCTAAAAAAACCGGTTTGACGATCGGCTTTGCCGCCGTAGGCGGCATTGCCGCCATCGCCACCTTTGTGATTGTTCTGGTGGCACTCTACCGATGGGCGGACCTCTATGGAGGGCCATTTGCGGGGCTCGCCGCAGTCGGTATGGTGACGGGGCTATTGGCGGCAGTCATGTTCGTGCTGGCTTTCTGGCGCGGACCCCGTAATCCCGCATCTGCCGGTGTTGATGGAGGTCGAGCCGCCGCACCCGCACCGCCCCAAGGCCCGACTCCCCGCCCCCGCCCCCCGTCTGCGTTACTGGCCGCTGCTCTGCCTTCGTTGCCGTCGAATGCTTCGGTCGTGGACGTTCTGAAGCATCGCGTCTCGACGCACGTGGCCGGCGCTGGCGATGAGGCCGTCGATGCGGCTGTTCACCTGATGCGTACCGGCTCCAGATCGGTTCTCTTTGGCACTTTGGCGGTTGTCGCGCTGGTCGGCGTCTTGCTCGGACGCCGCCGGTGACGCGCCAGCGATGCGCGGACCAAATCGGATCTTCAATCGGTCCGGCATTTGGCGGGGCAAAGCGCTGCTCCGTCTCCTGTTGCTGGTGGTCGCGGCCGCAGTGGTCGCCGGGTTGGTGTCGAGGTTTGGCGTCTCTCACGATTACGGCTATCTGCGCGCCACCCTGCTGACCGGAGATCCAGGCGGCCACTACTATGCAGTCGGCGCCCGTTTGGCGGCGCGGGCCAAACAGGGACACGGACGGCTGACCGTCGTGCCGACGGCAGGCTCGGTCGAGAATGTCGCTCGGCTCGCCGAAGATCAGCGGCGTTGCGTGGCCGCCTTCGCGCTGGTGCAGGACGGGATACCCGTGCCGGCCGATGCCGGCCTGGTGCTGCTGGGTCGGCTTCCGGAACCCGAATCGCTGCTGCTGCTCGCTCGGCAGAACCGCAAGTTTTTGACCTTTGCCGATCTGCGCGGCACGTCGATCGGGATCGGTCCCGAGGGCTCGGGAACTGCCTACCTCCTGCGCCAGCTTTTTGACGACCCGGACCTGAGGGGGCTGGATGTCCGGCTCTCCTTTCACGAATTAGTCGAGCAGGCGCGATTGGTGGCCCAAGGAGAGCTCGATCTCGCCGCCTTTGTTATGGCGGAAGACGCGGAGCTGCTGCAGTCCATCATCAACCAATACGGTCTCGATATCTCGACTTTTCAGGATCTCGAAGGTCTTGTCGCGCGGCACCCCTGGCTCGGAATGGGACACATCCCGGCGGGACGCTTCGATTTGGTGCGACCGACGCCCGCAGTGGACAAGCCCGCTGTCCACGTCGACACTTTGGTATTGGCCAACCCGTGCGCTCGGCGTGCCGAGCAAGTTGCGCTTTTGATGCTGCTCAATGCAGAGCTTCCAGGTTTTATCGCTGCCAATCCTCCCAAGCACACCTATGCCACCACCGCGCTGCCGCTGGCGCCGGCGGCGAGCCAGTTTTTTGTCAAAGGCGAACCAGAGCTCGCGGATGTGTACTTCCCGTGGGCGGTCGACTTGTTGTCGCCGGCATATTGGGTCTACCTGGTGATGGCAGTAACGGTTCTCTCCAGCGTGTTGCGGGGGATCAGCCGATTTGAGCTGTGGCGGATCGATGCCGCCCGCGAAAGGCTGGAAGGACGGCTCAAGGAGCTCACCGATTCCAGGCTGACCCACGCGCAAATCCGGGCGTTTCCCAACCGGGATCTGCTGGCTGGAGCCGATGCGTGCGCCGCCGTCGAGAGTATTCGAGACGAGTTGGTGCAATTGCGCGCCCGCTGCCAGCGCTACGCGGCGTCGATCGTCACGCCGATGGGCGATGAAATGTTCTACCGCTACCAGGAATCGCTGATCGACGAGGCGACGACCACCGTCGCCTTGCTGCTGCAGCGCTCGGCCAGTGGTACAAGGTCCTCGGCACCATGAGAAACCTCTCAATCGAGCAGCGGAAGCCGCTGTCCGGCGTGCTCGACCAAGTTGATGCCGAGCTGCTGCAGCCCGGCGTGGGCCCGCTCCGACGCATCGCCGGTGATCTGGACCTCGATGCACCGGGCCGGCTGCGGTTTCGTTAGTCCCTGGCTGAGATTTGTCGCAATCCCCGAGGTTCTTTCGGTCCACAAGAGCCGGTCTATCGGCAGCAGGATCACCGCCAAACCTTGATTGGTGTACGCAACCGGTATGTTCATATAGATGTCGAGACGCTGTATCGGAGCGACCAACCGGTGGTAATCGGCAAGGAGTTCCGCCATTTGCTGAAATAGCAGGGCCGCGTCTTCGCTGTCGGCCCGCGCCGCGTATCGGATGAAGGCCGAGCGTCCAGCTGTCCCGGAGAGCGCCTTCATGGCTTCGACGATGACAGTCTGATACCGCGGCGAGAGCATGCGGTTGTCGAGAAACCGGTCGGCGGCCGGGTCCGGCACCCGCATTTGGCGCCACGCCTCCCGGTTCCGCCGGGAGAGCTCGGTTGCCGGCAATGCATTGACGATGCTCTTGGCCTGATCGAGGGTACGCAGGCCGCTGGCGGCCTGCAGCACAGCCGCGCCGGTCACCATCGAGGCCGCACCTAAGGTCAGATTGCCGGCGGCCGAGGCCCAGGCGACGCTGTTCAGTTCCTTTTGCAGGACTTCGTTGCTGGAGTAGACATCGAAATCGAACCTCTTGGCATAGTCGCGCTTGAAGCTGGAAACGGCGAGCAGGTTCTGCGCCACCCCGTCTTCGTACTGGCTTCGCCCGCCCCGCTTCGCCGCCTCCGAGACGCGGCCAAAAATGCTAAAAACCGCCTCCGGCACCGCCCCGATCGTGGCGACGGGATCCTCGATCAGGTGCTGGGCGCCCTGCACCACCCCCTTGCCGGCATCGGCTGTCGCCTTGGCAAATGCATCGCTTTGACGAATCTTCCGCAATTCTGCGATCGCCGCGATCTCACGGATCAGCCGGCGCAGCCGGGCGTCGCTCGGCGCGGTGAACGGGCCATAATCCGATGTCACCGAATACTGGTTCATAAAGGCAAAGGTTCTGACAGTAGGGCCCAATTGGTAATGAGGCCCGCGCAGCAGCGTCTCCGGCACGACATCCGCGGTGGCCCGGACCTCGGGGGAATCGAACGCCGTTTGGCCGACCGTCGCGCCGCCGCAAACGGCGGTCGCCACGGCCAGCAGCAAACAGACCGTGGCGGTCCGCGGGAACACGCTGTTTGAGAGGCGTCCGCTCAATAAGGGCTGGTGCTCGCGCCGGCAGGTTTGGCCGGCGTCCCGGAGCGCATTTCCGCCACCGCCGCCTGCCCGCCCATTGTTACAAAACGGGTGTCGCCGCCGACGGTGACAAACGTAAAGCCCATCTCGATCATCTTCTTGGCATAAGCCGGCGCGCCGCAATGGATGCCGGGCTGGACCTTGTGCCGCTTGCAGCCGTCGAGCACCTTCTTCAGCGCAGTCATCATCCACTCGTCGGGCTTGTCGCCGCCCGGCGCGTAGCCGAGCGAGATCGACAGGTCCGACGGCCCGATATAGACCGCATCGAGACCCTTGACCGACAGGATCTCGTCGAGATTGTCGAGCGCCTCCTGGGTTTCGATCATGCCAAAGGCGACAACGATGTCGTTGGCCTTGGCGTGATAATCGGCCCCGCCGTATAGCGCAGCGCGGATCGGCCCCGAGCTGCGGTAGCCGACCGGCGCGTAGCGCATCGAGCCGACAAATTTCTCGGCCTCGGCGCGGTTGTTGATCATCGGGCAGACGATCCCGTAGGCGCCGGCGTCGAGCGCCTTTTGGATATGCGCCGGGTCGTTCCACGGCACCCGCACCATCGGCGTCGTGTCGGTTGTCGAGATGCCCTGCAGCATCGTCACCATCATCTGGTAGTCGATTATGCCGTGCTGCATGTCGACGACGAGCGAATCCCACCCGGCATGAGCCATCACCTCGGCCGAGAAGCTGCTCGGGATGCCGCACCAACTATTGAGCACCGGCTTTCCGGCCGCCCACAATTCCCGCACCTTGTTCGCGCGCGCCATAGGATCCTCCTGGTATTCTGCAAAAAAGTCGGGCGATCCCGCCAGCTTACCCAGCGGCTGTCAAGCTGCAGCGGCGGAGTTCAGTCGAGCACCTCTTTGTTGACCACATTGTCGCGGATCGGCTTGCCGTCGAGCACGGAGAGAATGTTCTGCACGGCGGTGACGCCCATGCGGTCGACCGCTTCGCGGGTGACCCCGGCGACATGCGGTGCGGCGATAAAGTTCGGCAGGGTCAACAGCGGGTTGTCCTGCGGGGTCGGCTCCTGGTCGAAGACGTCGAGTGCCGCCCCGGCGATGCGGTTGGCCTTCAGCGCGTCGTAGAGGGCCTTCTCGTCGATGATGCCGCCGCGGGCTGTGTTAACGATGTACGCGCTCGGCTTCATATGCGCGAGCCGGGCGGCGTTGAACATGCCGACCGTCTCCGGGGTCTTCGGGCAATGGATCGTGATGAAGTCGGCGCGCGCCACCGCCGCATCGAGATCCTGCACCGGCTCGTAGCCCATGCCGCGGATCGTCTCCGAATACATGTACGGGTCGTAGACCAGGACGTTGGTTTCCATCGCCGCAAAGCGCTTGGCCGAGCGCGTGCCGATCTTGCCAAAGCCGATGATCAGCACGGTCTTGCCGTAGAGATCGACCGGCATCTCCTTGTAGCGGTCCTGCCAGCGGCCTTCCTTGACGAGCCGGTCCATCGCGGCACCACGGCGCGCCAACGACATGATCAGAAACACCCCGGCTTCGGCGACGCTGACCGAATTGGCGGTGCCGCCGATCATCAGCGGGATCTTGCGGCGGGTCAGCGCCGGCACGTCGACAGCGTCGTAGCCGACACCGATGCGCGAGACGACCTCGAGCTCGGGTGCCGCATCGAGCTCGGGGTCGCTGAATGGCTGCACGCCGAGCGCCACCCCCGCGATATCTTCGAGCAGCCGGTGCAATTCCGCCTTTGGCACCGTCGGCACAAAGGAGACCCCCTCGACATCGTCGCGCGCTTCGACGAGCGCCCATCCGGCGCGCGACATCGTCGTCGGCAGCAGCAATTTCTTTCTGTTGGTCCCCGTGCTGGTC
>Ga0306926_10010613_pt1 | contig 10192 bp, 10 predicted proteins | sample flu12Cox44000178_FD_203759 | JGI IMG/M metagenome (GOLD analysis project Ga0306926, IMG submission 203759) | Lab enrichment of tropical soil microbial communities from Luquillo Experimental Forest, Puerto Rico - flux8day.12C.oxic.44.000.178 (v2)... | ecosystem: Environmental > Terrestrial >... | reverse complement strand
TCCGCAACCGCGAAATCGAGGAGGTCGATGAAACCGGTCTCCGGGTCGACCGCGACGACCGCACCGTGCGTCGCATAGGAGAACACACCGGTGCCGATCGCCGGCTCGTAGGTCGCGGTCGCGTCGAGCAGCGGATCCACGCCGGGCGGCAATCCGTCCATTCGCAGATGGGCGACCTGGGCGATCTCGGCGATCGACACCGAGCCCTGCGGGCCCAATACGGCACCCTCGGTGCAGCGCACCTGTGCCGGATCGCATTGCAACAGGTGCGCCCCGATGCGGCAGAGCTTGTCGCGCAGCACACGGCTCGCGCGGGCGACGGCACCGCCCGACATCACCATGCTGCGCGAGGCGAAGGTGCCGAAGCCGAAAGCCGTGCTCTCGGTATCGCCGTGGCGCACCGAGATCCGCGACGGGTCGATCCCGAGCTCGTGCGCGGCAATCTGCGACAAGGTCGTCTCGAGTCCCTGGCCGTGCGACTGGATGCCGACCATTAGTACAACGCTGCCGTCGGGCAGGATCCGCGCCGTGCAGCTCTCGAACCCGGGGATGATCGCGGCACCCCTGGCGACGAATTCGGCCGCACCATGCGCAGTCTGCTCGGCAAAGGCGGCAAAGCCGATGCCGACCAGCCGCCCGTCGGGCTCGCCCTTCTGCTGGCGCGCGCGGATGCCGGGCAAGTCCAATAGCTCGGCGCAAAGACGCACGCTCCGCAGATAATCGCCATTGTCGAGGCGCATGCCGCCGACCGTCGTGAACGGCATCTGGTCGGACCGCACCATATTCTCCGCCCGCACCTCGACCGGGTCGCGCCCGACCGCACGGGCGATCTCGTCGACGATCCGCTCGATCGCAAAACACGCCCCCGGACGGCCGACCCCGCGATAGGGGCCGAGCGGCGCCTTATTGGTCGCTACCGTGTAGTGCCTCGCTCGGTAGTTGGGAATCGTGTACGGCCCCGGCAGGTTACGCGCCGCCATTGCCGCCTCCTGGTAGGGCCCCTGCGGCCAAAGCCCGTAGGCGCCGGCATCGACAACGATCTCCGTGTCGACGCCAAGTATCCGCCCCTGCCGATCGGCGTAGGCGGTTGCCTTATAGTGGTGGTCACGGGTGTGCGCTGCGGTCAACAGATGCTCACCCCGGTCTTCGACCCAGCGCACCGGGTGATCCAGCTGCAACGCCAGCGCCGCCAAAATGATTTCCTCCGGGTAGAGCCGGGCCTTGGGCCCGAACCCGCCGCCGACATCGGGAGCAACCACCCGGATGCGGCGCGCCTCGATGTCGAGGAACTCGCCGAGTGCGACGCGCAGGGTATGCGGCGTCTGGGTCGACGTGTAAACCACCACTTCGTCGAGCCGGTGATCGCGACAAGCGAGCACGGCACGGCCTTCGAGCGGCGCACCGGACTGCCGCTGCATGCGGAATTGGCGGGTGACCGTGACTTCCGCTGCGCGCGCCGCCGCGTCGATGTCACCGCCTTCGACCACGCGCTCCACATAGAGGTTGTCGCCCCACTGCTCGTGGATCAGGTGGCGGCTGCCGTGCATCTCGCGCGGCGCATCGACCACCGCGTCGAGCACCTCGAAATCGACGGTGACGGCATTGGCGAGGTCTTCCGCTTCGCCGCGCGAGCCGGCGATGCAGGCGGCGATCGCCTCGCCGACATAGCGCGCCTTCTCGGTGGCGAGCGGCGGCCAGGCCGGCGCCTTGGCTCCGGCCGCTTGCACAGTGATGCGTATTGGCCTGATGCGCGGCAGATCAGCCGCGGTGAAGACCCGGCCGCGCACCTCGGGCGGAACCGAGATCGATCGGATCCGGGCATGGGCGTGCGGGCTGCGAACAAAGGCGACTTCCATCGTGCCGGGCAATTTGATGTCTGCCACGAACTGGCCGCGTCCGTGAAGATGGCGGTCATCTTCCTTGCGCAATAAGGACGCGCCGACACCGTATTGGTCATTGGGCATTAGGCGCCTCCTTGCCGATCTCCTTTGCGGCCTCGGCGATCGCAGTGACGATGTTGGTGTAGCCGGTGCAGCGGCAGATGTTCCCGGCGAGGCCGTCGCGGATCTCGCGCTCCGAGCCGGCGCGCTTGCGTAGGATCAGGTCGCGTGCGGTGATCAGCATCGCCGGCGTGCAATAGCCGCATTGCAGCGCGTGGCGCTGATGAAAGGTCCGGCGCAATGCCGCGATGACCGGGTCGTCGGCAAAGCCTTCGATGGTCTCGACCATGCGCTCGTCACAGGCGACGGCGAGCATCAGGCACGAGCGCGCCGGCTCGCCGTCGACAAACACCGTGCAGGCGCCGCAAACACCGTGCTCGCAGCCGAGATGGGTCCCGGTCAGGTTCCGGCGTTCGCGCAAAAAATCGGCCAGCGACAGGCGCGGCGGCACGTCATCGGCTATCGCGGCGCCGTTGACATGGAGATGGATCGCGGTCACAGCAGCGCCTGCTGCACCGCGCGCATAGCGGCGGCGGTGTGAAGATTGCGCTGGAATTCGTCGAAGTGCCGATCCGACGCGCGATCGAGATCGCGACCAATGGTGCCGCGCAGCGTGTCCGGGTCGTGCGGGCCCTCGGCGACCAGGTGTGACGCGTCGCCGAGCACCAGCGGTGCGCCATTCGCGGCACCCGCCACGACGCGAGAATATCCGCGCCGGGGATCGGCGACGACGACCGCCAGCGCGTTGGCGAACTCGCCCGATTTCCGGCAGAGCTTCACGTAGCCGCAGCGAGCACCGGCGGACAGCTTGGGAACGCGTACGCTCTCGATGATTTCGTTTTGCGCGAGCTTTGTCTGAAAGATCCCGGTGGTGAACTCGGTGCATTTGAGCAAACGCCGTCCGCTGGAACCCGAGAGGACCACTTCGGCGTCGAGCGCGGCGAGAACCGCCGGCCACTCGGCCGCTGGGTCCGACAGGGCGAGGCTCCCGCCGATCGTACCGCGGGTGCGGATCGCCCGGTAGGCGAGGGTCGAGGCGACCCGCGGCATCAGGCCATGCGAGGGATCGGCAACCCGACCGTCCTCGATCGCGGCGTGGGTAACGCATGCGCCGAGGGTCACGGCATCGGCATGATCCGCGACCGTGAGAAGCTCCGGCAGACGCGCGATGTCGATCAGCAACCCGGGTGCCGCAACGCGCAAGTTCATCATCCCGACCAGCGACTGCCCGCCGGCGATCACGCGCGCCTCGACCGAAGCATGTGCCAGGAGGCCGACAGCCTCTGTCAGGCTGCGCGGCCTCACGTAATCGACGGGCGGGGCTTTCATGCTCGCTTGCGCGTGCGGGCGGCCATCTCGGCCGCGGCGGCGGCGCGCCGTTCGGCGAATTTCGGCACGAGCCCGCGCGACGGACGGATTTCGTTGCCGGAGCCGCCCGGGTTCTTCTGCGCGCCGCCCCACCCGGCATGCGAAATGTCGAAGATCACCCCGTTCGGATCGCGGAATTTGACCTCGTAGAAGCTGCCGCCCTTGACGTCCGGCTCACCCATCAGCCATTCGCCGCCGGCCTGCTCGATGCGCTGCTGCACAGCCGCCGGATCGTCCACCCAGACGCCAAAATGGTGGAGCCCGACATGGTCGCGCCCGGTGCCTTGGGCGGCTTCATCCGACTTAAAATGCAACAGCGCGAGGTTGATCACACCGTCCGACAGAAAGACGCCCTCGGCGAGGCTGGAGTCGGTCTCGCCCACTACCTCCATCCCGAACGCGTATTTATAGAATTCGGCTGTCTTCCACGGGTCGGGCACCGACATCGCGAAGTGACGCAACTTTCCCACCGGTGTTCCCCTTGTTGCATTCTCGGCGGGGAACTGCATCACCGGCCACCGGGCTTGTCAATCGGGCTCCGCCTCAGCTGCTGCCGTAAAAGGGCGTGCCGGCGATCTCGGGGCGAGCGATGTCGGGCGGGACGAGCTGGGTAAAAAAGAAGGTGCGCAATCCCTCGCTGCTTCCCACCTTGTCCCGCATCGACAGGACTTTGACAAAGGCCTCCTGCCCGCCGCCGAGGTTGAATTCCGCAAACTGGTGAGAATAAGGAGCGCCGTAGCTGTCTACTGCGACCGTATAGTATCCCGGGGGGACATCGCGATAGAAGGCCCCGTTTAGCTGCACGACCCCGGCTATCTGGCCGTTCAGCCTCGCATAGGGCGTCTGGTTCGGCTCGTTTGGCGCGTCGTTCCGGTATATCCAGATCCGGGCGGCACCGCCCGGGACCGGCGGGATGACCACCGAGCTCGTCGGTGGCAGCTGGGCGCAACTCGTCGCGGCCAGCAGGAGGGCGATTGCCGCGCTACGCAACCGATGGGCCTGGACAGCCGCGCTCTTGGGCATTCGTCCCTCCGATGAAGCGACTAGCCGCCGCCGTAGAACGGGCGGCGGGCGGCTTCGGCGCGGGCGGCTTCGGCCGGGATCACTTGCGTGTAAAAGTTTTCGACGTATGCGCCTCCGACCTCGCCGCCCACCCATTGCCCCTGAGACAGGACTTTGACGTATGCCTCCTGTCCGGCCGTCAGGTCGATGTCGGCGAACTGATTGACATAAGTGTTGAGGTAGCTGTCGACCGTGACGGCGTAGTGTCCCGGGGCGACATCGCGATAGAAAGCCCCGTTGGGTTCGGATATCCCGGCAATTTGACCGTTCAGCCTGAGATAAGGGCGGGCTTGGGTCTCGCGTGGCCCGCCGTCCCGGTAGAACCAGAGCCGCGCGTCACCGGCCGGAATAGGAGGGATCACCACCGAGCTCGTCGGCGGCAGCGGGGCGCAATTCGCCGCGAGGAGTAAAACGGCGGTCGCCGCGCTGCGCCACCGATGTGCCGGTACCCGTCTCGGCATTCCTAGCCTCGCGCGCAGGATCAGCTGCCACCGTAAAAAGGCGTGAGGGCGATGGCCGCCCGAGCGGCGTCGGCAGCGACAAGCTGAGTGAAAAAAAGGGCACGCGAGCCGACGCCGATTTCGCCGCCCACCTTTTCCCGCATAGACGAGACTTTAACAAAGGCCTCATGCCCGGCGCCGAGGTCGACTTGCGCAAACTGATTCGGATAGGGAACGCCATAGCTGTCTACGGAAACCGTGTATCGTCCGGGCGGCACATTGCGGTAAAGGGCGCCGTTCGGCTCGGAAATTCCAGCAACTTGGCCGTTGAGCCTTAGGTAGGGGCGTTCTTGGCTTTCGTAGGGCCCTTCAGCACGGTAGATCCATATCCGGGCCGCTCCGGCCGGAACAGGCGGGATCACCGCCGAGCTCGTCGGTGGTACCTGGCTGCAACTCGTCACCAGCAAAAGGAGGCTCGTCGCGCACCGGTGCAACCAACGTGGTCGGACACCAAGGTTCTTGGACATTGCCCCTCCTCCCGTGATGCTTATGGGACAGCTGGCGGTCAACAATTATTCCCAACCATCATGAAGCACGGAATACCGAGTTTGCATGTATTTCGGCTCGTCGCCCGGCGCCTCGGTCTGCTGATCGGACTGATCCTGGCGATGGCGCAAGGCCATCCGTCATTCGGGGCAGATGTGCAAAAGACCGAGGGTGGCGCAGCAGCAGACCCGAGTTTTAAGTGCGACAAAGCGCCGACTGCGATCGACCGGCTGATTTGCCTGGAGCCGTCGCTCGCTGCTCTAGACGCCGCCATCGGCCCGGCCTTCCGCGACTACCTCGACCGGACGGCGCGCCCGGCTGATCGCGACGCACGAACTGCCGACCAGCGTCTCTGGCTCGACGGGCGCGCGACGGCGTGCCCGGCGGCGGCGCAGGCGCAGCCGGACACAACGCCCGAAGGTGCCGGGAACACGGGCGCGGTTGCCTGCCTGTCGCGCATCTACGAGCAGCGGGTAGCGGTGCTGCGCTACGAGCGCAACGCGGCGGTCTGGCCGCATATCCGGTTCCGCCCGACGGTCGTCGAAGGTGTGGGCACCAAACTGTGCGCGGATCTCGAACGCGACCTCGCGGCGAGCTTTTTCGGTCGCGGGCTGTTCGTGAACCCGCTCGGCGAGCGCGAGATCGGCTTCGTGCCGGTGCCCGGGCTCGGCAACGACCCGATCGTGCGGCGCGCCGATATCGACGCCTACAATCTCGGCAAACCCTTCCCGATCCTGCAATGGATCGCGAGCAATCGCGGTGCGCGTCCACCCACCGCCGAGTACCGCGCCTTTGATTCACCGAAGGAATTGCTCAGCGCGGTCGGAAGCGGCGTCGAGCCCCTGGCGCACAGCGTGCGCGAGGCTGCCCATCCCGTCATCGATATCGATCGCCTGCCGCATCCGGACCCGACGAAGCCGCAAACCCGGCCACGCGCCGCCTTCGCCCGCTCCTGGAATCTGTCGATCGACGAGATGCCGCGGTTTTTCCGGTACGAGGACCACGTCTACCTAGCGGGCCCGATGCAGCCGGTGCCCGGCAAACCCGGGGACCTCGGGATCTACCGTCTTTACGGCCCGGCGCGGCTACACCGCGTTTGCCTGTTCGATGCGCACACGCCGATGGCTCATTCGCCCGACCACGCACTGGCGCTCGACGAGATCGAGACATTCGAGCGCGCGGCCGGACCCCTGCTGCCCACGGGCAGGCTGTGCGCGGGGATCGGTGACCAGGCGCGCACGCTCGACGATCACGCGGCTTGGCGGCCCTGGGTTCTCGACCCGTCCGCGCCGATGGCGAGCGGTTTGAACGGCGAGCAACTCGCCCTCTACATGCGCAATCGCGCCCTAACCGGGCCGGAAAGAGCGCGGCAATATCGTGCTTATATCGCGGCCCGAACCGCTGCGATCGAGGCGTTGGCGCCATTTTATCGCGGCGAGTTCGGCCGCACGCCAGCGGAAGCCAAGCGGTTCGCCGCGCTTTACCTCGATCGCAAAATTTCCGACGGCCTCGAGCTCGATCCGGACGACGACCCGGTCGCCGGTCTCTTCGCCGCGGACTACGCCGCAAAGCATGCCGCCCAACAGGCAGCGCTGGCGGGCGACACTGCAGCGTTGCGCGAGGCGCTCGGCCCCGAGCCGAAGGCAGTCGCCAAGGGAATAAAAGGCGATCTGGACGAACCATTGGTCAGCGACGCGCTCGAACATTCTGGGACGCTGCGTACCCTGCTCGAGCTCGGTCTCGATCCGAACGAGGCCGGTGCTTCCGGCCGCACACCGTTGATGGTGGCGGCGCGGCTCGACCTGGTCGAGGCGGCCACCATCCTGCTGGAGCATGGCGCCGCTCTTGACATCGGAGCCCAGGATACCGTCGCGCAGACCGACAGCACCGGCGACCCGCTGTGCATGACCGGAGACAAGGCCACCGGCGACACGCCGGGACGGACCGCGTTATCCTATGCTGCCGAGCGTGGCTCGCCCGAGATGGTTCGCCTGTTACTCGATCGTGGTGCCGATCCGGCGCGACCCGACAGCGCCGGCCGCCCTCCGGCGGATTATGTCAAGAAGCGTACCGGCGACGCAGCCCAATCCGCCAAGATCGCCGAGATGCTGAAATGACGAGATTCAACCGGGCGAAAACCGGTCGAGGTGTCGCCGGGCCGCTGGCAGTCGGTTTTGCGCCGCTGCGGCCTTCTCCAGGATGCGCCTGATGCGCTCGGCTGGAAAGGCGAGCTGGACCAATGCGACGCCGCGGTCGAACGCTTCGGAGTAACGAGCGATCAGCTCGCCGCGAAACCGGAAACAGCTGATCCCTTCGAACAGGACCGGACGACCCATGCTTTCCGGCAGTCGTGAGGCGTAGCTGAAGCGAAAGCCGGCATAGCCGATGGCACCGTTGCTGACCGGATCGCCGAACTGCCAGAGATAGCTGCTTCCGGTGTCGTGGAACCGCTGCAGCATGGCGGCGATCGCCGACCGCCCGGTATGAGATCCGAAAAAGCCGTCTTCATAGACACCGTCCTCGGTGAACAACATGGCCAGACTCTGGCCGCGATTTGTCTGGACCGCGTCGGCGAAGGTTGTCAGCAGCGCTGCGAAGTCATTGGCAGCTGGTGTAGGCGTAGGCATCGATCCACCTCAAATCACCTCGCCCCGCTTGCGGGGAGAGGTCGGGATCCGCGCAGATTCGCGGATGCCGGGTAAGGGGCGACGCTTCCATTGCAAGAGCACGCAACCGAAACAAGCCCTCACCCCAGCCCTCTCCCCGCAAGCGGGGCGGGGAGGCGCACATTAATCGAAATACTGAATGTCGGGCTCCCACGGATGCTGCTTCATTGCGGCGAGGCGGGTCCGCCAATCCCCGGCATGGATCTCGAGCTTGTGACCGTTCGGGTCGAGAAAATAGAGCGAGGCACCCTCGCTCCGGTTATCCTGCCAGATCACAGCGCCCGATGCTCGAATACTTGCGGCCGCGTCGTCGAACCGGGCAGCGGGGACGCTGAAGGCGACGTGGGAGTACTCGGGCAGTGGCGAAGAGCTGGTCCGCTCGTCCAGGGTCAGACAGAGCCACAAGTCGCCGACGAGCAGATAGGCTCCTCTACTCCATCGCGCCAGCGGCCTTGATCCCTGGGTCTCCACATAGAAGCGGAAAGAACAATCGATGTCCCGAACGGCAAGCGTAATATGGTTGAGGCCGCTGATCATGTCGCTGATGGCGTATTCGGGCACTCGAAGGCCCGCAAGAAGGTAGCGACGGCGCCTTCGACGGCCGCATCGATTCCTCGCCGATCGGCGTCCGCTTCGAGGCGCAGCAGGTGGCGGGGCTGAATATCGCCGCGCACCAACGAGACGAACTGCTCGGCGGCAAGCCTGGTGTCGGTGAGGACTAGGTTGCCCGATGCGATGGCGCTCCTCAGGAAGGCCTCGATCTGGAGGCGCTGACGCTCGGGTCCAGCGCGCCAAAACACCTCGCCGAGCCGGGGGAAGCGGGTAACCTCGCCCACGATGATTCGGTACAGCGCGATGCCGTCGGGAGACAACAGAAGCTCGAGAAAGCGGCGGCCCAAGACCGTCAGCGAAGCGCCGACGTCGCGGGGGTCGAGCTCGCCGGGTGAAAAGCGCGCGAAGTAGCGCTCGCACTCGCGTTCGATCACCGCGCCAAAGAGTTCTTCCTTGCCGGCGAAGTGGGCGTAGACGGTCGCTTTCGACACTCCGGCCTCGCGCGCGATAGTGTCCATGCTGACCGCCCCGAAACCAGCAGCCAGAAACGCCCGCTTTGCCCCGGCGAGAATGCTTTCGGCCTTGCTGTTCAGCGGCGCTTCTTTGCGGAGGGTGTTTTCCATTGCGCCCTTTTAGTCTCCGGCCCGCTCCGCTCCCCAGCGGACGAGGACAGACTTGACAGCTTTTAGTGGAGCTTCCATCTTGGCGCAAGGGTGAACTGAACGGTCTAGTTTAACCCCACTGGGTGGAAACGTTTTGCGCAAGGTGCTGTTCATAATTCTGCCAGTGGCGGTGCTCGCCTTGGGCGTCAGCGGGGGCTGGTACTGGTGGAACGTTCTGCGCTTCCTGCAGTCGACCGACGACGCCTATGTCCAGAGCGACATCTCGCTGATCAGCCCGAAAGTCGAGGGCTACATCAAGGAAGTGAGGGTCGCCGACAATCAGGAGGTCGCCGAGGGCGACGTGCTGTTTGTCATCGACGATCGCGACTTCGCCGCCAAGGTCGCCCAGGCTGAGGCGGCAGTCACGACCGAGGAAGCGATGGTCGTGACCTATGGGAGCCGGCTCGACTTGCAGCGGGCGATGATCGAGGAGGCGCAGGCGACGCTGGACTCCGCCAAGGCCGATCTGTCCCGGGCGCAGCGGGACTACACGCGCTACAGCGCGCTGCTGTCTACCGATTTCGCCAGCCGCCAGCGTTTCGAGCAGGCCGAAGCCGATTCCCGCAAGGCCGACGCGGCGGTCGCCAAGAGCCGGGCCGGGCTAGCCGCCGCGCAGAATCAGCTCGCCGTGCTCCGCTCGCAGCGACACGAGGAAGAGAGCAGGCGGCAGCAAGCCCGCGCCACTCTGCAGCTCGCCCGCAACGATCTCGACAACACGGTGATCCGTGCGCCGATTTCTGGGGTGGCCGGCAATCGTGCAGGCCAGGTCGGCCAGTACGTCAAAGCGGGAACGCAACTGTTATCGCTGGTGCCCTTGTCTCGCGTTTACGTCACGGCGAACTTCAAGGAAACCCAGCTGACCCATATGCGGCCGGGGCAGCTCGCCGAGGTGGCGGTCGACGCCTACCCGGATCTGACCCTCGAGGGCCGCGTCGAGAGCTTCGCGCCGGCGAGCG
>Ga0306926_10010612_pt1 | contig 10192 bp, 7 predicted proteins | sample flu12Cox44000178_FD_203759 | JGI IMG/M metagenome (GOLD analysis project Ga0306926, IMG submission 203759) | Lab enrichment of tropical soil microbial communities from Luquillo Experimental Forest, Puerto Rico - flux8day.12C.oxic.44.000.178 (v2)... | ecosystem: Environmental > Terrestrial > Soil... | reverse complement strand
GTTTTCGGCCATGCAGCTTGGGCAGCGCATCAGGTGCTCCCCTGGCGGGAACCGATCCGTCAACCATACCTGAACGGCAGTCGCCTTAGAAGCTGAGGGTTAAACCGCGCGAACATCTTCACCACGGGTGTCTAAGACCAAATCCCTCTTTTAAACTGACAGAAGATAAGTCCGTGCGTCACGAGAAGCGGTAGCACCAGAACGGTGGGTATGAAGAAGGCGGCAAGGATCGCAGCGAGACGGCGGGTCGAGGCCATGAGCGGCGCTCACTCCTCCGGCACTCCGGCCTTGCGCAGACCGGCGAAAATGTGGCTTCGTGTAGCTCTCCAGCCGCGGCGCAAAGGTCCGGTTTCGGCCGGCCCCGTCGGTTCCGGCGAACGGCCGGAAGCGGCGCTTCTCGCCCGGTCCCCTGCGTTCCCGCGAAGGTCCGTTGACTGAACCGACAGCGGGCGCTCGGCGCTGGCTCCGGGAACGCGTCCTCATGCCCCATACCTGCCGTTCACGATACCCGTCGGGACCGGCTCAGCTTGGTGGAAGGCCGACATGACGAACGGGTTATGTTAGTCACTCTTAGGGGCAGCAGAAGGCGCTGCAAAAACGACCCACACATGCAATGATTCAAGCAGTTCAGATTTCCATTGTGCCCGTGTCCCCGCTCGGCTGGTGCGGTTCGCGTCACGACGCAGCGTGAGACAGGGAAATGGCCTCGCCGCTTTACGAGCCGATCAACGTCTACAAACCGTTGGCGCCAGATATCGGCATCGTTGACGGCCCGTTCGAATATCTGACCGCCGGCGGCGTGAGGCTGCCGCTACCGTTTACGACCAGGATGACCGTGGTACGTCTCTCGAACGGAGAGCTGTTCCTTCATTCGCCCATTAAGTTCGATCGCGGGCTGGCCGAGAAGCTACGGGAGTTCGGGACAGTTCGGCATCTCGTGTCGCCCAATCAATTCCACTACGCCCATATCGGCAAGTGGCAGAAAGCCTTCCCGGAATCGATCGCCTGGGCCTCGCCCCGCGTACGTCAGAGGGCCCGAGCGCGACAAGTCGACGTCGACTTTGCCAGAGACCTTGACCTTGCCCCACCGCAAGAGTGGTGCCGCGACATCGATCAGACGTTGTTCCCTGGCGGCTATTTCAAGGAGTTCATTTTCTTTCATCTGCCGTCGAAGACACTGATCCTGACCGACACGATCATAAATATCGAGCCGGACAGGATTGGCGAACCGTGGCGGGCGGCCGTCAAGCTCACTCGAATGGCTGCGCCGCACGGAGGAATCTTCTTCGGAATGCAAATTCCTCTGATCCTCCAGCAACGAGCGGCGAAGGCAGCAAGGACAACGATTTACTATTGGCACCCGCAACGGATCGTGCTCAGCCATGGCCGTTGCTTTGAAGCGGGCGCGGATCGAGTCATCGCACGGATATTTGGTCCGAGTTCAGCCTGATGTCCGCAAAGGGACGCACATCGCCGAGATCGCCAGCGCGTTAGCCGGATCAAGCCACCACAGACCAAACAAGGTGTTCGCCGCGAGCCCGAACAACACCGCCGCCGCGAGAATGGCGCACAGCACGTTTTGCGTCCCCCTCGCCGTAGGTGGCGCGCGATCCCAGCTGTTCGCCGATCCGCTGTTTTGCGCGGCCAAGCCACGGGCACAGCATGAGGGTGCCGGCAGTGAGCGCGATGCCGAGCCATGAGGTTTCGGCCGCCGCGCCCTCGATCAAGGTTTCAATCGCTTTGGCTGCTACGTAGGGCGCGAGCAGGAAGAAGCTGACCGCCACCCATTTCTGGGTGCGGCGCTCGGTGCTCTCTGAAATCGTCCGGGTTCCGGTGAAGCGCCAGACGACGATGACGCTAGCAAGGCCCTCGATGGCGCTGTCGAGGCCGAAGGCGACTAAGGCGATCGATCCGGCCAAGATACCGGCAACCACACCGACCGTGCCCTCGATTCCGAGCCAGACGAGCGTCAGCGTCGCCAGTAGCTTGGCGCGGTGCGCGAGGCGCAACCACGACGGGCTGCCGGGCGAAACATCGACATGCGCAACCATTTGGCCGCTTTATCCGTGATGCTGATGATGCTCGGGAGCCGACGGATCGCCGTAACCTCGGAGCTGCTGATAACGGGCGATCTGATCTGCGTTGAGCAGCGCGCGCGTTTCGAGATGCGCCGACAGGTGCACCGCGCGCAGGCGCCCTCGCAGTTCGGCAATTGCCGCCGTCGCGGCGGCGAGGCGATCAGGCGTAATCTCGCCTTTGGCAAAGAGCTGATCGAGTGCTTGTTCCTGCGCGATCAGCTCACCACCGAGCGCCTTGGCGGCATCGCTCATGCGATCAAAGGTCGCCTGCACATCGCGTTGCTGTGTTTTGGTGAGCCCGAGCTGCACGGCGAGCTGTAGCACATGCGCCGGGCCGGGATAGCCGTTCAGCTCGGCAGCCTTCGCCATACCCATCCCCTCCCCCTTGCGCAGCGCCGCGATGTCGTCATCCGACAGCGACTTGATCGCGCGCGCCTGTTGCCCGGCATAGGGCATGTCGGCCGCCAGCACCGGCATCGCGAGCAGAGCGATGGCGAGCGCGAGCAGGAAGGTCCGGGGCTTCATGGTCTGGGCCTCTCAAGGATCAAGCGGCGCACGATCGCCGCGCGGATGCCGTTACGGTTGAGACAAGAGTCCCTTGCGCTCCTCGTATTCGTTCCGGTCGATCTCGCCGCGAGCGAAGCGCTCGCTAAGAATTTCAAACGGCCTCTGGCCGCTAGCATCACGCCGCCAAATCGGCGGTGTCTCTGTCCTCCCGCCGCGCATTAACAGCATCACCAAAACGATGATGCCGCCGATCATCAAGATCGGCCAAAGCATTGGCAGAAACATCGGCCACGGCATCGCGCTATCCCACGCGCCACTCCACCACTGCATGCAATCCCACCATGACCACATGGCTACCGTTCTCCCAAGAGGTGGTGATGGAAGATATATCAGCGACAGCTGAATTAGCAAATGCTAAAAATGTCTCGGTCGCGGTATCCCTCTCGACCTGAGGAAACGGGTCTAACCGAAGGAGCCCACCGGAAGATGACCATGTCGGTTGAAGAGACCCCGTCGGGACCCGTCGAAGCGCTCGGTTGCAAGGCGTCAGAATTGGCGGAGATAGGCGTGATCGTTGACTGCGCATACGAGGCAGCGCGGCTGTTGAAGCTCCTCGCGAACGAGAAGCGGCTCGTCATTTTGTGCTTTCTAGCGACGCGCGGTGAGATGCCCGTCGGCGCCTTGGTGGACGCCCTTGGGCTCAGCCAGTCCGCCCTATCGCAGCATCTGGCCAAACTGCGCCGCGACGGACTCGTTCTCTTCCGCCGCGAGTCCCAGACCCTGCATTATCGGCTCGCCGATCCGCGCGTTATGCGCGTGCTCGGCGTGCTCCAAGAGATCTTCTGTACGAGGTCACCAAGAGTATGAGGTCATCTCCGCAAGGGGTCGAACCCTCGGGGTTAGGTCGTCTCGATCGGAATGACCGCTGTCGGCGCGTCTCGCCCGTTGCCGTGCGTTCCGGCGAAGGTCCCTTAACTGAACGGACAGCGGGCGCTCAGCCGGCGCGGCGGGAACGGGTCTTCATGCCCCATTGCCGACCCTCGTCTCGATCGGAAGATCGCTCCGGGCGTCTGGTAAGCGGCCATTCGATCGAGGCCAGCGGCTCTCAAGCTGCAGCGGCGGGCAATCGGCCCAGCTGCTCCTTCAACAGTTCGAAATCGATCGGTTGGCTCAAAAAGTCGACGGCGCCCAGCTCTTTGGCGCGACGCCGGCGCTCGTCGTCGCCGTAGGCGGCTACGGATTAACACCGGCAGCTCGGGGTAGTGTCGTTTGACCGCGCCCCACCAGCAGGTCGAGCCTGTCCATCCCCGGCATGTTCATGTCCGGACAGGATCGCGATCAGGGTCGGCTTGACGCCGCCGGCGAGCTTGCCCAGCGCGTCCTCGCCCGAGTTGGCAAAGTGCACACTAATACATCCCTTGCCACATCTCGCGGCGGAAACGTTGGCGATACAGCTCGGCCACATTGCTCTCGTCGTCGACCACCAGGATGCTGACCGTCACACCGCGCCTCCCAACGCCCCGCGAGGCAGTCGGATCGTAAATTCGGTGAACTCGCCCAACCGGCTGTCGACCTCGATTGTGCCGCCGTGCTGTTGGGTGACGATGTCCCAGGCGATCGACAATCCGAGCCCGGTGCCTTCGCCGGTGGGCTTGGTCGTCACAAAAGGCTGGAACAATTTGTCCCGGATCTCCGGCGCGATACCAATGCCGTTGTCGCGCACCCGCACCTCAACCGCGTCGCCGAGATCGCGCGTCGCAACCTTTAATGTCGGTCGAAAATCCGGCCCGACGCCGGCGCGCTGCCGCCTGGTGGTCGCATAAAAACCGTTGCCAAACAGGTTCAGAAACACCCGCGTCACCTCTTGCGGCGCCAACTCAGTCGGTGCGAGCCCGCGATCGAACTCCCGCTCCAAGGTGATGTTAAAGCTTGCATCCTGGGCGCGGGCCCCGTGATAGGCGAGGTTGAGGGCCTCCTCGATCAGCGCGTTGAGATCGACCATCCGGCGCTCGCCCGAGACCCCGCGCGAATGTTCGAGCATGCTCTTGACGATGCCGTCGGCGCGCTTGCCATGCTCGGCGATCTTGTCGAGGTTGCCGCGCAGCATCTCCACGACCTCGTCGACCGCAGCACGCTCGTCGTCGCCGAGTGCCGCAACCGCCGGGGCCGTCGTCTCCTTCAGCTCGAGCAACAATTCGCCCGACAGCTCTGCAAAGTTGTTGACGAAATTGAGCGGGTTTTTGATCTCGTGGGCGATGCCGGCAGTCAGCTGACCCAGTGCCGCCATTTTCTGGGCGTGCAGCAGGCTGGCTTGCGCTGATTGCAACTCGCTTAGTGCCCTCTCGGCGGTGTCGCGCGCCGCCCGGATCTCGGCTTCGGCGCGCTTGCGCTCGGTAATGTCGCTGTAGATTGTCACGAAACCGCCGCCTGGCACCGCATTGCGGCGTATCTCAACGATGCTCCTGTCGGGCCGTGTGCGCTCGAGGCGCAGCTCCTGGTCAGTCGCTTCGAGCCGTCGGCTAAGTTCGGGTGCGATGCCCTCGGCGCCGAATTCGCCGCGCTCGGCAAGGAAGCGAATGTAGTCCGGATAGCTTGGACGGCCCGCCAGCAGCGCGTCGGGCAGATCGAGGATCCGCTGGAAATTGAGGTTCCACGCGGCGAGCCGCAGCTCGCTGTCGAACATCGCCACCCCATCGCCCATATTATCGAAGGTCACGCGCAACTCGGCCTGACGCTGGCGGATCTCGTTTAGCAGCCGGGCATTGTCCATCGCGATGACCGCCTGCGCCGCGAAGCTTTCGAGCAGAGCGATCTCCTTCTCAGAGAATGGCCGCACCTCGGGCCGGCTCGCGGAGATGTGACCAAGCAGCCTCCCATCCTTGCGCAGCGCCACTATCAGAACGGTGCGGAAACCCGCCTCACCGATAGCCGTTCCCACCGAGCCGATAAGCTCAGGGGCCATCGCCAACATATCGGGAATTTGCGCATAGCGTTCCCCGCGCACCAATCGTTGATGAAAAGCGCTGCCGCGGCGAGGGCGACGCATCACTTCGACCAATTGTTCGGGGTAGCCGCGGGCCGCGACCACGCGAAAGTGCTCGCCGTCAAAGGTGGCTAACCCGCCATAAGCGGCTCCGCATAGGGCGTGCGCCTTCTCCAGGATCACGTCGAAGACGGGGGTGAGATCGCCCGGCGAAGAGTTGATGACCCCCAGGATCTCGGCAGTGGCAGTCTGCTGCTCCAAGGCCTCGCGCGTTTCCGTGATCAGCCGCGTGTTCTCGATCGCGATGACGGCCTGGTCAGCAAAGGTTCGAACCAACTCGATCTGCCGCTCGGTAAATGGCTCCACCCGCTGGCGGGCGAGAGCGATAACGCCGATCGGCTCGCCCTCGCGCAACAACGGCACCCCAAGCCCGGTACGCATCCGCCCCAGCGTGATTGCCTCGGCCGGATAGTCCGGATCGGAAGCCGCGTCGTGAACGTGCACCGTTCTTCCTTCGCGCAAGGTGCGCGCGGTGACGCTTCGTCCGCTCGGGTCGAATACCCCTCGCTTCTTGAAGTACGCCTCGTACTCCGACGGGAACCCGAAATTCGCCGCCAGCCGAATGCCCTCAGGTTCGGGTCGGAAGACGAAGGCCATCTCCGCGTTGCAGAGCCGTGCAGCAGTCTCAGTCAGGGTGTCCAGCACCGGCTGCAAGTCAAAGGCCGAGCCGCTGATGACCTTCAGCACATCGCTGGTCGCGGTCTGGTATTCGAGAGATTCTTCGAGGTCGCTGGTGCGCTCGCGCAGTTCGCCAAGCAACCGCGCATTTTCCATTGCGATGACCGCCTGCGCAGCGAAATTTTCGATCAGAGCGATTTCAGTCGTCGAAAACGGTTTTACTTCGCTGCGATACACAGTGATCGCACCGAGCAGTGTGTCGTCCTTGCGCAGTCCAACGCTGACAAACGTACGGCACCCGCCCAGATCGACCACAGCGCGCCGTGTCGGATCGCCTCTCCTATAGGCCTCTTCAGCCATGGCGTCGTGGACGTGAACGCATCGTTCTCCGCGCACCAGCCGTTCCATCGAGGTGCCGGAACCGGGCCGCGTGGGCGGACGGTTACGCAGGAACTCGACAATCGCGTGAGGTCCCTGCGCGGCGGCAACGGTAAAGACCTCTCCGTCAGCGCTAGTCAGCAGGTGTCCGAATCTCGCCTCGCACAGCCGCATCGCCTTTTCGAGCATCGCGTCGAACACCGGCGTGAGGTCGCCCGGCGAGGAGTTGATGACCTGCAATACCTCCGCGGTCGCTGTTTGCTGATCCAAGGCCTCGCGCGTTTCGGTCAGGAGACGCGCGTTCTCCATCGCGATAACCGCCTGCGCGGCGAAGTTTTCCAGGAGCGCGATCTGCTTGTCGGTAAACGGCCGCATCTCCCGCCGATAGATCACAATGAAGCCCAGCAGCGCATCGTCCTTACGCAACGGCACTGCTAAGTTCGTACGCCCGCCGCCAAGATCGACGAGCGCGCGAGGCAGGGTCTTGCCCGAGCGGTAGCCCTCGCCTGCGGCGGCATCGTTGTGGACGAAGCGCTCGCCCTTGCGGAAGCGGTTGGTGAGGCCGGTCGCATCCGCAGGAAACGGCCCATTCGAGAGAACCTCGGCATAGGCCGGCGAGGCGCCGCGATGGGCCTCGGCGTAAAGGTGTGTCCCGTCGTACGTCCAAAGGACGCCGAATGCCGCCCCGCACAGGCCCAACGCCTTGTCGAGCATTGCATCGAACACCGGGGCGAGATCGCCGGGTGAGGAGTTGATGACGCCCAGCACGTCGGCAGTCGCGGTCTGCTGCTCCAGGGCCTCGCGCGTCTCGGTCAACAGCCGCGCGTTTTCCATGGCGATCACCGCCTGCGCCGCGAAGTTCTGGAGCAGCGTGATCTGCTTGTCGGAAAACGGCCGCACCTCCTGGCGGTAGACATTTATCGCGCCAAGAAACCCGTCGTCTTTGCGAAGTGCAACCGTGATCCCGGTGCGAATGCCGCTGCGGTCGATTAGTTCCTTGAATGCCGGAGAGCTGCGGTAGGCCTCTATTTGAGTTGCATCGGCGATATGTATAACCTCCTCGCCGTGCAGCGCCCGTTCCATAGGGCTCCCTGGGTTTACGGGGTGGAAACCGCGACGCCGTTGCCACTCGACAAATTGCGGCTCGCCGCGTAACGCCTCCGCATGAATCTGCCCGTCGGCGTAAATGTAGAGATGGCCCTGCGTCGCCTCACAAAGCCGCATAGAATTTTCAATCACCGCGTCGAATACCGGGGCGAGGTCGCCGGGCGAGGAATTGATGACCTGCAATACCTCGGCGGTCGCGGTTTGCTGCTCCAGTGCCTCGCGCGTCTCGGTCAACAGCCGCGCATTTTCCATCGCGATGACCGCTTGTGCCGCGAAGTTCTGCAATAGCGCTATCTGCTTGTCGGAGAATGGTCCGATCGCCTCACGATAGACATTGATGTAGCCAAGCAGGGAGTCGTCCTTGCGCAGCGCGACGGCGAGCACCGAGCGGGCGCCTGTTGCCACGAGCTGTGGCCAGCTCGGGTCGTTATCGTAGGCCTCGTCCGCCGCGGCATCGGCAATGTGGATTAGTCGCTCACCCCTCACCAGTCTGCCTATTGGATGATGCGGACCTGGAACGAAATGGGGGAAGCGCCGCTGGTGCAGCTCTACCAGATCTGGCTTGCCGTGCACCGCCGCAAGCGGAAAGCCCTCTCCGTCATAGGTGCGTAAATGCCCAAAAGTTGCGTCACAGAGCCGGATCGCCTCGCGAAGCATCGTCTCGAACACCGGCCTGAGGTCGCCGGGCGAGGAATTGATGACCTGCAAGACCTTGGAGGCCGCGGTCTGCTGCTCCAGGGCCTCGCGCGTCTCGGTCAAGAGCCGCGCGTTCTCCATTGCGATGACCGCTTGCGCCGCGAAATTCTGCAGCAGTGCGATCTGCTTTTCCGAAAACGGGCGGACCTCGTTGCGGGCAGCGGTGATGACGCCAAGCAAGGCATCGTCTTTCTGCAATGCGACGAAAAGGCTGGTGCGGACGCCGCCAAGCTCGGCAACGGTCCGCGCGATCGGATCGTCGACCCGCGCCAAATCGAAATGCGCGAATCGCTCCCCGTCGATCAATGCCCGCATTGGGTGGTTGGGGCCTGGGCTCCAACCGTGCTGCAATCTATCCGCGAGCGATGCCGGATAGCCGCGCAGCGCCATGGGGCGAAACTTCTCGCCATCATAGAGCTGCAAGCTTCCATGGATGATCCCGCACAGTCCGTGCGCCTTCTCCAGGATCGCGTCGAACACCGGCGCGAGTTCACCCGGCGAGGAATTGATGACCTGCAATACCTCGGCGGTTGTGGTCTGCTGTTCCAAAGCCTCGCGGGTCTCGGTGATGAGCCGCGCGTTCTCCATCGCGATGACCGCCTGCGCCGCAAAGCTCTGCAACAGCGCGATCTGCTTATCGGTGAATCCTCGAACCTCCTGCCGAAAGATCCTGATTGTGCCCAGAAGCTTGCCTTCCTTCCGGAGCGCGACGATAAGGCCCGTCCGCGCGCCAGCGAGTTCGACAAATGCTCGACGATCTGGGTCGCCATCGCGATAGGCAGCCTCCGCCGTCAGGTCCAAATTGTGTACGACATCCTCGCCGGCAACGATCCGCGCGGGCCCTGTTCCGGTCCCTGACACCGATGGGCGGCCAAGCCGCCATTCTTCGAATGCGGGAGGTACGCCACGAGCGGCAGCCCGGTGGAAGCTTTCCCCATCGTACGTGTTGAGGATGCCGAAGTCAGCTCCGCAGAGCCGCATGGCCTTTTCGAGCATCGCATCGAACACCGGTGCGAGGTCGCCGGGCGAGGAGTTGATGACCTGCAAGACCTCGGCAGTCGCGGTCTGCTGAGCGAGCGCCTCGTCGCGCTCGGTCAACGTGTCATTCAGGTTCCGTTGCGCGTGGTCCCGCTCGGCTCTGCACTCGTCGAGCTCACGTCGAAGGTTGGCAATGATCTGCTGCGGATCGGCTAACGTGCTGTCAGATGTCGCACTCATTCGCGGACCTCATAGGGACCGACGTTTCGGCGGATCATACCGTGAGGAGCGCGGAGCAAGACAGCTTCGATCGAGACGCTCCGTAGACCTTCAGCGAACGACCGCTACCGGCCGGGTCCTCGTCGGTTCCGCTCATCCGATGAACGGCAGGTTTCGTTAAGGGTTTTCGGATGCCTGCCAGACCCAGGCGCGAGGGGGTGCACGGAGGCATGCGTCCGAAAAGCCTCGAGGGAGGAAACCGCGGGGGAGTTCGCGACGGCGGTGGTGTCGATCTATGGGGATTCGGCGCCGGTGCTTGATCTGGTTTGTCGGTTCCAAACAGCGACGAGGGTTGAGTGACCTGCGGGACGCTGGTCGTGGCCGCCGTGGATGCGATCGCCACAGTGATTTGGTATTCGGTGCTCCAGGTTTTGTCGGCCGAAGGTGGCGCCGACGGTCGCTGTCGGCGACGCGTGGGCGCTGCCGGTGAGATAGCGACGTCGGGTGGGAGTGGTGCTGGGGGATGGTGACAGGGGTGTGATGGTCATGAACTGTCGAGCCCGATCGA
>Ga0306926_10010611_pt1 | contig 10193 bp, 8 predicted proteins | sample flu12Cox44000178_FD_203759 | JGI IMG/M metagenome (GOLD analysis project Ga0306926, IMG submission 203759) | Lab enrichment of tropical soil microbial communities from Luquillo Experimental Forest, Puerto Rico - flux8day.12C.oxic.44.000.178 (v2)... | ecosystem: Environmental > Terrestrial > Soil... | reverse complement strand
AGCCGCTCTCGCCCGGCACCTCGCAGCTCGCGCGCATTCCGGGGATCCGCCGGCTGCTCGCATATCTCCTGACGCTGCAGGTCGGAGTGCAGATCGCCGCGCCCTACTTCACGGCGTACATGCTCGGAGAGCGTGCGCTCGAGCTCTCCTACGCGGCCTACACCGGGCTCATCGCGGCCTCGTTCGTCTCCAAGATCCTCGCCCTGCCCTGGCTCGGTCATTTCGCGGCACGTCACGGCGCGCGGCGGCTCCTGCGCTTCGCCGGGCTGTCGGTGGCCCCGCTGCCCGCGCTCTGGACGTTCTCGCACGACTACGGGGCGCTGTTGCTGATCCAGCTGGCGTCCGGGATCGCCTGGGGAGCGCACGAGCTCGGCACCTTCCTCTTGTTCTTCGACGCGGTCCGCCCCGAGGAGCGCACCCGCCTGCTCACCCGCTACAACCTGGCCAACGCCTGCGCGATCGTGCTCGGCTCGTCGATCGGCGCGGTGCTGCTGCGGCGGCACGGCATCGACTTCGGCGGCTACGCGGTGCTGTTCTGGATCAGCGCCTGCGCGCGCTTCGCCACGCTGCCGCTGCTGGCGTGGGTGCCCGACGCGCGCGGCTCTGCGGCGGTGCCTGCGATCCGCATCCTGGCGGCACGCCCGGCGGACGGCTCGATCGACGACCCGGTGCTGGCCGACCAGCCCGACAGCCCGCTCGAGCGCCTGTCCGAGCCGAGCGACTCACCGCGCGTGCGCTGACTCCGCGCTCAGGTGGGCGAGCCGGTCACCGCCTCGCCGCTGGAGAAGATCTCGAGGTGGCGCGTGACACGGTCGACCATTCCCGGCGAACGCTCTGCGTTCGCGGCGCGAAGCGCCTCTTCCTCGACCCGGGCCGCGGTGGCCGGGTCGCCGGCGGCGGCGACCGCCAGCGCCAGCACGTCGAGCTCGCCCGAGCTGGTGCAGCGCGCGAGCCGGCAGGCGCGCTCGGCCAGGCGCATCGCCTCGGCGCCGTCTCGCAGCGGCGCCGGCTGGGTCGCGCGCAGCTCGGCCAGGCCGAACAGCGCCGAGCGGTCCTCGGGATCGAGGTCGAGCTGGGTCTGGAAGTGCTGCACCGCCTCCTCGGCGCGGCCCGCCTCGGCGAGCACGTGCGCGTAGTAAATGTGCCACTCCGACGCCGCGCCGGGATTCGGCTCGAGCTCGAACGCGCGCGCGAAGTGATCGACCGAGCCCTGGACGTCGTTCTGCAGATACAGCGCAAAGGCGTAGTTCGCGTGGGCGCGGGGCCAGCGCGGGTTCAGCGCCAGCGCGCGCTGGAAGTACACCAGCGCCTCGTCGTTGCGGCCCGCGTTCAGCAGCTCGATCGCGAGCTCGGTCTCGGCGTAGAAGCCGAGGGGCGCCACGTCGACGGCGCGCTGCCAGAGCGCGACGTCGTTGCGCCAGATGCGGAGCTGGACGTGCGTCGTCCACGCCAGTGCGATCGCCGCGGCCGCGGCCAGGGAGGCTGCCGCCCCGCGCGGCGCTCGGGCGAGCAGATCGGCCCCGGCGAACGCCACCGTCCAGGCGACACCGATCTGTGGCAGGTACGCGTAGCGGTCCGCCGACGCCTGAAAGCCGACCTGCACCAGCCCCACCGTCGGCGCGAGTGCGAAGCCGAACCAGAGCCAGCCCGCCAGCACGTACGGCGGCCGGCGGCGCAGTGCGAACGGCGCGCTCGCGAGCGCCGCAGTAAGGCCGACGGCGGTCGCGACCCCGACGTGGATCCCGTGCTCGAACTGTGGATACATGGGCCCGAGCCCGATCGGCAGGAGGGCGCGCCCGAGCGTGTCCAGCACCGCGGTGACGGCGTTCGCAAGGCGTTCCGGGAAGGCGATCTCGAGCTGCATCGCGTGCAGCTGCGCGCGCAAGGTCACGAGCGACGACGCCGCGGAGAGCGCGGCAAAGGGCAGCTTCTCGAGCAGGCGGCGCCGGTCGAGCGGCCGCCCGAGCGGCCAGAAGTCGAGCACCAGCAGCAGGATCGGCAGCGAGACGAGCATCGGCTTCGCCAGGACCCCAAGCGCCATGCAGACGAGCGCAGCCGCGTAGCCGCGCCGGCTCCCGGAGCGCGCGTACGGGATCCACGCGTGCAGCGCGAGCAGGCCGAACAACGCGCAGAGCAGGTCCTTGCGCTCCGAGATCCACGCCACCGACTCGACGTGCTGCGGGTGGAGCGCGAACAGCAGCGCGGCCGCAGCGCTCGGGCCCTCCCTTGCAGTGAGGCGCGCCAGCAGCGCGAACACGAGCGCCGCGCAGAGCGCGTGCAGCAGGGCGTTCTCCAGGTGCGGCGCGGCAGCGCTCGCGCCGAACAGGCTCACGTCGACCATGTGCGAGAGCCAGGTGAGCGGGTGCCAATTGCTGGCGTGGAAGGTGGTGAAGGCCCAGGCCACGCCGTCGAGCGAGAGCCCGCGCGCGACGTGCGGATTGCCGGTGACGTACTGCTCGTCGTCGAAGCGCAGGAACGGGAGCGCGCGCACCGGCGTGTACACCCAGAGCGCTACGGCGGCGACCAGCGCCGCGATCTGCGCGCGCGACAGATTCGGCACGGGGGGCAGTCTACCCGCGGAGAGCGCCGCGACAACGCGGCGCGCGAAGCCGTATGATCGCCGCAGAAGGAGCCGCAGATGCGCTGGAAGATCGGGGACGTGACCGTGACGCGGGTGATCGAGGTCGACCTGCCGACGCCGGGCGGCTTCGTGCTGCCGGACGCCTCGGCCGAGAACGTGGGCAGGATCTCCTGGCTCGCGCCGCACTTCGTCCTGCCCGATGGGATGCTGCTGATGAGCATCCACGCGCTGGTGGTCGAGTCACAGGGCCGCAAGATCCTGGTCGACACCTGCCTCGGCAACGACAAGAAGCGCGCCATCCCCGACTGGAACATGCGCAGCGGCCCGTTCCTGTCCGACCTCGCGAAGGCCGGGCACCCGCGCGAGTCGATCGACACCGTCGTGTGTACGCACCTGCACGTCGACCACGTGGGCTGGAACACCATGAAGGTCGGCGACCAGTGGCGCCCGACCTTCCCCAACGCGCGCTACCTGATCGGCCGCAAGGAGTGGGACTACTGGAAGAGCGAGCCCGAGGACCCCGCGGCCCCGATCATGAGCGACTCGGTGAAGCCGATCCTCGACGCCGGACTCGCCGACCTGGTCGAGGCCGACCACAAGCTCACCTCCGAGGTCTGGCTCGAGCCGACCCACGGACACACGCCGGGCCACGTGTCGGTGCGCATCTCCTCGGGCGGCGCCGACGCCGTGATCACCGGTGACATGATGCACCACCCCTGCCAGATCGCGCGGCCGGACTGGGCGTCGAGCTTCGACTGGAACCAGGAGCAGGGCCGGGCCACGCGCAAGGCCGCGCTCTCGCGCTGGTCCAACGGAAATTATCTCGTGATCGGGACTCACTTCGCGAGCCCGACCGCGGGCAAGATCGTGCGGGACGGTGACGGCTACCGCTTCGCCGTCTAGCCCCGAGGCAGCCTCGTTCCCCGGGGCGCGCCGGCCTGACCGGACGCGCCGCGTGGATGCGTTCGGCGTGGGGATCTCGGTGGTCGAGTGGGGCGCGCTCGACGCGCCTCCGCTCCTGCTCGCCCACGGCGGCTTCGACTTCGCCGGCACCTTCGACGTGTTCGCACCGCTGCTCGCCGAGGCGGGCTGGCGGGTGGTCTCCTGGGACCACCGCGGCCACGGGGACTCGGACCACTGCGAGCTCTATGCCTGGCACGCGGACGTGCGCGACGCGCTCGCGGTGCTCGACTCGATCGGCCAGCGGCCGCTCCCGATCGTCGCCCACTCCAAGGGCGGCGGCGTGTGCATGCAGCTCGCAGAAGCGCGCCCGCACCGCGTGTCGCGCTTCGTGAACCTGGACGGTCTGCCTTCGAAGTGGCGCCACCCCGACGTCGCCGAGCACGAGCGCACCAAGCTCCTCGACAGCGAGATCTCCGGCTGGCTCGACTGGCGGCGCCAGACGGCCGACCTCACCCGCAAGGCAGGAACGGCCGACGAGCTCGCTGCGCGGCGCGGACGCATGAACCCCCGGCTGTCGGCCGAGTGGCTGCGCTACCTGGTCACGGTCGGCGCGCGGCGTGATCCCGACGGCTGGCGCTGGAAGCTCGACCCTTCGCTGCGCTTCGGCGGCTTCGGGCCGTGGCGGCCCGACTGGTCGCTCGAGCGCATGCGCGCGTTCCCGGCGCCGCTGCTCGCGATGCTGGGGCTGGTCGAGGAGGAGATGGGCTGGGGCACGCGGCCGGAGTCGGTCGAGCCGTTCCTGCCGCGCGGCGCGAAGCTGGTTGCGTTCGAGGACTCGGGCCACTTCGTGCACATCGAGCACCCCCGGCGCGTCGCCGACCTGGTGCTGGACTTCCTCGGCTAGCGATGGGGCTCACCCGGCTCCGACACAATCGCGTGTCGCTCGCGCTGCACGAGCTCGAGTCCCGCCCCGGCCCCAAGCTGCTGCTCTTGCACGGCCTGGGCGAGCATGCGCCCGCGCGCGTGCCGGACGAGCTGCGCGGCTGGCCGGGCCCGGTGTACGCGCTCGATTTCACCGGCCACGGCGAGTCCACCGTGCCCAGCGGCGGCGGCTACACCGCCGAGATCCTGATGGCGGACGCCGACGCGGCGCTCGCGCACCTGGGCCGCGCCACGATCGTGGGCAGCGGGCTCGGAGCCTGGGTGGCGCTGCTGTGCGCGGGCGGCAGGCCGAAGCTGGTGCGCGGGGCGATCCTGTGCGACGGCCCCGGCCTCGCGGGGCGGCAGCGCGCGCCCGGGCACGCCGCAGCTGGCGCTGCCCGAGCCCGGAGCGCTCGCCCCGCCCGATCCGTTCGCGCTGCTCGAGCTCGGCAGCGACGTGCGGCCGCCCGACTACGCGAGCTCGTTCGTGCGCCAGGCGATGCACCTGTCCGGACTCGAGCGGCCGCTCAGCGTGTGCGCTCTCGAGCGGCCCGACTGGCTGGTGGCTGTGCTCGCCGAGCCCGGTGTGGAGAGCTCCGAGCTCGAGCCCGCGCTCGCGGCGCACGCCGCCGTGGCGGCGCGGGAGCGGCCCTAGCTGGAGCGCGGATCGAGCCGGACCGCCGCCGGGTCCTTGCGCAGCACCAGTCCGAACCACCAGTCGACCCAGCCGTACTTCTGCGCGAATGCGCGGTCGAGCGCGGCGCGCTGGGCCGAGTCGGTGACGATCACCGCGGTTCGCGGCTCCGAGCTCCCGCCGCGCGCGAGCACCACCTGCGGGTTCGACTTGAGCCGCTCGCCCCAGCCGCGGCCGGGGCGGCCGATGCGCACGTAGGGCCGGCCCTCGTAGTCCACCACCCACATCTTGGTGTCGTGGGCGGAGCCGCCCGTGTCGTAGGTGGTGAGCACGGCGACCTCGGTCTGCTCGCCGGCGAGATAGGTGCCGAGCGCGAGCAGGACCCAGGCTGAGACCGCGATCAAGAGCAGCTTGCGGAGCGTCCTCACGGTCGAGACTCTGGCGCCTCTTCCGCGTGCGCAGAACGCAGCGAATCGCTGCGCAGCAGTTCGCGCCGTCAGCCCGGGACGGGCCGCGCCGCGTAGCGCAGCACGCGCACCTTCTCCATCGTGACCAGGCCCTCGACCACCATCTCGTCGAGGATCGCGGTCAGCCGCTCCATGCGGTCCTCTGAGTCGACGATCTCGATCACCACCGGCAGGTCCTCCGACAGGCGCAGCAGCCGGGTGGTGTGCAGCACGCTGTGCGCGCCGAACCCGGCCACGCCGTGGAAGACGGTCGCGCCGGCGAAGTGCTCGCTGCGCAGCCGCTCGACCAATGCAGCGGAGAGCGATTGGTGCTTCCAGCGATCGCTCTCACCGATGAAGACGCGGACCAGGACCTGCTCACCGCTCAGAACTCGCATCTCGTACCTCACGTGCCGCCGAAGTTGCCGACCAGGGCGCGCCCGCTCGCGACGCCCAACACACCGGCGACCAGGCAGGCGACCACCGTGGCGAGGAGGTTCGCGGCCGCGCGCGGCCAGTCGCCCTCCGCCGCGAAGCCCAGTGTCTCGAAGTTGAAGGTCGAATAGGTGGTGAGTCCGCCCATGATCCCGGTGGTCAGGAAGATGCGGACCAGCGGCGGAATCAGCGTCGTCTCGATCGCCACGTGCATGATGAAGCTGATCAGGAACGAGCCGACCACGTTGACGACGAGCGTCCCCCACGGGAACGCGGCACCCCACAGGTTCACCGTCGCGAGCGTCACCAGATAGCGGGCACCGCTGCCGATCGCGCCGCCGAGACAGACCCAGGCCAGTCGATCCATACCGTCCCCCTTCGTCCAGATGGCGCCAGGTTCCGGCTCGGTCGTGCCCTACAGCGCCATCGGGCTGCCGTAGGAGTCATTGGCCGCTGCAACGAACGGCGGTTGTCGGCGGACTCCGCCGCCATCGTCTGCGGCGGCGAGGCTACGAGCCCGCACCGACCCCGTCAAGCTGCGCGCCGACGCGTGCGGCGCCCGTGCGCTACGCTGCGCCGATGCGGGTGCTGCGCCAGGTCGAAGCTGCCGAGGTCGAGCCCGCTCCCGAGCGCCGGGGCCTGTTCGCGCGGCTGCGCGACCGCGACCACACCCAGGGGAACCTCCTGGTCTCGGTGCTGGTGCTCGCGCTGCCGTCGATCGCGACGACGGCGTTCTCGTTCGGCTTCTTCCAGATGATGGAGCTCGGCTTCCTGGGCCGGCTCGGCGCGCACGCGCTCGCCGCCGCGGGCTCGAGCGACCAGATCCTGCGCCAGGGGCTGATGCTCCTGGCGATGGGCATGTCGGTCGCGACGCAGATGTTGATCGCGCGCGCGGTCGGCAGCGGAATGGTCGGCCGCGCCGAGCACTTGGCCGGGCAGAGCTTCGTGCTCGCGGCGGGCCTGGCGACGTTCGCGGCGCTCCTGGGCGGGCTGTTCCCGGCGGCACTGGTGCGGCTGGTGGCGTTCGAGCCGGAGGTGATCGCGCTCGCCACCGTCTACGTGCGGATCGTGTTCCTGAGCTTCTTCGTGATCATGTCCGGGCAGGTGTTCTCGAGCGTGCTGAACGGCGCGGGTGACACGACCACGCCGATGCTGACCTCGTTTGCGGTCACGCCGGTCGTGGTGCTCGGCGAGTGGGCGCTGACCTTCGGACATCTCGGCGCGCCGGCACTCGGGATCGCGGGCATCCCGCTCGGCTCGGCAATCGGCTACGCGTTCGGCACCTCGATCTCGCTGTTCATGCTCTTCACCGGCCGCTGTCGCGTGCACCTGCGCCTCCGCCACCTGCGCCCCGATCCCGCCGCGCTGGGGCAGCTGGTGCGCGTGGCCTGGCAGCCCGCCTTCCACATGCTGGCGCGCACGCTGATGATCATGTTCTTCATGGTGATGGCGGGTCGGCTCGGCGAGAAGGTCCAGGCCGCCTACACCGTCGGGCTGCGCGTCGAGATGCTGGCGATCATGCTGGCGTTCCCGATCGCCAACGCCTGTGCGACGCTGGTCGGACAGAACCTGGGCGCCGGCAACCTGTCGCGCGCGTGGGGCGCGATTCGCGCCAGCTCGCTGGTGGAGCTCGCCGCGCTGTGGCCGCTCGCGGCGGCGGTGTTCTTCCTGCGCCACTGGATCGTGTCGAAGATCGTCGACGACCCGGAGGTCGCGGACATGGCCGCCGAATACCTGAGCTACTCCGCGACGATCCTCCTGTTCTACGGCCTCTACTTCGTCGCCTTCCGCACGCTGCAGGCCGCCGGCGACATGTACACGCCGATGTTCATCTCGGTCTCTTCCGCGGTCTTCGTCGGCGCGCCGCTGGCGTGGTTCCTGGAGACCCACACCAGCCTCGGCCCGACCGGCATGTGGATCGCGAACCTGGTGTACGCGTCGCTGAACGCGGCGCTGATGATCGGCTGGCTCTTCGCGGGCCGCTGGGCCCAGGGCTTCGGCGTCAGAACGAACCCGTGAGGTCGCCAACGAACTTCTGCCCGAGCGCGCTCACCGCGACCCGACCCGCGCTCAAGTGCACGCCGTCGGCCTCGCTCTTCCACACGTGCAGGTGGTGAAGCGTGAAGCGCGCGCCGCTGCCCGTCAGCTGCACGTCGGCGGTCGCAGTAGCCGGGTTCCACTGGCCTTTGCCGGTGAGGAGCACGACTCCGCCGCTCAGCTGCAAGCCACCCTGGACGAAGAGCGTGTGGCTGTTCCTTCCTGGCCCGATCTGGAGGTACAAATGCAGACCGAGAGAGCTGGCGGGAACCTGGTCGCCGAAGCTTCTCGTGGCCGTGACCTTCTTCCCGTCGACGCGGCCCTGCAGGATCTCCTCCACGCTGCGTGCGCCAGTCGCGGGATCGATCGACTCGCTGCGGCCCACGATCGCGCGGATCTTTGGCTCGTTCGGGCTGTTCGCCTGGATCAAGAGCGCATTCAGGACCTCGACCTGTCCGCGCTTCGTCGAGATCTTGCCCACTCCAGCGACGTTGTCCGAGCCGAACAGCGGCGTCGAGCCGTAGGACATGGTGACCGCGAACGGGAAGAGCCGCCGACCACCGCTTGCTTCGACGCTGTAGGTCAGCGACAGCGCGCCGACGCTGCCGTCCAGATCGGCGCCCGTCGGATCGTAGAACGGGACCGCAGCGGCGGGCGGCGCGAACACGAAGAAGCCCTGTTGCAGCGCGTTCGGATCGGGCAGCGGCGGACAGCCGTCCCAGGCCGGCTCCGGGGGGAGTGTCTCGCGCGTCGCCAGGTGAAGGTCGCCGTCCCAGGTGTCGTGATGCGCGATCGAGACCACGCCCGTGCCGTCGACCGCGATTGCGCTCGATTCACCCGAGGTCGTGTCCGACTCGACCGTCTCCGTCGTCCACGCGCCGCCCTGGATGTGCGCATAGCCCAGGGAGTGATCGGCCTGGCGCCGGTAGGAGATGTGCGGATTGCCGATCGAGTCGAGCGTGAGGTCGGGATTGCGCGAGCCATAGATCGTGTAGGGATCGAGTTTGACGGACAGTGGATCGACCATGATGTCGACCCAGCCCCCACAGCGGTTGCTGCCGTATACGAGGGCGTGCGCTCCACCCGCGTCCTCGAACGCCATGTGCACTGTCCCGCCGGGTTCGACGAGGAGAGCGTAGCTCCCGACGTTGCTCCCGTTCTTCGGAACGCCGACGACGCTGGTGACCCAGCTGCCGGTGGCATTCGTGGCTTCGACCACGCGCTGCGAGGAGTCGAGATAGGCGACGACCACCGAGCCGAGCGGGCCCACCGCAATGGCGAGTGGCTCGGGGAATTGCGGCTGCTGCTGATCGGTCACCTGAGCGATCGTCTCCGCTGAGAGGCGAGTCGTGGTGTCCACGGCGTGGCGCAGGTTGAACGTGGAGAGCAGATACGGCGGTCCGGATGGCGTCTGCTGGGCGTAGACGGAGTGGAACGCTCCTTGCGCATCGAAAGCAACTGCGGGCGGATGGCCGAAGTCGGCCCCCTCGGTCGTGGGTATGGACGTCGTCCAGGTGCCGTCGCTCGCCCGTGTCGACTCCACCAGGGTGCTGCACGTCCAAGCGGCGCGTTCGCTCCCATCCGGAGCGAGCGCAAGTGCGAGGGGGTGGCCGGATCCAGAGGCGGCGCATGGAGCTCCGCCGGGCACGCTCTCGATCGCGAAGCCGTCTTCCTGCTCGGTCGCCTGGCGCACGAAGCCGCCCGCCGTCTCGGACCCGGCGCGATAGATCAGCCGGCGCTGACCGTTCGCGAGCGCCATGCGAACGCCGGCACCGAAGCTCGACGAGACGATGGAAGGATTGTCGGGCGAGCTGACGTTCCCGGTGCGATCGATCTCGACCGAGGTCCAGGCATCGCTGCGGTGCAAGTAGATGAGCGGGCGCGAGAGCGTTCCGTCGGTCAGCGCCACCGCATGGACGCCGCCACTCGAATCCACGCCGAGTGACAGGTGCGCGCTGGTGGGAAGCGAGGCGATCGAAGCCTCGGTCGACCACCCACCGTCCGTGCGGGTCAGGGAATCGGTCTCCCCGTTCGAGCGCACCGTCATCATGCGCAGCTCCCCCGCGGAGTCGAACGCCGCAGCGAAGAAACCGAGAATGTACGGGACTGACTCGACGGACCAACCGCTGCTCGAGCGACTCAGGTATTGGCGGCCCGTCAGGATGTGCGGATTGCCTGCGGGGTCCAGCAGGATCTCGGTCGTGCCGACGCTGATCGGAGTGCCGTTCACGGAGTC
>Ga0306926_10010606_pt1 | contig 10196 bp, 7 predicted proteins | sample flu12Cox44000178_FD_203759 | JGI IMG/M metagenome (GOLD analysis project Ga0306926, IMG submission 203759) | Lab enrichment of tropical soil microbial communities from Luquillo Experimental Forest, Puerto Rico - flux8day.12C.oxic.44.000.178 (v2)... | ecosystem: Environmental > Terrestrial > Soil... | reverse complement strand
TTCACCAAACCAAGCGCCGTCGAAAACTGCGGGTTCTCGAAGGCGGAAGTAACGCCTGCCATTGGCAGTGCGTGAGCCGTTGTTACTGGCATACCAAACAGGTCGCTGGCGAGGTGCTCCAGCCCGCGCAGCTGGCTGCAACCCCCGGTAAGAAAAGCTCCAGCACCCACGTAGTGGAGATTCTGTTCGGCTTCGAGTTGCCGGCGCACAATCTCCAGGATCTCGCGAAGACGGGCATTGATGATTTGATTCAAAGCCTCCCGCTCGATCTCGCGCCCGGCGAATCCAGTCTCATCCTTCAGCAGGATGGTTTCACCCGGAAATGCGGTTCCAAGCGTGACGTTGCCTTCATCAATTTTCAGCTTTTCCGCGCGGGCCGTAGGTATCTTTAAACCAATCGAGATATCGTTTGTGATATGGTCGCCACCGACTGCCACTACCCCGCTTTGTTTCACGGCCCCGTCCACATAGACGACATAGTCCGTGGTGCCGCCGCCGACATCGATCACGACAGCGCCAAGCTGCTTTTGGCCTTTCTCCAAAAGCGCCTGTGCCGTGGCGAAGGAATTGATTACGACATCGGCAGGCTCGAGCTCCAACTCTTTGACGCAACGGATCGCGTTCTGAATCCGGGTCCGGATACCGTAAACCACATGAAAATCGGCTTCGAGCTTCTTACCGAGCAGCCCTAGAGGGTTCAATACCCCGTCCTGACCATCCACATAGTAGTGCTGAATAATCGTGTGGAGGATACAATCTTCCGCGGGAAGGCTGACCTCACGCGCATTGGTGCGAACGTCCTCCAGATCTTGTTCATCGATCTCTTCGCGTCCTTCTTCCAGCACCACAACTCCGCGGTTATTAAAGCTGCGTATGTGTCCACCCGTAATGCCGAGATAGACTTCGCTAATCTCAACGTCGCTTTTTTCTTCCGCATCGACGATCGCGTCGTGCACACAGCGTTTCGCGGTCTCAAAATCAACGATTTCGCCCTTTCGCACTCCGCGCGCCGGGACAGTGCCCACGCCCAGTACTTTCAACGTTCCATCGTGTCGCGCCTGCGCGACAACGACACAGATTTTTGATGTGCCAATCTCCAGACCGACAAAAATATTATCTTTCGCCATTCGCTCGAGGTTTTCCCACCAGAACAGCCCGCCGAACCCGGGGCCCCTTGTTTTCCCGGTCTATCTTCGTCCTCTTCTGTTCCGGTTTGGTTTGACTTTCACTATTATTATTACTTTTACTTTCTGATGAATCCGGGGTCGCACTGGCCGCTGGTTGCGCTCCACTTTCCTGTTGCCCCGGCGGCACATCCAAGTCCGCGTCAGGACTATCCGGCGGCTCGAAAGTGACGGGAATATTTCGTTGAGCGAGCAGATTAACCGTCTGCAGTTCCTTGCTGTTGTGATCACAGTAGTTCAGAACCACTTCTAATCTTCTGAGCTGTTGGTCGAACCGATCCGGACCAAAGGTGATGCTGGCTTTCTGTTTATCAGTCACAACGAGGCAGTAGCCCTTCGACACGTCGATGGTCTGGATCTGGAGCCGGGCAGGCAGAATCTCTGAAGCTGTATGAAGCAATTCCAACGCTGCTTTGACCCCCTCCTGCTCCATGGGTTGTCCAGGCAGGTAATCCGACGTATTCGCGCCGATAATTAGTGGAAGACCAAGGTATTCCGACGCTAACGACTTCGTCTTCAGCAGGATCCCCCGGTGATCGACCAGGTAGGCGTTTGCAAAATTGAAGGCATTGAGGTTCGAACCCGGGGGGACAATCCAGGCGACCGGGCGCCGCTCCTGGATCGAGATCGCGACTTTGTCAGGCAGGATCCGCTGAACGTGGCTTTCTTCAACTTGCGGCAGACTTGCCAGCCTTTCCTGGACCTGAGGCAAGCTTATTGAGAAAATGTTAGCTCCTTCCGACAGGCCAACCGTTTTCAGGACCGTGTCGCGGGTCAAGGTTCCGTCAGCGTGAACTTCGATCGTCTTCACCGCGTAGTCTGGATTGGTGAAGAACAAGGAGTTCAGAGCATTCCTGGCTCCGAAGGCAATGCCGCACAGGATGGAGGCCACCAGCACGAAGATACAAAGACAGAAAAGAACGCCCTGGGTCCGTTTCGACGCCATCTTTTTCGCGCGAACTTTGACGTCGAGCAGATGCTGGCGCCGGCGTTGTCGCGACGTAGAAAGCCGCCGGTTTTGCCTTCGCGCTGTCTTTTTGATAATCACTGCTTGCCTGCCGCTCTCCTCTCCATAAACGGTTTAACTTGGAATCCGATTGAGAGGCTATTCATCATCCACCCCCACAATTTGCACTTCAGTTCGCAGCTCGATTCCACGTGCGGCCTTGGCACGCTCCTGGATCGCTCCAATCAACTCCAGGATATCTTTTGCCCTGGCCCCGCCATCGTTTACGATAAAATTGCCGTGAATCTCGGAGACACGCGCCGCGCCAACGGCCCGACCTTTCAAGCCCAATTCTTCGACGAGTTTGCCGGCCGGGCACTCGACAGGATTTTTGAAAATGCAGCCCGCACTGGAAGCAATTGGCTGGCTGGTCTTCCGCTTTTGCTGCGACTCTTCAAGGCGTCGATCGATTTCCTCAAGAGTCGACGGGCGCCCCCGGAAGGCAGCTGACACCGCGACGCGGTCGCGCAGAGTGGACACGCTTCGATAGCGCACGTCCATCTCAGGCGGTGTCAGAACCTCGAACTCGCCGCGAAGATTGACTACTTGAACATTCTCCACCTGGTTAAACGTTTCAGATCCCATCGCCCCGGCGTTCATCCGGAGGCTGCCGCCGACGCTCCCCGGGATTCCTTCCATCCATTCGAAGCCTCCCAGCGCGGAATTCCGGGCGGCAGCACTGAGCTGTTTCAATCGGATCCCGGCCCCGGCGTGGATAATATCCCCCTTCACTTCGATCGCGACGAAATCTCCGCGGTTGAGATGGATCACCAGCCCCGGAATGCCACCGTCGCGGACAAGCAGGTTTGAGCCTCTTCCCAGCGCCATCACCCGGATCCGCTGAGCCGAACAAAACTCCAGGAGATTCGCCAGGCCCCCGCGTGTTTCCGGCTCGGCCCAGAACTGGGCCGGTCCGCCAACCCGCAGCGTCGTGTGCTTCGAGAGCGGCTCGTAGAGGCTGAACTCACCGGGTCCCATCACCTCGCGCAAACGCCGCGCCAAATCGAGGTCCTGTACCAGCTTACTCGCCTCCTCGTGAATATCGCCCGCGCCCAAGCTCAACAGCAGGTCGCCCGGCCGGGCGATGCGAGCGACTTCCTGATGTAGTTTTGGACGCCGAGGAAAAGAAAAAGCGCCCGGGTGCGCATTTCTCTTTAAAGCCGCAACGATCGTTTCGCCGCTCACGCCGTCGATGGGCTTTTCACTGGCCGGGTAAACATCAGTGACGTAAACCAGGTCTGCGTCTCTGAACGCTGATCCAAACTCGTTCCGCAACGCGTGCGTTCTGGTGTATCGATGCGGCTGGAACATCACGACGATCCGGCGACGACCTGTCGAGCGAGCCGTGGATAACGTCGCCTTGATCTCCGTGGGATGATGCCCGTAATCATCGACCACCGTTATCTCCGGGCTCTGAAGCTTGATCTCAAAGCGCCGGCGGGCCCCCCGGAAGGACTTCAATGCCCGGGCGATGTTCGGGAAGGCAATACCGAGCTCGCTTGCCAGCGCGACCACAGCAACGGCGTTGCTGACATTGTGAATGCCGGGCACCTCCAGACGGGTTTCCCCCAGAAGTGCGCCACGCTTCCAGACTTCGAATTTCGAACCGAGTTCGGTGCCGACGACATTTCGAAATTGGTAATCAGCAGAATCGGCCATGCCGTAGGAGACAGCGTTCGCCAGCTGGCTGCACAGCCCGGCGCCATGTTGATCATCGCAGCAATAAATGATTTTGCCGCGGGTCTGCGCGATGAGCTGGCCGAACACACCAATGATAGCTGCGAGGTCGGGATAGAAGTCGAGGTGTTCCTCTTCGATATTGAGAATGATTGCGTGCTCGGGCCAGTAATTGCTCAGGGTGCCGTCACTTTCATCACCCTCGATCACAAAATATTCGCCAGCTTTGTCCCAGTGAGCGTTGGTCCCAAGGATCGGAATCTCCGCTCCGACATAGTGAGATGGTCTCAACCCGCCGGCGCGCAATACATGAGCAGCCATCGCCGAGGTGGTTGTCTTGCCGTGCATTCCCGCCACGACAATACCCCGCTTGGCGGACATGATAGCCGCCAGGGCATCGGCGCGACGAATCATGGGAAATCGCAACCGCACCGCTTCGTCGAAGGCAGGGTTCCCCGGCTTGATCGCCGAGGAATAAATAACAAGCTCCGCGCCCTGCACCGTGTCGGCGGTTTGGGGCAGATGAAATTTGAGGCCCAACGTTTCCAGACGGCGAATCTCCAGAGTGCTTACGCGGTCGCAGCCGCTAACCTGATGTCCCAGAGACAGCAGCAGACCAGCGATTCCGCTCATGCCGGATCCTGCAACTCCGATGAGGTGGATACGCTTTGGTCCATCGAGCAACAACTCGGCGTATTTCCCTGGAACTTCTAACATCATTTCTGCGATCTCTCGATCAGCTCGGCAATACGCGCCGCAGCATCCTGAGGAGCGAACGAGCGCATCTGTTCATGCATCCGCCGTCTTTTGGCCGCATCGGCCAAGAGCTGGTCTATCAAGGAGCCCAGCGTGTCACCATTAACACGCGCCTCTTCTATTACCTCAGCTGCTCCCTCGCGTGCAAATATTTCCGCATTTAAATACTGATGATTTTCCGCGGCATACGGATAAGGCACCAGAATTGACGGGATTCCAAAATGGGAAATCTCCGTCAAACTAGCTGCGCCGGACCTCGCTACTGCCACATCCGCGACGGAATATGCTTCCTCCATACAATGGTAAAACGCCGCGACCCAGGCCGGGATTCCAGCCTTTTGATAATGCTCTCGAACGGCATCCTCATCTTCTCGTCCGGTGAGATGGATGAATTGTATCGGTTTCCGAGTAAACCAATTAAGCGCGGTGCACACCGCCTCGTTCAGCCGGTGGGCACCCTGGCTGCCGCCCATGACCAGCACGGTTTCGAAATCAGACCGGAGGCCGAGTTTTTTCAAGGCTTCGCTGCGGTCGACCTTGCGATTCAAACTGCTTCGGATCGGAGTACCGGTGACTTCTGCCGCCGACTTGGGAAAATACTTCGCGCAGTCTTCGAACCCGAGGAGAACCCGGGTTGCTAACCGCGCATTGAGGCGATTTGCCTTTCCGGGTATTGCGTTCGATTCATGAATGAAGGTCGGAACGCCCGCCAACCGCCCGGCCAGGATCGGCCCGGTCGAAGTGAACCCTCCCATGCCGAGAACTGCCTGAGGCTGGAACGACCGATAAATGTCACGGCATCTTCCCAGGCCGCGAAGAAACTGCCCGGTAAAGGGAAGAATCTGCGGCGAGATAAATCGCGGCAGGCCGATTGAAGGTATTTTCTCGACCCGGAATTGCGGGCGATCCCGCACGGCCGTGGCGTCAATCTGTTTTTCCGAGACGAGTAGCAGCACCGCGTGCCTCCGATCCTTCAGAACCTCAGCGACGGCCAGCCCCGGGAACAAGTGACCACCAGTTCCGCCGCAGGCAATCGCAACATTCATTCGGTAGATCAGATTCGGGAATGGCTCCTGACGCGCACCGCCATCTGGACGTTGGCCGCCGGCCTGTCTTCCTTGCCCTGCCGGTAAATGTTAATCAGAATTCCAACGCAGATGAGACAGTAGAAAAGGTTGGAACCACCATAGCTGATTAGCGGCAAAGGCAAACCTTTGTTGGGTAATAGCGAGGTGGTGACTCCGATGTTGATTGCCGCCTGCAAACCCATGGTGATTGTACAACCGAATCCCAGCAGCATGCCGAAGCGGTCCTTGGCATTGAGCGCGATCAACGTCCCGGCCGTCAGAACCAGCAGGTAGCAGAAAACGATAACCAACGTGACTCGCAGACCGAGCTCCTCACCGATCACTGGAAAAATAAAGTCCGTGTGAGCGTACGGAAGATAAAGCATCTTTTGCCGTCCATTCCCTAGGCCGAGCCCGTCAATCCCGCCAGACCCGAAGGCAATGAGCCCCATGAGCTGCTGGTGTCCCTCGGTTTCCTGGTACTTCTCTGGATTCAAGAACGCAAGTAAACGACCCTGGCGTTCGGAGATGCGCCAGGCGAGGCAAAGAATTCCAACGATCCCGGAGAGAACGAGCGGTCCCAGGTACTTCAGGCTCGAACCCGCGATGAACATTAAGATGAAAACGGTTCCCCCGATGAGCAAGGTTGTCCCAAGATCGGTCTCCGTAACAATCAGGGCCAGGACCGCACCAATTACGGAAAGGGGAATGACGAACCCTTTGAGAAAATTTTTCTGGTCCGACTCAAAATTCGAGAACCACCATGCGATAAAGATGATCGACGCCAGCTTTGCTAACTCGGATGGCTGAAACGTCATGGGGCCAAGGTGCACCCAGCGGGAGGAACCGTTAATGCGCATCCCGATCGGGCGCACGAAGCACAAAACCAGCAATACCAGAGTCGCGGCCAGCCCGATTGGCCAGGTCCGCTTCCACCAATGATAGTCCACAACCGCACAAGCGACTGAGCAGAGGAAACCGATCCCCAGCCAGAAGCTCTGCTTTTTCAGGAAGCTGAGTTCATCTCCATGATTGTCCGGAGCGTACGCACCGGTGCTGAAGAGCATGACCAGCCCGATGGTAATCAATGCCGCTACGGCTAGCACCAGGATGTAGGCGCTGTGTTTGTGCATGGGAAGGGTTTGGCGTTGGGCATTCCGCGTTCGCTGTTCCGCGCTCGGGGGCCATACCGGGTTACGGTCTTCTGCCGGCGAACGCCGAACACCAGGCGTTGAACGTTTAGTTGGTTGGTATGAGTAGCTTTTGGCCGATCTGCAGTTTCTTCGGGTCCGCGATATTGTTTGTTTTCAACAAATCGGGATAACTAACCTTAAACTTCCTAGCGATGGCGGCAGGGCTGTCTCCGCGTTGCACGATGTAGAATTTACCGCTGTCATCGGCTGGTTTCTCCTGCGGCGCGGTTGGGCTTTGCGCCTTTGTGGCAGGCTGCCGCGAGGATTCGATCAATTTCTGAACGTCCAGGGGCACCGGTTTCATTTTGGACACTTCTGGAATCACGAGGTCACGCCCGACCGCCAGGGCCGCGCCCGGCTTCACGTTGTTTGCCTGTTCCAGGTCGTGGACCGCAAGCCCGTACTGAGAAGCAATACTGGCCAAGGTTTCACCTCCTTTCACTTTGTGAACCTCCCCGGGAGCGCGTGGTGAACCGGACGCGGCGCTGCTCTTTGAATTGGCGCTCTCTGTCTTGCGAAGCGCGTTCGCTTGCTGCCCGTCTTTCAAGGCGCTGAAAGCAAAGATGCCGCCCACAGCCACGACGTGAAGCAGCAAGACCACAACGAAAACCCTGGAGAGTTTCACGTTCGGTTCCTCGGCGTACTCCTCCCGGGCGTATTTCGCTGAGCTACGCGCGGAAGCGCGCAATTGCTTTCTCGGTGTTTGCCTGACGGAACGTTTGATTAGTCTCACCTTGTTAACCCCTGAACGATTTGACGGAATTGATTGCCCCGATCGGCATAGTTCCTGAACATGTCAAAAGAGGAGGTCCCCGGAGAGAACAGGACTACATCGCCGCTCGCCGCCTTGGAACGAGCAACTGTCACAGCCTCCTCCAGACTCACCGCGAGGCTGCAAGGAATCGAATCCCGCCAGGTGTTGTTAATCCTTTCAGCCATCTCTCCGATCAAGACCGCATGTTTAACTTTGCTGCTGACCAGCCCGGTGACGGAATCGAATTCAAAGCCCTTGTCTTTGCCTCCGGCAATCAGGACGACAGGACTTTGCTGAGATTCCAGCGCCTTGTACAAAGCGTCCAGATTCGTGGCCTTGGAGTCGTTAATAAATCGAACCCCTCCAATATCTCCAACGTTCTCGCAGCGGTGGGGTAACAATCGATACTCCTTTAAGCCCGCGCCGGCCGGTTGCCACGGGATCTTCAGGGCAAAAGCGACACCAAGGGCGGCCATCAGGTTTTCGGCGTTGTGGACCCCTGCCAGCTGGGTCTCCTCCATGTTCAGGACCGGCGTCCCGCGAAAATAGATTATCTCTTTTTCTCGCCACAGGTCGCCTTCCAGCGAATACGCGCTGAAGGTGAGACGCCGGGCGGGTATATCAGGCAGCTCGTCCCGGAGGTTAACTACTGCGAAATCCTCCGCTCGCTGGTTATCGAAGATGCGCAACTTCGCTGTCCGGTACTCTTCGACGCTGGCGTATCGGTCGAGGTGGTCGGGAGTCAGATTGAGCCAGACCGCGACCCTCGGACGAAAGCTGCTGATTGTCTCCAATTGAAATGAGCTCACTTCAACCGTAAAAGCGTCCAGCTCACCCTGCTTTCTCACGGCGTCGCAAAACGGCATTCCAATATTCCCGCAGGCGATCGTCCGAATGCCCGCTCTGTTAAGCATGATTTCGATTAACTGGGTTGTAGTCGTCTTTCCATTCGTCCCAGTGATCGCTATCACTGGCTTCCGGCACAGCTCATAGGCCAATTCCAGCTCGCCCGTAAACCGCGCTCCCCTGCGCGAGAAGTTCTGGACGAGCCGCACACTCGGATCAATCCCGGGACTAAGAACAACGGTGTCAAAGTCTACGTTTATATTTTCCGCGGGTTTGCCGGCGACGACACGAATTCCCAGCTTGGTCATGGCCGCTATCTTGTCTCCCAGGACTTCCGGGCTCGCGTTGTCGAAAACCACAACCTCAGCGCCTTCCTGGCAAAGCAGCTTGGCCGCAGCTTCCCCGCTTGTTCCCAGCCCGAGGACCGCAGCGCGCCTGTTTTTGTATTTCGGGGCGCGTTCGAGGCCCGGCTCTCCGGCATCAGGCGACGGAGCAGGCTCAATACCCGTGCCGACTTTCCGATGATCTGTTCCCCCGGGTCGCATCGTTTCTCACCTTAGCTTCAGCGTTGCCAGCCCGAGAAAGGCAAACATCAAAGACATGACCCAGAACCGGACGATGACGGTGTTCTCTTTCCAACCCTTCAGTTCAAAATGATGGTGCAACGGCGCCATCAACAAGATCCGCCTTCCCCGGATTTTGAAGCTCAATACCTGCAGAATCACCGACACGGCCTCAATCACAAAAATGCCGCCCACGACCGTCAGCAGGAGCTCTTGCTTACAGCAAATCGCCACCACACCCAGCGTGCTTCCGATCGATAGCGAGCCTGTGTCACCCATAAAAACCCTGGCCGGATGACAATTGAACCAGAGAAATCCCAGGCCGGCGCCGACGAGCGCAGTACACAGAACCGTGAGCTCCTGGCTCTGCTGAAAGAACGGCAGATCCAGGTAGGTCGCAATCGCGACATTACCGGCAGCATAGGCGAAGATCGCATAGGCCGAGGCAACTGTGACGGTACACCCCGTGGCCAACCCATCGAGTCCGTCGGTCAGGTTCACGGCGTTGGAAGCGCCGACAATGACCATCGCGAAAAAGAAAACCGTAAACCAGCCGAGGTTCTCGATAATCGGTTCTTTGAAGAAGGGGATGTAGAGTTCCTTCGCCTGAACTTCGAGGGCGGGATTAAGCAGAAAAAATAAAGTGACGCAGAGCGCCAGAACAAACTGGCAAACCAGCTTCACCCGGCCCGAAATTCCGTCGGACTTTTTCTTGGTAACTTTAAGAAAATCGTCGGCAAAGCCGAGGCCGGCGGTGAAGAGGATCGTGAAAATGCAAAGCCAGACGAAAGTGTTGTCCAGCCTGGCCCACGCAATGGTCGCAACCACCACGGAACCCATTAAAAATACTCCGCCCATGGTTGGGGTGCCCTTCTTGGCCCCGTGCAACTCGTGGAGACGATGCACTTCGTCAGCGCTTCGGATTGGTTGGCCAAACTTCAACAAGGCCAGCTTCCGGATTACCCGATCACCGAACACAAGGCACAGAAGAAAAGCGGTAATCGCCGCACAGACCGCACGAAAAGAAACATACTGGAAGACGTTGAAGCCGCTCGCGACGGCATGCGGACCCTGGCTGAGAAAGTACAGGTAATACATCATGGCCCCCTCCACTTAGCCGGGTTTTCCTTCCGTTCAAGGCCATCAATCA
>Ga0306926_10010604_pt1 | contig 10198 bp, 4 predicted proteins | sample flu12Cox44000178_FD_203759 | JGI IMG/M metagenome (GOLD analysis project Ga0306926, IMG submission 203759) | Lab enrichment of tropical soil microbial communities from Luquillo Experimental Forest, Puerto Rico - flux8day.12C.oxic.44.000.178 (v2)... | ecosystem: Environmental > Terrestrial > Soil... | reverse complement strand
AAAGCCGCGCGTAGTCCAATGCGGCGAACGCTCTGTCAGGCACAGCTGGAAGCGCCGCAAATTGTTCGAGGGTCGCAGTCGCCATGGGGCCGCCTAGATCCAGTCGTCCCCGCGAGAACGCGATTTCCGCCCGGAGCTGCCCCTCCAATGCAATGAGGAACGCGAGCGGACGATCGCCGCGCCAAGCGGTCGCCGCAGCTAGAAGTCGCTCCGCCTTGTCGTCCTGCCCCTGGCGGATCTCGGCGCGACCGACGAGCAGCGCAAGAGCCGCCCAGCCCGACCCTACCGAGGACGCAGGGTTCTCGCGGTCACTCATAAGAGAGTGAATTCCCTCGCCACGTCCCGTCGCAAGCAAGGTCCGTCCTAGCTCGAAACGTTGCCAATCCCGCTCAACTTCTGCCACACCTGTGTGCGAAAGTGCGCGGCGGGCGTAACGCTCGGCTTGTCCAAAGCTTCCCCTGATCCTCTCAGCCTGCGCCAGGCCGTGTCTGCGCGCGGCGGTAACACGACCAGTCAATCCGTCAAGCAGCGCGCGCGCCGTCATCAACCCAGCGGCGCCCGAGGCACGGCCATCTTCGAGAGCAATTCGGAGCGCTTCGGCTAAGTCGGCGCGCGCTTCACGCCAGCGGCCGAGTTCTGTGAGGAGCGCATGACGACTTCCCAGCAGCTCCTCAATCGCGAATCGATCTCCAGCAGCACGTGCTTCCTCAATCCCCCTAGAGAAAACGCGTTCCGATTCCTTATACCGGCGTCCGTGACGAGCGACCGCCGCGAGGTGGCTCGTGGCCCTCAGCGCTCCGCGCACGTCGCCGCCTCGCCGGCTCCATTCGATCGCGGATCGCGCCTCCGCTTCGGCCTCTGCGATTCGCCCTAATCGCAGGAGCACGAATGCCAAAGAAAGTGACAGCAATCCGTTCTCGACGGGATTGTCAAGAGGCTCGGCAATCGCACGGGCTTCGTGGTACCCACGCACCGCCGCTTCAAAGTGACCGCCGCTCACCTCGAAGTTGGACCTTGTCGTCAGCAACTTGGCCCGCTCTGCCGCCGGGGGATCATCTCCGAGCGCCGCCTCGATCAAGGCTTCCAGCGCCTCGAGCATCCCGGCCCGGAACCACGCCTGCGCGAGCAGCGCGCGGCGCGCGTGCCTCTCGGGCCCCGACGGATCGAGCGCGAGCGCCTTCTCGAACATCGGCGCCGCGGCCCCGTGCCGTGCGCGATCGAACAGCGCGCGGCCCGCGCGCTCGTACCATCGCGCGGCGTCGCGCGGCGCAGTTGCCTCGCACATCGCGGCGGCCGCGGCGGCGAGCCGGTCGTCCGCGTGCTCCGCGAACGCTGTCTCCGCCGCGGCCAGCGCAGCCTCGACCTGGCCGGCCGCGCGCAGGTGCTCAAAGCGTTCCGCCGCTGACAACCGCCCGACTCTCAGAATCGATTCGTGAATCGCGCGACGCGCGTCCGGCTCGAGGGCGTCCAGAACGCGCGAGCCGAGTGCGGGTGGCCTGAACGCGATCGCTCCGGCGGCATCGCGGCTCGCGAATCCCTCCGCGCGCAGCAGCTCGATCTCTGCGACGCCGGCGCGCGGCTCGACGCCGCGCAGCTCCTCGGCCGTCACGGCGCGGCCCCAGGCCGCGAGCGCGGCGGCCGCGGCTCGCGCATCCGCGGGCAGCGCACTCCAGCGTGCGACGCCGGACGCCTCGAAGTTCTCCGGCGCCGCGAGCGTCTCGAGCTTCGCGGCCGATGCGCGCAGTCCGGCGTCATCCTCGACGATCGCGCCGGCCGCGGCGCCGTGACGCAACAGCTCCACCGTGAATCCCGGGTGCCCGGCGCCGCGCGCCCACAGCCACTCGACGAGCGGCTCCGGCGCGGGTGCGCCGAGTCGCGCGGACGCGAGCCGCTCGACTTCCGCGTGCTCGAGCGGGCCGAGCTCGATGAGCTCCGCGACTCGGGCGCCGACCAGCGCGCGATCATCGGGCGGCAGACTTGCGCGCGTTCCGCGCCGCGCCCAGATCGCGCGCGGCGCCCCTCCGCCGCCTGCGAGCACGAGCCGGCGGATCAGCGCGCGCGTCGGCGCATCCAGCGCGTGGCTGTCATCCACGAGGACGAGCTGAGCAGCCGACTCATTGCCGCCGCGCACGCGCGCGAGCGCAGCCTCGGCGAGCGGGCCGATATCCCTCTCCTCGAGCGGCGCGTCCTCGGATTCGAGCCACCGCCGCGCACCGTCCTCGAGCGACGCTCCACCGGCCGAGGCGCCATCCCCGATGAGTCGCCGGGTCAGCACGCGCGCGGCCGCTCCCGCGGGCGTGCTGCCGCTGAGGCGCACGATGCCGCGCCCGCTCATCGCGGCGCGCGCGGCGATCTCATCCAGCAGCGACGTCGTGCCGGATCCCTCCGCGCCCGCCACGATCACGAGCTTCACGCGCGATCCGGACTCCGCGAGCCACGACTCGATCCGCGCCAGCTCGCGCTCGCGCCCGACGATGCGCCCGAACCCGACCCGCTCGATGAGCGGCCGCCGCGCCTCGGGGAAGATGCGTTCGAGCTCCTGCCGCACTTCGCGCGCGCCGTCGCCGCGTTCGGCGGGCGTCGGCGACATGAGGCGCAGGATGAGCTGCACGAGCGGCGCGGGAACGCCCGCGTCCTCGAGCGGCGACGATGCCGGCGGGCCGGCCTGCTGGAGGCGCAGCACGCCGGTCACGCTCGATGCCTCGAACGGCCGGCGCCCGGTCGCGAGCACGAACAGCGTGGCACCGAGCCCGTAGAGATCCGCCTGCGCGTCGGGCGGCCGGTCCTGAACGACCTCGGGCGCCGCGAATCCGGGCGCACCACGCTTCCCGACGCCGGACTCGCGCTCGAGCCGCGCGAGCCCGAAGTCCACGAGACGCACGCCGGCCGGAAGCCCGTCAGGCGCGGGACCGGGCACGACGAGGAGATTCGACGGCTTGAGATCGCCGTGCACGATGCCGAGCTCGTGGAGCGCTTCGAGTCCGAGCGCGAAGCGCACCGCGACGAATCCCAGCGCGGCGCGATTCCCGGGCGCGACCGCGCGATCCGCGGGCAGGCCGGGCACGTACTCCATCGTGAAGAACGGGCGGCCGTCCGGCGCGAAGCCGAGCTCGAACACACTCACGACCGCGGGATGCCGCGCGCGCGTCAGGCTCCGGAACTCCTCTTCGAGGATCCCCGACATCTCGCGCCCCGCGCCATGATGCAGGCGCTTGAGCGCGCACTCGGCGCCGGTCGTGAGGTCGCGGGCCAGGAACACCTCGCCCATGCCGCCGCGCCCGAGCGGCTGGAGCAACGCGTAGCGTCCCGCGAAGCGCTCGATCACGTCACGGCGCTCCAGGATCGACCGTGCGCCCGGTGAGCGCGTGCAGGACGCCTGCGCGCACGATCGGCAGTGGCGCAATGCCCTGCGCGAGCAGGGCATCGTGGAACGCGCGCGCCGAATAATGGTCGCCCATCGCGGCGCGCACCTCGTCGCGCAACGCGAGAATGCGCCACTTGCCGAGCGTGTACACGCCGTACGTCGGATCGAGCGCGCCGCGGCGCGCCTCGCGCGCGGCAGTGATCGGGGTCATCCAGCATTGATTCTGAAACAGCGAGTCGGCCATTGTGACGCTCATGCCTGCGGTGTGGATCGAGAGCCCGGCCACGAGGCGGCCGAGCCGCTGCAGCGCGAGCCATTGCTGCGCCAGCGCCGTGCGCGGATTCCCGCCGCCGAATCCCTCCTCGACCATCATCTGCTCGCAGTAGTGCGCCCAGCCCTCGATGTTGCTGCGGCACCCGAGAGCAGCCCGCACACGCGAGTTCACATTGCGTAGCGACAGGAATTGATAGTAATGGCCCGGCAGCGCTTCGTGAACCACCACGATCGCGGCGTTCCAGCGGTTGAAGAACGCCAGATGGTCGCGCTTCTGGGTCTCGCTCCAGGTGGAATCCACCGGCGTGACGTTGAGATAGGCCTCGTCCGCGTTGCTCTCCCAGACCCCGGGCGGGTCGAGCGAGGCGAAATTCAGGCTGCGCGAGAACGTGGGCGTCTCGCGCACGATCAGGTGCTCGTGATGCGGACGCGAGAGCACGGCGTGGCCGCGGAGAAAGAGGCGCACCGTGTCCACCTCGGCGCGGATCAGCGCGAGCTGCTGGCTCGGCTCCGGCGTATCGCGGGCCAGCGAGTCGAGCGCATCCTGCACTTCGCCCGAAGGCGCGATGCGCCTGGCGAGCGCCCGCATGCGCTCGCGCGTGGCGCCGATCTCGTACCAGCCGCGCGTCAGCAGCGACTCCACCGGGGCGCTCTCGCGCTCGTCGGCCCACAGCTTGCGCTGCACCGCGTCGCGGCCGAACGCGATCTCGCCGGTCGAGCGCGGGCGCAGATCGCTTTCGAGATAGTCGAGGAAATCCGCCGCCGCGCGCACCGCCTGACTGTCGGCTTCGGCGACGTCGGCCTGCACCGGCGCATCCTTGCAGCGTCCCGCCATCTCCGGAACGGTCTCGCGGTAGAAGCGCAGCGCGCCGCGCAGCTGATCGATCGCGACGTCGGTGTAGATCCGCGGCGGATTCTTCAGGTTGATGGTCGCGGCCCGCAGCACCTCGGGCACCGCGCGCAGGCGCTTCACCGCGGAATGGAGCCGCGAGCAGTCGGACGCGAAACTGCGCTCGAGCAGCGCCTGGATCGGCGACGTGATGAGCGAGACGTAGAGATTCGGGTTGCGCTCGAACGACCGCGTCACCTCGAGATCGAACAGGCGCCGGTCCACGGCGGCGAGCAGCGCCGCGTGGTCGAGCCGGCGCGGGAACGCGAGCTTCGCGGTGTTGACCGCGACCAGGCGCTGGCGGAATTCGTGCAGCCAGGCCGTCTCGGCCTCGACGCTGGCCTGCGTGATCGGAACGAGCTTGCCGTCCCAGCGATGCAGCCCGAGGCGGGTCGCCTCCTCTGGGTGAAAATCGAACCAGCGCTCGAAATACTCGGCGAGCAGCGGATCGACATTCGTCGTTCGGACCGCGACGCTGTCGGGTGTCGCAGCGGGGCACCGCGCGGGCCGGGCCACGGCCAAGACACACGCGGCGGCCAGCACTGCCGTGAGGCTCCGCTTCGTCGGGGCTGGCATCATCGCACGCGCGGCGGGCTGCCGGACCTCAAGGCCTGGGAACGACGTCCTTCACGAGCGCGAGCGGATCGCCGACCTTGAGCGGGGTGGCCGCGTAGAAGGCCTGCGCGGCCTTGGCGCCGATCTGCCAGCCCCAGTAGCGCGCGAACGTCTCGAACAATTCGCGCACGCCGGGCATCGAAGCTGGGCGCGGCCGGTCCGGATGATGGAACTGGCTCTGATGGCAATCCAGCGCGCGCAGCCACTCGGGGACGAACTCGCTGATGTCCACGAGGAACGTCGGCGACACGCCGAGCGGCAGGAAGTAGTAGTAGATCGCGCGCGCCTGATGCGGCGCGCCGTCGACCGGCGCCTTCGCGAGATGCGAAAGATTGTACGCGTTCGAGACGATCTGGCCGGTCTTGTAGTGATCGTTGTGACCGAGCCCGCGGCCGATCGGGAGATTGTAGTAGGGCGCGAAAATCACCTGCGGCCGGTGCTTGCGGATCACCGCCGCGACCTTGCAGCGATTCTCGAACGTATCCTCGACCCGGCCGTCACCGAGATCGAGATTCTCGCGCACGTCGAGCTTCAGGACCTTCGCGGCGTCGTCGCACTCCTTGAGCCGGATCTCCGGCGATCCCCAGCCCATGTCGCCGGTGGTCATGTCGATGATGCCGGTGGAGTGGCCGAGCGACTTCATGCGCAGCAGCATGCCGCCGCAGCCGATTTCCGCGTCGTCGGGGTGGGGGCCGAAAGCCAGGATGTCCACGGACATCGGATTCTCCGGGAAGGGACGCCGGTGCGGCCGCGACGGATATGGAAGCGCGCATCATATCCAGCGCTCCGGAGCGAGACAACCGCTCCTACCCCTCGCGCAGCGCGCGTACGCGGCGGTCCATGCTGTCCCGCACCTCGCGCCAGGCGCGCTCCACCTCGCGGCGATTCGCGCGGCAGTACGCTTCGGCGACGCGCGGATCGCTCGCGGCGAGCCGCGTCATGTCGCGAAAGCCCGGCCCCGAGAGCCCGGCTTGCCGGAACCGCGCGCCCCGATCGCGCAGCGCGCGCGCGAGCAGATACGGCACGTGGCTGGTGCGCGCGAGCGCCCGATCGTGCGCCGCGGGCGTCACGGTGCGCGCGCGCGCGCCGATCTCGCGCACCAGCGTCCGCACGACGTCCGGCACGCGCCCCGCGGCGGGCATGACCGCGAACGAGGCGTCGCGGAACATCATGGCGCGCGCGGCGCGGAGCCCGCGCCCCTCGCTGCCCGCGATCGGATGCCCGCCGACCGCGCGCACTCCCTGCGCGGCGGCGGCGGCGAGCGCCGCGGAGATGCCGCGCCGCGCGCTTCCGGTATCGAGCAGCGCGGCGCCGCGCGGCAGCGCACTCGCGACGCGCGCGATGAGGGCGGGGAGCGCGTCCACCGGGACCGCCAGCACCGCGAGATCCACATTGCGGCACGCCGCTTCCAGCGACGGCGCCGCACGATCGATCGCGCCGCGCTCGAGCGCGGCGGCCGCGACCCCGCGCTTCGCGTCCCAGCCGATCCGATTCCAGCGCCCGCCGGAGGCGAGCGCAAGGCCGATCGAGCCGCCGATCTGGCCGAGGCCGATGAGCGCGACCGTGAATCGCCGCGCGCCACGGGCCGCGCCGCCCGGCGCCACGCGCTCGCGTGCGGGGCGGACGCCGGTGAGATCCGGCCTGAGCTCGGCCGCGCGATCGAGGTACACGGGCTTGAGCGCGACGCGCGCCGGCACGTCGCGCAGAGTGAGCAGCACGCGCACGACGCGCTCCATCGAGCCCGGCACCGGGATCTCGCGCGCATGCAGCATCGGCACGTCGCCCCAGCCGAGGCGGCGCGCCGCGTGCGCGGGGAAGTCGGCGTCGAGATCCGCTGTGGTCGTGAACAGCGCGCTCACGATGCGCGCGGGGGAGAGCCGGTTCACGCGCACCAGCTCCTCGAGCAGCCGCGCGGTCGCGGCCTGGATGTCGCCGGCGGTGTTCGTCCGCACCGGAACGGCGCCGCGCACCGCGGCGACGCGCAGCCCGGATGCGACCCGGGATCGGGGCCGCCTCGCGCGGCCGGAAGCGACTCGTCGTCTCATCGTTTCTCCTTGGGAGCGGAAGGGCGGGCAACGAAAAACCCCACCGCCGCAGTCGGAAGTGGGGTGAACGGGCTCGTGTCGAAACCGCTGTCTACGGAATCGCCCACCCCTCCCGGGTGCGGGCGTATCGATAGGACCTGGCCTCGGCGCGCGTGAGCTTCATGCGGGAATCGTAGGTCCCACGGTCGCTTCCGTCAATGCGGGCGTGTAGAGCCGCTCGAAGTATTCGCGCACCATGCGATCCGAGGTGAACTTTCCGGTCGCCATGCGCACGCTCGCCGCCATCATGCGTCCCCAGCGCTCGGGATCCTGCCAGGCCGGCAGCACGTCGCGCTCCACGCGCTCGACGGTGAGCAGCGCGTCGCGCTCGTCGTTGCTCGAGGAGCCATCGCCGATCGCCCAGCCGGTCACACCGGGCTCGCAGCCCTCGGGCCACCAGCCGTCGAGGATGCTCAGGTTCAGCGCGCCGTTCATCGCCGCCTTCATGCCCGACGTGCCACTCGCCTCGAGCGGCCGCACCGGATTGTTGAGCCAGACGTCGGATCCGCGGGTCAGGAGGCTGCCGAGCGCCATGTCGTAGTTCTCGAGGAACGAGACCGCGCCGGGCTGCGCGCGCGCCACCTTCACGATCGCGGCGACGATCGCGCGCCCGTGCGCATCGTCGGGATGCGCCTTGCCCGCGAACACGAGCGCGACGCGCCCGCCCGCGAGCAGCCGCGTGAGCAGCGCGGGATCGCGCAGCACGAGATCGTTGCGCTTGTAGCCGGCCGCGCGGCGCGCGAAGCCGATCACCAGCGCGTCCTCGGGCGGCGCCGGCGTGCCACGCCGCGCGATCTCCTCGCGCAGCGCGCGCCGCAGCGGAGCGCGCGCCTTGCGCAGCGCCGCGGGATCCTCGCCCGCCGCGCGCACTCCCGGGTCCTGCCAGGTCTTCGCGTGCACGCCGTTCGTGATCGCGGTGATCGGCGCGGCGTCGGTGATGTGCGCCCACATCGCGCGCGCGGTCTCGCCGTGGAGCTGCGACACCGCGTTCGCCGCGCGCGCGAGACGCAGTCCCGCGACCGTCATGTTGAACGGATCGCCGCCCAGCACGCGCATCTCCGCGCCCGACAGCTCGAGGCACGCGCCCATGCGGCGCAGGTCCTTGAGCGTGTGCTCCTCGTTGCCGGCCTTGACCGGCGTGTGGGTCGTGAACACGATGCGCTCGCGCGTCGCCGCCCAGGCGTCCGGGAACGGGAGGCCGTTCTCCATCGCCTCGGCGATCAGCTCGATCCCGGCGAACACCGCGTGCCCCTCGTTGAAGTGATGCGCCGCGACCGGAACGCCGAGCCATCGCAGCGCGCGCACGCCGCCGATCCCGAGCAGCATCTCCTGCGCGATGCGCACGTCGGTGCCGGCCTCGTACAGCCGGTGCGTGATCCAGCGGTGCTCGGGGCGATGCGGCTCGATCAGGTAGAGCGGCACGTGGCCGAAGCGGTCCGTCCACCACACGTCGCACGGCACTTCCTCGCCGCGCACGCGCACGCGCACCTTGACGCCCGTGTCCTGCAGGAACTCGTGATCGTATGTGGGGAATTCGTTCACCGGCACGCCGTCCGGCCCGATGTGCTGAACCGCGTAGCCGCACTCCCAGCGCAATCCGACCGCGACCACCGGCTTCGCGAGATCCTTCGCCGACTTGATGAAGTCGCCCGCGAGCACGCCGAGCCCGCCCGCGTAGATCGGGAATGACGGGTCGAGCCCGAACTCCATGCAGAAGTAGGCGACGTGGGGCGGACGGGACATTCGGCGGGGGCGGCGCTCCGGCAACCGGGCGGGGAAGTGCGCCCGGCTCAGGCCGCCGGGCGTCCGCCCGCCGGCGCCGCCGGCTCTTCCATGACCCAGCGCACGGCGCGCGAGCACGGGCAGTTGCCACCGACGCGCTTGAGCTTCGGCATCTTCATGATGCCCTCGGCCACGGTGAGCTTGCCGGCCGCGACCTGCCGCAGCACCTCGAAGTAGTTCTTGAGATCGCGGCTCGCGAGGTACGCCTCGGGCAGATGATCGGCGACGTGGCGCAGGTAGGCCTCGACATCGGTGAACTCTTCGCCCTCGAATCCCACCATCGAGAACGCCGGCTCGCCCTTGCGCCGGAAGAAGCGCCGGTCGGGCAGCCGCAGCAGCTCGTCGAACGCCACGCCGCGGTGCGTGCCGCGCGACTTCTCGAGCTCCTCCAGCGCCTGGTCCACCTTGTCGGGCGTGTACTCCGGGAAGCGGGCGCGCAGGAAGCGCGCGTTGATGTCGCGCACCATGCGGCGCACTTCCTCGATGTAGAGGTCCTGGGCCTGGCGGTTTTTCATGTCCTTGAAGCCCATCCGCACGTTGCTCTCGCCGCCGCGCTCATCGCCGAACATCTCGAGCCCGCGCGGGAACCATTTGTTGATGGACTTCTGGATCATGCCCATGTGAATGAGCGGGCTGCCCTCGGCCGCGCGGCGCGCCCAGCGGCGCATCGGGATCACGCCGGCGGCGAGGTGGAACGCCTCCTCGCGCAGCATCGGCGGCATGCTGTCGGCCATCGGCTTGTACGCGCACGCCTTCTGCATGGTGAGCTGGTACTTGCCGACCCGGTCGATCAGCGCGGCGAAAACGATGTTGTCGACGAACGAGTCGTACTCGAGATTGAACGCGTCCAGCACGTGCGAGCCGGTCTGCATGGAGAGGATCTCCTCGACCATCTCCTCGCCCTTCACCCCGCCCGACACGTGGGTCCAGTCCTGCGACAGCAGCAGGTGGAACATCTGGTAGCCGTGGCGCAGCTCCTCGGCCATCACGCGCAGCACCCAGAAGCGGTCCTCGTCGTCCTGCGCGCGCTCGAGCGTCCCGGAGTGCTGCTGGATCGAGCCGAATTCGGTCGAAGCCTGCGCGCGGATGATCGCGAGCAGGTGCTTCGCCTCCTCCTCGGTGAGCTGGTCGGGCTTCAGGCGCTTCTTCTCGCCGGCGTGCTCGCCGACCGGCACCGTCTCGGGCGTGCCG
>Ga0306926_10010601_pt1 | contig 10199 bp, 9 predicted proteins | sample flu12Cox44000178_FD_203759 | JGI IMG/M metagenome (GOLD analysis project Ga0306926, IMG submission 203759) | Lab enrichment of tropical soil microbial communities from Luquillo Experimental Forest, Puerto Rico - flux8day.12C.oxic.44.000.178 (v2)... | ecosystem: Environmental > Terrestrial > Soil... | reverse complement strand
CTCGAATCGCGCCCGCTGCCCGGCACAGAGATTCAAAGCGCGACACCAATGTTTTGGTCCTTCGACAGCCGTTTTGTGTTGTTGGGTATGAGCGGGAAATTTAAGAAATTAGATATGACTGGGGGACCGCCAATAGCCCTCTGCGACGCTTCAAGCGTGGTCGTGGGCGGAACCGGGAATCGCGACGGCGTAATCCTTTTCGGGCTGGATCCTGGGGTCATCCAACGTGTTGGATTGTCCGGTGGTGCGCCATCAGCGGTGACCGCATTGAACGCGGCTCGAAACGACAGAACGCATACTTACCCGGTGTTCCTGCCGGACGGGCGTCACTTCCTATACCTGGTTAGCACACAAGGATCGAAGGCAAATGGGATTTACCTCGGTTCGATTGATTCCAGGCCAGAGCAGCAGGACCCGAAGAGGCTAATCGCTACCGATTTCGGCGCCGATTTTGTTCCTTTCCCTAGTGGCGACCGCGGTGCAATCCTGTTTTATCGCGACGGGACGCAGTTCACGCAACTCCTCGATCTTCGCCGCCTGAAGACCGTTGGGGAAGCTACGCCGGTGGCCGAACAGATGGGCACCAGCGTTGCGTTTGGATCATCCTTTTCCGTGTCGGAGAACGGAACACTGGTTTATCGGGCAACCGGTGCGGGAAACGAGCGGCTCGGCTGGCTCGACCGGCAGGGAAACCGTCTCGGCACGGTAGGCGAGCCGCACCGGTATGGAGAGGTGGCGATTTCACCGGATGGGACGCGGGTTGCATTTGCCCGAATCGATTCAGGAAGTGACATCTGGCTGACGGAATTCGCTCACCAGAGCGATACGCGCTTCACCTTCGATCCGGCGGACCTCGACCGCAGCCCCGTCTGGTCTCCCGATGGAAGTCGTATTGCTTTTTCCTCGAATCGCTCAGGCCCGAACGATCTTTACCAGCACGCGTCGAACGGTTCAGGCCAGGACGAGCCACTCTTCAAGTCCGATCATTCAAAGCTCGTAACCGACTGGTCTCGCGATGGCCGCTACTTGCTTTATGACGATTTTGATTCTAAGACCAAGCGAGACCTGTGGGTGCTGCCTACGGACCGCGCATCGAGCGGGCCCAAGCCTGTTCTGTTCCTGCGAACGGACTTTGATGAGTTGAACGGAAAATTCTCTCCCGATAGCCACTGGGTCGCGTATCAGTCCGACGAGTCAGGGCGGTATGAGGTCTCTGTGCGCCCGTTCCCGGCTGTGGAAGGAAGCGGAAAATGGACGATCTCCCATGGCGGCGGACACCATCCCCACTGGCGCGGCGACGGGAAAGAGTTGTTCTACATTGGCCCCGGTAACTCTCTAATGGCCGTCCCGATCTCGACGAGCGGCGCGGCATTTCGGCCGGGCACGCCAGTGGCGCTCTTCAAGGCACCGCCAAGCATGGCATGGGACGTTACCGCTGACGGCAAACGATTCCTGTTCACGATCCCTTTGGGCGACACCGCGCAGGCCCCGTTCACTGTGGTCCTGAACTGGACCTCGCTGCTCAAGAGGTAATTGTCGGCGTCACATTCAATCAGTGAGAATGATCCTTCGTTATTTCACGGGAACCCCTCGCAAACTTCCGAATGACGCGCAATCCGGACAGAGCCGCGGGATCGGTACCGGGAAACGCCCATAGCGCTTGGTTCTTGCTTGGCACGTAGCTGGGGGGATTCCAGTCGCGATGCTGATTTACCATTCCTAATCCCCGAGCGGTTTGGTCCGATCCAGTTTGCGGATGGCTGACCAACCAGATATTGCCCCATACTCATCCCACTCACAATCCTTCGATATGGACTGGTAGAAAACGTCGGGCTGGTCAGTGGAGCAGGTAGACAGAAACCTGATAGTCTAGGCCAGAGAAAGGCGACAGCGATGAGGGTTCCTCTATATTCCGTTTTTGCACTGGGCGTCGCTTTGGCGGTTCCGGTTTGCGCAGCCACAGCGGGCGCACCGGAGAAGGTCACGATCTCCGGCCTGAGCCAGCCGGTCGAGATCCTCAAAGACCGCTGGGGTATCTCGCATATTTACGCGAAGAATGAAGCGGACCTGTTTTTCGCGCAAGGCTACAATGTGGCGCGAGACCGATTGTTCCAGCTCGAGTTGTGGCGCCGACAGGCCACGGGGACGGTGGCCGAGATTTTGGGGCGCCGGGAGCTGAAGCGCGACATCGGCAACCGCTTGTTTGCGTATCGCGGCGATCTGAAGCAGGAGCTGAACTGGTATCATCCGCGCGGGGCGGCGATCGTGGAAGCGTTCGTCGCCGGAATCAACGCGTATATTGCCGAGACGCAGAAGAATCCGGCGCTTCTAAACCCTGAGTTCAAGATGTTGGGAATTACGCCGGGGAAGTGGACGCCAGCGGTGGTGGTGAGTCGGTTCAACGGGCTGCTTGGCAATATTGATCAGGAGATGAACTTCGCACTGGCGTTGCGGGCGATCGGTGTTGAGAAGTTAAAGGACCTGGAATATTTCCAGCCGTCCGATCCTGATCTGAGGATGGATCCTGCGATCGACACATCGCTCCTGTCCAAACACATCCTGGAGTTGTATCACGCATTTCGTACGCCGATCAGGTTTGTGCCCGAGGAAATGGCGGCTTATCGCGATCCAAGCGTAGTGGCGCGCCTCAATGAGTTCGTGGAAGCGCCTTCGGCGATCGACTTGAGCGCCAGGCGCGAGGACATCGGTAGCAACAACTGGGCGGTAAGCGGCAAGCTGACGGCGACCGGTTTCCCGATGATGATGAACGACCCACATCGCAACCAGCAGACGCCTTCACTGCGCTACTGGGTGCATCTCGTGGCTCCTGGCTGGGACGTCATCGGCGGGGGCGAGCCGGCGCTGCCGGGCGTTTCGATTGGGCACAACGATTTCGGTGCGTGGGGGCTAACAATTTTTGGAACCGATTCCGAGGACCTATACGTTTACGACACGAACCCATCGAATCCGCTGGAGTACAAATATAACGGCGGGTGGGAAGCGATGACAGTGGTCAAGGAATCGATCCCGGTGAAGGCCCAAGCGTCGGTGGAAGTGGACTTGAAGTACACTCGGCACGGCCCGGTGGTGTTCGAGGATAAGTCGCATCATAAAGCGTACGCAATTCGCGCGGCGTGGCGGGAAGTGGGCGGTGCACCGTACTTGGCGAGTCTGCGGATCGACCAGGCGCACAGCTGGGAAGAGTTCCGCGAGGCTTGCGGGTACAGCCGGATTCCAGCCGAAAACATGATCTGGGCCGACCGCGGCGGCAATATTGGATACCAGGCGGTTGGTATCGCGCCGCTGCGGCCGAACTGGAGCGGGTTGCTGCCAGTGCCGGGCGATGGCCGCTATGAGTGGGACGGCTATCTGCCAATCAAGGCGCTACCACACGTGTTGAATCCGGAGAAGGGATTCTTCAACACGTCGAATAATTACCTAATTCCGCCGGACTGGCCGTATAGAGACGCGCTGCACTACACTTGGGCTGACGCGTTTCGCGCTGACAGCGTGGAGCAGTTCCTGCGGTCGGGGCGGATGTTCACGGTATCGGACATGATCCAACTGCAGAACAATGACCTGTCGATTCCAGCGCGCAGTTTGGTTCCACTGCTGCGGGATCTGACGATCGAGAATGCGGCCGCGGCGCAGGCGCAAGGTCGGCTGCTGCGCTGGAACTATGTTCTGGACAAAGACTCGGTGGAGGCCGGCATCTATGAGATGTGGCAGCGGCGTCTGATATCGAATATGCGCGATCTGTCAGTGCCGAAGGAGGTGAGGGACTCCATCGGCAACATCGACATGACCAAGATCATCCGCTGGCTAAATGCTCCGGACGGGCGGTTTGGCGCGGATCCAATCGCGGGACGCGATGCCATGTTGACGAAGAGCCTCGAGGAGGCGGCGGCAGAGCTCACGAAGCGGCTCGGACCTGAGCAAGGCGAGTGGAAGCTGGGCGCGTTTCATCACGCGACTATTCCGCACTTTATGACGGCGGCCCTGAAGCCGGAACAGCGCAGCAAGTTTGATGTGGGCGATCTACCCCGTGGCGGCGATTCGTACACAGTGACGGCGACCGGCGGCGCGGATAATCAAACCTCGGGCGGGTCGTTCAAGATCATCGTGGACACCGAGGATTGGGACGGGTCCGTGGGGTTGAACAATCCCGGGCAGTCGGGCGACGTCAACGATCCTCACTATCGCGATCTGTACCAACTTTGGGTGCGAGGGAAGTATTTTCCGATTTTCTATTCGCGGCCGAAGGTGGAGTCGGTGACTGAAAAGAGCTGGCACATGGAGCCGGCGGGGAACGCAGTTACCACGACGGCGCGGTAGGCGGGGCAGTCAGAGGATTCCTTGACGGCGGAACTCCCGTGTCACGCGCCATCCCGAAACAAGGGCGCCGTCGCACAAAGGGTAAGTTTCGGGACGAAATCCGGAGGCCCTAAAACTAGGGTCTTCAGAGTCTCAAAACGCTGTCCCAAAAACATGGCAAAAGCGTACCAATCGGCCTCCAGATTGCCTCTTACGCCAACCCCAAGACCCTGTCCCAAAAACTGAGCCTGATTTCTGCCGCTAACGTCCTGCGAATTCACCTGGCTGGTTTGTCGCTGTATCGTACATCTGCCGCGACGGCGTCGCCGCAGCTCGGAGCGAGTCACGCGCTCGTAGAAAGGTCTCCTGACGGAGTCGTTCCTGGACCTTTGTCCGGATTGCCGACCATACAGACGAAGGTCCCGGTGGCGACTCCCAGAAGCCCGATATGAACGACAACGTCCTTTGTCATCCATTACCAGAGTTGCCGAGCAGAAAGATGAATCTCAACTTCCCAGAAAGGGACTTCTCGCCGCCTCTTGTTCGGAAATGGCAACATTACCAGCGGCGATCTGATGTAGTCTGCGGCCGTGGGAGTACGTCAAAATTGTAGGGGAGGACTTGTGAAATTCTCCGTGATGCTTCTTGCCGTAGCGACCGGTGTGGCAGTCTGCGCGCAGCGCGCAGCCGAACCTCACAGCGGGGAGCTGGAAAAACAACTTGGGCGCTATCATTGGACGCTTGTTTTCGCCACAGATGCCAACAATCGCCGCATCGCCGGTCTGCCTCCCGGCCCAGACCGTCCCGTCGTGCTCAGCTTCGATGGCTCGCGGCTGAGCGTCCAGGGGCCGTGCAACCGGCTCGTGGGCCGGTATGAGGTCACTGCCGCCAACCAGCTCACGGTCAACGTCGGCGCGTCCACCAGGATGGCCTGCGATCCGGGCTTGATGCAGGCGGACTCCGCTCTGTTTGACCTACTGGCCAAACCCCTACAAGTCCAGCTGACCGGGCGCCAAGATTCCTCCGCGCAGCTGCAGCTAGTGTCGCCTGGCAATGGCGCGATAAACTTCACCGGCGAACCTACTCCGGAATCGCTCTACGGGGCCGGCACCACGGTCTTTCTCGAAATCGCCGCCCAATCGGTTGCCTGCTCGATTCCGCCGTCTCCCAACACCCGCTGTCCGCAGTACCGCGAGCGGCACTATGACGACAAGGGCCTGATGGTCGGAATTCCTGGCGAATGGAAGCCTCTGACCTTCAATATCGAGGGTTTCACCCACCGCGAAGGCGTACGCACTGTAGTTCGGGTCAAACGATTCCAACGCCCTGCATCCGCTCGCGGCGCACCTTCCAACCTCTATGTGCTCGATCTGGTTGTCGAGTCGGAAATCGTAAAGCCACGTTAACTACTCGCCTGCTGCGCAAGCGCCACCCGGCGACTGGCGCGACCGCGCTTTCCTCCCAGTGGTAGATTCCGGAACCACAAGCGCTAAAAAAAACTTGCCGCTTGCAGATTGCCGAGCGTTTTGTGCTCGGCTGCAGATCGCGAAACCCGGAAGGTGTACTGCGTCATGCAAGCGGCGATCCGGGATAATTGAAGTGAACGTTCTTTATCATTCACTGCTGGAGTTGGCAAGCCGAAAGAGGTTTTGGGGAACCTGCCCAAAATGGCGATTAACGCCATGTGAGGCTTTCGCTATGGCGGAGCCCCTTTGTACAAGTGGCCCGTCATCCGGGCTACCACCTGTGGAGTCAGATCGAAGCGGCCGCGCTCGAACGATTCCGTTTATGTTCGTCCGCGAGAAACAGTGTTCCGAGAGTCCGGCTCGCAGGTCGGAGTGCCCAAGATGCGATCGCGAGACTGAGTAACGACAACGGCGCGATCGAGTCCCCCCACTTGCCACATGCCGCGTGCGATGCAACTGCACCCGACAGCTCAAAGACGATCCCGGCATAAGCCCATTCTTTGAGCCTGAGAAATCCCGGAACTACGATGGTTACTGCTCCCGGGATCTTAAAGATGCTTATGATCGCCAAGATGTACACCGGGTATCCTAGGCTTGTGACAACTTGGGCTACAACCGGACCGCTAACAACGCCAGTCCGTCCGTGTGTCAGGTCTACTACGCCTCCCAGGAACGTTTCGAGCGCGATGAGGGATGTGGTTGCCCAGTACAACATTGTCTTAGCTTTCATTTCGAATCCTCCCTTCGCTTGCGACATAGAGCCAGACTCTGGCGGTGTTAAGCCAAAATGCAATTGCGGCCATCAGTCGATGTCGAGCACACCGTTCAAGAAGCCGACCAGGTATTTCCACGCCAGGTAATAAGCGAGCATTGCCAGCGCAACGCCGGCCGGGAAGATGGTCAGGGCGGAGCGTGAGATTTCGAAGCCAGCCAGGAACGCATTGCCGAGCGCCAGGGGGCCCGCGACCAGCGGAACCAGGGCGCCATGCAGGCCAAGTGGAATGCGCCAATGCTTACGCACCACCATGTACAGCATGTTCCACATCCCCCAGAGACCCGGCACGATGGCCAGCGGAAACACCAGGAAGCGTTCGAGCGGGATGGGCACGTTGTAGCCGAACCGCAACACAACAAAGCAGGCCAGCATGAGGATCACCAGCACACTGGGCACCGTCACGCCAGCCATGTAGGCCCGAAGATAGATGTGGCTCTGCATAATAAAGTCCTCGTCTCAAAGTAGATAGAGCACAGCGGGGATGGTCTCCGGGAACAGGAGCAGGCATAGGAGGAGCGTGGCGGCGATGGCCCAGTCCCCCCAGGGGATCTGGACCGGAGGCCGCTCGAGGCGCTGGCGTATTGCAGGCCAGAGATCTCGTTGCAGCTCGCGATCCGGTGGACCGGGCGCGGCGCGCCGCAGCAACTCTTTCAATGCTTCGTCTTGTTCATTCATGGACGCACTCCTCGTTTCTCCAGACTTTTCCTCAACAGCCGGATTGCGCGAAAAACACGCGATTTGACACCGTTCGTCGAAATGCCGAGCGCATCGGCGATCTCGGCGTAAGGCCTCTCCTCGATCATGGCCAGCCTGACCGTGACCCGGAGTTTCGCGGGCAATTCATCCAAAGCGGCCAGCACCTTTGCGCAGACGTCGGCTGCAATGGCCGGGTCGGGCGTTGCAGTGCCCGCGGCGCGTATAGGAAAACCATGGCCGAGCGACTTCTCCGGGCGGCGTCTGCTCAGATGCTCCAACGCCAGGTTGATGGCGATCCTGCGAGCCCACGCACCGAATGATCTGGTGGCATCGAACCGGGCGCGGGCCCGATAGATCCGCCAGAACGTCTCGATCGTAAGGTCCTCAGCAGCGCCGGAGTCGTGCACAATCCGGATGATCCATCCATAGACCTCGCCCTGGTATTCCCGGAACAAGGCCTCAAATGCCTGGATATCGCCCCGGGTAAACCGCTCGAGTTCCCCCTCCACCATCCCTATCATGTCCTACCATCAGCCTTACCGGCGCGGGCCTCGGTAGGTTTCATGAATAGCTAATATCGTGCGTCACCTCGGCGCACCCCTGTTGAGGTACAATTCTTCGCCAAATGGAATTCGCGCCGGATGGATTGCTTCCTACCGCCGAGCCACCGGCTTCACCCCGGTAAATTCCCTGAAACATATTCCCAAACTCGTTGAACACTCAGCACTTGTGGTACCGGATAACCTCCTGTTCCACAGGCTGCCGTCTTGGTCGGATAAGGGCGGCCGTAAACTCTAATTAGAGGGAAGGAAGCCCGCTTGCGAAAGTCCCGGCAAATGACGTTCGACAAGGTGACTCATGGGAAGCGGTAGATCGCAACCGTGTCTGCCGTGCCGGCGGGCGCGCCGTTATCCGATGCGGGTAGGGCAGCCGAAGGTTTACAGAGTGCGTTTCAACCAGGGCGGTATGGCGTACCAGCTCATCGTTTTGTTGGCGTTAGCTCTTTTGTCCGTTGCCATCCCATCGCCTACCCACGCGGGGCAGCTGCACCACTACGAATATGTTTTCCCAGACAAGAGCGTTTATGTATATGACATGGATCATCGAGGCGCCTTAGTCAAGCATGTCAGTGTGCCGACCTCGGCTGGCGTGAGAGGCACCGTGGCCTCGGCCGTCACTGGAATGCTGTACATCAGTTATGGCCGTGACCGCGGCAGCGGCGGATCCATGCTGAAGTACAACCTCATGACCGACGAGGTGGTCTGGGCGAAACAGTATCCATTCGGAATCGACAGCATGTCCATCAGCCCTGATGGGAACACGATCTACATGCCCACTGGGGAATTAGCCTCCGGGGGCATCTGGAAAGTTATCGACGCCAACAGCGGAAAGGTTAGGACATCCATCGATAGTGGAGGGGTCGGCCCGCATAACACGGTGGTGAGCCCGGATGGCGCCCGCGTCTACATGGGGCCGAGATACACGAATTACCTGGTGGTGGCAAGTACGAGAACCAATCGAGTGATTGGAAGGATTGGCCCCGTAGGGGGCGTCGGCGGCATCCGGCCCTTTACAATCAACGGCGCCCAGAACCTCGCATTCATTACGCTGAGTGGGTTTCTCGGATTCCAGGTGGGCGACATCAACACGGGAAGGATTCTCTATACGGTTCCGGTCAAAGGATTTCGGGCTGGCGGGAGGGCGGCCTCGACCCCCAGTCATGGGATTTCGCTGTCTCCTGATGAAAAAGAGGTCTATTTAGTGGATTCGATCAATAATTATGTCCATGTATTCGATGTAACAGGTCTCCCTGAGTTGGCTCCCAGGCAGGTCGCGGATATCCGATTGCTTGGAGCGCTGTCTCACAAAGAGTCGCCGTGCGCATACGATTGCCTCAAGGATGGGTGGTTGCATCATAGTCGAGATGGCCGATATGTATTTGTTGGCGATTCGGGGGATGTCATCGATACCACGATTCGCAAGACGGTGATGACGTTACCGGCGTTGGCTAACTCGCGCAAGGAGATCGAGATCGACTTCGAGGGCGGCGCGCTTCTTCCAAGTTGGGCTATGAATAACCGAAGTACGATTGGAGGCCGCGCACCTATGGCCCGCTCGTCGCCTTTCAGCGGGGCTGCCGATGCTATCCCCATGGACTTGCGGACGGGATCATGAGCGGCATCGATGCGATCACCACCATCCGCGCGCAATTCCCGGAGGCCCGGATCATCGTACTGACGATCCTACCCAGGCGATGTTGGACACGCGCGCCTCAAGTCGGCGTGCACAGCTGCGTTTTGAAAGGTCTGCTGCGGAGGGAGCTGCTGGAGAGGATTCGCGTGGTAAATGCCGAGGAAGAGCGGATACCAGAAGTCGCTGCGCAGATCACCGAAGGCTCCGGATCCCCACTGTGAAATCGACGTGGTCGGGTTCATCGCAGCCGACAACCTCTAAGTTGACGGGGCCCGAAGCGCCAAGGTCCGCCCGCAGTCCGGTTCTGGGAAGCTTCGGTCGGATTACGCGCCCCTTCCATGAGAAGGCCAGCGCGTGTCAAACCGTTTTTTGGGTTGTGCTATTTGTACAACCGACTGCCGACCAGCGGGAGGCTCAGACGCAAGGATGACCCTGAAGGGGGGTAGGAATTACCCTTGCCTTCGTCTCAATTGGCCGATGTGGCGTCGGCTCATCGTCCCGAACCGCGCGCCCTTGTCGCACTCACTACAGTCTCTTTACTTGAATCATTTGACCGACAAAGACAACAGTTGCTACGACTGCTCCTAATCCATCTAGGGGACTACCCTGAAGCGAGAAGTCGTTAGGGTGATCGTGCCCAGCGACGCCTGGACAGCAAAAGACAGCATTTTCTCACGATTGGCTAGGCTGTCAGCTCGCAAAGTTGAGCTTCCGAATGTCCTTGCCGGCAAGTAAAAAGGGCGGCACGAACGCAA
>Ga0306926_10010598_pt1 | contig 10200 bp, 6 predicted proteins | sample flu12Cox44000178_FD_203759 | JGI IMG/M metagenome (GOLD analysis project Ga0306926, IMG submission 203759) | Lab enrichment of tropical soil microbial communities from Luquillo Experimental Forest, Puerto Rico - flux8day.12C.oxic.44.000.178 (v2)... | ecosystem: Environmental > Terrestrial > Soil... | reverse complement strand
AGCCACAGTCACCGTCGGAACGAACGCTCAGTGACCAATTAAACCAACGGATGCTTGTCGGGCCCTTTGCGCGAGGACCACTCGAAACAGAGGAGAACAAAAATGAGAGCCAAGGTCCCGTCGCTGCTCTTGGCCTTGTTGGCGGCAGTGCCGGCTGCGAAAGCCGATACCCTGACCGAAAAGCGAGTCGCCAAGGAGTTGAGCGCCGATAGTGCGTTGCCCTTGCGGCAGAATGTTGCAACGATGTGGGCGGACAACTTGCTCACCGCGCAACTGCCGGGGAACTGCTCTTATTGCACTTCCGAACCTGATTAGCCTGCCGTTGTCGATTGATGCGGTGCTGCGGGCCATCGGGCTGGAGCAATCCATTGCCGGGCTCGCCTGGTGCAACCGCACGGACTGCACGATTGCCAACAACCAAAGTACGATTGCGATTGACGACCGGGTGTCGATCGTCATAACGCCGGCGTCGCTGGACTTTGGCGACGTTCCTGTAGGGCAGTCCAAAACCGAATCCGTTACGGTGTCCACACCCGAGCCATCGTCGATGTGGCTATTGGTCGCGGGACTGCTCGCCGCTTGGCTGTCAACACGTCGCTCGGACTGATCCCCTGATTCGCGCAGTACGATTCAAAATCAGCCGCGTCGAATCGGCGTGTCGAACCGGCGTTGACGCCCCAGTGCCGTCTGGCGTAGCCTGCTTTCATGCCGTTCGCCGCGCATTCACTAGCCTTGGCCCGGGGCGCTTCGCTCTGCGGGCTGGCGCTACTGTTGCTGCTGACGCCGATTTGCGGAGCGCTGTGCCATACCCAATGGTGCCTGGCGCCCGCGCACAGCTCAGGAACGTCTCCGTGCCACGAGTCCGCTAACGCAGGTCGCAACGACTCTGCCGATGGCAGAATTGATTCCTTGCGGATTTGTAGTTTGCGGGAGCTCCCCGCCACGCTCCCGGCCGATTCGCGGGCTCAGTCGCTTTTGGCGGAACGCTTCGTGAAATCCGTCGCGGGCGCCGAATCCTGGGCCGCCCCCGTATTCCTAAACCTGCTCGTATCGTGGGTCCCGTTCGATTCATCCTCCTTCGCCACGGGCCCAAGTCGGGTGCGAACGGACGCCGGATCCCCTCTCACTCTTCGCATCTGAAATCTTCTGACCTTCTGGCGGAGTTCCACTCCCTGATCCCTGCAGCCGCCCTGGTCAGCGGGGCGTCTTTGTTTCCTTAACCCTGCACCGCCCAAAAAAAAAATGGAGCTTCTATGAGCGAATCACGCAGAACTTTTTTCCGTAACGCAACCTTGCTGAGTGCGGGTCTACTGAGCTGGACCAAGTCCCTACGCGCGCAAAAATCTCGGCCGGTTGTGCCGCGGGACGTCCGATCCGCAGGCCCGAATGTCGCGGGACCACCTGTCCCCGTGCAATCTCCGGACATCCCCGATCTCCCCTTCACACTGGATGGCGGCGTAAAAGTCTTTCACCTCATCGCCGAGCCTCTCGAGCGCAGAGTCGTTCCCTGGAAGAAGCTCGCCGTCTGGGGCTACAACGGCAGCTGTCCAGGCCCCACCATTCAGGTAACTGAAAACGATCGCGTGCGCATCCACGTCGAAAACCGTCTCCCAGAAAGCACCTCCATGCATTGGCACGGCCTCGAGGTTCCGATCGAACAGGACGGCGTTCCCTGGGTCAGCCAGAAGCCCATCGCGCCCGGCGAAACCTTCACCTACGAATTCACCGTGCATCAGGAAGGGACTTTCTTCTATCACGCGCACTCGGCGATGCAGGAAATGATCGGCCTCATCGGCATGTTTATCGCACATCCCAAGCAAGCCCATTCGCCGCGAGTCGATCACGACTTCGGCATCATCCTCCAGGAATGGGCAGTGCTCCCCAACAACTCCGTCCCCAACACCGCCAGCATGGAGTTCAACTGGCTTACCTTCAACGGAGTCGCGGCGCCGCTGACCACGCCGCTGCTCGCCCGCCTCGGCAGCCGCGTACGCCTGCGCTTCGTGAATCTCGGCATGGACCACCATCCCATCCACCTGCATGGCAATCAGTTTGTTATCACCGGCACGGAAGGCGGCCGCGTCCCGCCGTCCGCCTGGTATCCCTCAAACACCGTCCTCGTCGGCGTGGCGCAAGCCCGCGCCGTCGAGTTCGACGCCAAATATCCGGGTGCCTGGATGATCCACTGCCACCTGCCGCACCACATGATGAACTCCATGATGGATTTACTGAGTGAGCGCCAGATCATGACCGCCGATCAAACCGAGATGCGCGCCATGCGGCAGATGCAGACGCTCGCGGCCAGCGTCGGATTCCGGCATCAGCATCCTTCGCCGGTCGCGCCCAACGCCGAAACAGTTCCCGGCTTTCCGCAAGACGCCTTCATGGAAATGAGCATGGACGAACTGCTGGTCAAGCCGGAAACCCGCGGCCTTCCCGCAAACTGGAGCGCCGGCATGATGGGCATGATGACCATGGTCCGCGTCCTGCCGGAGAACGAATTCGATGAAATCTCCGCTCAGAAGAAAACCGCAGCCGGTGACCGCAACAAGGAGCCCCAACATGGACATCACTCTTAGCCGTGACGCTGTTGCCGGCACCGAAAGTCGCGTGCCGTCTGGGCGACGTGTTCTGATCCGCCGCGCCGCAGATCGGCCGCGGGGTGCGGCGCGTTTGTCTCTGGCGAGCGGGTTCTCTTTTTGGGCGCCATTTCTCGCGCTTACTCTGACGGCCACCCTCGGCACGGTCAGCGCTCAGGAACCACCCTCCATGCCCGGCATGCCCGCGCAACACCAGCACGCCGAAGCCTCTCCGCCGCTCGAACTGGAACTGCCGCGCTTCGGCCGCTCGCAATCCGCGAGCGCCGCTCTTTTCACGCTCGACCGCGCGCTCGAAACCGCGCGCCAAAATAATCCCACCTACCGGCAGGCCGAAGCCGGCATCCGCGCCGCCCGTGCCCGCGAGCTGCAGTCCGGTCTGTATCCAAACCCCACCGTCGGCTATGCCGGCAACGAAATCCGCGGCGGCGAGTTCCACGGCGGCGAACAAGGCTTCTTTGTCGAGCAGACCATCGTCACCGGCGGCAAGCTTGCGCGTAGCCGCGACGTCTCCCGCAAGGAAACCCAACTGGCCGAAATCGAAGCCCAGGAGCAAAAGATCCGTGTAGAAACAGCCGTCAAAATCGCTTTCTATCGCGTGCTGGCCGCACAGGAAATGGCCGATTCGCGGGCCGATCTGGCGCGCATCGCCGTCGAGGCATTCGATACCGATCGCAGGTTACTTAACACCGGACAGGTCGACGAAACGGAGCTGCTGACAGCGGAATGGCAGACTCATCGCACGAAACTCGCGGCCCGCATGATGGAAAACACGTTGCGCGAGGAGTGGCGCGCGCTCAGCGCCATCCTCGGACAGCCGGAACTTCCCTTAGAAACCGTCTCCGGCGATCTCGAGCATGGCTGGCCCGACCTCGACGAACATCAAGTCGAGACTATCGCCACCCTAAGCCCGGCCAACCCCATCGCCGCGGCCGCCGCAGACCGCTCACAGGCGGAACTGGTACGCGCCCGGCGCGAAAAAATTCCCGACATCCTCGCTCGCGCCGGCCTCGACTACAACCACGAGCCTCTCAGCAATCCCCTGCTCACCACGGGTTGGGAGTGGAGCGCGCAGCTGGCCGTAGAGCTTCCCCTCTTCAACCGCAATCAGGGCAACATCGCCGCCGCGCGCTCGGACATCGACCGCGCGCAAGAGGAAAAGCTCCGCGTCGCGCTGGTCCTCCGTGAGCGCGCCTCCTCCACTTTCGATGAGTACGCCAACGCCCGCCTCAGTGCGGAGGAATACCGCGACGCCATCCTTCCGCTGGCCCAAAAATCCTATCGTCTGATGGTTGCTCGCTACGGAGAGATGCTCGCAGCCTACCCGCGTGTTCTCGAAAGCAAGCGCAAACTCTTCGAGCTCGAAAGCGAGTACATCGCTTCCCTCGAATCCCTCTGGTCGACCGGACTGGCCCTCGAAGGCTACCTGCTCACGGACGGCCTGGAAGCTCCGACGCAACCCGAAGAAGTGAACCGCACCATCCGTGAAACCAACCTGCCCACTCCCGAGCGGACGCGTTTACCTTGAGCGCAGCGGTCGAGGCCGCAGCAGCGCTTGAGTTTTGTGGCAGGGAGTCTCGGACGCGACTTGCGCGCGGAGCGGATGGCTTCAATAGGCCACGTACGGCCCGGTGCCGCCGGGAGTGCTCTTTCCTTCGATCGCCGTAAAGACGTTGCGCCCGTAAAAGAACGGCAATCCCCAATCAAAGCTGCCCGTGTTGGGACCGCCCAGATTCGGCAGGACGCTATTGCTCTGGTTGGCGGTCAGCGTATCTCCGTTTTCTACCGAGAAGTTGACCGTTCCCATTGCCCCGTTGGCTCCGATATTTGTCGCGGAAAGATTCTGCGTGGACGACGGACAATACAGAAACGTCAAGTCGGTGCACGTCGGTATGCCGGTGGTTGCGGAGTCCAGAAAATAGATGGCGTTCGAACCGCTGTCGAGAAACGACGCATCCGTGTAGCTCTGCCCATTGAAGGTGGTCGTGAAATTTCCGAGGACGGGGTCGACCGTATAAACCGTCGCACTTCCGAGTGCGTTGTTCGACTGCGTGCCGATTCCGAAAATCAGCGAGCCGGCCAACGTGGCCCCGGGAGCGCTGACCGCCGGCAACTCGATGAGCACCCCGTTGTTGTCGGTCGCAAACATGGCCACCGGATTGGAGACCTGGTTGGTCAAGCTTTGCGTGGTCACCTGGCACCCACTCGATGGACAGGTGTAATAGAAGCCCAAGTTTGCCGCGCCACTCTCGGTGCAACCCGTCCCGCAGTCCTGCACGAAGTTTCCAATCCCCAGGATTCCGTTCGCGACCAAGCTCGCGAGATCGTCCTCCATTGGGCCGAGGCTCGAACACGATTGTGGCACCGTCGGGAACGCCGGGCTCCCGATCACCTGAATGACGGCCGAACTGGCCTTCTCCCCGGCAATCGAGATATCCGCCGTCTGTACCGGCCCCCACGTCTGGCCGCCCGCAAACTGTGCGCACTCCGCGATTGGATTGCCGCTGCCATCCTTCTGCTGTGGCAACGACAGCGTCAGAGCCGAAGCGAGAACTCGAAAGCCACTCGATCCGGTGTCCACCAGAACCCCGTCGATGGTCTGACATTGCGTAGTGCTGCCCGGAACGCAAACCGTCACTGAGGTAAACGCCGCGTTAACGGAGATGGTGCCGGCCGACAGTGCCGGGCCCGTCGTGACGCTGATCGACTGCACGTTGCTGTTAGGGGTGGTTGGGGGCGTCGGCGTTGTGTTCGACGAAGAACCGGAACCCGAGCATCCCGATCCCCCTAGGCTGGCTACCGCAACTAACAGAAGCAATGCGCCTGCGACAACGAGTGGGCTTCGGCCCAGTCTGCTCATCGGATCTCCTCGGGTTGGACCCCGGACGGCAACATCCCGGGCACATAAGCCCGCCCGTAAAGCGCCCGTGCATGTCCCCCGCTTTCCACCACCAGTCCAGGCTCTTCTAACCGCAGCATGCGGCGCCCCGCTTGCTGCTGCTTTTGCGCCTTGGCCGCCGCGGCGAAATGTTCGAAGAATCCCCCCAGCAACTGCTGCAGGTCCGGACGCGCAGGCCCCTGCCACGCCACACCGAACACCAGTCCTGTGGGGGAAACAAACTCACGCACCACCACGCCATTCTGAGCGCTCAGCTCGTGAACCGCGTACAGCTGCTTTTTCGTCATGTGCAATGAAGCTTGCATTCTGGCTCGATCGGCTTCGACGGTTGTCGCCGTTCCGCCGAGCGAGGCTACGGCGGAATACGGCTCGCCCAGGGCCAGAATTGCGAACGCTATGCTCAAGACCACCCGCAGGGTGATGGAATTTGTGGGTTTTGCCGTCTCGGCACCGCTCTGACCGCCCAGCATCTTTGGCACCTCGCCGCCCGCGTCCAAGTCCACACTACACAAGCCGGGCAGCCGTCGCTACTGAGATGTAGTCGTCCGCTAGCTGCGTTGCTCATCTTGCAAACGGCTTGTTGCTGACCGCTCACGGCTTCCTGCCGCTCGTCTCAACCGGCCGCTCGAAGCAAGCGCCGCCCGACGCTCCGGCACGACCGTACCCACTCCGCTACACTAGTACGCCCGTCCGGTTGACCCCCCAAAATTTCTCCCGCTACCTTCAACTTGGGCACGGGTGTGGGGGTTTGTTTGGCAGACCCGGAACGAAAGGGTGTCGGTCACCCGGGTTGGCTCCTACCTGTCAATAGGTCGCTTTCCGATTCGGAATCGCGGGGTGGAGCATCTTTCGCGTGCCGAACGTGCAATGAGAAGCGCAACGTTTACCAAAGCGGGCCGCTACGAGATCACCGGCGAACTCGGCCGTGGCGCTATGGGTGTGGTGTACCGAGCCAGCGACCCGGTCATCGGGCGTATCGTCGCCGTCAAGACTCTTCAGCTCTCCGAAGAAGGCACCGGCCTCACCAAGAGCGAGCTTTTGACCCGCTTCCAGACCGAAGCTCGCGCCGCCGGACTGCTCACCCATCCCAACATCGTCGTGGTGTACGACGCGGGGGAAGAGGACGGCATGTTCTTCATCACCATGGAGCTTGTCGAGGGCAAAAGCATGCAAAGCCAGCTCGACGCGGGCCAGATGTTTCCGCTCCCGCGGGTTCTCCGCATCATGGAGCAGGCTTGCAGCGCCCTGCAGTTCGCCCACGATCGCAACATCGTTCATCGCGACATCAAGCCCGCCAACCTGATGCTCACTCCCGATGACACGGTAAAGGTCACCGACTTCGGAACCGCCAAGATCCTGCAATTCGGGACCGTCCAGCAAACCGCGCACGTCATGGGCACACCGAGCTATATGTCGCCCGAACAGGTGAAGGGCAAGGCGGTCGACGGCCGCAGCGACATTTTCTCTCTCGGCGTTCTGCTCTATGAAATGATCACGGGAGAGAAACCCTTCCCCGGACAGAATATCACCACGGTCATCTACAAAATCGTCCACGAGGATCCCGTTGCGCCGCGCGAGCTCGATCCTACTCTCCATCCGGGCCTCAACGCCGTCATTCTCAAAGCGCTGGCCAAAGAACCTGCCCTCCGCTATCAGAGTTGCCGCGAACTCATCGAAGACCTGCGCAACTACCGCTCGCTTGCGGCGTCGGAAAATCCGAACGCCACGTTGCCTCTGGCCTCGCGGCCTGTTCCAGCCGCCACCCCGTATCTCGATGCGCAGATCGCGGCCACTTCCCGCTCGCTCAGCGCGCGCGCCTCCCTCCCCTCACAAACTCCCGCGGTACGCCGCACCGCAGTGCTTCCCCGGCCGTCCGAGGCAAAAAAGAAAAACGCCTTCGCCACTGTGCTGGCTGCTCTGCTGCTCGTCGCCGTCATCGTGTTTGGGGCACAGAAAATCCGCCTGGCCTTCGAAGCCGTCCGCCCAACGGGCCGTGCGAGCGACGCTCTAGCGCAAAACACCTCGACGGCGCCTTCTTCCGATACCCCCAGCGTCAATTCTCCGAGCTCCGATCGGGCCGTGAGCGATGGGGCCGCGACTGCCAGTTCCTCCGCTGACAACGCTTCGTCTTCTGAGCCTCTTAGTGAGACGGCCAAGGCCGTCGCTCTGCCTCGAACGAAGACCGCAACCGCTCCCCTCTCTCCCGCTGCCGCCGAATACCAGAGCCGCATCGAACAGGTCGCGGCCGAGAAGCATCTTCGCCTCTCGGTCAAGGGAGCTGGCGCAACGCTCACGCTGTCCGGCAAGCTCCGCCCCGCCGAACACGGCGACCTTCTCAAATTTCTTCGCAACGCTCCGGAGGGCGTTCAGGTCGTAGATGATATTCAGTACGACGACAGCGTTGTCGCCTCCGCGGCGAATGAAGAGAGCGGGCATCCCGCTGCGATGGCCGGCCGCGCCGCCGTTCACGTCATTACCAACATCGTTGGCGCGACCGCCTACCTTGCAGCCGAGTCCGGCGCTTCCCGCCAGTGCGAAACGCCCTGCAGCTTTGCCAAGCTTCCGCCGGGCGACTACGGTTTGCAGGTCATGAAGGCCGGTTTTCAGCCGGTGCAAACCGCCCTGCAACTGCGATCAGGCGAATCGGTCGACCAGAGAATTCAGCTGGAGCCCCTCAGCCAGGGGCTTCTCGTCTCCTCGAATCCCGCCGGCGCCGATGTCTTCGTCAACGGCGACAAGCAGTCCGGCCAAACCCCGGTCACCCTGCCCCTGGCTCCCGGCAAATACAACTTAGTGCTCCGCCTGCTCGGCTACGACGCCTACTCGACTCAGGTGGAAGTCCGCAGTGACGGCCAAGCTAAGCTGGACGCCGAGCTGCACCAGAAAAATGGCCACGTCGCCTGGGCGCAAATCAGCTCTAGTCCCGCCGGCGCGGAAATCTGGGTGGATGGCAAAGACACCGGCCAGCACACACCCGCCCGGGTAGAAATACCGTCAGGCATCCACACCATCGCCCTCAAGATGGACGGCTACCAGGTGGCCCGGCGTGGGGTTGAGGCGAGCGAAGGCGGCACCGTGGCGGTTTCACAGAACCTCCTGAAACGTTAACCAAAAACCAGGTAGCCCGATGCGAATTGCGTAACGAAAGGTTACATAAGGGGCTCGACTGTTTGGGTACCAAAACGGATAAGATGCCTGTGTTCCGTTACTTAGCGGCACTCAGGGCGGGCACTAAGATTGCCCTGACTTTATAGACCCTCCCTGCCCCCGGGGGGGGGACGGCCTCCAGACAGAGTGCTCGCGGAAGTCAGCTTCAAACGGGCGCAACTTTTGATGAGCCTTTTTCGCAGACACAGATCAAACAGCGCCGGGCACAGCTCGCCACCTCGGCAGCCAATGGATTTGGCGTCCGCCACGCTTACGCCCCATTCAGAATTTCCGGACCTCCAATCGGATCCCGGCGTCGGAGCCGCAGCGGTGGCCGGCGCTCTGCGTGAGCTGGTGATTCTGCTGCACAACAAACGGCTCTATCAGCACAACCATCCGAAGAATCTGGAGAGTCTCAGCCGCACCTACGACAGCTTGCAGGACCTGGCGCAGACGATGAAAGGCTTGGAGATCCGCGTTGAGCGCGACGCCCTGGTGGTGCCCAAGCTGAGCGAAGCACCGGTACCTGACCCCAAAGCCGAATTGCGCCACTTGGCGTCGGAGTTTCAGATGGCCGGCATCCAGACGCTGGTCTTTCTGAAGGAGTTCCATGTCGGCGAACTGGACACGCTGGCGCAACTCCTGCGTGCTTCGTTGCTAAAATCGGAGCAGTCTTTCCAAAGCAAACGCGGAGCGTGGTGGACCGCGAAGCTGCTCGAATTCGGAGTGGAAGGCATTCAGGTGAACGCGCAGACCAATCGCAAAGTGGACACGGTGCTCGCAAGTCTCATCGCCGCGCTGGTGGCTTTTGGAGGTAATACCCCGAGCGAGGACGCCGACGCTCCCATCACCGCTCCGAGTGCAGGCAGCCTCACTGCGGTGCTGCGTTTGATCGCCCGTCTGACACCGCCGCTCGAAGGCGCCCGCGGACTTTCTCCCGAGGAAGCGGCTCGCGCCATTCACGGCGCCCTATCGCAGGCCGACCGCGACACCGTTCATCTGCTGCTCAGCGCCATCTCGCAGCACGCCCCCAAAGAAGCCGAGCCTCCGCAGCCTTATCTGGTGCGCTTGTCGGAGCAGATTATTATGGAGTTTCTCAACGCGGAATTCTCTTCCGGAGCGCTCCCTCCCCAGGAGGTGAGCAAACAGCTGCGGACGCTCGGCGAAACGCTGGTGTCGAGCGGCGGCTACAGCGGGCCGCATTCCTCGCAGCATCTCACTTCGCTGGCACGGGTTTGGGCCGACGAAAAGCATCATGAAAAACTGCTGGAGCGCTTCTGGATGGAGCTGCCTCCGCGCGAAAAATCGGTGACGCTGCGTGGGCCGGATGTATGGTGCGTGCCGGTTCCGGCGATTCGTGCGGCACTGGCCAGCCTCGCCGACGCCGGAGCCGACGCGCCGCGCCGCGAAGCGCGCAACATTCTTCTCAACTATACGCGGCGACTGGAGATGCCCGATCCGGCGGCGCGGCGCAGCGTAGCGGCCGGGCTCAGCGAGCTGTCCGCCGTGGTGGAGTCGCTTTGGCCGAACCAGCTCCCTGATGAATTGAGCCGCGGT
>Ga0306926_10010596_pt1 | contig 10202 bp, 5 predicted proteins | sample flu12Cox44000178_FD_203759 | JGI IMG/M metagenome (GOLD analysis project Ga0306926, IMG submission 203759) | Lab enrichment of tropical soil microbial communities from Luquillo Experimental Forest, Puerto Rico - flux8day.12C.oxic.44.000.178 (v2)... | ecosystem: Environmental > Terrestrial > Soil... | reverse complement strand
TGCCCGCCTGGTCGCTCTTTCTGGACGGCATGGTCGACTCGGTGGTGCTGATCGCCGGAGCGCTCGGCGCAACTCTCGCCTTCGCCCTGTTATTTGGCGCCGCAATGGGTGCACGGCTGCGGGTGCTGCGCTGGCCCGCCCGCGGCATCACGATTACGCTGCAATCCTCGCCGATCCTGCTGACATTGGTGATCGCCGCAGCGATCCTTCGCGCGCTCGTTCCATATTCGTCGAGGGTCGCGCTTGGCGCGGCGATCGTGGCGCTGGGCCTTAGCAATGGCAGCAACGCCGGGCAGGCGATCTCGGAGGCGTATCTGACATTGCGTGCCGAGCGCGCCGGGCTGACCGTCGACCGGGTCGATCTGTTTTTTGGTGCCGTCGGCCGATCGGCAACGCAGATCGTTGCGTTTCTGATCAACGCCGCCAAGGGCACCCCGACCGCCAGCTTTATCGGCGCGCCCGAGCTGCTGAGCGCCCTCACCGATATTGCCTCGTTCTCGAGCGGGCGCGCGACAACATACACATTGCTGTTGGTCTTCTATACCGTCGTGGTCATGGCCGTGGTGTGGTTGTGCCGCAGGTTTCAGGGCCTCCTGGAGCGGACCCGGGCTTTGACATGAGCCTGCTGATCGACCCGCTGTCGTCGAATTTCTTGCCGTCGTTCCTGGCCGGCGTGGCGGTCAATTTCGAGATTGCCGCCATCGCGCTGGCGGTTGGGCTTGGCCTTGGCATTTTGCTCGCCTTCGCGCGTCTCCGCGGAAGTGTGGCCGGCATGGCGGCAAGTGCTGTCAGCGGGCTGATGCGGGCAGCGCCGACTTTTGTCGTCATGTTTTTTCTATTGAACGCGCTGCCGCACAACGCGCGCCTGTCGGGGGTCATGATTGTGGCGATGTCACTCGTCCCGTACGCCGCCGCTTATGTCGCCGACAGCAGTGTCGATGCGCTGCGTCAACTCCGTACTGGTTCGCAGCTCGCCTGTTTTCTGATCCTGCCCAACATTGCCCGCGCCTTTTTCGTGCTGGTCATGTCGTCGAGCGCCGGTGCCGCCATCGGCGTGCCCGAAGGCATCGCCGTGATCCTGCGCCAAGCGGAGCAGTTGCCTTCCCTCGGCGAGAAGCTCACGCTCTTTGCGGTCGGTGTCGCCTGCTTCGGGGTTCCGCTACAAGCCGGGTTCGCCGTCATCCGCCTAGTGCAGCACCACCTCGGCCGTGTCAATCTGCGAACCAGGCCAACATGCTGACTGGCGTAGAAGGCCAGGGAGACAGTGGCGGCCAGTGATGCAGCTCGGCGCCGTCACGACCGGTTTGCAGAGTCGCGCTACTCTTGAGATCGCGTCGGCATTTCCGCCGCAGGCCGTCGAACGCTCATAAACAATTCCGCATTGCGCGTCGGTCGCGAGTGACGGTGGTAGTTAGACGTTCCATCGTGCGCTACGACACCTGGCCTCGGCGCTGAGCACAATTTCGCGGCATCCGCGTCTCTACCGGTGCCGCTGGACGTTGGGTGTTACGGGCGTGATTTCGTTATTGGCAGATCGTGTTATACCTGGAATTCGCCGACCGGAATTTCTGCACTTGCCAGGCAGCGTGCCAAGGCAGAGGTGATTTCGCTCGCGGCTAAGGGGTAACTTACCACCTCGCAAACACCGGCAGCTATCAACTTGCTGGCTCGGATCTCGTCGGGTGGTGTCCTCGCCAGAAGGATCGGCAGATCCGGGACGGCATCGTGTATCGCCGCGGCCAGGTCGAGCGCTGAAATCACGGGTGCGAGGCGGCCGACGACGGCTGCGTCGAACCTCTGTGGCGCGGTTCGGCAGGCCGCCAGTGCATCGTCGGCGCTGGTGAATCCAACGGGCTCATAGCCAACCGCTGCGAGCATCTCCTCGTTGGCAAGCAGGCAATCCCGCGCATTCTCCACGACCAGCACCGTCTCGCCGCGCCCAAAGGGAGACGTAGGCTGGTCGTCGCGTGGCGTCGGAGTGACCACGTCCATGCAGGGCAGCCACACCTCGAAACGGCTCCCGATGCCGAGAGTGCTGGAGACGTTCATAGCACCGCCATGATCGCGCACGATCTCACGTGCGGTGGCGAGCCCGAGACCGTTTCCCGTCAAACGCGTCGTAAAAAAGGGTTCGAAGATCCGCCGCAAGGTCGCTACGGTCATGCCACGTCCAGTATCACCCACCACAATACAGACATAGCGGCCTGAGGACAGTTCTCCACCACTGAGCCGTCGCGACTGATCGATTTGGTGTAAATCGACGTCGATCTCGACCCTACCGCCGTCGTCCATCGCTTCGGCAGCATTTCGGCAGAGATTGAGGATCACCTGCTGCAGTTGCCCGACCTCACCGAATATTATGGCCTCTCGTGGCACGTCACCGATTACGAGGTCAATACCGGCAGGCCACGAAACACGTAGCAGTGACGCTGTTTCGGAGACCAAGGTCTGCAGACTCGCCGGCCCGCGGCGGGCATCGCGACGGCGGCCAAAAGCGAGGATCTGATCGACGAGATCGCGCGCCCGTTCCCCGGCGCGCCGGATCTCAGCGAGATTTTCGGTGATTTGGCCACACGGTGAGCGCAGCCCTTCGGCTATTTCCACATAGCCCAGGATCGCGCCCAGGATGTTGTTGAAGTTGTGCGCGATACCGCTGGCGAGTGCACCCACTGTTTCCATACGACGCGCCTGCTGCAGTTGTGCCTCCAAGCGTGCCGTTTCCCGCTCGATGAGCTGTCGTCCGACAGCATTAGTAATGGTATCGAGGCCGGTGCGCAGCAGAGCCAGCTCGCCGGGTTCTGTGATCCGGAAAGGTTGCCGTATTGCATCGAAGCCCAAGAGAACCCCGACGCCGTTTCTGCTGATGGTTGTCGCGCAAGCCCACCCTTGCAGACCGACAGTCTTACATGCATCTTTTATTTCCCCAGGGGGCAGACGGCTGATCCGCGCGACGTGAACAATTCCGTCGGCGGTCGGGCCGAATCGTGCCGCAAGCGCTTGTGCCTGCTCCGGCCAGTCTGGGGGAAAGCCCTTCCCGTGGGTGCACCAGACGTGTTTCCGCGCACCTGGACCCGAGACCACGAAATAAGCGCGGTTCGCACCGACGCATTGGGCCATCTCAGCAAGTGCCTGGTCGATGTTCACAGCAAGATCGTGCGCCTGCGTGTTGATAAAACGCATCGAGATGGCGGCGATGGTGTGCTCGAAGGCCGCACTACGCCGCAACGCCTGCGCTCGCGCCCGCAGCCGCAGACCGAGATGAACCAGAAGCCCGACTAAAAGGAGCGAAGCGCCGTACAGCAGTAGCCGGAAATGGCTCGCTACTGTCCGTGACGCGGCTTCGTCGGCTACGATGAGTGCGCGAAGAGCCGTCTGCTCATGCTTTCGCGGCACCGAGGACACGGCTTTCAAAATGCGATCGGTCTCCGGAAGAAGATCATGCAGCAACTGCCCATGCGCTAGCAGCGCCCGAGCTGCGTCCATATCATCAGGAGGAAGAGGGCGCTTCGCCAGCTCATCCAGTCGATCTTGGACTTCACGCACGGTCATTGGCGAGGTGTCAAGGGTAAGTCGGAGCACGGCGGCGGCGAGCGCGGTGGCTGTCGGAACCATTGGCCCGATCTGGTCATTCATTCCCATGCTGCTGCTGAACCGCTCAAAGTGAGCGAGGGAGTTCTGCAGTAGAGCGTTGTCGCTCTTGAATTGTTCGACCATCTCTTCCTGCCGGGTAATCGACTCCGCCAGCCGATCGACCACGGCAGCGGTTGCGGTGTCGACTGGCACCGTTCGACGCAACCTGTCGAGCGAAGCGTCTACTGCATTCACGTCTCGCACGAGCGGGTCGTAGTCGCGCAGCATGCCGGTGCGGGCGCTGAGAACGTCCCGATGCAACGCACTTTCGGCCATCGAGAGACGGTCTAGAGCTGTAAGTGCGTGATCAAACAAATTCGCTTTCGTGTCGGCCGCGCGCTGCGACAGCCAGGTGAGCAGTAAGATGACCAGAGGTATCGCAGCCGCGGCCAGCGTCCTCTTCATCGCTGTGGCATCACCACTGGCGCGCCGTGATACATGCCAGTCAGCGTATTGAGAAAGGCAACAATGAGGCGGACTTGTTTATCCGACAGGGTCTGGTCGAGTTGCGCGGCGGCCATTCGCCGCACGGCGTCGCCGAGGGTCGGAGCGCTGCCGTCATGGAAATAGGGCGCTGTCGTTGCCACATTGCGCAGGCTCGGCACCCGCAAGATCTCAGGTTTCGGCGAGGCGAGCGGATGAAAGATTCCGTGCCGCTCAAACAGGTTCGCACCGACATTGACGCCTTGGTGACAGGAGACGCAACCGATCGACTTGAACAGCATGTAGCCGGCGTGCTCCTCGGCCGAGAGCGCCGTAGCATCGCCCTCGAGCCAGCGATCAAACCGGCTTCCCGGTGTGAGCAATGATCCCTCGTAAGTCGCGATAGCGTCTAAGAGTGTCGCACGATCCAGTGAATGCCCATAAGCTCGGTGAAATTTCTCTGTCAACTTGGGATCGGAGCTCAGCCGCAGAAGGGCATCGTCGAAGCCCTTCCCCATAGTTTTCCCAGCTATGAGCGTAGCCTCGTCCTCCGCCTCTAAGGTGCGGAAATTGCCCTCCCAATTAAACCGAAAGCTGAGTGCTGCATTGAAAACCGTGGGAGTGTTGAGCGGTAGCTCCGACCCGTCGAAAGCTTTGTCGTGCTGGTTTGCGTCTGCGCCATTGGTGCCGATATCGTGACAAGACGAACACGCACGTGACCCGTCACTAGACAATCGGGGGTCCGCAAAGAGGAGCTCCCCAAGGGCCAGCTTCAACGGATCGGCAGACGGCGGCTGCGGCACGGGCGTTATTGGCTCGTCCTCCGCGGGGAGATCTACGCCAGGGCTGTGAGGATCGGCCGCTGCGGGGCTCGCCGAAATCAGAAGGAGCAGTGCAAGACGGGTTATTAGTCTTCGATGGCCGAAAGCTGAACTGGAACAAGGTCTCGAAACGCAAGACATACGGCAGAGTGCGGTATCGTTAAAGCTGCCAACAGATAGAGCGTTCCGGCGGATTCGTTCGCGCGGAAGCCCTGACTGGAATGAGATCCACGCCAGTGACGTTCAAGTCTGCATATTCGATTTCGTAACGCGAAACCCCGATATCCCGCAGCATTCGATCGTCGATGGTTTCCCAGGCCGCTCTGATGCGCGCAAGCTCTCGCTTGCGAGAAGCTTTCGACCACAATCGGACAAGCATCGGGATGATCATGCCTATCCATCTATACCAGCTGGTACGGTCGGTTCGTAAAGTCTCGGCGCTTACGTGCTTCAAAATTTTACTGTCTCGGCTGCGTTGATGGCATTTGGGTGCAGCGGTCGCATCGCCAAACCATCCGATCTCCAGCTGCATTAACTTCTCCGGGGACTGCGATTCGTAATCAAGGAGAGCCTGCAATTGGCGGACTACCGCATCGTTTCAGTGACGGAAAAGAAGGTTACGATTGTAATTGTCGGCGTTAGAGATGCTCGACCGGAAGCGCGAAAACGTAACCCACCCCGCGCTCGGTCTGAATGATGCTCGGGGCGCTCGGGTCCGTCTCCAGCTTGCGCCGCAACCGCAGAATCTGGACGTCTATGCTGCGGTCGAAGATATCCTCGTGCACGCGGGTTGCTTGCAGCAGATGCTCGCGGCTGAGCGGCCGCTGGGGCGCGTCGAGAAACGCCGTCAACAAGGCGTATTCGCCCTTGGTCAGTGGGACAAGACCTCCGCTAGGGTCGCTGAGGCGCCGGGTGCGGCGGTCGAGCTGCCAGCCGCCAAACCGGCATCTAACCCGCTCGGGATCCCGCTGAGGGGCCGCGCGTGCGACGTCCTGCCGCCGCAGCACGGCACGAATGCGTGCCAAAAGTTCGCGCAGGCTGAAGGGCTTGGTGACATAGTCATCCGCGCCTAGCTCCAGCCCGACCACCCGATCGATTTCGTCGCGTCGATCACCGGTGATGATAATTACTGGAACGTCAGAACGCGACCTGATCTCCCGCAACAGGTCCAGCCCATCCTCTTGGCCGAGCCGCAAATCGAGGATCACGAGGTTGGGCTCGTTCGCGGCGAAAAGACGCACGAGGTCCTGCCGTCCGTATGCCGAAGAAGTAGCGATATTGTGCTGATCGAGATAAGCGCTGACCATATGGTTCATGATGGGGTCGTCGTCGACGACGAACACGCGCATCGGCAGATTGTCGGCCACGCTCATGCTCGGCTCAAACTGCGTCAATGTGGGGGGTGCTTCTCGGCGGCCGCTTTCGGGGTCTGAGATGGTCTTGCCATGAGACGGGACACGACCGCGAAATTCGCTATTCATGAGACAACGAACCCAAAAAGGAGACCAAATAGGTGTTTAGATCCCCCACACAAATCCAAGTACGGTCATTTAGCCGAGAGCCGCCGTACTCTGGTCGGCGATAACGCTGCCGAGGGCGCCCGGTTCCCCAACGCACATTTTTGATGATCCCGACGGGCATACTATATGACCAAAAAAGAGCCGATTTTTGTTCGGCGGTTGCGTCGACAGTGAAGCCAGACCTCTTGTTCCACCCTGCCGTCGCCGAATGGTTCGGGCAGAGCTTTGCCGCGCCGACAGCGGCGCAGGCCGAGGCGTGGCCGGCGATCCAGGCGAGCCGGCATACGCTGATTGCGGCGCCGACTGGATCGGGGAAGACGCTTGCCGCGTTTCTAGCGGCAATTGATGGGCTCGTGCGGCAAGGGGTGGAGGGGGGCCTCAAGGACGAGACGCAGATCGTCTATGTCTCGCCGCTCAAGGCGTTGTCGAACGACATTCAGCGCAACCTCGAGGCTCCGCTCGCCGGTATCTGTGGGGCCTTGCGCCGGCAAGGGCTGCCCGAAGTCGAGATCCGCACCTGGGTGCGGACCGGCGATACGGCACCGGGCGAGCGCGAGCGGATGCGGCGCACCCCGCCGCACATCGTCGTGACCACCCCCGAATCGCTCTACATCCTGCTCGGCTCCGACTCGGGCCGCAAAATGCTGGCGACGACGCGGACCGTTATCGTCGATGAGATCCATGCCGTAGCACCGAACAAGCGTGGCTCGCATCTGGCGATATCACTAGAGCGCCTGGCAGCACTTTGTGGCGATCGTTTGTTGCGCATCGGGCTCTCGGCGACGCAGAAGCCGATCGAGGCGGTCGCTCGTTTTCTCGTCGGGCCGTCTGCCGAGTGCCGGGTCATCGACACCGGCCACCGCCGGGCCCGCGATCTCGCCCTCGAAGTTCCGTCCTCACCGCTCGAGGCGGTGATGTCGGGGGAGGTCTGGCAACAGGTCTATGACCGGCTGGCGGAGCTGATAGAGGCGCATCGCACGACCTTGGTGTTCGTCAATACGCGCCGGCTCGCCGAGCGGGTGACCCGCCAGTTGTCGGAACGCCTGGGCGCAGACCGCGTGACCGCGCATCACGGCAGTCTCGCCAAAGAGCAGCGCTTCGATGCCGAGCAGCGGTTGAAATCGGGTATGCTGAAAGCGCTCGTAGCGACCGCCTCGCTCGAGCTCGGCATCGATATTGGCGACGTTGATTTGGTCTGCCAGCTAGGCTCGCCACGCTCGATCGCGAGCTTCCTGCAACGCGTCGGGCGCTCGGGGCACGCAGTCGCGGGCACCCCCAAAGGCCGGCTGTTCCCGCTGTCGCGCGACGAACTGGTCGAGTGCGCGGCCCTTCTCGACAGCGTGCGCCGCGGCGAGCTCGACCGACTGATGATCCCCGAGGCGCCGCTCGACGTCCTCGCGCAGCAGATCGTTGCCGAGGTCGCCGCTCAGGAGTGGAATGAGGACGGCCTCTACGCCCTTATCCGCCAGGCCTGGCCGTACCGGGAGCTTCCGCGCGAGGATTTTGCCGCTGTCGTCGCAATGCTCGCCGAAGGCTTCACCACCCGGCGTGGCCGGCGGGGGGCGCTTATTCATCATGACGCGGTGAACCATAAGCTGCGGGGCCGCCGCGGCTCGCGGCTGACGGCGCTCACTTCAGGCGGCACGATCCCGGACAATGCCGATTATCAGGTGCTCCTCGAGCCGGAGAACCAGAATATCGGCACGGTCAACGAGGATTTTGCGGTCGAGAGCATGGCCGGCGACATCTTCCAGCTCGGCAACACCGCCTACCGTATCATTCGAGTCGAGCGCGGGACGGTGCGGGTCGAGGATGCGCAAGGCATGGCGCCCAACATCCCGTTCTGGCTCGGCGAGGCGCCCGGCCGCACCGACGAGCTGTCGCAGTCGGTCTCACGCTTGCGGGCGGAATTGGCCGTTCGTCTGCCGACCGGAAATTCTCTTGCCTGGCTTCGCGATGAGATCGGCATTGCCGAACCTGCCGCAGAGCAACTGATCGAATACCTCGTCTCGGGTCACGCCGCGCTCGGTGTTTTGCCGACGCAGGACACGCTCGTCATCGAGCGCTTCTTCGATGAAGTTGGTGGCACCCAGCTGGTGATCCATTCGCCTTACGGCAGCCGCCTCAACCGAGCGTGGGGGCTCGCGCTGCGCAAGCGCTTTTGCCGCAAATTCAATTTTGAGCTGCAAGCAGCGGCGACCGAAGACAACATCGTTCTGTCGCTGACCCGGGCGCACAGCTTTGATCTCCCTGAGGTAACCCGCTACCTGCATTCCTCAAGTATCAGAGGCTTGCTGATCGAGGCATTGCTCGATGCGCCGATGTTCATTACCCGCTGGCGGTGGGTCGCGGGTGTGTCGCTAGCCCTGCCGCGCTTTCGTGGCGGAAAGAAGGTGCCACCGCAACTCGCGCGGATGGCCGCCGAGGACCTGATCGCGGCAATTTTTCCGGATCAGGTCGCATGCGCCGAAAATCTCGTCGGTGAGCGCGAGATCCCGGACCATCCGCTGATCCGCCAGACGATCGCCGATTGTCTTGGCGAGGCAATGGACATTGCAGGTCTCGAAAAGCTGCTCAGGCGGCTCGAAGCTGGCGAAGTTCGGGTTGTCACACGCGACCTGACCGAGCCTTCGCCGCTGGCCCTCGAAGTGCTTTCGGCCCGTCCCTACGCCTATCTCGATGACGCGCCGCTCGAGGAGCGCCGCACCCAGGCGGTGATGAGCCGCCGTTGGCTCGCGCCCGAGGCGGCGAGCGATATCGGTCGGCTCGATCCTGAGGCGATCGCGCGGGTGCGCAGCGAGGCTTGGCCCGATCCTGCCAACCCCGACGAACTGCACGACACCCTGGTCTGGCTTGGGTTTCTGAGTAGCGAGGACACGAAGAGTGTGCCGGCCTGGAGCGACTGGTTCGCGCGGCTTGCTGACGAGAGGCGCGTTGCTACCATCACCCCCGCGGAAGCGGGGATTCAGGGGCCCCTGGCTTCCCGCTTTCCCGGGAATGACGACAAAAAGGCATCGGAGCCAGTCCTATGGATCGCGGCCGAGCGCTTGCCGCAATTCCGGGCGCTCTGGCCCGATGTGAAGCTCGACCCGCCGATCGCTGCTCCCGAGCCCCATGCCGGACGAGACTGGTCGCGCGAAGAGGCGCTGGTCGAGATCCTGCGTGGTCGGTTGGAGGGCTTGGGACCGGTTACCGAGGCTGCGCTCGACGCGCCACTCGGCATCGAGCCGAAAGAAATCGCGGCAGGGCTGACCGCGCTTGAAGCCGAAGGCTTTGCGATGCGCGGGCGTTTTACGCCTGGAGCGGAAACCGAGGAATGGTGCGAACGCCGACTCCTCGCGCGGATCCACCGCTATACGGTCGGCCGCCTGCGCGCCGAGATTCAGCCGGTGTCGGCACGCGACTTTTTGCGCTTTTTGCTCGGCTGGCAGCGGGTGACGCCGGACACCCGGATGGAAGGCCCGGATGCGCTCGAAGTGTTGATCCGGCAGCTCGAAGGGTTCGAGGCGCCGGCCGGCGCCTGGGAGACCGAGATCCTACCCGCCCGGCTGGACGGGTACGAGCCTTCCTGGCTCGATGATCAGTGCCTCGCCGGGCGTGTCGCGTGGGCCCGGTTGAGACCGCGGAATGGCGGAGAACGCAGTGCCACGCCGGTGCGGACCACGCCGATCACGTTATTGATACGGCGTCAGGCAGCGCTTTGGACGTCGCTGTCGTCGGCGGAAGATCCGGCCAGCCCGAGCTCTCGCGCCCAAGGGGTCGCCGACTTCATTCGGCAATATGGCGCGTCCTTTTTTGACGAGCTGGT
>Ga0306926_10010594_pt1 | contig 10204 bp, 6 predicted proteins | sample flu12Cox44000178_FD_203759 | JGI IMG/M metagenome (GOLD analysis project Ga0306926, IMG submission 203759) | Lab enrichment of tropical soil microbial communities from Luquillo Experimental Forest, Puerto Rico - flux8day.12C.oxic.44.000.178 (v2)... | ecosystem: Environmental > Terrestrial > Soil... | reverse complement strand
CGGCGCTGCTGCAACCGTTCGCGGCCGCGGGGCGCACGCACGCAGAGGAATCAGGATTCCGTCTGTTCGCGGCCGGTATCGACGGGTTGCTGCTGCGGCTCGAGCTGATCCGCGCGGCCCACAGCTCGCTCGACCTGCAGTACTACATCTTCCATGGTGACGAGTCGGGGAAGCTCGTTACCGAGGCGTTGGGCAAGGCCGCTGCTCGCGGCGTGCGCGTGCGTATTCTCGTCGATGACACTGAGACGATCAGCGGCGACGAGCAGCTGTTCGCGCTGGCCGGAGAGCCGAACGTCGAGATCCGCGTCTTCAATCCCTGGCGCTACCGCGGTCACAACACTTTCGTGCGCGGCATCGAGTACCTCTTCAGCCACAGTCGCCTCGATTTCCGCATGCACAACAAGCTCTTCATCGCCGATCGCGCGGTCGCTCTCGTTGGCGGCCGTAACATCGGCGATGAGTACTTCCAGGTCGACCCCAGCTGGCAGTTCGCCGACGATGATGTGTTCACCACGGGTCCGGCGGTGCAGGAGCTCGCCGTCAGCTTCGAGGAGTTCTGGCAAAGCCAGCTGGCGATCCCGGTCCAGGCGCTGCTGCCGGCCAAGGACACGAGCGCCGCCGCGGCCGAGGCGCTGGCCCGGCGCGCCACTCTACCGCAGAAGGCGGCGAGCGCCGGCGGGCATTACGAGGACAAGCTCTCCGCCAACGAGCCGCTCGCCGGCGTGCTCGAGGGCCGCACACCGCTCGATTGGGCGCGGGCCGAGGTGGCGGCCGACAGCCCGTACAAGGGCCAGCAGCTCGCCGACGGCGTGACCGTCAGCAGTCTGTTGTTTGCGCCCGTTGCGGAGGCCATCCGCGCCACGCACACCGAGTTCACGATGGTGACGCCCTATCTGGTCCCCTCGGCCGATGAGATGAAGCTCCTCGAGGAGCTGCGCAGCGAGCAGCGCGGCGTGCGCATCCTCACCACCTCGCTCGAAGCCGAGAGCAGTGCCGCGGCGCAGGCGGGCTACATGCACTACCGTACGCCGCTGCTGCGGTCGGGGGTGGAGCTGTACGAGATCCGCGCGCGCCCGGAGAGCCCGCGCGGCACCGGGCAGTCGGCGAAGCTCTCGCGCTACGGCCATTACAGCCTGCACGCGAAGCTGCTGGTATTCGACCGCAGCGGCACCTACGTCGGCTCGATGAACTTCGATGAGCGCTCGCGCCGGCTCAACACGGAGAACGGCGTGATCATTCACAGCGGCGCGATCGCTGAGCAAACCTTGCGCCACTTCGACCACATGACCCAGCCGCAGAACGCGTACGCGGTGAGGATGCTGGAGGAGCCGGGTGATGCCCCGGAGCTCACCTGGAGCACGGTCAAATCCGGGAAACCGGTGACGCTCCACAGCGAGCCCTCGCGCAGCTGGTGGCAGAAGTTCAAGGTGCACTTCCTCGGGCTGTTTCCCATCGATCACGAGTTGTAGCGCGAACCTGAAGACCACCTGAACGGGTGGCCGGCCCGCGCCGTCCCTTAGGTGCACGCCCACGCCAACTGACGGCCGCCACCTACACCACATGCTCCACTCGCGTGTTGTACTGACTTCCGACGATGGGCGCCAAGGAGGAGCCGATTATGAAGTTGAAACTCGCGACCACGGCATTGGCGGCTGCGGGCCTGCTGGCCGGAGCCGCCGCTTACGCCCAGGATGCCGACGTCGATCGATCGCATCCGAAGGCGTTCGTGAAGGACTCGGTCATCACCACGAAGATCAAGTCGAAACTCGCCGCCGATCACATCACGAGCCTGGGGCGGATCCGGGTGGATACGGACGCCAATGGCGTGGTGTACCTGAGCGGTAGTGCGCACTCGAAAGAGGCGATCAACCGCGCGCTCGAGATCGCGCGCGACACCGACGGTGTGCGGGGCGTGCACAGCGCGCTCGTCGTCAAGCCTGACGACTGATCGCGCTGACGACTGATCGCGCCGCGTGCGCTTGTCAGCGTGCGAACGCCGCCGGGATTGAGTTCCCGGCGGCGTTTTGCTGCTTGGGCAGCCGTGCCGCGCCCGCCGCGGTCGGACGCTTGAACCTCGTCCGCGCCATAGTTAGGCAATCACCTAACCATCACTCAAGAGACCTTCAACACCACGCGCCGCCGCAGCCCGCACTTTGCGATCGCCCGCAGCCGCGGGCCGTGCTACTTGCGCCAGTAAGCCGGCCGGAACAGCACAATCACGCTGAAGACCTCCAGGCGCCCGAGCAACATCGCCGCCGTGCAGATCCAGATCTGCACCGTGCTGAGCCCGTGGAAGTTGTGAACCGCGCCCGGCGGCCCAAAACCGTGCGCGGTGTTGTTGATGGAGGCAACCACGGCGCTGAAGGAGTCATCGAAGTCCATGCCGGTGAGCAGCATCGCGAAGGTGAGCAGCGCCACTGTCATGAAGTACACGAAGATGAAGGCAAGCACGGCGCTGCCGACGCCATCGGGCACCGGCCGTCCGCCGATGCGCAGTGGCGCCATGGCCGCCGGGTGGATGAGGAGTTTCATCTCGCGCCCCGCCTGGCGGGCGAGCAGCAGCGTGCGGAACATCTTGATGCCGCCGCCGGCCGAGCCGGTGCTGCACACGATGCAGGAGAGGAACAGCATCCAGTAGGGCGCGAACACCGGCCACTGCTGGTAGTCCTGGCTGGTGAGGCCGCTGGTGGTGGCCTGTGAGATGACGTTGAACGCCGCATGCCGCAGCGAGAGCAGGAAGTCCGCGTAGACGCCGTGCACGCTCAGCAGCGTCGCGATGCCGATCACACTCACCGCGAGGATGGCGAAAATGGCTCGCGCTTCCGGGTCCTGCCGGTAGGGCGCGAGCGACAGCCGGCGCAGCGCGATGATGTGACGCCCGAAGTTGAGCGCCGCGATCAGCAGGAGCGCCATCAGCACCAGCTCGATCGCAGGGGAATTGAAATAGGCGATGCTGCGGTCGTGGGTGGAGAAACCACCGAGACCCACCGCCGAGAAGGCGTGGCAGATGGCATCGAACCACGACATGTGGCAGATCCTGAGCGCCAGGATGCCGGCTGCAGTGATCAGGGCGTACACCACCCACAGCTGCTTCACGGTCTCGGTGATGCGCGGCGCGAGCCGCTCGTCCTTCACCGCACCTGCCTGTCCCTTGTAGAGCTGCATGCCGCCCACTCCGAGTAGCGGCAGCACCGCGAGCGCCATGACGATGATGCCGAGTCCGCCGAACCAGTGCAGCGTGTGACGCCAGAAATTCAGCGATGGAGGCAGCTGATCGAGCCCATTGAGAACGGTGGAGCCGGTGGTGGTGAGGCCCGACATGGCCTCGAAGTAGGCGCCGCTGAAGCTGAGTCCCGGCAAAGCGAGCAGCAACGGCAGGGCAGCGGCGCTCGAGAGCAGCAGCCAGCCGAGCGTCACGAGCAGGAACCCATCGCGCGGCTTGAGCTCGCGCCGCGCGCGTAGCGTCACCGCCGCCAGCGCCATGCCGACCGCCGCCGCGATGGCCGCGGCGAGCAGGAAGTGCGACCACAGGCCGTCCGCGAACAGCAACGAGCAGCCGATCGGAAGCGCGTAACTGAGCGCGAAGCCCGCCAGCAGCAATCCGAGAACGTGCGCGACGGCGAGCACTGTGGCTGCTTTACCGGGGCCCCCGCCAAATTTCGCGTCTTGCCGATCGATGGATGCCCATAAAACGTGACAAGCGAAATTTGGCGGGGCGGTTCAGTGGGGCGAGCGTACGAACAGACGCTCGACCGCCTCGAGGTGGCGGCGATCGGCGAGAAACAGGATGACGTGATCGTCGGCGAGCACGAGCGTGTCGTGGTGCGCCATGATGACCTGATCACCCCGCACCAGGGCGCCGATCGATGCGCCCTCGGGCCAGGGGATCTGCGCCACGGTGCGCCCGACGACGCGCGAGGTGCGCTCATCGCCGCGCGCCACCGCTTCCAGCGCCTCGGCGGCACCGGTCTTGAGCGCGTGTACCCGCACTACATCGCCGCGGCGCACGTGCGCGAGCAGCGATCCGATGGTGATGGTCTGGGGTGAGATGGCGATGTCGATGCTGGAGGACTCCACCAGCTCGGTGTACGAGGGCTTGTTGATGAGCGCGATGACCTTGTGGGCGCCGAGGCGCTTGGCGAGCATCGCCGAGAGAATGTTGGCCTCCTCCGCGTTGGTCATGGCGGCGAACACGTCTGCGCTGTCGATGTTCTCCTCGATCAGCAGCTCCTCGTCCGCGGCGTCCCCGTGCAGCACGATGGCGCTCTCCAGCAGCTCCGACACCTTGCGCGCCCGGCGCGGATCACGCTCGATCACCTTCACCTGGTTGTGTTTCTCGAGCGTACGCGCGAGCTGAAAGCCGATGTTGCCACCGCCGGCGATGACGATGCGCCGTGCGGCGCTGTCATCGACCCGCAGTTGACTCGTGATGCGGCGGATGTCGTCGCGCGCGGCGAGGAAAAACACCTCATCGCCGTCCGCCAGCACCGTGTCACCCTCGGCCGGCACGCTGCGGCCGTCGCGGTAGATGGCGACCACGCGTACCTCGGTCTTCGGCAGGTGCCGGGGAAGCTCCCGCAGGCTGCGGCCCGCCAGCAGCCCGCCGCTGCGCACCCGCAGTCCGACGAGGCGCACGCGGCCATCGGCGAAGTCGAGCACCTGGAGCGTCCCGGGGTGATGAATGAGACGCTCGACGTACTCGGTGACGAGCTGCTCAGGGCTGATGAACACGTCCACCGACAGGCCATCGACGCCGAACAGCCCCGCGCGGCTGGTGTACTCGGCCGCGCGAATGCGCGCGATCTTGGTGGGCGTGCGGAACAGCGTGAAGGCCACCTCACACGCCACGAGGTTCACCTCATCGCTGGAGGTGAGCGCGATGATGATCTCCGCTTCGGCGGCTCCGGCCGCCTCGAGCACCGTGGGGTGCGCAGCATTTCCGGAGACGGTGCGCACGTCGAACCGGTCCTGCACGTCGCGCAGGGTATCCTCGTTGACGTCCACTACCGTCACCTCGTTCGCCTCTTCGCGCGAAAGGTGGTCCGCGGCAGTGCGCCCGACCTGGCCGGCGCCGAGTATCAGGATCTTCATGGCCTGCGAAGCTGCGGCTGCACGCTCACCTGGCGGTCGTGGGGTGCCTTACAGAGTTTGCAAGTTGGCATACTGCACCATCAACCACTTGGTGCCCTGGCGCTCGAAATTCACCTGCACGCGCGCGTGCGCACCCGAACCCTCGAGATTGAGAACCACGCCGTCGCCGAACTTGCCGTGGCGCACGCGGGCACCGAGCCGCACGCCGCCCACCGCCGGCTCCTCGGGACGGAAGCGGCCGACCGCCACTGGTCGGGACACCTGTACGCGCGGGCGCACCTCCTCGATCAATCCTTCGGGAACCTCGCGCACGAAGCGGGATACCTGGCCGTAGCTGTCGACGCCGTGCAGACGACGCTGCTCGGCATAACTCAGGTACAGCTGGCGCATGGCGCGGGTCATGCCCACATAGCACAGGCGCCGCTCCTCCTCGAGACCCTCGAGATCGGCGAACGAGCGCTGGTGTGGAAAGAGGCCCTCCTCGAGTCCCGTGAGGAACACCACCGGGAACTCGAGGCCCTTGGCATTGTGCAGCGTCATCATCTGCACGCAGTCCTCCCACTCATCCGCCTGGCCTTCGCCGGCTTCGAGCGCGGCGTGCGCCAGGAAGGCTTCGAGCGGCGGGAGCTCGCTGCCCGCGGGGATAAAGCCGCGCGCGGCGCTCACGAGCTCATCGAGGTTCTCGACCCGCGCTTCGCCGCGGTCGGCCTTCTCGCGGCGGTAGTGCTCGATGAGACCAGTCGCTTTCAGCACCTGGTCGACCTGCTCGTGCAGCGCGAGCTGACTCGTCTCGCCGGCGAGACGCTCGATGAGTGCCATGAAGCCGTGTACTGCACCCGCTGCCTTGGCGCCGAGCAAGCCGCGGCCGTCGCAGGCCGCGGCGGCCTCCCACAACGAGCTCCCGGCGCCGCGTGCCGCCGCGCGCAGCAAATCGAGACTCTTGGCGCCCACGCCGCGCGCGGGCAGGTTGACGACGCGCTCGAAGGAGGCGTCGTCGCGCCGGTTGGCCATGAGCCGCAGATAGGCGAGCGCGTCCTTGATCTCGGCGCGCTCGAAGAACCGCAGGCCACCGTAGACGCGGTAGGGCATGCGCGCGGACAGGAACGCCTCCTCGAAGACGCGTGACTGGGCGTTGGAACGATAGAGAATCGCGATCTCGCGCCGCAACCCTCCCTGCGTCACGTGCTCGCGAATGCGGTGCGTGACGAACTCCGCCTCGTCGCGCTCGTTGAAGGCGGTGTAGAGCCGGATCGGTTCACCGCGCGCGCCGCTGGTCCACAGGTTCTTGCCGAGCCGGCTGGCGTTATGCGCGATCAGGCCGTTGGCTGCCTCGAGGATGGTCGCGGTCGAGCGATAGTTCTGCTCGAGGCGGAACAGCTGCGACTGCGGGTAGTCGCGGCGGAAGTGCTGCAGGTTCTCGGCACGAGCGCCGCGGAAGCGGTACACCGACTGATCGTCATCGCCCACGACGAATGGGTGTCCCGCGCGCGCGCCGTCCGCATCCGTGGCGGCCGGCGCTGGCGGTGCGAGCAGTTGCATCCACGCGTACTGGATGGCGTTGGTATCCTGGAACTCATCCACCAGCACGTGCCGGAAGCGTCGCCGGTAATGCGCGAGCAGCGGCGCGTTGTCGCGCCACAGCTCGAATGCCCGCAGCAGGAGCTCGGCGAAGTCGACCACACCGTTACGTGCACAGGCTTCCTCGTACGCCGCATAGAGCTTGATGAGCTGGGCGCGGGTCGGGTCGCTGCCGTCCTTCAGGTGCTGCGGCCGCCGTCCCTCGTCCTTGTTGTTGTTGATGAACCACTGTACCTCGCGCGGCGCCCAGCGGCTCTCATCGAGCTCGGCCGCCTTGAGAATCCTCTTGATGAGGCGCTGCTGGTCCTCGGCGTCGAGGATCTGGAAGCCCTGCGTCAGTTTCGCCTCGCGCCAGTGAATCCGCAGCAGTCGGTGCGCGATGCCGTGGAATGTGCCGATCCAGAGTGACTCCCCCGGCATGCCGAGCAACCGCTCGACGCGCGAGCGCATCTCGCCCGCCGCCTTGTTGGTGAAGGTCACGGCCAGGAGGCCGTGCGGCGAGACACCCTCGGCTTGGATGAGCCAGGCGATGCGATGCGTCAACACGCGCGTCTTGCCACTGCCTGCGCCGGCGAGCACCAGTACCGGCCCGAGCGGGGCGGTGACGGCCGCGCGCTGCGCGTCGTTCAGCGGATTGAGGATGGGCGACAAATCCATCGGGGGCGCATTCTATACGGTAAAGACCCGCGCTTACGGCAAAGGTCCCGCCGCGGGCGGAGAACCTGGCGTGCAGCGTTAAGCAGGATTCCTGGGGGTGGGCTTAAGCAGGGTTTCTTGGGCTGGCCTCGGTGTGCACCGTCGCGCCTTCGTGCGCGAACCGCGCCAGGGCCACGACGAAGCTGAGCAGCACCGGGCCGATGAAGAGCCCCAGGATTCCCCAGGCCGCCGCGCCGCCGATCGCGCCGATGAAGAGCGCGAGCGTCGATACCTCGGCGTGATGCGCGGTGAGGATGGGTCGCAGGAGATTCTCCAGGATCCACAGCATCGCGATCCAGCAGGCAAGAAAGATGGTTGCGCCCCAGCGTCCCTCGAACATCAGGTACAGCAGCGCGGGGATCAGGATTATGGATGAGCCCGCCGGGAGAAAGGCTGCCAGCGTCGCCGCGACTCCCCAGATCACCGCCCCCGGCAGTCTGACGAGCGCGAAGCCGATGCCGACTATGATGCCCTGGATGAGCGCCGTCGCCACCGAGCCGAACACTACCGCACGGGTGACATCGCCCAGGTATTTGAGCAGCTTCGCGCGGCGTGCGGGCTCGGCCGGAACCAGCCGTGTCACGCCCTCGACGATGCCGCGCCCGTCGCGCAGGAAGAAGAACAGCAGGAACAGCATGATGAAAAAGCCGACCAGCGTGCCGAACACGCCGAGCGCGATGTCACCGCCCCAGCTCGCAGCATTCTTGAGGACGCTTTCGACGCTGTCGGTGACCCATCCCTCCACCTGCGAAGCGCTCACCGAGGCATTGTCGCGCACCCAAGCGACGAGATTGCCGATGAGAGGGAGCCTCGAGAGCCGATCGAGCAGGTCCGGGTAGCTGAAGGAGATGAGTGTGTGGTCGCGCAGGTACTGCAGTAATCGCGCCACCTGGCCGGCGAACGTCACACCGAGCACCGAGATGGGCACGAGAACGAAAAAAGGCGTGAGTACGGTGAGGATGCCGGCCGAGAGCGAACGGCGGCCCTTCAGCCGCCCTGCCAGCTTGTCCTGCACCGGATGCAGGATAAACGCCAGCACCACCGCCCAGCCGATCATGCCGAATAGCGGATTCAACAGCTTGTAGAGCCCGTAACCGAGGACCGCCGCGGTGACGATCTGGAAGCAGCGGCGGTAGAAGGTTGATTGCATGGCCGCAAGCCTAGCGGGATCTACGGCCGGAGGCGATCCCGAGCGGCAACTTGCCCGCCGGGCGCTCCGGCGGTGCCACCGAACTCACTCGCCTGTGAACCCAGGCGCATTGGCATCCGCTGCGTAGCGCCGCACGAACGACTCGTCCGTGAGGCTCTCGAGAAATGCCGCGAGCTCGGTACGCTCGCTGGCCGTGAGCGGACGCTGCGGCAGGCGTCGGTCCTGATGCCCGCGCCCGCGCGTCTGCGCATGCAGGCCGAGATCGGAGTAGTGCTCGAGCACTGCTGCGAGCGTCGCGAAGCGCCCATCGTGCATGTAGGGGGCGGTGAGGGCGATGTTGCGCAGAGTCGGAACGCGCATCGGGTGCGCGCTGGTGCCATTGTTGGCAAAGCTCGCGCGGCCGGTCATCCCCTGCACATCGTGCCAGTTGCCGGCGAAGTTGAATCCGGAGTGGCATTGTCCGCAGCCGATGGCGGGGGAGAAGAACAGCGCCATGCCCCGCTTCGCCTCGTCCGAGAGAGCGTCATGCTGGCCCCCGAAGACGTAGTGGTCGAAGGGCGAGCTGCCTGAGATCAGGGTCCGCTCGAAGGCGGCAATGGCCTTCACGATGTGGTCGAAGGTTACCGGGCTCGCGGCGTCCTGGTGCGGTCGGGCTCCCTGCGGAAAGGCGGCGGCAAAAGCGCTGGCGTAGTGGGGATCAGCGGCGAGCGCCGCGCAGACGCTGGCCTGCAGACCCGCGAGGCCGAGCTCGATCGGGTGGCGGCCGAGCAGCGGCTTGAGCATCTGCGCCTCGAGCGACCTCACCTGCGGTTCGGCCCAGCCGAAACTTATGTTGTAGGCCACGTTGACCAAGGCCAGTGCGTTGTGCGGCAGCTTCTCTCCTGTGGCGCCAAGCGCAAGGCTGCGCCCATCCGAGAAAGCGCGCCGCGGATCGTGACAGCTCGCGCAGCTGTAGCGGCCGTTCACCGACAGCCGCGGCTCGAAGAACAGTCGCCGCCCGAGAGCGACTTTGGCCTCCGACATGGGGTTGTCCGCGGGCACCGCCGGGAGCGGGAATCCCGAGGGAAGCTGCCACCTGTACGATCCCGTCGCGGCGTCGGTGCCGGGCGCGGTGTCCGTGGCCCCGGGCGATGCAGTCGGCAGGAGCAGCGCCGCTGCCACGACGCCGAACAGTGCAGGCGCGGAGCAAACTGCGGCCGCCTCGCGCAGCGTGTGGTCGCGGCCCGCAAGCCGCGCGCGCACGGTCAGCGCCAGCTGGCGGCCGTCCCCGCGCGCGTCAGCGCCGCCGTCTGACTCGCAATCTGCGTGCGCTCCTGGATCCACTTGTCGAGCTCGTCCAGGCTGGTCGCGCTCGAGCCCGAAGGGCTGGCGCGCTGGGCGGCGGCCCAGCTTTTCATCGCGCCCAGGAGCTTTCCGGCGAGCGCGGGGTTGCCGGCGTAAAGATCGAGGTAGGCCTGCTGTGCATCGGGTATGCGGCCGAGACCCAGGTAAGCCTCGCCGCGGTATTCGAGCGCGTCGGGATAGCCAGGCTTGATCGAAAGCGCCTTGTCGTAGGCGGCGAGTGCATCGTCGTAGTTGCCGAGCTTGCGATTGGTATAGCCGACGTAGTTCCACGCCTCGTGGAGCGTCGGGTCGAGACCGGTGGACTCCGTGAACTTCGCGCGCGCCGCCGCGTATACGGTGTGCGCC
>Ga0306926_10010593_pt1 | contig 10204 bp, 6 predicted proteins | sample flu12Cox44000178_FD_203759 | JGI IMG/M metagenome (GOLD analysis project Ga0306926, IMG submission 203759) | Lab enrichment of tropical soil microbial communities from Luquillo Experimental Forest, Puerto Rico - flux8day.12C.oxic.44.000.178 (v2)... | ecosystem: Environmental > Terrestrial > Soil... | reverse complement strand
TTGGGCTTGCGACGGCGCGTTGGCTGGCGGAAAAGGGTGCGCGGCACTTTGCGCTGATTGGCCGGAGCGGTGCTGCCACGGACGAAGCGCGAGCCGGCATTGCCGCGCTCGAAGCCGCGGGGGCAGTTGTGCGCGTCTTTCGCGCCGACATATCGGACCAAGCTGCACTCGGCGAAGTGGTCGTCGGTATTTCAGAGGGAATGCCGGCCGTTCGCGGCGTCGTCCATGCTGCCATGGTGCTCGATGACGGTGCGATCGTGAATCTTGATGAGGAGCGTATGCAGCGAGTGATGGCGCCAAAGGTGGAAGGTGCCTGGAATCTGCATCTGGCGACGCTTGATTGTCCATTGGACTTTTTCGTCATGTATTCCTCGCTCTCGACCGTCATCGGTACGCCGGGCCAGGGCAACTATGTTGCCGCAAACATGTATCTCGAAGCGCTCGCCGAATATCGCCGTAGCCGGGGTTTGCCGGCCCTCGCGCTTGGTTTGGGGCCGCTCTCCGATGTGGGTTACCTAACGCACAATCCCACAGTAAACGATCTACACAAACGTGTCGGCATCGACGCTATGTCCTCTCGCCAGGCATTCGCGCAGCTGGAACGTCTGCTCGGAGCCGATGCGACTTGCGTCACCGCCGCGCAGGTAGATTGGGGGCGGATCGGCCAGTTATGGCAGGGCGAGATACAACCGCGCTTAAGTCTCGTCATCAGCGCCTCAGGTGGCCGTGTGGAGGATATACAGAAACAGCTTGAACGGCTGCCGCCGGAAGAACGCAAGTCTTTTTTGGTTACCTGGATCAAAGAGCATTTCGCGCGGGTTCTCGGCGCCAGTGCCGAACAAATCGAAGCTGATCGCCCGTTAATGGAGCTTGGACTCGATTCCCTCATGGTTGTTGAGCTCAGCGGATTGATGAGCCGAGAACTGCAGATCAGCATGTCGGTAATGGACGTCATCCAGTCCGGATCCATCAACAACATGGCAGGTCGCATCCTGCAAGTATTGCAGTCATCTAACGAGGCTCCGACAAGCCCAGCAAACCAGGTAGTGGAGGAGGGGCCTGTCGCCGCTCTCACTGATCAATAGCTCGAGCAGACTCAGACTTCCACGGACTGACTGATCCCTGCGAATTCGATGTCATGCATTCGACCTGGGCGGCCGGCCGGGTATCGAAATGCCAGTCGATCAGCTAAAGCGGCGACAGTTCATCGCGGATGCTTTGGCTGCGGCGGCATGCTCCCTTGCCGCGCGCACAGCGAAATCGAGCTAGTTCCGAATGGTAATGCCGCCCCAACGACTTGGACCTCGCAATCCCCGACTTGGTGCAGCGGCTTTCCGGCTGGCGCTCCCCCTCCTTGAACGGCTGTGCAGGCACAAAAAAATATTTCGCTCGACGAGCGCCTTCGCGTCCGAACAGTTTCGATCCTTGGCATCGCGCCTCAACAACGGGCAACCACTCTATCTCGCCGGCATTGGCCCGGGCGGAATACATAATTCGGGCGCGGCTCTCGTCGAAGTAATCCCTGAAACGGGATGCAAGATCATCTGCAATAACGAAGAAGAACGGTTTTCCGCGGAGAAGCATTCCACCAGATATCCGGAGAAGTCCGTAGCTGCGCTGATCGAGAGGATGGGCGCCATGGGACTGGGACCAGAGCGCATCGATGCCTGGTTCCTCTCCTGGGACTTCCCTGTGCGCGGCGCCACGTTGCTACGTGCTGCGCTGGAGGAAGCCCCAGCGAGCCTCCGTGGGTTGATGTTTACCCGCGACTCGCCGTTGAGCTCCTTCAAGACCGATCCTTGGCGTCTCTTGCAGGTGGGAGAAGCCGGACGTCGCATCGCACGCCAAATTGGCCGCAAGGAGCCGGTCCCGCTCATCGCCATGCCCCACCACGATAACCATGCCTGGTTCTCGTTCAGCGTTTCCCCGTTCGCCCATAGCGACGAGCCCGTGATGGTCGCCGTTCTCGACGGCAGTGGCGATATCGGCGCCATTTCGCTTTACCTCTGTGCCGCCGGCCAAATGCGGCAGTTGTACTGCAATTACGACATTTTCGACTCGCTCGGCATTTTCTATGCAGTCATCAGTTCGACTCAGGGCGGCTGGACCATTCTGAGCAGCGAGGGTCGTTATATGGGTGCAGCCGCCTACGGCAATTGTGATCGCAGGACCAATAGGTTCTACCGATCGCTCCGTGAGATCTTTGCCTTACAGCCGGACGGCAATCTCCATCTCAACCGAGCACTCGCCAACTGGCCGAGCGGCTTCCTGCGCGCGCCCTATACGCCGGAACTAATCCGCATTCTCGGCAAGCCCATTGCGCTCGAACAGATGTGGAATCCTGACGCTGTCTTGCGTGTCGAGGACAGCCGGCAGGACACACGGGAGAGACTCGATAAGGCGGCGGCCGCACAGATGGTATTCGAGGATGCGCTCTTTCACGTTATCGATCATTTCATCCGCCAGACCCGCAGCCATCGATTGGTCTTGACGGGAGGTGTCGCGCTCAACGCGCTCGGCAACATGCGACTGCTTGAGCGGTTCGATGAAGGCTACTACGAACGCCAACTAGGCCGGCGCGCACGCCTGCATCTCTGGGTACCGCCGACGCCAAACGATGCGGGCGTGACAATGGGCGCCGCCTTTCTGGGTGCCTACCGGGCGGGGGCGGGCGTCGGCGCGGCGCTCGAGCACGCCTTTTATTGCGGCGTGGCGCCCAAGACGGCCGAGATTCGCGCCGTGCTCCATGCGGCGGCAAACATCGCTTGGCGCTATATTGGCGAGAGCTGCGATGCGCAGCAGCGAGCCGCAATCGCCGACCTGATGGCGTTCATGACTGCGCGCGACGGTGTGGTTGCCATCTTTCAAGGCGCCGCCGAAACTGGGCCGCGCGCGCTTGGCCATAGATCCATTCTCGCCAATCCGTGCAATCCAGCCACCCGCGAGACGCTCAACGCTCGGGTCAAATATCGCGAAGCTATCCGGCCGCTCGCCCCAATGATGACACTCGAGGCTGCGCGGCGTTGGTTTGTACTGTCCGACGGTGCCTCAGACAACAACCATAACGCTTACAATTACATGGTGATCACCGCACCGGCAAAACCCGAGACGCGTGCGCGAATTCCCGCCGTGGTCCATGCCGATGGCACGGGGCGGCTGCAGATTGTACGCGAGAGGAGTGATCCCCTGACATATGCCTATCTCAAGGCACTCGGTCGGCGGATCGGCGTCGAGGTTGCAGTCAATACATCATTCAATGTGGCCGGTCCGATAGCTCAAACAGTCCCCCAGGCCATTGACACGCTGCGGCGATCGAAGGGGTTGGATGCAGTGCTCATTTTCGCCGAGGAAGGTTCGGTCTTTGCCGCTTGGCATTGCGACCGTCCAGCCGCAGGCGCCAGTCGATTTCTTCAGTGGTTTGAGCTCTGGCGAGCAGAAACCGGCGCGTGGGCCGGGTAATCTCAAGCTGGAGATCGGACTGAGGTGGACTATGGTTTCTGTTCTCTTTTTTTTGTTGGCCTTTTTCATGTTGTTCCAAGTTGCGGAAATGCTCCTGGCCTGGAGTTGGTACGCATGGCGTAGCATGCAACCAGCTTCCGCATCGACTACCAAGCTGCCAAATGTCGCAGTAATTCTGTCGCTCCGCGGTGCCGATCCGTCCCTCGCGCGCTGTATCAATGCTGCGATGTCACAAGATTATGAACCTTACACGCTCCATATAATCGTAGATAGTTCATGTGATCCCGCGTGGGCAGTGGTAAAAGCTGCACTTGCCGAGCACTCGCCATCCTCTCAAGCTCGCGTGCATCTCAGGACAGAGCTCGACTGCTACCGAAGCCTGAAGCTTAGTGCCCAACGTCAGGTCCTCACGACCCTTGATGACAGTACCGAGGTCATTGCGTTTCTTGATGCTGACTGCATTCCGTCAACGACCTGGCTGCGCCATATGATCGCGCCATTGGCAGATGAACGAGTGGGTGCGGCTACAGGTATCCGCTGGTCCGCGCCGCTCGACCGGAGCTGGGGAACGCTTGCGCGCCACGTTTTTAACGCGCTCGCTTTCCCCAAGATGTTTCTGTACCGGATTCCATGGGGTGGTTCACTCGCGATGCGCCGAACCGTGCTTTTCCAAACGGGTCTGCTCGAGCGCTGGGCTTGTTCCCTGGGCGAGGACACGAGCACTTATGGCGTCCTGCGGGCTTCGGGCCTGCGTCTCGCGTTCGTGCCAGGGGCGACGCAAGTCAACACGGAGGCTACCGATTTGCAAGGCGCTTATTATTTCATGTTACGGCAACTCGTCTCCGCGCGTGTGCATCACATCCATTGGCCACTTATGATGACGATGACTTTGGCGGCAATCGCTTCGGTTTTGATTTGTTGTATATTGGCGATCGCGGGTATTGCCGCAATTGTCCTGGCGAACGCACAAGCGTGCGTGCTCACAAAATTCGCGATCATTCCTGCGTCCTACTTCACCGCTACAGTTGCTGCGCTTTTGATCGCAGACGCCCTGGTAAGGCGATATGGGCATGCCCCGCCATACTTCGTCAGCTTGCCGAGACTGATTGTCGCTGTCGCGATCGGTATTTACGAGGCAAGCTACGCGATGTGCACAGCGCCTCGGATCCCAATGATAGAATGGCGAGGCATCACGTATGACATCCTCGGGAAAAACCGGATTCACATGCGTGCCTATCGGCCATATCCTAATTCCGACGGCGCCGCGTCTACGCAATCGGTGGTGTGATACTCGGAGGTCTGGCAACGAGCGGCGATCGGTGGGCATGCGGGGCTGGGCAGGGGTGCTGGTTAGGACGAGCGGTGGTTTTCGGGGCCTATGCGGTCTCCGAAATGGTCAAACAGCAATCCGCCGAGCGGCCGCATAAGAAAACGGCGGCAAATGTCCCGTAGGCGAGCAGCGCATTTTTTGAGCCCAAGTGACGCAAGCGAGGGGGAGACGGCTGTTGAAGTATGAACTCTGATCGGGATGCGGCAGAACTGCTTGATCAGTTCGTCAACAGCGCGCCTTCAACATTCTTGCACACCCATCTGGCATAGGTCTGCTTGAGTATGAAATTTATTGCCCTGGCTCCCAGGCGGCCGGCAAAGTTCGTCGGCCGATCGATGTCCACGATGAGGACCGTTCTTGGCTGCGAGCACATATTGATGACTTCATGATCGTAAGTATCATCAATGAGCACGCCCTTGCCCTCGATCCAATCCAGCCTCTGACCTGCGATGATCATGTAGGGCGGTTCCGCGCGAGGAACTTCCAACGCGAGGTGGTAGCGCAAATAGCCATTGTATGGGCCGGCGTGTCGCGGCACCGACTTTCCCGGCTCAAGTCTTGATAACTGGGCTTGAAAGAGATTGGGAATTCGGTCGAGCAGACGAGACGTCTGCGGCAGCAGCTTTCTGTTGCTGTCGATTTTTCGTCCAAGCGCTTCCAGGAAGAAGACGCGCCAGCTTCGCGCTTCGTCAGGCTCGGAGAGCCCGCGCTGTCGGGGGTCGACCTCGTGGTATCTCGGAGCAATTTCGATGTCCCGAACCGCGCTGCGATATTCCGATTGGATGAGGGCGAAGTTCTGCTCGAGCAGACTTAGCGCCGGAAAAACCGAAGCTGCATCCCACACAATGGCAGGCCGGTGATCCCAGTCCAGCGAACGCCTGAACAGCTCATTCGGCCCCCATAGGAAAGCCTTGATGGCTGATCGCTTGAGATGGCTGTGCCATGGCAGATCCGCCGACCAGTTCTTTCCGCGCGGCGGGTCTATGTTTGTGCTCTGGTCGAGAGATTGCGCCATCTGGTTCCTCTGACCGCAGCTCGCATTGCGCCCACGCAGGGTCAATGCGAATATGATAGCTCCATCAACGCCTGTGGGTAAAGCCGGACGCAGCCGCCCGTGGCAATGAAGTCGGCGATTGAAGAGCCGAAGGCTACGCCCTTGCGCGCGCCAGCTGGCAAATCTAGAATCGAGCGCTATTTCAGGACTGTGAGCTTTCAGGTGGCCTCAGATCACGCCAGGCCCGCCATGCAAGGCACGACCGAATGTCAGAGACAAAAAATTTGCGAAAGCTTGCATCGACGCCGCCGTACCCCGAGTTCCTTCGCGCTTGCTGCGGAAAAATAAGCTTCGATCCCGGCGAGATCGTTCGGCGCCAGGACCAATACTACAAGGAGCTCTACCTTGTTACGGAGGGCTCTCTTGATGTGCTTTCTCCCGCGCCTGCGCAAGGGGTGCGCACATCGCTCGGACCCGGCTCGATGATCGGCGAGATCGGCCTCCTGCAGGGCAGCCGCGCAACCGCAACCGCCGTGGCTCGAACGGCTGCATCTGTGCTCGTCATCGATTACGAGACATTGTGGAAAATACACGAAGGGGACAGGAGCACGGCGGTCGGGTTTTTCAGGTATCTCGCGAAGGTCTCCCAACCTTCTGACAGCAAATCCAATCCCCATCCCGATCTTATGTCCCGGTTGCCGGGCAGCAGTAAGGTATCTGACGTCGACGTTTTCATCTGTCGAAACGACGACTCGATGCTGCAGGAAGCCATGCGGCTTCGATACGACGTGTGTTGTGTAGAGTATGGGCGGGAGTCACCGGACGCCGATCATGAAAAGAGGATCTTGAAGGATAGATTCGACGAGTTCGGACACGTGTTCGTGGCCGTCAAGGCAGGCGAGGTTATAGGAACGTTCCGCACGAACCTGTCCAGAGAAGGAAGCTTGGGTATTTTCGAGGAATTCTATGGGATGACGTCGTCAAAACATCATCCGGCGCACACGGCGATTTGCGGAAGATTCACGGTCAAGAAATCAAATCGAGGCACGCCGGTCTTTTTAAAACTGTGTTCGGCATGCCTGGACCATATGATCAAACAGGACATTCTGGAGTGCTATGTAGGTTGCGAGCCGTATCTGGCGGCAATTTACGCTACGCTGGGCTTCAGGCGGGCCGCGGAGCGGTTCTTCCACTATGATTTCGGGCCGAATGATCCAATGGTGCTGGACTTGACCCAGCACGGAAAGCGCCTGAGCAGCCTCACCGGCATTGCCGGTTAACGTGTCCGCTACATCGTTGCCCCTGGGGCAGGTTCTCGGTCCTATCAACGGCGGTTCCACGAGAAACAGTTGCAAGAAACAAATACGCTGCGCCTGCCGGCTTTATCGAGCAGCAGGCTGGCCGAACCTCGATTTGCCTAAAACTTGGGCAACAGCCATTTACTTTAAAAACCCTTGTCATACGGCGATAATGGATGAGGGTGGACATCCGCCGGCTTATGTGATCTTGGAGACCGAAGCGCGCCGATGAGCTGAATTCCTCAAGATCAACCGCGAGATCGGGACCGAGCCCTGATCCAATCCATGTACCCCCGGGTTCCCGTGCACAACGCAGCAGCATTAGCAGATCCAAGCATCGTCCCGGATCCGTATCCGTTCTACGCGAGTTTGGCCGAGAAGGGACCAGTGCACTGGTGCGAAAAACTCAACGCGTGGGCGATCATGACCTACGGCGAATGCGTCAATGCATTGCGTGACCCTGCTCTGAAGGCGCAACGAATGAGCGCTGTTTTGAGTGCCAAGTTTCCCGGTCGCTCGTTGCCGCCAAACAATATATATCATCGGTTTACCAACAACGTGATGATGTACACGGACGATCCCGTGCACGACTCATTACGAAGGTCGACGACCGCCGGCTTCACGCAAGCGGCGCATCAGCACTACAGCAATGTCATCGAACAAGTAGCCCGCAATCTTGTCGCAACAGTTCCCGACGGCCAAAGCGCCATCGATGCGGTGGAGCTGACCGCCAAGCTTCCCGTCCAAGCCGCCGTTCATGCATTCGGAGTGCCCGAAGAAGACCTTGAATTTGTCGTTCCCAGGGTGAACGTCATCATGACCTATTGGTCCGGACCGCAGGACCAGCCAGTGGCCCTCGATGATCTTCTGGACCACCTGACGGACTTGCACAACTACGCTTTTGAGCTTGTGCAGGGACAGCGCGGGAAGGTCCTTCCGGATACCGTCATAGCCCGTCTTGCGAGCAGCCTGGAGGAAAGCAAAAAGGACGCCAGCGTCGAACAGACGATTCACCAACTCGTTCTGCTGTTGATAGCGTTATTTGCCCCGACTACTCCGGGCTCTCTCAGCAGCGGTGTTTTGTCGTTTGCAACCAATCCGGGCCAAATTGAACGCTTCCTGTCGGACACCGCTTGCGCCAACAATGTGGCTGATGAAGTGATTCGTTACAACGCCTCCAATCAGTTCACGTGGCGCCTCGCGGCACGGCCTGTTCAGATCGATAGTGTCCGTATCGAGGAGGGTCAACTCGTCGTTCCATTCCTTGGCGCTGCAAACCGAGACCCACGTATTTTCGATGTGCCAAATAGATTTGACCTCGGTCGCCGCAACAGCGCGCAACACCTCTCCTTCGGAAGCGGAGCCCATTCCTGTCTCGGACGACAAATCGCTTCGCTTGAAGTGAGCTGGTTCTTCACCGCATTCCTGCAGCGTTTTCCCAAGGTTCGCCTGGCGGGCAAGCCGGTCTGGAACTCCAACCTTGAGTTTCGATCTCTAAAGTCTCTGTCAGTGAGCCTCAATTAAGCCAGGGCGCGATCGCTCCAAAGGACACGGGCCTTAACGGCCGGCCTCGAGAGATCAATAACGCCTCCACAAATCTGGCGTTGGAGAGAGCGGGGCCACATAGAGCCGCCGGCACTGACGCGATCGTCCGAGATCGGCAAAATCCGGGGGGAGGGCCCCCACCTTCCCCCACACGCCGGGGGCAGGGTGGAGCGACTATTGTGACTGGCTGGCCTGGTTGGTCTCTTTGTTGGCTTCCTTCGGCGCGCCAATTTTTTTGAATTTCACGTCCATGAGGATCACGCCCATGGCGTCGACCCGGATTGAATAGGACGACGCATCGTGGACGGTGAAGTACGACTTGGCAGCGGGCATCATCAATCCGGGGAACTGGACTTCGGTTTCTGAGGAATTTCCATTCCTGATTCCACGCACCGTTCCTTTTCTCGACTGCGTCGCCTCACGAGGCGCTGTGCGGGTCTGAACAACGCTGCCGGTGAGTCGATTTCCCTCGAGGGTGATTTGGGTGTGCATCGTCTTGCGAACCCCGGACTGCATTGTACAGACAACCTCGTTGCTCATACGATTCTGATCGGCATGGATCTTTGAGTGACAGGTGGTCTTCTGCATGGACTGGAAGGGCGAATCGCGTTCGGTGCCGCTGCCGGACCATTCCCCCTCGAGCTCGCCCATGCTACCCTCCGCGCCGGCCGGGCAGGGAGCGATCCATGCCAGCAGAACAATGGCCGGCAGAACATTCCTCCAACGGATCGGTGTCATCATTCTTTCAACCCCATTGGCTGGCTGTGGCAATCCGACCGAAATCGTAAACACTGGCGACGGGCTATGAGGCGGCGGTACCCGCGCTGGTGTCTATGCAAATCGGCTGAGGTAGCGCAAAGCGTGGTCCCGAATTTTCAGGCCGCTGCGTGACAGCACGAATCGTGAGAGCTGAATCTGGCTTTTCCGTGGACGCAAAGGACGCCAAGGCGCCGAGGACAACGGTTGACCCAACGGTTAACCGGAAAATCGTTCTGGTGAGGAATTACCTATCGGGGGCTTGGCCGAACAGGTCGTTCATGTTTTGATCTGCTCATACTAAACTGTTATGCTGCACACTTGATCGTGCGCAACGGTTTTGGTTTCTTGGGCGTTTCTCCTCTCGAGCGCAAGCATTGAGCGCAGGAATGCAGACTGGCTTTGTCCCGCCGTTTCCCTACCGGCTGACGCGGGTGCCGTCGCCCTGGCGGCGTGCCCGGTTGTGGCGAAAAAATATGTTGGCTGCCTTTGAGGAGCAGGCGTTCGAGCACGATTTCGCGCAGATGAAGCTCCTTACGCGCGATATTTTCTTGTGCAACTCACCGGAGAGCGTGCAGTTCGCATTCGGCGCCCATACCGACAGTTTCGAACGCAAAAGCCCTACTCATCGTCACTTGTTGCTGCCGCTTATCGGGGACGGCCTGTTCATCAGCCATGGGAATGTTTGGAAGCAGCGGCGGCGCATTGTCGCCTCGATCGTCCATCCCTCGCGCCTTTCGGAATTCGCGCCGGTGATGGTCGAAACGGCGCTGGAGGCGCGCGCCCGTTGGGCGAAGCTTGCACCCGCCGAGGTGGATGCCT
>Ga0306926_10010592_pt1 | contig 10205 bp, 11 predicted proteins | sample flu12Cox44000178_FD_203759 | JGI IMG/M metagenome (GOLD analysis project Ga0306926, IMG submission 203759) | Lab enrichment of tropical soil microbial communities from Luquillo Experimental Forest, Puerto Rico - flux8day.12C.oxic.44.000.178 (v2)... | ecosystem: Environmental > Terrestrial >... | reverse complement strand
TGGTGGTCAATCCTTAGCATGCCACCTGCTTCAGGCTCATCTTGTGTTAGAAACCGACTCCTCCTTCAGGCTCATCTTGCATTGGAAAAGACTGCGGTTTGCCAGTGCGGCGGGCGGACGTTATACTTTTAGTTTGTCTCGTTCACCATTTTTTGGCTAGTAAGGAGCGCACTTTTCGAATGCCCAAGCGCACATTTCAACCCAACCGTCGTCGCCGCTCCAAGACACACGGATTTCGGTCTCGCATGAAAACCAAGAGCGGCCGGGCGGTGCTTTCGCGCCGTCGCACTAAGGGGCGCAAGCGCGTTTCGGTGTCGCCTGGCTACCGCGATTAGACCGTGACACAATTCTGTGCCTGGCACAGCAATCCAACCACTGGAACGAATCAGGAGTCGCCGTCAGGCTCGTTCAGTAGCCAAACAGATAGTCGGACGGGCTAGCATCGAGCGCGGTGTGACTTTCACCACCAACAAGTTTGCTAAGTTGAAGCGTCTGCTGAGACATGCGGATTTTCAGCGGGTGTATCAGAATGGCCGCAGGCAGTTCACCGGTAACATGACAGTGTTCTTCCTACGACGTGGCCGCAACGAGCCCGGGATGACCGGAACTGGTGAGCATCCGCGGGTGGGATTCACGGTTGGCAAGGTCCTGGGGAAAGCGGTCGAGCGTAACCGGATTCGACGTCGCATGCGCGAGGCAGTGCGCACGTCGTGGCGAGAATTGGAAGGACCCGTGGATGTAATTTTCAACCCGCGACGGTCGGTGCTGAATCTGCCGTACTCCAACCTCGTGAGTGAGGTAGCTCGTGGCCTGCGGCTTGCGACTCAACGCGCGCGCGTGGCGCTGGAGCGCAACGAAGCGGGGACTGCACCCAACCAATGAAGCAAGCATTGCAACTCGTGCTGCGGGGCTACAAGCGATTCATCTCGCCCATGCTGCCCAATGCCTGCCGCTTTACCCCGACCTGCTCCGAGTACGCCATGGAAGCGCTCGAGTTACATGGGCTGCTGCGGGGTAGTTTGCTGGGAATCGTTCGACTCGCGCGCTGCCACCCGTTCGCGCGGGCAGGATTTGATCCCGTGCCGCCGCCTGCGCCTGCGCAGCGCCAGGACGAAAGAGCTCGTACAAGATTTGCGCCCCATGCGGGCGAAGTGAAATACGGGGAATTGACAGCTGCGAGCCTGAGATCGCAAGCCACGACTGGACGGAACTGAACCTTTGGCCGAGTACCGCAATCCACAACAAGAACCGGGCACCGAGCGCCGCATGTTGCTGGTGTTCGTTGTAACCTTCGCCGTCATCATTCTAGGCCAGTTCTTCCTCTTCAAGAACAAGCCAACCCCGACTGCGCCTCAGCCATCCCAGGTCGCGCCGCAGCCGAGCCTGCCTGCGCAAACCAACGCTCCAGAGACAGAAAGATCCACTGCAGGACCGGCACCTACGTCGGCAGGCTCGAAGAGGAAGACGGTTGCCTCGACGGCTACAAAGGTTGCGACCGGCGAAGTCGAAACCGTGGTCGAGACCCCAGTCTACAGGATCACATTTACCAATCGTGGCGCGCAAGTGAAGTCGTGGATCGTCAAAAAGTACAACGACGACAACGGCCATCCGCTTGACCTGGTGAATCACTCGGCGGACCAGTTCGGTCTCCCTCTGGGTCTCTTTACCTATGATCAAAATCTCCGCAAGCAGATTAATTCTGCGCTGTATGTCACTGCCGCGAATAACACCCTCACCTCGCCGGGTGAACTAGCCTACGACTACGACGAAGGTGGCCTCTCGGTCCACAAGTCCTTCTATTTCGGCGACAGCTACGACATCTCCATCGAAGCGTCGGTCACGCAAAACGGCAATCCTGTAGAGGCTTACCCGATGTGGCCACCCGGTTTAGGCGACCAGCACACCGGGCCCTCCTACGCGTCATCGAGGATCGACTACCTGGCGAGCGACAAGGTCGAGCGCCTGGCGGCCAAGAAGGTGAGCGGCGGCAACACCTTGAGGGGTCCGTTCAATTGGGCTGGGCCGCAGGACCAGTATTTTGCTGCTATCTTCTTGCCGGACGACCCCAATTCCGCGGTGATGGTTACGCTGCGTGAATCGGTAACGGTACCGAAGGACCCCAATAAGCCGGATCCGAACAATGTTGCGAAGTACGACGTTCTGGGAGCGGCAGTTGGCGACATGAACGGCCTCACCAGGGAGCGCCTGTTCGTCGGTCCCAAAGCTGTCCACATTCTTGAGTCCGTACGATCCAACACCGCGCCCGGCCAAATGAACGGCCCTGACCTGCGCGGCGCAGTCGATTTCGGGATGTTCAGCATCATCGCCCGTCCACTGTTCATTTGGCTGCGCTGGACGCAGCAGCACATCGCCTCGAACTGGGGTGTGTCGATCATCATCCTGACGGTCATTATCAACCTGGCCCTGCTGCCGCTGCGCCTCACCAGCATGAAGTCGGCTCTGAAAATGCAGAAGCTGCAGCCGCAAATGAAGGCCATCCAGGACAAATACAAAAAGCTGCCGATGCGCGACCCCAGGCGGCAAGAAATGAATGCCGAGCTGGCAGAGCTTTACAAACGCGAGGGCGCTAACCCGGCCGGCGGCTGTGTGCCGCTGATTATCCAGATGCCGTTTCTGTTCGCGTTTTACTCGATGCTGGGGAATGCCATCGAGCTCCGTCATGCGTCATTCCTTTGGCTGCACGATCTATCGTCGCCGGATAAGCTATTCATTCTGCCTGTTGTCATCGTGATTACCACCTACCTGGTGCAGAAGATGACGCCCAGCGCCGGCATGGATCCGCAACAGCAACGCATGATGACCATGATGATGCCCCTGATGATCGGTTTCTTCAGTTACTCGCTACCCTCGGGCCTGAGCGTGTACTGGGTGGTGGGCAACCTGATCGCGATCCTGCAGCAGTGGGTGATGAACCGCACCGGACTGGGCAAAGAGATGCGCGCCGAGCTGGAGAAGAGGGCCCGCAAGGCCAAAGTTGCAAAATGACAGAAGTGCACAGACCTCGTGCCGGGTTGCCGGAATACGCTCTGATCGAGTCGGAGCACTCGGGGAAGTGGAATAGAAACAAGACCATCGAGCCGCGAAGCGGCCGTAGCTTCTAATGCATCCTTTTCGTTCCTAGATCCGATGCCAATTGCCGACAAAATTGCCGCCGCCAAGAAGATCAGCGAGCTACTGAACAACATAATCGCTGCTGGCGATTTCCGCCTGAAGTACAGGATCACCGTTGACCCGCCGGCCGGCGGCGATTCGGAACTCGCCCGCCCTGACATCTTCGTAGACTTGTCGGGCTCCGACAGTCCGCTGCTGTTGGAAAACGGTGGCGAGCTTCTACGTGCCTTCGAGCATGTCGCCCTCGAGATGCTGCGCGTGCCCCCTGATGAGCACGACAAGATCAGTTTTGACTGCCAGAACTTTCGCGCGGCGCGCTTACAAGAATTGAAGCTGGCCGCCGGTGTCGCAGCTAAACGTGTACGCGAGAGCGGCTTGCCCTACGCATTTGCTCCCATGACATCGCGCGAGCGTCGCGTCCTGCATCTGGCACTGCGCGACGAGGCCGACCTGCGCACGGAGAGCGGCGGCGAGGCGTCGTATCGCCACGTGGTTGTCTATCCGAAGGACTACAAGGGCAAGGCGCCAGCCCCACCGATATCCCGGCGGAGGTAGCTGGCTTTTCACCCCTGCCGTACGTTGCCCTTTAGCCTCGTACCGGGAGCACTCTAACGGCACTTCGATGCTCATGCTGCCCAATGTGTCGCCGCAGGATCGACAAGTCTGCAAAGCGGGGGGAAGAATTCCCTGCCTTTGTCCTTAAGCACCGCAGGTCTGGCAGGGAGCGGAGTGTGGATTGTGACAACTGATCCTGACGCTTGCTCGAAAGCGGAAGGCTTGCCTGAGCAAGTATTGCTCCTGGCAGGACAGAGAAAAATCCCGCCATTCGTGGCCCAGGCTTCTGACCGGGCGAATGGTTGGAAGCGATCTGCCCAGTCGAATTGACGGATTTCGCCCCTCCATCCCGCAAATTCTTTTTCTCCGTGTTCTGTCCGTGGTGAATAATCCGTATCGTGCATCTCGACGACACCATCGTCGCCATTGCTACACCGCCCGGACGAGGCGGCATCGGCGTTGTACGGCTATCGGGACCGGAGTCGCGCAGCATCGCGCAGCCACTTCTGCGGCTCACACACAACCTTGAAGCCGGCCGCGCGTTCTTCGGAGAGCTCATCGATCCCGCATCCAGCGAACGTGTCGACGAGGTTGTCATCACCTTTTTCGCTAAGCCGCACTCCTACACGACCGATGATGTAGTCGAGATTTCCTGTCATGGGTCGCCCGTGGTCCTGCGTCATGTCGTCGAGATAGCTCTCGCTCGTGGTGCGCGGCTTGCTGAGCCGGGGGAATTCACCATGCGCGCTTTTCTGAATGGCCGCATCGACTTGACGCAGGCGGAAGCGGTTCGTGACCTCATCGACTCGCAGACGCTCTACCAGGCACAGGTAGCGGCTCGGCAACTCGAAGGAGCCCTGTCCAAGCGTCTGCGGCCGATCAAGCAGAAGCTGGTCGAACTCATAGCGGTCTTGGAAGCTGGCGTCGATTTCGCTGAAGACGACGTGCCTGTCATTCCCGATGATCAGGTCCTGGCCCACATCGCCACTGTGTGCGACCCGCTGGAGCAACTGCTGGCCAGCTTCGCTTTTGGCAAGGTGGTGCATGAGGGGCTGACCCTGGCGATTGTCGGACGGCCCAACGTCGGGAAGTCAAGCCTGTTCAACCGGCTGGTGGAGCGCGAGCGCGCCATCGTAACCTCCTCACCCGGCACTACACGCGACCTTGTGAGCGAGACCGTCTCACTCAGTGGAATTCCTGTCCGGCTGGTGGATACTGCGGGCATTCGCACCGCGCTCGATGAAGCTGAAAGCATTGGCGTTCGCAAGTCAATGGAGGCCCTGGCTGACGCGGATATTGTGCTGGTTGTTCTAGATGCCTCACAGAAGACCGACGACAACGAGGCCCGCCGCGACACCGAACTCATCTCACTGGTCGCGGAACGGCTGGCGGTCGTCGTCCAGAACAAGATCGACCAGGTCACTGCCGCCGCATTTCTGCCCGACGGAGGCCTGCCGGTCGTGAGGACGTCCGCCCTCACCGGCGAAGGCATCGATAAGCTGCGCGCCCAGGTGCTGCAAATGATCGGCGGCGATGGAGCGCAACAGGAGAGCGGAGTCCTTACCAACGTGCGCCAGCACAAACTTGTGCAGGATGCGATCGCAGCACTCGGCGCTGCGGCTGCAGCCGTCCCGGTAAAGACGCCACACGAGATGATCCTGCTCGACCTATACAACGCCTTGCGTCCGCTCGACGAGATCACTGGCGCCACCTCCGCCGACGACATTCTGAACCTGATCTTTAGCTCATTCTGTATCGGAAAGTAATGTAGCTTCCAACAGCTTCCGCCTGACTAGCTTGGGCACAAACTAACGCGGAAGCAGCTAGGATCAGGAATGAGACACGGAATAAATTCATTTGTTTTGTCATCACGGCTTATTCGCTGGTGTGGAAGACTGATACCTGCAAGGCCAAGCCTTGTGGAATGCACGTACCGCCAACATTATGTCTAATTCGTGAAGCGTTTCGGGATGATCGTTAAAGATACTTCGTTAATACCTTTTCCGCTTGACCAAAAGTCACACCATCCGGCGTGCAGACTTGGCCCTTCTCAACCCCAGCAAACATGGCGCCCCAAGCCAACCCCATGCAATATCCGTAGCCAAAACTGCCAAGGTCACTGGCGCAATCTCGTTGAAGCTCCGCGCCTGTCGATCCCTCAGTGTGCACATACTGCGCCGAGCAGGGGAACGCTACGAGTAGCGGCAACGATAGCGTGAGCAAAATGAAGGCGATTTTCATGATCTTTTCTTCGGCGTGTCCCAATATGTCGTTTTGCAGGTGGGGCAGATCTTCGGCTTGCCGGGGCAGCGGGGGAACCATGTCTTGCCGCACCGTTTGCATTGGTGAAGTCGGATTACTTCCATGTATCTAACCTTACGCATACGTACAGGTGAGTGTCGTTGCACCGGAGCAACTTGAGGAGCGAATTGCGGCAGTTGCGCTGGAGCAATCACGGCTCCGTTTCGGTACGGGCATGAACATTGAGCAAAAGCGGCCTTGACCCGTTGCCGGTCGAGGACTATGGTCGCCCTGATCGCAGGTAGTTCTGATGCGGTCCTGCCTCCGCCCATCCTCCAGGTGAGCTGGCGCTGCGCGGTCTGCCGAGCGACGGCGCAGTGAGGCTTTCTAGGCATAGGTACAGCCAGCACGGCTCAGATGATGTCTCCTGACACAATTGCATCGCAGCTATCGGCATAATTTGACGCTTGACCTACTACAGATGAGCAGATAAAGTTTCGCTTTCCCCCACAACTTTAATGAGCACGTCGGCCAAGTCGCAGCCGGACTTTACCCGTCGTTCGGATACAGAGGGGTCGGCTGGGCCGACCGCCGTCGGCGTTTACCCACCCCTCAGTCTTTGCGGTGGAAGGGCGAAGGCAAGCAGAGGCAGCAGAGCGACACCTTGAAGGCGGGGAGTTGGGCGGCGGATCAACGACGACAGTCGTGCATGCGCAGCCCGAATGAGTTCACGCAGTACAGTCCACATCGGGGGCAGCGAACATCGTCAGGGCGGTCGGTTGGCCTTGGTTTCGGTGTGATCGGTGCCGAATTGATTGCGGCGCGAGGTCGGACTCGCCTCTCGTACGGCGGCCCTGGCGGCTCGAACTCGCGAGCTGAGCCAACGTTCCACACCCGGCTTTTGCATTTCGCACACCGTCGCGGAATCTCGCGCCCTCCGGTCACTAGCCACAAATGCCCGCATATCTCGCAACCGCATAGGAGCACTCGCACCCGGTCCCCCGCAAACCGTCGCTCCAACGCCTGGATCACAGCCCGTCCTGATCCAAAAAGTACCACACCAAACCCCGGTACGATTAGTGCCGGCGCGGTCTCGCGTGAGCGGCAGCGTGGGTTTTTCTCTGCGTGGGAATCGACTTTTTCGCATCCGGCCCGAGCCGGAAGGGTGAAAGAAAACCTGGAGTTTAACGCGATTTTATTGATGGATTAGGGACGAACTCGCCCTGATTGGTGTCGGCTGGCTGTTCCCCGCCTCCCACAGTGAGAGTTTGTCGGGTCGGCGGAATCGGGGGGGTCTCGCCGGAATTTGCGTCGCTTGGTCTGGTGTGTCATTCATACGTTTATTGCTGCTCACGCCTCCTAAAAGTTCCTGCGGCGGATCGATGGGCTGGCTGCGAACCCGTCATTTTTGGGGACTTCCGGCTCCACGCGCAGTGACAAAATTTTTCTCATTGATATGCAAGCGTGTGCACAAAGGAGGCAAGTTGGTATCTCTAACACTATCTCGGTGAGTGTGTTCACTTTGGAACCAGAATTGCTCAAAATGGCGCACAAGCGCCACTCCGAAAATCTTACGCACAAACAGATGCGGAATGACTTCGCTCGGGGTGTGAGCGCCACTCAAGCCCTGAAGGAGAAATCTTCCGATGAAGCTCAGCTCTTGCTGTGCTGTCGCGATTAGTTTCCTGGCCCTCGTTGTTTCGGCCACAGCCCAGACTTCACCCTCCAGCCCAGAAGCCACTTCTGCTTCCGTGCAGGTGCCCCGTTTGATCAAGTTCTCAGGGATCGCCAAGGATCAAACTGGCAAGCCTCTGTCCGGTGTCCTCGGGATCACCTTCGCCCTTTATCAGGCAGAGCAAGGCGGTGCCCCGCTTTGGTTAGAGACTCAAAACGCCCAGGCAGACACCAACGGGCATTACACGGTAATGCTGGGAACCGACAAGCCGGAAGGCTTACCCCTGGACCTGTTTACTTCCGGGGAGGCGCGCTGGCTGGGCGTTAAAACCCAGGATCAGCCGGAACAGCCCCGCGTGCTGCTGGTCAGCGTTCCCTACGCCATCAAAGCCCACGAAGCGGAAACCCTATCCGGCAAGACCATTTCAGATTTCGTGCTGCTCAACAACGCCAAGACATTGCCGGCCGGCACCAGCAATAATCAAATGAGCTCCAACAGTGCAGGCTCTCCCGGTCATCCTCCAACCAATGGGCCTACCAACTTCGCCGGCTCGAACAACACTCAAATCGTCGGCGTAACTCAAAGTGGCAGCGGAACTGGACTGTCTGCGACGGCGACCACGCACCCGGCAGTTGCAGGGACCATCACGGGGCCAACCAGCGGGGGAGCCGCCGTCCAAGGCCTCAACAACGCAACCTCCGGCGTATCACAGGGTGTATCGGGACAGACCTCGAGCGTCACTGCAAATTCATCTGGCGTAAACGGCTTCGCAGCTGCAACTACCGGTCAGGTTTATGGCGTCATCGGATCGACCAACAGCAATACAGGAAACGCCGCTGGCGTGAGTGGCTTCGAGGGTGCGGCTACGGGTTTTGTCTTTGGCGTGAGCGGCGTCACCAATAGCACGAGCCAAGGTGCGGCTGCGGTGAACGGCTTCGAAGGTGCAACCGCCGGCCAGGTCTTTGGCGTAGCCGGATCCACGAATAGCACGAGCCAAGGTGCGACCGGCGTGAACGGCTATGAAGGTGCCACCACGGGCCGGGTCTTTGGCGTAGCCGGATCCACGAATAGCACCACGAATTTTGCCACTGGCGTGAGCGGCTATGAAGGTGCCACCACCGGCCAGGTTTTTGGCGTGAGCGGTGGCACCAATAGCACGAGCCAAGGTGCAGCTGCGGTGAACGGCTGGGAAGGTGCCACCACCGGCCAGGTCTTTGGCGTGAACGGCGGCACCAAGAGCACCACCCAAGGTGCGGCTGCGGTGAACGGCTATGAAGGTGCCACCACCGGCCAGGTTTTTGGCGTGAGCGGCGGCACCAATAGCACCACGAATTATGCAGCAGGGGTGAGCGGTTTCGAAGCTGCCACCACCGGCCGGGTCTGGGGCGTGAACGGCGGCACCAATAGCACCACCCAAGGTGCGGCTGCGGTGAACGGCTATGAAGGTGCCACCACGGGCCAGGTCTACGGCGTGAACGGCGGCACCAATAGCACCACCCAAGGTGCGGCCGGGGTGAACGGCTTTGAAGGTGCCACGACGGGCCAGGTCTACGGTGTGAATGGATCGACGAATAGCACCACGAATTTTGCCTCTGGCGTGAGCGGCTTCGAGGGCGCCACCACGGGGATAGTCTTTGGCGTCCAGGGGGGAACGAATAGCATGACGAACGGCGCGGCTGGCGTCAGCGGCTCCGCCAATGCCACGACCGGCGCAACCACGGGAGTATCTGGTTCCACGAACAGCTCTACCGCCGGTGCCAATGGTGTGTTCGGAGGAGCGAATGCGACGACCGGAGTGACCTTCGGAGTGCAAGGGATGTCCAATAGCTCTGGCGGCGTCGGCGTCCAAGGCAGTTCGCCCAACAATGCCATCGCTGGGTTCAACCAAACCTGCAACAACACGGGATGCACCCTCCATGCAGGCATTGCCGGGAAATTTGTCACGGCCACGGGCGGAACCCTGTTGCAAGGGCTTTCGGGCAGCAGCCTCAACAGCCTTACCCAGGTGTTTAGCGTCGATGCCAGCGGCAACGGCTCCTTCTCTGGCAACCTAAACGTTACTGGAAAGCTGACCAAGGGCAGCGGTTCGTTCAAAATCGACGATCCTCTCGACCCTGCGCACAAGTATCTTTCTCACTCCTTCGTCGAATCGCCCGACATGAAGAACGTCTACGACGGTAATGTCACCACTGACAAACACGGATTGGCCACTGTGGTCTTGCCTGACTACTTCGAGGCGCTCAACCGCGATTTCCGGTATCAATTGACCGTGATCGGGCAGTTCGCACAAGCAATCGTGCAGCAGGAAATCCAGCACAATCGCTTTACGATCAAAACCAGCAAGCCTTCTGTAAAAGTCTCATGGCAAGTAACTGGCATACGTCACGACGCCTATGCCGATGCGTACCGCATTCCGGTCGAGGAGGAGAAGCCGCCGCAGGAGCAAGGACACTACCTGCATCCGGAACTGTTCGGAGCGTCAGAGCATGAAGCAATTGGAGCTGGAATGATCGTACCTTCGACTGGGTCAGCTTGTCCCACGAGAGCATCGACCATGAATCTCCTCACAGAGGCTGGTGGCGCGGTGAAATAACCCTGTCCA
>Ga0306926_10010591_pt1 | contig 10205 bp, 8 predicted proteins | sample flu12Cox44000178_FD_203759 | JGI IMG/M metagenome (GOLD analysis project Ga0306926, IMG submission 203759) | Lab enrichment of tropical soil microbial communities from Luquillo Experimental Forest, Puerto Rico - flux8day.12C.oxic.44.000.178 (v2)... | ecosystem: Environmental > Terrestrial > Soil... | reverse complement strand
CTCGCCCTTTCTGGCGCTAACCGGCTCCGGGGCCAGCCGGACCCTGCCAAGGACTTTCGCCAGGTCGCCTGGGGCATGACTAAAGCGCAGGTGGTCGCCTCCGAATCGAAGTCGCCCGCCGAAATCGCAGAAAGTAAAGGGGAGATGATCGTGCGGTACGACTCGGTGAGGTTCGCCGGACTGGACGCTCGCGTGGTATATCTGTTCGCGCGTGACCAACTGGTGCGGGCGAAGTATATTCTCGACGCGAACCACGCCGAACTCAACGATTTCATTAGAGACTTCAAGACCGTCGAGCCGGTGCTCGTCGAGCAGTACGGCAAGCCGGCCGAGGAGCGGGCCATCTGGCTGGACGATTCGACCCAACTCGAGCCGAAAAGCTACCTGGACCAGGACCGGGCGACACCCGCAAATATTCTTCCGTCCGACCAGTTGGTGGGTCTGGCGGTTTCGCTCGGCCATCTGAAACTTTATACCGAGTGGCATGGGAATCGAACCGAGGTGCGGCACCTGTTGACCGGGGAGAATCATCAGATCGTTCACCTGGTGGAGTACCGGAGTGTGGCATTGACTCCTCGCGAAGGGGAAGTGCGCGGGCGCTAGGTGTTCGAGGACGCTGAGGAGGACATCGAGGAAGATGACACTCGCCTACCTGACGGTCATCGGCAACAAACAGGGGCAGTTCAAAGCGGAGGGAGTCCCGGTGCAACATAAGGCCTCGATCCCCGTTCTGGCTTTTGTCATGGAAGTCGCTTCCGCTCGGGGTGCCGCGGCCGGGCCGGTAACCGGCAAGCGACAGTATCAGCCCGTCCCGGTAGTGAAGGAGTGGGGCGCCGCGTCGCCTCAGGGCCTAGCGGCCTGCGCTACCAATGAGGTGCTGAGTACGGTGAAGATCGAGTTCTCCAAGACCAAACCGACCGGAAAAGAATATACGTTCCAAACCGTGACTCTTACCAATGCCACGCTCTCCGACGTGCGGCGTCTTACCGGGGATCTGGAGGCCGCCGAGGGACTCGAGCCCAGCAGCAAGGAGCCCACCGGACTCGAACGATGGTCGTTTACCTTCCAGAAAATTGAGGTCGCCGACGTCGATGGCAAGACCACCTTCGTTGACGACTGGCAGGCGCCAGTGGCATAGGGCGAGCGATGACTGCAAGCACGAAACTACGGGTCGCGATGGTGGAGCTCTGGCTGGCCGTGGGGTTAGTGGCGGACTCGGTAGCCGGTTTGCAGTGGACCGCGCCTCGGGAGTGGACCAACGTAGGCACGGCGCCCATGCGCGCCGCCACCTACAAGGTGCCGCTCGCGGCCGGCGACCACGGCACCGCCGAGTGTGTGGTGTACTTCTTCGGGAAGGGCCAGGGCGGCCCCATCGATGCCAACATCGAGCGCTGGAGGGGCCAGTTTCGCACGTCCTCCGGAAAGCCGGCGGTGGCGGCGATCCGCAAACGGGTGGTTCACGGACTGCCTGTCACGGCCATCGACGTGTCGGGCGAGTACACCGGCATGAGCGGTCCGGTCGGGGAACCCAGCGCCGTCGCCGGTTACCGCCTGCTCGGCGCCATCGTCGAGAACCCCGGTGGCAACGTCTTTCTGAAATTCACGGGCCCCCTCCGCACTGTGACCGCGAACCAAGCCGCCTTCGAGAAATTGCTGGCGTCATTTGAAGAGCAGCGTTAGCTTGCTACTCCTATACGGTGAGATATTCTACGAGATTCTTATGCGATTCGATGACCAAACCGGTTACGCCCGCTTCGCAAGCTTCGTTCTCGATCGCGCCAGAGATTATTGGATGGGGTCCTCTCCAGCCGAAAGCGTTCGTCACTCCAGTCCATCCCTCGGAAAACCAGAGGCGATGGCGAGCGAGACCTAGCGTTCGCCGCCAAAGCATCCGAGCGGGTCGCCGGCGATGGCGCCATACTTTAAGGCCCCAAAGTCCATACCGAGAGGTCATCGCCCAGTGAGTGGAAGACGCCCGCGAACTGGGGCATGATCCCGGAGCCGAACGATGACTTCGGTTTTTGCCTTGTGGGTTTCGTCGCTAGTCGTTGCCCGAGATCTCGACGGTCTGGTCAGGCGCGGTGCCGTTGACCACGGCGGCAGCCTGTTCGGCCGTGAACTGCTCCACTTTCGCTGAGATGTTCATGGAGCAGAATTTCGGGCCGCACATCGAACAGAACGCAGCGTCTTTGAAGCCTTCCTCGGGCAGCGTTTCATCATGATAGGCGCGTGCGGTTTCCGGGTCGAGCGATAGATCGAATTGGCGGTTCCAGTCGAAGCGATAGCGGGCCCGCGAAAGTTCGTCGTCGCGGTCGCGGGCGCCCGGGCGCTTGCGCGCGATATCGGCCGCGTGCGCTGCAATCTTGTAGGCGATGATGCCGGCCTTCACGTCCTCGCGGTTCGGGAGTCCCAGGTGCTCCTTGGGCGTCACGTAGCACAGCATCGACGCGCCGTACCAGCCGATCATCGCCGCGCCAATGGCCGAGGTGATGTGATCGTAGCCCGGAGCGATGTCGGTCACCAGCGGCCCGAGCGTGTAGAAAGGAGCCTCGTAGCACATCTCGTTTTCCTTTTGGACTTGCAGCTCGATCTGGTCCATCGGAATGTGCCCGGGGCCCTCAATCATCACCTGGACGTCGTACTCCCATGCCTTCTTGGTCAACTCCCCGAGCGTCTTCAACTCGGCGAACTGCGCTTCGTCGCTCGCATCGGCCACGCTGCCGGGCCGCAAGCCGTCGCCCAGCGAAAAACTCACGTCGTGCTTCTGGAAAATCTTGCAGATCTCATCGAAGTGCTCGTAGAGCATGTTCTGCCTGTGGTTCTTGACCATCCACTCGGCCAGAATCGAGCCACCGCGGCTGACGATGCCAGTCACACGCTTGGTCGTGAGCGGAATGTACTGCACCAGCACGCCGGCGTGAATCGTCATGTAGTCGACGCCTTGCTCGGCTTGTTCTTCGATGACCTCCAGCATCACCTGTGCCGTCAGGTCCTGGACGCGCCGGACGCGCGAGAGCGCTTCGTAGATCGGAACCGTCCCGATCGGCACCGGGGAATGCGCGAGAATCGCCTTGCGGATCGCGGGGATGTCGCCACCGGTAGACAGGTCCATCACGGTGTCGGCGCCGTACTTCACCGAATAGCGCAGCTTTTCGAGCTCCTCTTCAATATTTGAAGAGACCGCCGAGTTGCCGATATTGGAGTTGATCTTGCAATTGGAGGCGACACCGATCCCCATCGGCTCCAGGTTCCTGTGGTTCCAGTTGGCCGGGATGATCATCCGGCCGCGGGCGACTTCGGAGCGGACGGTCTCCGGCGGAAGTTTCTCGCGTTTCGCGACGTAGTCGATCTCTTCGGTAACCATGCCCTGCCGGGCATAGTGCATTTGCGTGCGGACCCGATCGTTCTGACGTTTGGCGACCCATTCTGTACGCATGGCGATTCCTCCCCCAAAGACAGGGCCAACACTGGCACCCGTCCCCGCCGTTGGAGCCGAACCCAAAGCGGCTCGGCTTGTCCATCCCCTATTTGCTCTTCTTGGGTTTTTTCGTTTCTTTTCTGGGGCTTCTACCCTTGGCCACGGGAAATCCTCCCTTATGTTGAGATTATACTCGCTAAATCCCTTCCGGCGTCTTCAGTTCGTAACGATGTCCCCGCCATTCGATCGAGTGGCCGAACGCCGACCAAACTAAGGCCACCAGCCAGATCCAGGTAGCTGCCGGCACGGCGGCCGCATGCACCCAACCCCACTGCCGAAACCATCCCGCCGATTCGGGCAAGGCCAGACGCGCCAGGCGGGCGCGGCGCCAGCCTTTCACCATGCCTGGGCCCAGTTGCGCTACCAACGTCCAAGCGGCCAGGCGATGGCCCGTGACAACGGCGATTCCCGAGGCCACCATGCCGCCGCAATAAAACAGATGGGTGACAAGACCCGGCCACCACTGTTCGGGATTGTAGACGCGGGTGAGCATCATTTGGCGGCGCATCCAGCGGAAAAGCCGCCGTGCCGTGGTGCCTTCCAGGCAGCGGACCAAGGCGCCGGGAGCGTAGGCGATCGTGAGCCCGGCTGCGCGCACCACGGCGCTGAGCGCGTAGTCGTCGCTAATCGCACCCTTCCAATGCTCGAGGACGCCGATCTCAAAAAAAGTGTCCCTTCTCATGGCCATGGCTCCGCCCCACGCGAACCGGTTCTTTTCTGGACCGAGCATGCCGGCGGGTACAGAGTCCCAGACGCTCCGTACCAGCGACCAGAACGCGCTGCGCTCGGGCGTGAACCAGCGGTAGCCGGTGGAGGCGCCGACGCCCGGTTCCGCCAGGGGAGCCGCCAGGGCGCCGAGCCAGCGCGCCGTCACGCGGCCATCGGAATCGGCGAACGCGAGAATCTGGCTGTGCTTGCGCGCGGCACGCACGGCTGCTGCCAGGTTCAGCACTTTCTCTGAGGCGCCCGATTCCTCCATATGGGCCAGCACGACCTTCGCCCGCGGCGGCAGCACACCCGGTGGAATATCGGTGGCGGAGTGCGCCACCACGATCAGTTCGTAATCGGGATAGTCGAGCGAAGCCAGAGCGGCCAGGTTCTCACAGAGCCCTTCGTCTTCACCCTTCACGGGCACGATCACCGTGGCCGGCGGCAGGTACACCGGCTGTTCGAAGAGGCGTCGCTCGATATAGGCAGCGCGCGCTCGCTCTCCCATCACGGATCGAAAGGCCAGAGCGATCGCCGGGGCCACGAAAAACCAGAACCAGAACACCAGAGGTAACTATAGCAAGGCGGCCGGGCCTTGCTGCCGACTGGCTGCCCGGGCGACCAATCCCATCCGCGCTCTTGGTCACATTGAGGCCCGGGGATCACAGTACAATCGATAACAGGATGGTCCGGCGCCTCTCCCCATTGCCCGGTCTGCTGTTGGCCGCCTGGCCGCTCGTGGCGCAGCAACAGTCCGGAGAACTGCGCTTGCAGGTGGTCGACTCGACCGGCGCCGCGCTCCCGGCCTCCGGCGACTTGATCGGCCAGGCAACCCAGGTTCACAAGCAGTTCACCACCGGTCCAGAGGGTTTGGAGACGATCCGGGCGATCCCTTTCGGGGTTTATCGGTTGCGCGTGGACCGCGAAGGGTTTCAATCGGTCACCGCCCTGGTCGAAATCCGCTCGGAGGTGCCACTGGTCTACCGGGCTACGCTGGGGGTGGCCCCAATCTCTACCACGGTCGATGTCGAGGACACCCAGACCTTGCTCAACCCCGACCGCACCGGCTCGAGCCAGCAAGTCGGTACGGAAATGTTGCGCGACCGGGCGTCCTCGATTCCCTCCCGGGCCATCATTGACCTGGTTAACGCGCAGCCCGGTTGGCTGCTCGAGGCCAATGGCGTGCTTCACCCGCGCGGCTCCGAGTACGGCGTGCAATACGTCTTCGACGGCCTGCCGTTGCTCGACAATCGCTCGCCGAATTTCGCTCCGACCCTCGATATCGAGGAGTTCCAATCGATGGTGATCCGAACCGGCGGCTATCCCGCCGAGTACGGGCGGCAGCTGGGTGGTGTCATCGAGGTCACGACCACGCGCGATTCGCGCCCCGGGTTGCACGGCAAGCTGACGGCAGGCGGCGGCAGCTTTGGCACGGCCAGCGGCTCCGTCGACGCGCAGTATGGTTTTGCCAAAGACACGGTTGGCGTCACCGCCGATGGCATGACCACCGGGCGCTATCTGGATCCGCCGGTCGTGGCGAATTACACCAACCACGGCTCCGGCGCCGGAGCGCGTGGAAGCTGGGAGCGGAACTGGAATGCCTCGGACCGCTCGCGCTTCGAGCTGCGCCGCAACCGGGTGGGCTTCCTGGTCCCCAACGAGAGCCTGCAGCAGGACGCCGGGCAGAGACAGGACCGGACCGCCGAGGAGACCAGCGGCCAGGCCTCCTTCACCCACCTCTTCTCGCCGCGTATGCTGCTGGACGTGCGAGGCTCGGCGCGCGATGCTACCGCCGGGCTGTGGTCGAACCCGCAATCGACGCCCATCGTGCCGTTCCAGAACCGCCGTTTCCGGGAAGGCTACGTCTCGGCCGCGCTGTCGGTGAACCACGGGTTACACAACCTGAAATTCGGTGTCGATGGCATCTGGCGCTCGATCGAGGAACAATTCGCTTACCGCGTGGTGGCGTACCAGTTGCTGGGCGTGCCGATTTTCGATCCCGACACGCCGCCCTCGTTCCAATTCGCCAATCGGCGGCAGGACCGGGAACAGGGCGCTTACGTGCAAGACCAGCTCCGCTACCATTCGCTCACGATCAATGCCGGCGTGCGCTGGGACCACTACCGATTGATGGTGGACGAGCAGGCAGCCAGCCCACGGCTGGCGGTCGCCTGGCAGGTGCCGGGAGCCGGCCTGGTGCTGCATGCCTCCTACGACCGCGCGTTTCAGACTCCGGCCATTGAAAATCTGCTGCTGGCGAGTTCCACATCCCTGCTGGCGTTGAACGACGCCGGCCTCGTCTTGCCGGTCCGCCCCTCGCACGGTAACTTTTATGAAGCGGGCCTGGCCAAGAGCCTGTTCCGGCACATGCGCCTGGACGCCGGTTACTATCGGCGCGACGTGGCGAACTTCGCGGATGACAGCCTGTTGCTCAACACCGGTATCAGCTTTCCGATCGCCTTTGCCCATGCCGCCATCTATGGCTTCGAGGCCAAGCTCGAGATCCCGCCATGGGGCCCAGTCTCGGGTTTCCTCAGTTATTCGAACATGTTGGGGAGGGGCCGGCTTCCGATTACCGGGGGGTTGTTCCTGGACGACAACGCGGTGGCTTTGCTCAAGAGCACCGAGCAGTTTCCAGTGACCCAGGATCAGCGCAACACTCTTCGAGCGCGCTTCCGCTACCAGTTGTTGCCGCGGCTCTGGTTCGCCACCGCAGCCGAGTATGGGAGCGGCCTGCCGGTCGAGCTCGAAGGCGCCGGGGATTTACCGTTGCTCCAACAGCAGTACGGCGAGAGGGTGATCCACCAGGTGAATTTCGACCGCGGCCGGGTGAGGCCGAGTCTTTCGGTTGATTTTTCGGTAGGAAGCGACGTTTGGAGACATGAAAAACGGGTACTCCGCCTCCAGGCCGACGTGACGAACGCCACCGACCGCTTGAACGTCATCAACTTCAGCGGCCTTTTCTCGGGAACGGCAGTGGGCGCACCGCGCGCGGAAGCGGTGCGCATGCAATTCGAGTTTTAGCGGCGCCAATAGCCGTTATAGTAGCGGCCTCTGGCGTAGTACGGAGCCACCCAGCGCGCGCCTGCAAAAGGCGGCCGCGCCCAGTAGCCGGGACGCCAAAACCACCGGGGGCCGGCTGGGTAATAGTAACCGCCAACCCAGACAAAACCGGGAGCCGGGTAGATCGGGGCAGGTGCATAATACACCGGCGGAGGCGGGGGTGGGTAGTAGTAGCCGTAGACGGGATAAGCCGGATAAAAGCCGCCGAAGCCGATTCCAAATCCGATGGAAACATGGGTTCTCGCGAACATAGAAGTACCTGCCAGGAGCAGGATCGCGAGCAGCTTCATCTTCATACCGCCCTCCGCCGGTCATCGTGCATTTTGCGTGCCGATCGGGAACTCTTGGAGCCAAAGCACTTAGGTGTGCCCGGGCGATCTCCCAAGTGGCCGATTTCCACCAGAGTGCCCGATTCCGGCCGACGGGTACGCTACTTTTTACTCTTGGTCTTGCTCTTGGCCGCCGGGGCTTCCGCGGCGGGTTCGCCGGGCTGGCCATCCTCAGGATTCACCCTCTTGAGAACCTCATTGAAGAGATTCTGTTTGCGGGCGTCGACTTTGGACGGCGGCGGCTGCTCGTGCCGGTAGTCATGATCGCTGTGACAGGTCCGGCAACGGACTTTAGCCGGCTCGCTGTTGAGCACCGACACCACGGCATGGTTCATGATGCGTTTGCAGCGAACGCAAAAGTCATCGATGATGTCACCCAAACGATATTCCGGCATAGGAACTCCTAGGGGGTGGGGGCGGCTTCCGGCTCGGGTTGCGGCCGAGGCTCGGGCACCACCCATTGCGCCGGCTCGAAGCCGACGTATTTGCAGATGCGGAGCTGGCCGTCCTCGGTTTCCAGCAAATCACCGATCACCAGCGGCTGTTCGGAGACGCGCAGCAGCCGCCAGGCGTCGTATTCGTGGAGAGCTTCGATCTGGCCTCGCAATTCGTAATCCTTGGGTTTCACCGCGGCCGAACCGGAGACGTGCGGCGCGGCACGAAACTGCTGCCGAAGCGAATCTCTCAGTGCATGGATCCGAAAGAGCGGCATGCCCTACATTGTAATCAAACTCAAGGCCTGTTTCGCGTCTCGCTCGCCCAGCTCGATCCAATGCTCGATGTTGGAGGGCGACCAGCAGACTGTGTCGCGCAGAGTGCCCAGCGGCTCGGAGGGTTCGATCAACACGACATCGAGCCTGGCGCTCGGGCGGCGTGGGCGCAAGAGGGCACGGGCCATGCGAAACGGCAGGCCGGTGAGGCAGTTGATGGCAATCGCCCGGGTGGCGCCCATTTCCTCGGCCGCCCACAGCGGCAGCGAGCCGAGCAAACCGCCGTCGACGAACCGCTTGTCTTCGATGGCCACGGCCGGAAAGGCGCCGGGAATGGAACAGGTGGCGGCCAGGTGACGCCAGGTAATGTGAGGGCCGCACACGAGCCGCGCATGAAAACGAGGGACCTCCACCACGGTGAGGCCAAAGGGAATGCGCGGCTGGAATCGCGACCAGAGGTCCTGGGCCTTCTGGCGAAGCAGTTCCGCGCGGAACAGCCAGGTGGCGGCGATCGAACTGTCGTGCCATTCGCGCACCAGATCGTCCGGCGAGGCCCCGCCCGCAATCGCCCAGCCGTTCCAGGCGCCGCTCGAAGTACCGACAATCAAATCCGGGCGGAGCCGCCCGGCCAGCGTCTTCCAGACCCCTGCCTCCCAGGCGGCAAACATTCCGCCCGCCGATAACACCAGGGCGGTCGTCATCGTTCCCATTCTAGTCGTGGAAGGCCACGGCCGAGAAGGGTGGACGTCGCTCGGACGGCAGCGCGCCAACTCGTTACTGGGCCGAAGCAAGTCTGTTAGGATGGCCGGGATGAGCACTCGAACGGCGAACTTGAATCGATGGGAAGCGCCCTCGGGAGAATTCAATCTGAGCCGGTTGGAGCGGGTGATCTACGGGCCGGGCAAGATCGCCACTTTGACCGAGGAGATGGAGCGGCGAGAGCTGGGGCGCGCCGTGGTCGTGACCACGGACGCGGTGGCCGCGCTTCCCATCCTCGAGCAGGTCACTGGCGCCCTGGGTTCGCGGTGCGCGGGCGTGTTTTCCGGAGTGGTGCAGCACGTCCCGCGGGGCACGGTGAATGCACTCGCCAAGGAACTGGAACGGCTCCACGCCGATTCCGCCGTCAGCTTTGGCGGTGGCAGCCCGATCGACTCGACCAAGGTGGCGCTTTACGGCCTGCTGCCGGCTCGGGAGCTGGTGCACATCGCCGTGCCGACCACCCTTTCGGCAGCGGAATACACGCATGCCGGGGGTGTGACGGACGAAGCGACGCGGGTAAAGAGCGGCGTGTACGATCCGCGCGTGATGCCGCGCACGGTAATCGCCGACCCTGCGCTGACGCTGGCAACACCGGACTGGCTGTGGGTAACTACCGGGATGCGGGCGCTCGATCACGCCATCGAATGCGCCTACGCGATCCGCCATCAGCCCCTCAGCGACGCGCTGGCCGCCAAGGCGATCGCGCTATTGGTGGAACATTTGCCAGCATCAATCCGGAGCGAAGGCGGGGAACGGCTGGCGCATCGCAGCCACTGCCAGGCGGCCTCTTGGTTCTCGATCTACGGAGCGATGAACACGCGCTTCGGCCTGTCGCATCTGCTGGGACACCAGATCGGGCCGAAGTGGAACGTGCCCCATGGGGTCACCTCCTGCATCACTCTGCCCAACTCGATGCGGTTCATGGCCCAGGTCGCGCCCGAGCGGTTTGGCCCCGTGGCGGAGGGGTTCGGAATCGCGTTCGACCCGGCCCATCCCATGCCGGCCGCGCTCGCGTGCGCCGACCGCGCCCACGAGTTCATTGCGCAATTCGATGTTCCCAAGACGCTAGGCGAGGCGAAGGTCCCACGCCAGGAGATCGGGCAGATCGTTGGGCCGATCCTCAATGAACTCCGACACCACGAAGTGGTCGACCGTCCC
>Ga0306926_10010588_pt1 | contig 10206 bp, 7 predicted proteins | sample flu12Cox44000178_FD_203759 | JGI IMG/M metagenome (GOLD analysis project Ga0306926, IMG submission 203759) | Lab enrichment of tropical soil microbial communities from Luquillo Experimental Forest, Puerto Rico - flux8day.12C.oxic.44.000.178 (v2)... | ecosystem: Environmental > Terrestrial > Soil... | reverse complement strand
TGCAGACGCAGCTCCCCGTCCTCAAGCGCACCGCCAAGGTCATCCACCGCGGCGCCGACACGCTCGCCATCGAGTACATGGGCCAGGAGGTCACCCTGGCCGGTGAGGCCGCGCGCCTCTTCGACAAGATGCTCCCCTACCTCGACGGCAACACCGGCATCGGCGGCATCGCCGAGCGGATCGCCGAGACACCGAAGCGGGTGCAGTCGCTCTCCGACCAGCTCGGCAAGACCGGCGTGCTCGCCTTCAAGGACGCCGCCGACGACAACGCGCGCATGACCGGCGAGCAGTTCTACGAGATCCACCGCGCCTACGTGAACAACTGGCTGCAGCCGATCTACGACCACCCGTTCTGGGAGCGCGTCGTGACCGGCAAGGCGTCGCGCGCGCAGGTGCTCGGCTTCGCCTTCGAGAAGTACCACTACATCGAGGGGGCCTACGAGCACATGGCCATCGCCGCGGCGAACTCGACGCCCGAGATGATGCCCCACCTCGCCCGCCACTTCATCGAGGAGTACAACCACGGCGACATCTACCGTAAGGGGCTGCGGAGCCTGTTCCCGGACGACACCATCCTGCGCGCCCAGCCGCTGCCGAGCACGCGCGCGCTGGTGAACTTCCTGTCGGAGGCCGCCGGCCGGAACTCGTTCGGCTACTACGCCGGCAACGAGCTCCTGCAGATGACGGAGAACACCGGCGACGACAAGGACTCGAACTCGATCAACGAGTTCTACGACGCGATGAGGAAGCACTACCCCTACACGGACAAGATCATCGACGCCTTCATCGCGCACACCAACGCCGACCAGAAGCTCGGGCACGAGAACGTGTTCCTCGAGATGTGCCAGAGCATCCCGCCGCTCACCCGGGCGGAGGTGGACGACGCGCTCAACATCGTCCGGTCGATGGCCGAGCACCTCTACCTGTTCATGGACGGCATCGACACGTTCTACGACCGCTTCCCGGCGGTCCCGCGGCTACCGAGCGACCTGCTTTCCGAGTAGCCCGGGCTTGGATCCCGGCGTCCTCACCTACACGGAGGCGGACTTCCGCCGTATTCGCGAGCTGGCTGGCGGGCCCTTCGAGGTCCCGGAGGATCTCCGCCGGGTGCTCGACGGCATCGGCTACCTTCACGACTGGCGGAGCGCGTACCGTGTGCAGTCGGTGCAGGCCTCCCTGCACGCGAGCAAGATCACCTGCATCGACTCGGCGATCCTCGCCTACGGCTTGCTCGAGCTCTTGTTCAGCGACGTCAAGCGCCGCCTGCTGGCCATCCACCGCCGCGACCCCGTGTCCGGCGAGGAGGTCGGGCACTGCGTCGCCCTGCACTGGAACGACGCCGGGAAGGTGGGATCGTTCGCCAAGTCCAACTACGAAGGCCTCGGCCACCGCGAGGCGGTGTTCGCCGACGAAGCGGCCATCGCCGCCAGCTACGCCAAGGAGTACCTCAAGATGGGCTTCGAGCCGCTCTACTTCGGTGTCACCACCCTCGAGGAGTGCGCGCCCGACGTCGACTGGCGCTACTCGACCGGCGAGCTGAACGTCCTGTCCGAGCGGATCCAGCAGAGCTACGCTTACGCCTTCATGACTCCCCGATGACCGCGAACGCCAGCCCTTCGACCATTACCCGGTTCTCGGACATCCCCGACCTCATCGCGGGGATGCGCCGGCTGCCCGCCGATCGGCCGGCGCTCACCTTCTACAGGGGGCGGACGCGCGAGGGGGGCCTCCGCTACGGCGAGCTGCTGGTGGCCGTCGAGCGCACCACCGCCCGCCTCCGCGACCACCTCGGTATCAGGCGCGGCGATCGGGTGGCGATCCTCGCGCCCAACCGGCTCGAGGTCCCGGTGCTGCTGCTGGCGACGATGCGCCTCGGCGCCGCCGTCGTGCCGCTCAACCCCACGACCGGTCCGGCGGACTGGGACTACATCCTCGGGCACTCGGAGGCGCGCGCCATCTTCGGCACCCGCGAGCTGCTGGCGCGGGTGGGCAACCCGCCGGCTCTGGTCTCGGCGTTCGAGGACGAGCCCCCACCCGCGGAGGCCGGCGACGACATCGAGGCCGTCACCGCCGACGGCACGCCGCTGGCCGGGACGATGGCCGTCGTGCTCTACACCTCGGGGACGACGGGGAACCCCAAGGGGGTCGCGCTCGCGCAGTCGAGCCTGCTCGCGAACGCCTGGAGCATGGCCGTCAACTTCCGCCTCGACGGCGCGACCCAGTTCGCCGTGCTGCCGCTCTACCACGCCCACGCCTTCGGCTTCGGGCTCATGACCGCGCTCTCGACGGGCGGCCACCTCGTGTTCGCGGAGAAGTTCGATCCGTTCTCCTGGGCGGAGGTCATCCGCGCCGAGCAGGCGACCCTCACCAGCGTGGTGCCGACGCTGCTGACGCCGCTGCTCCAGATCGGCCTGCGGCGGGAGAAGGTCCCCCAGCTGCGCGCGATCCTCGTCTCGTCGGCGCCGCTCACGACTGACGTGGCGCGCGGCTTCGAGGCGAAGACCCAGGTGCCGCTGGTTCAGGGCTGGGGCCTGTCGGAGTACACGAACTTCGCCTGCTGCCTCGACCCCACCCTCCCCGACGACGAGCGCCGCCGCGTCCTGTACGGCGGCGAGCTGACCTCGATCGGAAGCCCGCTGTCGGGGGTCGAGGTGAAGGTGGCGGGCCCCGACGGCGCCGCGCTGCCCGCCGACCAGCGCGGCGAGCTCTGCATCCGGGGCCCGAGCACGATGCTCGAGTACTACCGCGATCCCGCCGCCACCGCCGCCGTGCTCGAGAGCGACGGCTGGCTGCGGACGGGGGACGAGGGGTTCTTCCGCGACATCGAGGGCCGGCCGAACTTCTTCATCACCGGCCGGATCAAGGAGATCATCATCCGCGACGGCGACAAGTGGAGCCCGCTCGCCATCGAGCGCCAGCTCCTCGGCGGCCTGCCCGACCTCGAAGGCCGCCTGGTCGCCCTCGGCTTCCCCCACCAGGTCCACGGCGAGGAGATCGGCGTCTACCTCGAGATTGAAGAGCTCGACGAGGCGCTCCGCAAGCGGATCGAGGCCGCCGTCGCGGCGATGCCCCTCGAGTCCCGCCCCAAGGTGATCCTCCACGGCGCCGCGCCGATCCCGCGCACCCACACCGGCAAGATCCAACGCCGCAAGCTCCACCCCACCTTCGCCGCGTACCGCGACAGCAAGGGCGCCCTCAAGATCGAGAAGGCTTCGGCCTAATTCTCGAGGACGAGGCGGTAGCGGACCTGGTTCTGCCGCAGGCGCGTCAGCGCCGCGTTGGCTTCCGCCATCGGCATCCGCTGCACCTGCGGCGCGATCTTGTGGCGGGTCGAGAACCGGAGCATGTCCCGAATGACCGAGCGGCTGCCGATGTCGCTGCCGGTGATCGACCGCTCGCCCGTCACCAGCAGCGAGGGCGGAAACTGAATCACGCCCGGGGGCATGCCGAGCAGGCAGAACGTCCCGTTGGGCCTGAGCGTCTGCAGGTACATCGTCCAATCGAGCCGCGCGTGAACCGTCGAGAGCACCAGATCGAAGCGGCCGAAGTGCTTGCGAATCTCCTTGGGGTCGCTCGTGGCGGCGAAGTCGTTCGCCCCCATGGCGATGGCCTCGGCGCGCTTCTCCGGCGAGGTCGAGAACGCCGTCGTGTCGGCTCCCAGGGCGCGCGCCATCAGCAACGCCATGTGGCCGAGCCCGCCGATGCCGATCACGGCGACCGTGCTGGTGCCGCCGATCCCGAACCGCCGCAGCGGGGAGTAGACGGTGACGCCGCCGCACATCAGCGGCGCGGCGTACTCGCTCGCGAGCTCCTCGGGGAGGGCGAAGACGAACCGCCCGTCGATCCGGATGCGATTCGCGAGGCCGCCGTGGTGGCCCATGCAGGTGGCCTGCTGCCGGCGGCAAAGATTCTCTTGGCCCGCGAGGCAGAGGTCGCACTCGAGGCAGGCGCTGCGCTGCCAGCCCACCCCCACCCGCTGCCCGAGCGCGAGGTGCTTGACCTCTGGCCCGACGGCCGCGACGTTACCGACGATCTCGTGCCCTGGAACGAGCGGGTAGGCGCTCCGCCCCCAGCCGTCGTCGATGAGGTGGATGTCGCTGTGGCAGAGGCCGCAGTGCGATACCTCAATCTCGACGTCGTGAAAGCCGAGCGCCCTCGGCTCGTAGCTCCACGGCTCCAGCGCCGCGCCTTTGGAGAGCGCGGCGAAAGCACGGATCTGCCCCGCGTCCGGCATCCTAGGCGGCGCCGCCTACGTGAATCGGCGCCGCCCGGAAAGCCAGCGTGGTCATCGGCCCTTCATCGTCCATTGCGAACGCGCCGAAGCGCGTGCTGGGCAGGACGGCGTTACTCGGCGAGAACGCCGCGCGGCCGGACGGGGACTTCCAGCTTGCGAATCTCGATCTTGAACTCACCGGCGTCGGAGCTCGGTCCCTGAGCGGGAACGCCATCAGACTTGCTGGTGGTGCCGTCCGTCGTCTCGGTCGTCTGATCCTTGTTCGCGTCCATGATTGTTTGTCCCCGTCTTTCGTCGTTGATGACCCTAACTACCTGTCTTCGTCTACCATTCTGCCGCTCGCACTGTCAACGCAGCTCGAGCACGGATCGGAAATGTCACACTCTTCGTGCTGCGTCCGGGCGATCCCCGTCAGGTTCCTGACCTGCTGAAGCTGCCCGACTCATACCTGTGACAACGATATCCACGCCCGATTCTTCCCCAAGCCCCGAAGGTGGCCGAACCGGTGAACCGCAAATCGATTGCGAGGTGGTTCGCCTGGGGATCGGCCTCGCGTCGACCGTGGCGAGGGTTAGCTCGCCAACGCTCCGTCACCTAGGAGGTTATGCGGCGCGTCGATCGGCCGCCTACGCGGGCCCCTAGCCGGCCGCGAGCTTTTCGCGGCTACCCACCGCCGCCTGCGCGCGTGCCAGCGGTAGCTCCATCGCGTCCGCGAGCGCCGTCGCGCTGGCTTCGATGATGTTGGCCGAGACGCCGATGGTGCTCCAGCGCTCCTGCCCTTCCCCGTGACCGCGCGCCGCCTCGAGCAGGACGCGCGTCTTCGCGCCCGTCGCCGCCTCGGGATCGAGGATCCGGACCTTGTAGTCCACGAGGTGGACGTCGCGGACGAGGGGGAAGTGAGGGTTGAGGGCCTTGTGAAACGCGCCGTCGAGGGCGTGCACCGGCCCGGCCCCCTCGGCGACGGTGTGCACGACCTCGTCGCCGATCCTCAGCTTGACGGTCGCCTCGGCGAACATCGAGTTGCCGCGCCGGCGCTCGGAGATGACGACGACGTCGAGCACCTCGAACGGCGGCACGTAGCCAGGCTGGCTGCGGCGCCCGAGGAGCTCGAACGACCCCTCCGCCGCCTCGAACTGGTAGCCCTGGCTCTCGAGGTCCTTGATGCGATCGAGCACCGCCCGCTCGCTCCCCTGAACGTCGACCCCGAGCTCCGCAGTGCGCATGCGGATGTTGCCGCGCCCCGACAGCTCGGAGACGACGACGTGCCGGCGGTTGCCCACAGATTCAGGCACGATGTGCTCGTAGCTGGCCGGCACCTTCTCGACGGCCGCCACGTGCATCCCGCCCTTGTGGGCGAACGCCGACTGCCCGACGTAGGGCGCGTGCGCCCGGGGGCGGATGTTGGCGATCTCGCTCACCTGGCGCGAGAGCTCGGTCAGGCGGGCCAGGCTCTCCTCGGGGACGCAGCGCCGCCCCATCTTGAGCTGGAGCCCGGCGATGACGGAGATGAGGTTGGCGTTGCCGCACCGCTCGCCCCAGCCGTTGATCGTCCCCTGCACCTGCGTGCAGCCGGCCTCGATCCCCGCGAAAGCGTTGGCCACGGCGACGTCGCTGTCGTTGTGGGTGTGGATCCCGAGCCGCGTCGGGATGGTCTCCCGCACGACGCCGACGACCTCGGCGATGGTCCCTGGCAGGCTGCCGCCGTTGGTGTCGCACATGGTGACCCAGTCGGCTCCGGCGGCGGCCGCCGCCTTCACCGTGGCGAGCGCGTACTCACGATCGGCGCGGAAGCCGTCGAAGAAGTGCTCGCAGTCGTAGATCACCTCGCGGCCGTGCCGCTTGAGGAAGGCGACGCTGTCCGCGATCATCGCCAGGTTCTCCTCCAGCGTCGTGCCGACGATCTTGGTGACGTGGAGGGTCCAGGTCTTGCCGACGACGGCCACCGCCGGCGTCTCGGCGGCGATCATCGCCGCCAGGATCGGGTCCGTCTCGGCACGCCCGCCCACCTTGCGCGTCATCCCGAACGCCGTCAGCTTCGCGTGCTTGAGCCCCAGCGTCTTGGCGCGCTGGAAGAACTCCACGTCCTTCGGGTTGGACCCGGGGTAGCCCCCCTCGATGAAGTGAATGCCGAACCCGTCCAGCAGGCGCGCGATCTTGATCTTGTCCTCGACCGAGAGGGAGAGCCCCTCGCTCTGGGTGCCGTCGCGGAGCGTGCTGTCGAAGAGCTGGACGTTCATGGGTACCGCCTTTTCGCGGCAAGCCTAGGCGGAAAGCCCCAGAATCTCCAGCAAACTCCGGCGGTAATCCGCGCGGGCTAGCTGAAGATCCCCGGCAGCGGGCCGGTGTACTGCGTCGAGGCGCCGAGGCTGGTCAGGTTGACGCCGAAGATCGGCAACAGCGACAGCCAGACGTCGTTGAAGGGTCGATTGCCGGTGCCGCCGGACTGCGTCGGCAGCGAGCCGCTCGTCACCTTGAGGAACGTCCCGCCTTTGAGCCGGGTGTTCTTCCCCCCGAAGATGATGAGCGGCATGTTCTGCTGGTTGTGGTCCCAGGCGCGGGCCACCTCGGTGAGGTACACGATCACCGTGTTGTCGATCAGCATGTTGCCGTCGATGTCGGGCGTGCTCGCGAACTCCTGCAGGATGGTCGCCGTCGACGCCGAGTAGAACGTGTTGATCTGGTTCAGCCAGTCGCGCGTCATCGTGTCGCCCGACGGGTCGCTGTGGCTCGGGGGGTGGTGCGGCGTCGACTGCAGGCTCCCCTTGATGGTCGCGCCCTGGAAGGTCCCGGGGAACACGACCCAGTTGGTCCCCGCCGACCACATGAACGTGGCCACGCGCACGAGGTCGCAGGCGAACGCCGTCTTGATGAGCCGGAGCTGGTTCATGCCGAGGTCGAGGTGCGGGTGGCTCGTCGGCATGTTCGGGATGTAGTAATCGACGCCGGAGAGCTTGGTGTAGACCATCGTGCTGCCGTTTTGGTTCTGCCCGGTGCTGGTGTTCGAGTAGTTCGGGGGCGCCGTCGGCTTCATGCAGACGCTGGTCGTGGTGGTGGTGTACGCGGCCCGGATGCTCGACTCGAGCTGCTGGATGGCGTCGGCGTGGGCCGTGAGCCGGTCCTTCTCGCTCGCCGGCACCAGCGTCTGCATGCGGGCGAGGTCGCCGCGCATGTAGTCGAGGACGCTGAGCCGCTGGCTGAGCATGGCCGCCGTGTTGGTCCCCGTCGGGAGCGACCCGCCGAAGATGCGGTTGAAGACGTTGAGCGGCTGCGTCTCCGGGTAGAGCGGCTGACGGGCGAGGCTGATGTCACTCTGGCCCGACAGCGGCGCCAGGTACGACAGCACGCGCGGCGCCACCTCGTCCCGATCGGAGCGGATGTCGGCGGCCAGCTGGAGCGACCCGAACATCGTCGGGTTCGGAAAAGACGGGCCGCCGAGGCCCGGCGCCTTGGCGAGCAGGGTCTGGTCGATCGACGGGCCGCCGGCCGAGTGGTCCTGCTGGCCGATCTTCCCGAGCGTGGGGACGCCGGTCATGATCGCGACCATCCCCCCCTCGTGCGTGTTCTGGCCGCCATTGCTGCCGCTCATGTTGGAGGCGGTGACGACGTTGATGCCGTCGATCATCACCATGTACTTCTGGAGCGGCATGAACGGCGCGCTCTCGAACGGGAGCGTGAAGCTGGTCGAGGTGCTCGTGTTCGTCGGGAGCCAGTTGGTGAGCCCGGGCGAGGCGCCGAGCGGGTGATGGATGACGAGGAACCGCAGCGGCGCCGTCATCCCCTGGGCCCGCGCCTCGATCGAGCGGAGCAGCGGCAGGAGCAGCGCGGTCGAGCCGCCGCAGGCCTGGAGGAACGACCGACGTGCGAACTTGTACGAGCTCACTGCATCCCTCCTGCGCGGGCCCGCAGGAAGCCGGCCGAGGCGACCTGCCGGAACAGCGACGTGATCGTGCCGTCGGTCTGGGCGCGGATGGTGTCCACGTCGCACACGTCGTAGGTCCGGATCATGGCGCCGATCGCATAGCTCGTGATCTTCTGGACCGAGCAGCCGTCGAACACGCCGCTCGCGAGCAGCGCCTGGACGAAGGCCGGCGCGCCGGAGACCATCTGCGGCGCGAGCGGCGAGTTGGGGACGAACGTGACCGACGGGTTGATCGCCCGCCCCACCTCGTCCACGGTTCGGTAGTTGCCGATCGGGCCGAAGTTCTGCAGCACGCGCGCGTAGGGATCCATCTGCGAGTGGCAGGCGGTGCAGGGCTGGTACATGAGCCGCGCGTCGGACTTGAGGATCTCGCTGTCGCAGGTCGACAGCGACGTCGTGCCGTCCGGCGACTTGCAGGCAATCACGTTCATCGCCGACGGCGTCGTCAGGTCGACCGGCGGCGGCAGCGGGTCCTGGCAGAGGACGTCGTCGTGGATCGCCTTGCCGCGCTTCACGATGGACGTGAGCGAGGGATCGGACTGGGCCCACAGGTAGCTCGGCAGCGTCACGATGCCGCTGCGGGTCTGGCTGGCCGGCCAGGTGGCGGTGACGAACGTCGCGTTATCCGCGGGCTGTGCACCCGAGAACGTCAGCCCGGGGAACAGGGTGGCCAGACGCTTGTTGACGACGAACTGCTGGGTCGTGAGCAACTCGTCGATCTTGCCGCTGCCGTTCCAGAGGATGTTCGTGAACAGCTGCTGCGTCGAAGTGTAGAGGTCGGTCGTGATCCCGGTCTGGTCCTGATCAGCCGTCGACAGCGACGACAGCAGCGACGTGTCCTTGGTCTTGTCGAACATCTGCCGGACGTTGAACCAGTCGATCATGATGCCGGTGATGTTCGCTTGCGCCGCGGGGAGGGCGAGCAGGCGGTTGATCTGCGTCGTGAGCCCGTCGGGCGTCGACAGGCTCCCGTCCACGGCCGCGGCGGTCAGGGCGGCGTCGGGGATCGAGCCGAGGAACATGAACCCCAGCTGGCTCGCGATCTCGTAGGGGGTGAGCATCGTGTCCGGGAACTTGCCGGTCGCGTCGGCGGTCAGCGTCGACGGGCCGAGCTCGGTCCGGTAGACGAACGACGGCGAGATCAGCATCGCCTCGATCAGCATCCGGATGCCGGTCGGGTAGTCCTGCATCGCGGCCGTGCTGTAGACGCTCATGAGGGCCGTCACCTCGCTCGCGTCGATCGGGCGACGGTAGGCCTTGGGGCCGAACGCCTGCACGAAGGTCGTCGCGCAGGCCGTCTGCGCCGTGGCCGTCGTCCCCGTGCAGGGCGCCAGGGCGTTGATCTGCGCCGTCGTCAGCGCCGTGACCGCCGTGTCCGCCGCCTGGTAGATCGCGAACTGCAGGTCGGCATCGACCTGCAGCGTGACGTCGCTGAAGAAGGCGTAGTCGGCCTCGCCGCCCCGGCTGGTCAGCACGGGCGCCGATGGCAGCGACAGGAGGTCCCGCACCGCGTTCCCCCACTGCTCGACGGACAGCCGCCAGAGACGCCGCGTGATCGGCGCCAGCGACACGCAGCTGGGGCCCGTGCCGCCGGAGCCGGTCGAGCCGGCGGTCCCGGTCGTCCCGCCCCCGCTGGTCCCTGCCGTCCCGGGGCTCGATCCGACCTGCGTCGTGCAGGCGCCCGCCACGACCAGCGTCGCCGCGAGAAGACCCGTGAAGCTAGGGTTGGGCCGCATGCCTGCCTCCGTCAGTACCGCGTCTCGATTTTGGCCGCCAAAGTATTTTTTAAACATACTTACTGTTTTGCGCGACGCGTCGGGATCGCGTCTTGGATGCAGTCTCTACGGGGGTTTATGTCGCTTGACGGGGCGCGCCTTCGGGACTTCGCGCACCACCGGGCGGCACGGACGCCCAGGACAACAAGGGTATCAAACGGCGGGGTTGATGCGCTCGCGAATCCGCGCTGCGGCCTGCTCGGGCGTGAGATCGCGCTGGGGCTCCGCCAGCATCTCGTAGCCGACCATGAACTTCTTCACCGTCGCCGAGCGGAGGA
>Ga0306926_10010586_pt1 | contig 10207 bp, 10 predicted proteins | sample flu12Cox44000178_FD_203759 | JGI IMG/M metagenome (GOLD analysis project Ga0306926, IMG submission 203759) | Lab enrichment of tropical soil microbial communities from Luquillo Experimental Forest, Puerto Rico - flux8day.12C.oxic.44.000.178 (v2)... | ecosystem: Environmental > Terrestrial >... | reverse complement strand
ACCGCTCGCCCGCGCCGGCTGGCCGCGGTGAACATCACCGAATGGCAGCTGGCGGCCGGCCGGGACCGGCTGCGCGAGGCCACGGCCGCGGCCGTGGCAGGCGACGCTGCCCGGCTGCCGTTCGCCGACGCCGCGGTGGACGGGCTCATCAGCGTGGAGGCGGCCTTTCACTTTCGCTCCCGGGCGGCGTTCTTCGCCGAGTGCTACCGGGTCCTGCGTCCCGGCGGCGTGCTGAGCATCTCCGACATCTCCGTCGAACAATGGCCGGTGACCCCGGCCGAGCTGGTGGCCGGCCTGACGCAGCTGCGGGTGTTCGGGTTGCGGCCGCACATGGCCATGACGGCCAGGCAGATCGGCGCGACCGCCCGCGCGGCCGGTCTGGCGGACATAGCGGTCACCTCGTGTGGTGACCGCGTCATCGCCCCCGCGCTCCGCCTCATCGCGGCCCGGCTGGCGTCCCCGGCCGGCGCGCCCGCCGGCCACCAGGCCGCCGCCCGCCTGCTGCTCCGCCAGGTGGACCTCCTCTGGCGCCGCCAGATCATCGACTACCAGCTACTTCGCGCCGTCCGGCCGGCTTAGCCGTGTCTTCCGGGCAGCCGCCACGGTCCGTTATGGATGAAAGGAAAGCGGTGTGAGCACCGAACCCGCACCCCCCGTCTCGATTGCCAGCGTGATCGCCCAGCTTCCGGGGCCCTGGCAGCCGCGTGACCTCGCCTTCGCGAACGACACCGTCGTGCGCGTGGCGCGCTTCGAGGGGGAGTTCGCCTGGCACCAGCATGAGGAAGATGAGCTGTTCCTGTGCTGGGACGGCTCGTTCCGTGTGGAGATGGAAGACCGCGATCCCGTGGTACTGCGCGCGGGCGACATCTTCGTCGTCCCCAAGGGGACGCGGCACCGGCCGGTCGCCGAGCAGCCCGCGCACGGGCTGATGATCGAACGACCGGAGACGCTCCAGTACGGCAACTAAAGGTGTAACAGGGCACAACCCCCCGAGACATCTACTTGCGTGTCGCTCCGTGCAGCCGTCCGATCACCCCAGCCTCGCCTGCCGCCACTCTTCGCATATGTCCACATATCCAACAAATACGGCATATGATTCAACCAGGCAGTTACGGATACACTCAAGGACTTTCGTCCCTAAACAACCACTGAGCTCACTGGCTACGTTCTCCTCCCCGGTCAATGGGACCGGCATACTTCTTCGGAGGGGAATCATGGCCACGCGGCGAGAATTCTTCAAGTGGACCGCGGCTAGCGGCGTAGGACTGGCGATGGCGGGGCGCGGGCTCCTGGACGGGGCGGCGCGGGCGGCGCCGATGGCGCCGTCGGCGTCGGTGGCGGCGAGCCTGACGCCGTACCTCGACGACATGCCGACCCTTGGCGACAAGATAATCGACGTGACCGCGGGCGGGACGGTGAACCTGACAACGGGGCTGATCCACCGCAAGCTGCACAGCCAGCTGCCCACGACGACGCTGTTCGGCTACCTGCGGCCGAACGAGGTGGACGATCCTGCCGTGTCGTACCTGGGGCCGGTGATCGTCGCGAAGAGCGGGAACCAGGTGGTGGTCAACTACAAGAACAATCTCGCATCGGACGCTTACAAGAGCGTGTTCACCAACAACGGCAGCAGCTACGCGCAGTTCAACCTTTTCAGCCCTGCCGAGACCCGGATCCTGACTCACCTGCACGGCGCGATCGTCGCGGGCCATGATGACGGCAACCCGTTCGACACCCCGGACGCGTACCCATCCGGGGCGATTCAGACGGCGACGTACCCGAACGAGCAGCCGGCCGCCCTGGCGTGGTACCACGACCACCTCCTCGGCGACACGCGGATGAACGTTGTCGCCGGGCTGGCCGGCGGCTACCTGATCCGCGATGACTTCGACACCGGCAACAACCCGCTGCTGCCGAGCGGCGCGTACGAGCTGGCGATGGTGGTGCAGGACCGGCAGTTCAACCCGGACGGGACGCTGCTGTATCCCGTGGCGCCCGCGTCGACGAACGGGCCGTGGATCGGCGAGTACTTCGGTGACGTGATGTTGGTCAACGGCAGGATCTGGCCGAAGCTGACCGTGGAGCCCGCGGTGTACCGCTTCCGTGTGCTGAACGGCTGCAACGCCAGGATCCTGAACCTGCGGATCTCGACGGCGAGCGACAGCGCGACCGTGCCGATGTACGTCATCGGCACCGAGGGCGGGCTGCTGCCCCTTAACCCGGCTCCTCGCACGAACGGGCTGGTGATGACCTCGGCCGAGCGGTTCGACGTGATCTGCGACTTCCGGGGGTTCAAGGGCCAGACGCTGTTCATGAAGAACAACAACCCGCCGAGCGGCGTGGTGTCCACGCCGGCGCCGTCGCTGACGAAAGTGATGCAGATCACCGTGAAGGGGTCGGCGTCCAGTGGCGCGCCGATGACCATCCCGCAGGCCGGGTCCCTGACAGACAAACAAGTCAACGATGCGGTGGCGGAGCTGATCGGTAAGGGGTCGCCCGCGCTGAGCGGCGGGTCGGTCCTGCCGCGGATGATCACGCTGAACGAGGTTGGGGCGGGCACCCCGGCCTGGAAGCTGAACCTCAACGCCGGGCCGTACGGGGGCCCCAACTCGGTGACCGAGACGCTGACGTGGAAGAACATCGAGGACTGGTATTTCGTGAATACCACCCCGGATACGCACCCGATGCACACCCACCTGTTCTCGTTCAGGGTGATGGGCCGCTACAACCTCGACGTCAAGCGCTTCGTCGCGGCCTTCGGCGGACCGAACGGCGTTCCACAGTCCCCGCAGGACAAAGTCGTCCCCAACTTGACGCCGTATCTAAAGTCGGGGCTGATCGCTCCGCCACCGGAAGAGACGGGGCTCAAGGAGACGGTGAAGGCAAACCCGGGCCAGGTCACGGTCGTGCGCGCCAAGTTCATACCGCCGAGCACCGTGCTCGACTCCAGCGGTAACCCCACGCCGCAGCAGTACGTGCACCACTGCCACATCGTCGAGCACGAGGACAACGACATGATGGAACGCGTGATCGTACAGCCCTAGTACAGCAATTAGCGGCGGGCGCGGACTGGCCAGCGGTCGGTTACCACGCCGTCGGAGACGATGAGCAGTTCGCTGGTCAGGTTGACCACCGTGCAGACGTGGTTGGGCACCACGCGGACGAGGTCGCCAACCCGCAGCGGCGTCTCCAGCCCCGTCACCACCGCGTGTTCCTCGCTCAGCGTGGCGATCGTCGCCTCGGGCGCCTCGAGGATCAGGCCGTGGCCGGCCAGCCAGGCCGGGCGGTCGCTGGACAGCGCCTTGGAGCCGGCGTCCAGAACGACCGAACCAGCTCGCGGCGCGGAGACGACGCGGGCCCCGACGACGAGCGCGACGTCGTCGACCGTCACAGGAGACAGGTGCATCTGCTGCCGGTCGCCGAACACATACGTGCCCGGCCGTACCTCCGTCAGCGGCGCCGCCAACCCGGCGGCAGCCGTGGGGGTGGAGCCTCCGCTGAGCAACGGCTCCCCGTCGACGAACTCCGCCACGGCGGTACCGGCCGCCGCCAGCGCCACCCGCTCTTCTTCGGCGACGTCCCCGACGGCAGACGGCGAGCCGTACGCATGGCCCGGGTGGGTGAAAGCGCCAATCACCTCGAGGCCAAGTTCAACGCAGGAACCAGCCAGCGCGGCGACCCGGTCCGGGAGCACCCCCGACCGGTGCTGGCCGGAGTCGACCTCGATCAGCACGCGCAGGCCCGGCACCGCGCCGGCCAGCCGTGCCGCCGCAGCCATGCTGTCCACGCCGACCCGCAGGTCAGTAAGTTGGGCCAGGGCCGCTAGCCGGACACCGCGAGAACCGGATCCCGCCCACAACGGGTAGGCGATGAAGACGCTCGGGCAGCCACCGGACGCGAACAGCTCCGCCTCCGCCAGCGTCGCGACCGTCAGCCCGACCGCGCCGTGCGCCAGCTGCCGCCGGGCTACCTCAACGCACTTGTGCGTCTTCGCGTGCGGGCGGAGCGCGACCCCCGCCGCCGCTGCCATGGCCGCCATCCGCGACAGGTTGCGTTCCATCCGGGACACGTCGACCACCACGGCGGGAGTCTCAAGATTGCCAGGGACCTGCACCGGCCCATCGTGAACCAGACCGGTTTCAGGTGCAATAGAAGCAGTGATGGACGACGACGAGCTGATCGCGAGCCTGGCTGGCGGTGACGACACGGCGCTCCGGCAACTGTTTGACCGGAACGCTCCGTGGCTGGCTGCCCGGCTCCGGAGGGCTCTGCCGCCGCAGGACGTGGAGGACGTGCTGCAGGAGACGTTCCTCGCGGTGTGGAAGAACGCGAAAACCTACCAGCCGCGGGGCACGCCAACCGCGTGGCTGTGGGTGATCGCCCGGAACCAGGCCGCCCTCCTGCTCAGGCGGCGCGGTCAGCCGGCCGCCCCGCTGCCGGACGACGTTTTCCAAGAGGATCCCGCCGAAGCCGCGCTCATAAGGGCGGACCTGGAGACCGCCGCGGCCGCGGCGCTCGGCCCGCCCGGCGCCCCCGAACGCGACGTCTGGCGTCTGCTCTACCTCGAAGACCGCCCGGTCGCGGAGGTGGCTGAGCTGATGGGCATCCCGGAAGGCACCGTGAAGAGCCGCGCGCACCGGGCGCGCCGCCTGCTGCGCGCGGCCCTTGGCGGAGGCGGCCACGCCGCGGAAGGAGGGACGCGATGACGATGACCCCGCCAGACGACGTCGACCTCGATCGCGTCTGGACCAACGTGGCCGCCGAAGTCTGGCGCCGCCACCCTGGCCGGCTCGAGAGAACGGCCACGAGGTTCCTCCGGTCCCCGGGCCTGGCCCGCGCGCTGCTCACCACGCCGTCGCTGCTCCTCCCGTGGCTGATCGCGACCACCGTCTTCCTCGCGGTCGGCGCCCTGGCGCAGGCGAGCGCCGGCCAGCCGCTGGTCTGGCTGATCGCCCCGGCGGTCGCGGCGGTCGGTGTCGCCTACGCCTACGGTCCCGGCATCGACCCGGCCTGGGAGTTGTCCTGCAGCTGCGCGGTCAGCTATCGGATGGTCCTGCTGACCAGGGCCGTCGCGGTGTTCGCGGTGAACGCCGCGCTCGGCCTGGCGGCGAGCGCCGCGACCGTCGGCACCACCGCGTCCGCCCACGCCGCCCAGCTCACGTTCGCCTGGCTCATCCCGATGACCGCGATCTGCGCGATGGCACTGGCGGTGGCGGTCGCCACCCGGTCCGCCAATACCGGGGCGGCAGCGGGCGTGGCCGCCTGGATCATCGTCGTCCTCGGCTGGAGCGCGGCCTCCAGCGCCCCCGGCGCTGCGGGTGTCAGCCTCACCGCCGCGGTAACCGACCCGAGCCTCTACCTCCCGTATCTCGCGGTCGCGGCCTGCTGCGCCGTGATCGTCGGCTACGCCACCCGTCCGCAAAGGGGCACGCAGTGAACATCGAACTGTCGGATATCACCAGGAAGTTCGGCCGCAACACGGCGGTCGACAGGGTGACCCTCGAGGCCGGCCCGGGGGTTCTCGGCCTCCTGGGCCCGAACGGCGCGGGCAAAACCTCCCTCCTCCGTATGCTCGCCACGATCCTCCCGCCCTCGTCGGGCCAGCTCACCCTGCTTGGCCGGGACCCCAGGAATCCGGCCGACCGCAGGGAGATAAGGCGCAGGCTCGGCTACCTCCCGCAGAACCTCGGCTACTACCCCTCGTTCACCGTGGTGGAGTTCGTCGAGTACTTCGCGCTGCTCAAGGAGATGCCGCCGCACCTCGTCACCAAGGCGGTGGCTGCCGCCGTCGAGAAGGTGGACCTCGGCTCGAAGGCGAAGGCCAAGCTGCGCACCCTGTCGGGCGGCATGCTGCGAAGGGTCGGCATCGCGCAGGCGATCGTGAACGAGCCGGAGCTGCTGCTGTTCGACGAGCCGACCGCGGGCCTCGATCCCGAGCAGCGGGTCGCGTTCCGCGCGCTCATGCGCGACTTCGGCCAGACCGCGACGGTGGTCGTGTCCACGCACCTGGTTGAGGACGTGGGCGCGGCGTGTTCGGAGGTGGCGCTGATGTCGAACGGCAAGATCGTGTTCCGCGGCACCCCCGCGGAGCTGACCGTCCGCGGCGAGACCGGCCAGGGTGTCGGCGACGCCCCGCTCGAGCGCGGCTACAGCGCGATCCTCGCGGCGGCCCGGGCATGAGCGCCGTCGCCCTGTCCCGCCCCGCCCGGGTCCTGCGGATAGAGATAAGGCGGTCAGTGGTTCCCTGGTCGGTTCCGCTGATCCTCGCGCTATTTTTCTTTGATTCATACCGAACGGCCGCGGGGTTCCCCCCCAACTGGACCGTGCACGCCTCGGCGATCACTGACAACCTGGCGTGGGATTTCGCCCCGTTCGCCGCCGGGCTCGGCGCGTGGGTGGCGTCGCGCGAGGGCCGCCGGAACACCGGCGACCTGCTCGCGACCACCGCCCGCCCGGCCTGGGCGCGCCAGGCGGCCGCGCTGGGCGCCACGCTGTTCTGGCTGCTGCTCACGTTCCTGGCTGCGGTCGCCGCGCTTTACATCCAGGTCGCGCTCCAGGCGACCTGGGGCGGCCCGCCGCTGTGGCCGGTCGTGGTCGGCGCCGTCCAGGTGGTCACGCTCGCCGTGCTCGGGTTCACCGCGGGCGCGCTCTTCCCCGGCCGGTTCACCGCCCCGCTCGCCGCGATCGGCGCGTTCCTGCTCGTCTTCATCGGTTTCCACGCGGCGCTGAACCTGACGCCTGACTCGAGCACGAACGCGCTGCTGTCGCCGGCGACCGGGCTGCCTCTCGAGGACGTCGGCGTCTTTTATCACGTCGCGCCGGACGTCGCGATCGCGCAGGTCATGTTCATGGGCGGCATCACGGTCGCGCTGCTCGGCGTGCTCGTCGTGGCTCCGGTGTTCCGCGTCCGCGGGGGGCTGTCCGGCGCGGTCGGCCGTGCCGGGCGGCCGCTGTGCGCGGCGGGCGTCGTCTTGCTGGCCGCGGGCGTGGCCGCGTCCTGGACGGCGTTCGCGCTGACCGGCACCGCCAAGCTCGGCGTGTCCGGCTGGGACATCCCCGCGCTGCACGACGCGGCGAGCGACCAGCCCATCCCGTACACCCCGGACTGCGCCGGAACCGCGTTCCCGGTGTGCGTGCACCCGGCGTTCAGCGGCTACCTGCCGGCCGCGGCGGCGGCGCTCCAGCCGGTGGCCGCGGAACTCAAGGGGCTGCCGGGCGCCCCGGTCCGCGCCGAAGAGGTGCCGGCCGGCGAGGGTGTGCGGGCCGCGCAGGGCATGCTCCTCCCCGGGATGGCGAGTCCGGGCGTGTCCGGAACTCCGCCGGTGTACCACTACGACGGCAACAACGGGATCGCCCCGTTCTTGGGCAGCCCGGCCGGGGCGGACAACGCGCGCTGGCGCGCGGGCTTCCAGCAGGAGCTCCTGACCGAGTTCATCGCCGGGCCCCCGAACGCGGGCCCACGCCCGGACGCCTCCGTGCTCCCCCCGACCGCGGCGCAGCAGGCGGTGATAACGGCGCTGATGACCGTGGCCGGCTCGCAGGCGCAATTCGGTGAGGACATGACCAACGGCCACCCGACCGCCGGCGCGACGCCGGCGCAGATCGACGCAGCCGCACAGCGGTTCGCGTCACTGTCAACCGCCGCCCGGCACGCCTGGCTCGCCGCCCACCTGCCCGCGCTCCGCGTCGGCGAGATCACCCTGGCCCAGCTGCCGTGACCGCCGCCGAGGTCCGGACCCAGCCGGCGGCCCCGGCTTCGCCGGCCTGGACGGGGGCGCCCGGCATCCGCCTGGTCTGGCTGCACCTGCGCAGCCGCCGCGTCCCGGGGGCGGTGCTCGCGCTGGCCGTCTGCGGCGGCGTGCTGCGCGCCGCGCTGCACTGGCACTGGACGTTCACCAGCGGCTTCCTCGCGCAGCAATTCCCGATGATCATCGGGGGCGGTGCCGCGGCGGTAGTGGCGATGACGACGCACAGCCCGTTCGGCGAACCGGAGCGCGCCACCGGCCGCTGGCTGCCGTATCTGCGGCTGGGCACGGCGCTGGCGATGACCGGGATGGCGATCGGCGTGCTGCAGCTCGCCGTCACCGGCGCGAGCCTGAACGGTGGCATCTTCACGCTCGCCCGCAACGTCATCGGCATCACCGGCATCGGCCTGCTCGCCTCGCTGGTGACCGGCGGCCTGCTGGCGTGGATCCTCCCGATGGCATATGTGGCGTTCGCCCAGTATGCGCTGCTCGAGGCCTGGCGCAACCCGTGGACCTGGCCGGTCCGCCCGCCGGACGACCGAGGCGCCTGGATCTGCGCCGCCGTGGTATTCGCGGCCGGCCTGGCCGCGTTCACGGTACGCGGCGCCCGCACCGCCCCCGCCGACAGCTAGGAGCGGCGCCTACCTGCCCGCGAGCAGTTCGGCGAGGAACGCGCGCGCGGCAGCCGAGGCGCGCCGGGTCGCGGCCGTGGCGACGAGGATCCGCCAGTCCAGCGGCGCGTCGACCCGCACCCGGGCGATCCCTGCTTGCCCGGGGCTGGCGGCAGCGGACGTCGGGACGAAGGCGACGCCGAGCCCGTTGCCGACCAGGCCCGCGGCGGTCGCGTAGTCCGCGACCTCGAACGACACCTGCCGGTCGATCCCCGCGGCGGCGAACGCCCGGTCGACGACCGCCCGGGTGCCCCAGCCGACGGGAAAGTCGATGAACGCCTCCTCGGCGAGCGTCTCGAGCGGCACCGATTCCACGCTGGCCAGCGGGTGCTTCGCGGCGCAGATCAGCGCCAGCGGCTCCTGCGCCAGCGGCCTGACGGCCAGCCCGGCGGGCGCCTCGCCGGGGAGGGACAGCAGGGCCAGGTCCAGGCCGCCGCTGATCACCTCACGAGCCAGTTCCGCCGACCCGCCCGGCATCACCCGCAGCTTGACGAGCACGCCCGGGTGCTGCTCGTGGAAGCGCCCGAGCAGCACCGGCAGGCCGACCGGCCCGGTGGAGATCATCGTGCCGATCGACAGCGCGCCGCGCAGTCCGGCCGTCGTCTCGGCCACCGCGTCCGCCGCCGCCTGGGCGGCCGCGAGCGTGGCGCGCGCCTCCGGGAGCAGCGCCCGCCCGGCTTCGGTGAGGGTCACCCGGTGCCTGTCGCGGTCGAACAGCGCCGCGCCGAGCTCACGCTCCAGGCCCTGGATCGCGCTCGACACGCCCGACTGCACGACATGCAGCCGGCGAGAAGCCCGGGTAAACGAAAGCTCTTCGGCGACCGCGACAAAGTACTCCAGGTGGCGCAGTTCCACGTGTCTATCATCCTCCCGCCGGGAAGCGCCGACGGGAGGACAGGCGCCACGGGCCCGTTCGGAAGCTAACTGCTTTTACTCCCAGTGACCGGGAGTACGGGACTCCGGCAGGTCGATGGGCTGGGTCGGCGCGTACTCGGTCCGCCGCGTGTACTCGCGCCGCTGGGCCCCCGCGGGCGCCCGCTCAGCTTTGACTTTGGCGGAGCTCAGTAGGGCGATGGGGCCGCGAAGGCCTTGCGGATGCGGGCGATGACCACTTCGGGAGATTCGAACAGTTCGCGCCAGGTGAAGTGGATCACCTTGTAACCAGCGTCTCGCAGTAGGCGATCACGCCGGAACTGGCTGAGCATGTCTTCGCGGTCGGTGTATTTCGCCAGGCCGTCGGCTTCTGCGATCGTCTTGCGGTCTTCCCAGCAGAAGTCGACCCGGAAGAAGTAACCCGGGCCGCGAATGGTGACTTGTACCTCCGGCGCCTCTAGACCGTGCTCGGCGAACATGACTCGCGCGCAGGATTCCAGCACTGACTCGGCACGACCGTTGCTGAAGCTGACCACCCGTCTGGCTCGCGATATTCCTGGCCATCGGCTGCATCTGTCGCAGACGGCCAGCAACTCCTCCTTGGTCGTTTTGCGTATGCGCAGAGCGGAATCCGCGGCGACGACGGCTTCGATGAACGGTGACGTCCGGGCGAGGTCGATGACCGTTCGGGAAGCGGTAGTGACGGTTGTGCCGTGTTCCCTGGTCACGTGCGTTTCGGGGAGCTCGGCTGTGTGGAAAAGGACCTTGGTCGTATCGCGGTTCCGGCGTCGCCTGGGCGGTCGGCGGGTCACGGTCACGACCCCGGGCGGCGGGCGTTTCAGCAGGTGTGTGTCACGAACGCTGAAAGGAGCTCGATGTAGGTAGAGCCTCTTGAGGCGGTGCTGCGTGGAAGATGAA
>Ga0306926_10010584_pt1 | contig 10209 bp, 8 predicted proteins | sample flu12Cox44000178_FD_203759 | JGI IMG/M metagenome (GOLD analysis project Ga0306926, IMG submission 203759) | Lab enrichment of tropical soil microbial communities from Luquillo Experimental Forest, Puerto Rico - flux8day.12C.oxic.44.000.178 (v2)... | ecosystem: Environmental > Terrestrial > Soil... | reverse complement strand
AACGCGGGCGCCGCGCTCGCGGCTTACGCGACCAGCGCGGGCATCAAGACCACCGTGTTCTGCCCGGAAGACACCCCCGAGGTGAACGTCAGCGAGATCGAGCTGCAGGGCGCGACCGTCTATCGCGTCAACGGCCTGATCGACGACTGCGGCAAGATCGTCGGCCAAGGCAAGGCGAAGGTCGGCTGGTTCGACACGTCCACGCTCAAGGAGCCCTATCGCATCGAAGGCAAGAAGACGATGGGGCTCGAACTCGCCGAGCAGCTCGGCTGGGACGTGCCGGACGTGATCCTTTATCCGACCGGCGGCGGCACCGGGCTCATCGGCATGTGGAAGGCCTTCGCCGAACTGGAGGCGATCGGTTTCATCGGCAGCAAGCGTCCGCGCATGGTGGCGGTGCAAGCCTCGGGCTGTGCGCCCATGGTGCGCGCCTATGACGAGGGCATCGAGCACGCGCCGCGCTGGGAGAACGCGCACACCATCGCGGCCGGCATCCGCGTGCCGCAGGCGGTGGGCGATTTCCTGATCCTGCGCGCGGTGCGCGAAAGCAAAGGCTTCGCCATCGCGGTGACGGACGAGGCGATCTCGGCGGGGCTCGCGGAAGTCTCACGCCAGGAAGGATTCCTGCTGTGCCCGGAAGGCGCCGCCACCTACGCGGCCTACAAACAGGCGCTCGCCGACGGTCGCATCGGCCGGCACGAACGTGCAGTGTTGTTCAACTGCGCGACGGGACTCAAATATCCGCTGCCGCCCATCACCCGCACCCTCGACCGGCACAAGCCGATCGATTACACCGCGCTCTGAAACTCGTAAGAAATACGCATAAGGCCCGCAATGACGCGCGCGTCCGACCAAACAATCGACCTTGGCGGCATGATCGAGGGCATCCGGCGCTGGGTCGAGAACGAAAGCCCGACCAGCAACAAGGCCGCCGTCAACCGCATGCTCGATCTTGTCACGGCCGACCTCGACGGCCTGCCGGTGAAGGTCGAGCGGATGGGCGGCCGCGACGGCTTTGCCGATATCCTGAAAGTGCGTGCCGGCGAGGGCGACGCGCCCGGCATCCTCGTGCTCTCTCACATCGACACGGTGCATCCCATCGGCACGCTGACGGCCGCGCTGCCGTTCCGGCGCGACGGCGACCGGCTCTACGGCCCCGGCCTCTACGACATGAAGGGTGGCGCTTATCTCGCCTTCGATGCGTTGCGCGCGGTGGCGCGCGCGGGCAGCGCGCGGCTTCCCATCGTCTATCTGTTCACGCCGGACGAAGAGGTGGGCAGCCCGATCTCGCGCGAGGTGATCGAAGCGGAGGCGCGCCGCGCGCGCTACGTGCTCGTCACCGAGCCAGCCCGCGACGGCGGCAAGATCGTCACAGCGCGCAAGGGCGTCGGCCGCTTCGAGGTGAAGGCGACCGGCATTCCGGCGCACTCCGGCGGCTCGCACCGCAAGGGCCGCAGCGCGATCAAGGAAATGGCGCACCAGATCCTCGCCATCGAGGCGATGACCGATTACACGCGCGGCGTCACCACCACGGTCGGCATGATCTCCGGCGGCACCGCCGCCAACGTGATCCCGCAGCATTGCCACATCAGCGTCGACCTGCGCGTCCGCGACGCCGTCACGGGCCGCGAGTTCGAAGAGCGCATCCTCGGACTCAAGCCGATCAATCCCGACGTGAAGCTCACGGTCACCGGCGGCATGAACCGGCCGCCGTTCGAGAAGAGCGAGGCGATCGACGCGCTGTTGCGCCAGGCGCAGGCGCTCGCACGCGAGATCGGCTTCGCGCTCGCCGACACCGCGATGACCGGCGGCGGCAGCGACGGCAATTTCACCGCGGCACTCGGCGTTCCCACCCTCGACGGCCTCGGCATCGACGGCGACGGCGCGCATACGGAATGGGAGCACGGCTACATCTCGTCGATCGAGCCGCGCACGCGTTTGATGCGAAGATTGTTTGAAACGCTGGCGTAGGCACGTCCTGCGGACGTGCCTACGCCGTACCGCCCGGGCCGCAGATCACGTTAAGCAGCGCCTGCCGTCTTTCGTTCGTCACCACGGCCAACGCGCGGTCGAGTGCAGCCGGCAGCGTCGCGGGGTCCTCGACGCGCTCGCCGTAGCCGCCCGCCGCCTCGCAGATGCGCTCGAATGCCGGCAAATTCTTCAGCTGCACGAACGGAGGATCGTTGCTCGTCGCCGCACGACCCTGCGGATACATGGCGCGCGTGCTCCGGTCGACCGCGCCCCACATGGCGTTGTTCATCACGACGAACAGCACCGGCAGCTCGTGCAGGGCCGAGGCGTGGTGCACGGCCGCCGGGTTGCTGAACATGCAGGCGCCGTCGCCCAGCACCGCGATCACTTGGCGGTCGGGCCGCGCCAGCTTGGCGCCGAGCGCGGCGCCGGCGCCCCAACCCAGTCCCGAGGCGGAGCTCGAGCCGAAATAAAGATCGGGCTCGTCGAACGTGCAGTGTTCGGCAAACAACGTGTACTCGTTGACGACGATCGAGCGCGGGTCGCGCGCCCGACCGATGCAATGGCTCACCCAGGCGGGATGGAGCGGGCTCTTGCGTGCGCCGGCTTCGGCGGCCACTTTCACCCGCGCCGCGAGCGCAGCGCGTTGCTCGACGCTCCACCGGCGCCGTTGCGCGATCGCATCGGCATCGACCGCCGGCGCGAGCGCGTCGGCGAGTACCGATAAAGCCTTGGCCGCACCCGCCGCGATCGAAACATCGCAGGGAAAGCCGCGGATCGGATAGCGCGTGAACAGCGGGTCGATGCCGCACTGGATCACTTTGCAGTCCGGCTGCAGCGTCGTGCGGCTCGCGATCCACGGCACGTCGCATTCGAGCACGACGATCACATCGGCATCCGGCACGAAACGCGCCGGCTCGAGCCCAAGGTTCATCGGATGCGAAGAGGCAAGCGAGAAATAGCGCGGCCGATGCTGCACCACCGGGATCGCGAAGCGTTCGGCAAATTCCGCCAGCGCCGCAAAGGCCGTCGCATCGCGGCCCGCGTTCGCGGTGACGATCAGCGGGTGTTGCGCCCGCGCGAGTAGATCGGCGGCCGCTGCGATCGTGTCCGCGTCCGGCGCCGGTGCCACGGCGGCACTGAATGGACGCGCCGCCTCGCGCGGCTGGGGCATCGGCGCCGCGATGACCTCGCGCGGCAGCGAGAGATAGACCGGCCCGCGCGGCTCGCTCGCCGCGATCGCAAGTGCACGGTCGACCACGGTCGCGAGCTGCTCGCCGTTTCTAAGCTCGTAGTCCCATTTGACGACCTCGCGCAGCATCCCGGCCTGGTCGTACATCTCCTGCGCCCAATGGATGTAGCCATCGCGCGCGCCGGGAAGCCCGGACTCGGTGAGCGGCGAGCGGCCGGCGGTAAGCAGGATTGCGACGTTCTCGCGCGCCGCATTGATCGCCCCGCACACCATGTTGGCGGTGCCGACGCTCACGTGCACCATCACGGCCGGAATGCGCCGCGATACCATGCCGTAGCCGTGCGCCATCGTGACCGCGACGTTCTCGTGGGTTGCGAGCATCGGTCGTGGCGCCGCGCCGCCGGTCTGCGCGGCATGCGCATAGGCCTCGATCAGCGGCGCGAAATCGGTGCCGGCGTTGCCGAACAGATAGTCGACGCCGCGCTCGGCAAGCAGCGCGAGATAGGCGGTCGCGACGGTGCGGGATTCCAGAGGTTTCATTCGATCATCTCGTTGCGTTCGAGCTTGCATCCTATCCGCGCGGATTGATGCCGACCACTCCGCCCTCCCTTAGGCCCCGCAAAACGGGGGATTGGGTGGGAGGGGTAGACCGATCTTTTGGTTGCTGGACAATGCGCGCGCTCTCAACGAAAAATGCCGCGCCGGAAAGCGGAGGGTTGCAAGATGAAGCGAATATGGATGGTACTCGGCGCGCTGCTGTTGGCGCTCGCGCCGGGCGGGGCAGCGGCGCAGGACAAGCTCGTGGTCAGCGTCTGGGGCGGCAGCTGGCGCGACATGGTGGACAACATCATCGCCAAGCGGTTCACCGCCGAAACCGGCGTGCCTGTCGAGTTCATCACCGGCGGCACCATCGACCGGCTCAACAAGGAGCGGCTCGCCAAGGGGAACCCGGAAAGCGACATCACGTTCACGACGTCGCACGTCGGCTGGCTCTACGCCAACGACGGACTTTACGCGAAGCTCGATCTTTCCAAAATCCCGAACGCCGCCAACCTGATCGAACAGGCGAAAATCAGTCCGTATCACATCGGCACCTGGGCCTACGTGTACACCATCGGCTATCGCAGCGACCTCATCAAAGACGAGACCTTCGCCAGCTGGGCGGACCTGTGGAAGCCTTCGCTCAAAGGCAAGCTCGCGGCGCCCGACTTCGATCCGAGCCACCTGATCGTCGTTTCTGCGATCCTCTCGGGCGGTGACGCGAGCACCTGGGAGAAAGGCCAGGCGAAGCTCAAGGAGCTCAAACCGAATTTCAAGGCGTTCTATACGAACGACGCCAACAGCCAACAGCTGATCGCCAACGGCGAGACGCCCGTTCAGGTGATCCTCTCCATGAACGCCCACTACATGGTGGGCGAAGGCGTGCCGATCCGTCTGGTGATCCCGAAGGAAGGCGCCGTGCTCGGCATCGATACCGTCGCGATCATGAAGGGATCGAAGAAAGCGGACCTCGCCTACAAATTCATCAACGTCGCCCTCGATCCGCAGGTGCAGGCAGAAGTCGCCAAGTTCAAGAAGGGCAGCCCGATGGTGACGAACGCCAAGGTCGATCCGGAGATCGCCAAGCTGCCGGGCGTGTTCACCACGCCGGAGCAGTGGAGCAAGCAGGCGATCATCATCGATCACAAGCTGCGCGCGGAGAAGACCGCCGAGTGGCGCAAGTGGTTCGCCGAGAACATCATGAATTGATTGCATGACGGCGCCGGCGCCGCGCGACTGCGCCACTCATGACCCCCCGCCCATTCCTGCGCACGTTCGTTTCGCCAGCCGTCCTGTGCGCGGTCGGCTTGGTCGCGGCGCTCGCCGCGGTCCTGCAATACAGCCTGCGCGCCTACGTGCCGGGCGCGCTCGAGCCCGGCGGCTTCACGCTCGCGAATTTCGCCTCGCTGGCGAAACCGCTCTACGCGCGCGTGTTCCTCGACACGGTATGGATTTGTTTCGTCACCGCGTTCGTTGCGCTCGTCGTCGGCTACCCCCTCGCCTACGCGCTGGTCCGTGCGCGCAGCGCCGCCCTGAAGGCGATGATCCTGGTGATCGCGGTGACGCCGCTGTTCCTGGGCGAAGTCGTGCGCACCTATTCGTGGATCGTCGTGCTGGGCAACAACGGCTTCGTCAACGCGATGCTGCTCAAACTCGGACTGATCGGAGAGCCGCTGCAGCTCATGTTCACCCGTTTCGGCGTCGTGACCGCGCTCGTTCACGTGACCTTGCCGGTGATGGTGATCATGCTGGCGGCGGCGCTCGCCCACGTCGACCGCGACTGCGAGCGCGCGGCCGCGAGCCTCGGCGCCGGCCCGATCCGCACCTTCCTCACCGTGACGCTGCCGCTGTCGATGCCCGGTATCGTCGCCGGCGTGACGACGGCCTTTGCCTGGACGTTCAGCGCGTTCGCGACGCCGCAGCTGATCGGCGGCGGCCAGGTCAACATGGTGTCGAACCTGGTCTATCAGCTCGGCTTTGCGAGCTTCAATTTTCCGTTCGCTGCGAGCCTCTCGGTCGCCGGCCTTGCGCTCACCTTCGCGGTGCTGGCGCTGCTGCGCGCCGCCGCCCGGCCGCTGGAACAGATCGGACCGCATTGACATGACGCGCCTACCCGCGCGGCGGCTGCTCCGCCTGTTCGGCGCCCTGGTGGTCGCCGCGATCCTCGGCTTCCTGCTGTTGCCAGCGATCGTGGTGGCGCTCGCGGCTTTCAACGGCCGCGCCATCCTGTCGTTTCCGCCGGACACATGGTCGGTGCGCTGGTTCGTCAAGGCGCTCGCCTACGAGGATTTTCGCGCGGGTTTCCGCAACGGATTGATCGTGACCGCCTGGGCCTCGGCGATCGCGCTCGTCGTCGGCGCAGCTTTTGCGTTCGTGCTCGACCGCTATGAGTTTCGCTTCAAGCGCACGCTCGAAACCGTGCTGCTCTCGCCCCTCGTGATCGCGCATTTCACCGTCGGGCTAGGTTTTCTTATTTTGGCCGCACAGCTCGGGGTCGCGCGCGGCTATGCGGTCGTCATCGTCTGCCACGTGGTATTGGTGCTGCCCTTCGTGCTGCGCAGCGTCTACGTGTCGCTGCGCAATCTCGATCGCCGCTTCGAGCTTGCCGCCGCAAGCCTCGGGGCACCGCCCGGGCGCGTGCTCGCGACCATCACGCTGCCGCTGCTGCTGCCAGGGCTCGTCAGCGGCTGGCTGTTCGCCGCCATTCTTTCGTTCAACGAATTCACCGCGTCGCTGTTCGTGACCGCCCAGCGCACCCAGACCCTGCCGGTCGCCATGTACAACTACGTGCGCGAATACGCCGACCCGTCGATGGCGGCGATTTCGGTGGTCTACTTCGTGGCGACCGCGGCGCTGCTGACTTTCGCGACGGTGTTCCTCGGCCTCGGAAAGGTGCTCAACGTTGAGCAAGCCCGCTGATCCGGGGACGGCCGATCCGGCGCTCGCCGTCCGCCTCGATGGCATCACCAAACGTTTCGGCGAGGTCGTCGCGCTGCACGAGGTCTCGCTGCAGGTGCAGCGCGGCGAGCTGATGACGCTGCTCGGCCCGTCCGGCTGCGGCAAGACCACGTTGCTCAACCTGGTCGCTGGCTTCCTGGTGCCCGACGCGGGCGAGATTGCGATCGACGGCGTGCGCGTCACCGATCTTCCGACCTATCGGCGCGAGATCGGGATGACGTTTCAGAACTACGCTCTGTTCCCGCACATGAGCGTGGCGTCGAACGTCGGCTACGGCTTGCGCGCGCGGCGGCTCGACAAAACAGAGATCGCGCAACGGGTCGCCGCCGCGCTCGATCTCGTCAAGCTCACCGGTCTCGAGGAACGCAAGCCGCGCCAGCTCTCGGGCGGGCAGCAGCAGCGCGTCGCGCTGGCCCGCGCGCTGGTGGTACGCCCGAAGGTGCTGCTGCTCGACGAGCCGTTCTCGGCGCTCGACCGCAATCTGCGCGGCGCGATGCAGGTTGAGCTGCGCGAGATCCAGCGCAAACTCGACGTGACCACCATCTTCGTCACCCACGACCAGAGCGAGGCGTTGAGCCTGTCGGATCGCATCGCGGTGATGGCCGACGGACGCATCCGTCAGCTCGGCACGCCGGACGACGTCTATCGGCGACCGGCCGATCGCTTCGTTGCCTCCTTCGTCGGCGACGTGAACGTGTTGCGCGGGCGGCTGGAGCGGCGCGACGGCATGATAGCGATCGTCGCGCTCGGCACCGCGCACGTGAAGGTGCCGAGCGGGCCGCTCAATGGCGCGGCACCGGGCGCCACAGTCGATCTGTTTGTCCGTCCCGAGGATTTGCGCGTCGCCGACGACGGCACGGCCGCGATTGCGCATGCCTTGGTGGCCGCGCAGGTCTACCAGGGCGGCCACGTCGACCTGCACGTCGACAGTCCGGAGGTCGCGTCCACGCGTGTGCTGCTGCGCATTCCCGGGCAGGCCGCAATTGCGCGATGGCCGATCGGCACGCGTGTCGGCCTCGCGCTGGCAACCGAAGAGGCGGTGGGGTTTATTTGATCGGCGGCCGGGGCAACCGCGCCTCGCCGGCTTCCATCGGGAACGTGTAGTCGAGCGAATACCACGGCGGCTCGACGTCAGGGGCGGGCGCCCGACCGTTGTCGTGGCGCACGTAGTCGCCGATGAGCGCGCGAGTGACGCCGAACTGCACGTCGGAATCGAGCCGCTCGTCGTCGTTGACGTAGATCTGCGAGATCAACGTCTTGAAGCCGGGCTTGTAGATCAGGAAATGCAGGTGCGCCGGCCGGTAGTGGTGGCGGTTGGTGGCGCGCACGAAGTCGCCGGCTGGCCCGTCGATCGGAATTGGGTACCCGGCCGGCTTCACGCTGCGGAAACCGAAGGCGCCGTTCGCGTCGGTCGTGAACTTGCCGCGCAGGTTCATGTGCGCCTGCTTGGGGTCCTGCTGCTCGTAAAAGCCTTCCGGAGACGAGTGCCATACGTCGACCTCGGCGCCTTCGATCGGCCGCCCGGCGGTGTCGCGCACGCGCGCGTTGACGAACATGGCCGGCCCTGGCGTCGGCGAGCGCACGATCGAGCCGCCGTTCTCGGTCGGCGGCGAATGCATGCGCCAGAACGGACCGAGCAGATTGGCGGCGGTCTCGGTCTGGCCGTGGTTGCCGTTGTTGAGCAAGCAGATGAGCGTCGAGAACCCGAGCGAGCCCGACATCAGCACAGCCTCGTTGTGGCTGTCGTTGGTGTGCTGCCCGAGCGCAACCACGTAGCGGACCGCCTGCTCGAACTCGCGTTCGGTGAGCTTCACGTCGCGGGCGAAGTCGTGCAGGTGGCGCACCAGCGCCGACATGATTTCGCGGAAGCGCGGGTCGGGCGATCTCGCGATCGCCTCGAGCACCGCCGGGGTGACCTGCTGCTGGTTGGCGATGATCATGACGGCTCTCCGGAAATGGGTTGCACCAGTGTGTTCCACCGGAACCGCGGGCGCGTCAACTGCGCAACGGCCCTTGTCGAGCCCAGCGAGCGCGCGCTAGGTCGGAGTCCGCCATGCCGCTGATCGATCCCGCCCCGCTCATCGCCAAGGCGCCGGTCATTCCGGTGCTCACGATCGATCGCGCGGCCGACGCGGTACCGTTGGCGCGCGCGCTTGTGGCGGGCGGCCTGCCGGTGATCGAGGTCACCCTGCGCACTCGCGCCGCGCTCGACGCGGTGCACGCGATCGCCGCCGAGGTGCCGGACTGCGTGGTCGGCGTCGGCACGGTGACGCGCAGCGCCGACATCCCGGCAGCGCTGAGCGCCGGCGCGAAGTATCTGGTCAGTCCGGGAACGCCGCCCGCACTCGCGGCGGCGCTCGCCGAGGCGCCGGTGCCGGTGGTGCCGGGCTGCGCGACCGTGAGCGAGGCGATGGCGCTGATGGAGCGCGGCTTCACCGTGCTCAAGTTTTTTCCGGCGGAACAATCGGGCGGGGTCGCCTGGCTCAAGGCGGTGGCGGCGCCCCTGCCCGGCCTCAAGTTCTGTCCCACCGGCGGCATCGACATGCGCAACGCCAGCGCCTATCTCGCGCTCGCCAATGTGGTTTCCGTCGGCGGCTCCTGGCCGGCCCCGAAAGAGCTGATCGCCGCCCACGACTTCGCGCGGATTACGGGGCTCGCGCGCCAGGCATCAGCGATCAGGAATCAGGGATCAGGCCTCGATCGGAAGTCTACCTGATCCCTGATATCTGATTACTGATCCCTGGACTCAGTGCATCGCGGCGGCGGCGCGCGGCACGATCGCGCCGCGGTGCTGGATCACTTCGCTCGCGAGCCGGTGCGCCGACGTAGCCGCGAGCGCAGGCGTCTCGCCCGAGAGGCGCGCGGCGAGATAGGCGGCGTTGAAGCTGTCCCCCGCCGCGGTCGTGTCGATCGGCGTGACCACCTGCGGCACGGGCACCTGCTCGCGCCCGCCGCCCGCGGCGATCAGCGCACTGTTCGAGCCGTTCTTCACCGCGATTTCGCCGATGCCGAACGCTTGCAGCCGCTCGACCGTCGCGTCGGGACTCGCGTCGCCCCACAACAGCGCCTCGTCCTCGAACGTCGGCAGCGCGATGTCGACGCGCTTGAGCGCCTCCAAGAACACTGTGCGCGCGCGGTTCACGTCGCCTTTCCATCCACGCGGGCGAAAGTTGCCGTCGAAAGCGACCTTGGTGCCGTTCTTGCGCGCGACTTCGATGGTCGCCAGCAATCGGCCGATGCCGGTGTTGGAATAGAGCGAAAGCGTGACGCCGGAGAAATAAATGAGCCCGGCGGTGAGCAAACCGTCGGCGATCACAGTCCACTGCGGCAGTTCGAACACTTCGCGCGCCGGCGACGTGTCGCGCCAGTAGTAGAATCGCCGCTCGCCCGCCTTGTCGGTCTCGATCAGATAAAGTCCGGGCATACGGCCGGGCAGGCGCAGAATCAGTTCGGTGCTGACGCCCTCAGCCGCCGCAAGCGCCGCGACGCCGTCAGAGTAAGGATCGTCGCCGAGCGCCGTGCCATAGCCGATCGGAACGCCCGCGCGC
>Ga0306926_10010583_pt1 | contig 10210 bp, 5 predicted proteins | sample flu12Cox44000178_FD_203759 | JGI IMG/M metagenome (GOLD analysis project Ga0306926, IMG submission 203759) | Lab enrichment of tropical soil microbial communities from Luquillo Experimental Forest, Puerto Rico - flux8day.12C.oxic.44.000.178 (v2)... | ecosystem: Environmental > Terrestrial > Soil... | reverse complement strand
GAGGTAATGCTCAATGCTGGGCCGATCCGGAACGCCGTCCAGAAGTCGCGAGAGGTAACCGACATCGCCTACGGCTTCCAGCTCTTTGCGCCGCTCGAGCTCCTCAACCAGCGTGATCATATCGATCGGCCGGGAGGATTCGGCCAGGTCGACCATGCGAGAGTAAATGCGGCGATGCGAGTCGAGAGAGAAGTCTTCCGGTTTCAGGTGTTCGGCCGCTTGGTTGTAGGCTTGATTGTCGAGCAAGATTGCCCCGAGAATCGAGCGTTCGGCTTCAACATTGGCCGGCAGGTTGTGGGCGAGACTGGAATCGGTGGTGGCCAACGTCCTAATGACCTCGAACAGGTGCGCGCAGCACCGAGCCGATCCTACTCACAAATAGGTTGTGAATGGACTGCGGCAGCTTAGGAAAAGACAGCCGCAAAAACATTTTCATGGCGCCGTACATGCAGCTCATAGTTTAGGAGAACAAAAGGCGAACAACAAGAAGGGGCGGCATCTCGATCATCACTGCCTGGGTCAGAAGCCTCGAGGGGAAGGTGGCTAACAAACATACGGCCCGGGTCCAGCCACCCGGGCCGTTATGCGCGGTGAAACGCTTCGGCTTGCCAGGTCACCGCCTGACGGCAAGCTGCACGCTTTGAAACCGCGTTCGGCGACGCTTCTCTCCACGCGCTCTGCAAGGTTGAATCTTTGGGTCCACCCCGCCGCTCAAGATTGCAGGCAGTGCTTCCGCCAACGGCGCAGTCCTTCCGGTGAGCAGGACACCTAAAAGGCCGCAACCCCGGGTCTGAGAAAATGCTATCCCTCGCCGGTGGATACCCGCCGACAGGTCGCCTCGAGACTCCCGGAAACCGCAGCCGTTCAGTCAGTCGTGGCAGCGCTTGAAAGCATCTCACGCGTGCACTGCCGGTACTTTGCTTGAACACCCCGGGGAGGGCAACAAAAAATTACGCCCCGGTTGTGCAGAACCTGTGGAGGATCCCACTTCTTTGTGGAAACACAAGGAAAACCGGGGAGGAAAACTTGCTCAACCCTTCCGCACCAGACCCAAGCTCAAACCCTTCAATTAGGTGCGGCGGTTCAGTCCCTCACTCCGTCCATAAAGGCGCGCAATTTCCTGGAGCGCGAGGGATGCCGCAGCTTGCGCAGGGCTTTGGCTTCGATCTGCCGGATACGCTCGCGGGTAACGGCGAAGGACTGGCCCACTTCTTCGAGAGTGTGCTCACTGCCGTCCTCCAACCCGAACCGCATTTTGATGACCTTCTCCTCGCGCGGGGTCAAAGTACGCAACACCTGCGAAGTCTGATCCTTCAAGTTCACGTTGATCACGGCTTCGGCCGGCGAGACCACGGCGCGGTCCTCAATAAAGTCCCCTAGATGCGAATCCTCTTCCTCTCCGATCGGGGTTTCGAGCGAAATCGGTTCCTGTGCGATCTTCAAGACCTTGCGAACCTTGGCCACCGGAATATCCATCCGCTTGGCGATCTCCTCCGAGGTAGGCTCCCGCCCCAGTTCCTGCACCAATTGCCGTGAGGTTCGGATCAACTTGTTGATGGTCTCGATCATGTGCACCGGAATGCGGATGGTGCGAGCTTGATCGGCGATGGCGCGGGTGATGGCCTGCCGGATCCACCAGGTGGCGTAAGTCGAGAACTTGTAACCGCGGCGGTATTCGAACTTATCGACGGCCTTCATCAGGCCGATATTCCCTTCCTGAATCAGATCCAGGAATTGCAGGCCGCGATTGGTATACTTCTTGGCGATCGAGACCACCAAACGCAGGTTGGCCTCGATCAGCTCGCGCTTGGCCTGCTCGGCATCCATGTCCCCCTGGATGATTTCCCGCTGGGTGCGCTTGAGCTCCTGAAAGGCCACGCCCACTTCGACTTCAAGCTTTTCCAGCTCTCCGTGAATGGCGCGCGCCTGACGACGGTATTCCTTGCGTTGTTCCTCGCTGCGAGTGGCGTCCGCCTTTTTGTCCAGATTCTGCGACTGGCGGTCGAGCGACCGCATGCCGTCGACGGTCTTGTTGACCCGGTCGATCAGCCGCTTGCGCTCGGTATTGGTGAAGCCCAAATTGCGAACGCAGCAAGAGACATTGACGATCGAGCGCGCCAGCGCCAAGCGATAGCGGCGGAAATCCTTGAGCCGCTTTTTCTGGTTCACGGCGGTGAATTTCTCAAGCAGCAGATTGGCCTTTTTGTAAGCCTTGGCCAGCTCGTCGATCTTTCCGGTAAATTCCTTCAGGCGGTTTTGTAGGATCTCATCGGTGATCTCTTCTTCATCGAAGGTCACCACCTCCTTGATCGAGCGCACGCCTTTCTTCAGATCTTCGCCCATCGCCAACAACTCGGCGATCACAATGGGGGAACGCGAGAGCGCCTTCAAAACCCGCAGCTGTCCACGCTCAATCCGCTTGGCGATCTCCACTTCGCCCTCGCGGGTAAGCAGCGGCACCGTCCCCATTTCACGCAAATACATGCGGACGGGGTCATTGGTTTTTTCCAGGGCACCGGGGGTCAGATCGAGTTCGACATCCTCGCCCAGCTCTTCGTCTTCGAACTTCTTCTCGAGCGCCGCCGAGGGTAGCTTCGGCCCCTCGAGCACGTCGATTCCTTGCGTGCCAATGGTGGTGAGCAGATCATCGAGATCTTCGGGAGAGTGCACATCGTGCGGAATCAGGTCATTGACCTGATCGTAGGTGAGATAGCCCTTCTCTTTTCCCGTGTCGATCAGCTTTTTTATATCGTCGTACTTGTCATCAAGAGCCAAAACGAATCATCCTCAACGCGTCCTTCAGGAGGACAGCAGCGTTTTCCGAAAATTGGTGGGAACCTAAGGTAGCGGGGAGTGCCGACACTAACCCCTAGTATACATCAGCACACGTCGGGAGTATACCATGAATCCCGAACCCGCCCCAGTTACTTGTGGTGGCAAGCTTTAACCCGCTGCTTTGATCTGCGTCCCGGCTACCTATGTTTCACACCATTAGCCAGTTAGATGCGGGAATTGGAATCGAAGTTTCGCTTTCCACGCTAGGCTGCCCCGGAACTCGAACCTTGTTCCTGTAACCCCGGATCCATCAACGCCCGCTTGAGGCGCACTTTCTGCTCGAGCAGAGCCCGCCGGCGGCCGGGATCTTGGCTGCCCGCAGCCTGCAAGGCGCTTTGAATCTCCTCGAGCTTTCGCCGCAATTGAATTCGTCGTAATGCCCGCACCGCCCCTTCCAGCCTCTCCGCCGTCATCTCTTCATCCTCTTTCATCAGGATCGAAGCCAGCAGGTTGCGATCGGCCTCGTCCAGAGGCAGGGACAGGATGTCCGCAGCTGCGGGGGCGTTCAGCAAGACTTCGAGGATCGACTCGCTCGTCAGTCCCAGGTGAAGACGCTCGCTCGCCAAGCGAAACCGTGCCTCCCGAGCGGGATTGAATCCCTCTTCGGCCCCGCTCGAACCCTGGGGCCCAGCCGCCGCGGTCTCCTGCCCTGAGCTCAAAGCCCGAATCACGATTTTTTCGGCGTCGGAGACTTCGACGGTGAGCGAAGCCTTCAGGGAAATCCCGGCTCGGGTCGCGGCAACATGCTTTAGTTCCTGACGCAGAACGGCCGAGTCGACGCTCAGTTTCTGGGCGATCTCGCCTGCCAGTTCATCGCGGATGATGCGGCTGGGCACCCGCTGGATGTGGGGCAAGAGATAGTTCACGGCCTTCAGCTTGCCTTCCGCACTGCGGATAGGAAACTGGATTCGGGCACGATCGATGAGATAGTCGAAGTAGCGCTTGGCATTGCGCAGCGCCTCGGCATAGGCATTTTTGCCCTTGCGCCGCACGAACAAGTCCGGGTCAAATCCCGGATCTAAGCTGACGACCTTGAGCTGGAACTCCTCTTCAACCAGCAGGGCCAGGGTGCGCTCGGTGGCCTTGGCGCCCGCCGTATCGGGATCAAAGTTTACCACCACGTTCTTGCTGAAACGGGCGAGCAGTTTTGCCTGCAATTCGGTGAATGCCGTTCCCGAGCTGGCAATCACATTGTGGAAGCCGGCAGCGTAGACGGAAATCGCATCCATTTGGCCTTCCACCAGGATCGCATAATCCAGCTTGCGGATGGCTTCTTTTGCCCGATCCAGATTGAATAGGACGCGCGACTTCGAGTAAATGGCAGTCTCCGGGGAATTCAGGTACTTGGGACCGGCCTTCTCGTCGCTCGACAGCGTGCGCCCGGTAAAGGCGATCACCCTCCCGGCTTCATTCGTGATGGGAAACATCACCCGGTTGCGGAATTTGGCGTACATCGTGGCAGATGAGGGCGCCCGCTCCGCCTTGTCATCGCCGGCCGAAGCCGAGTTCTCCTCCTGGGCATCGGCACCGGAACCTGGGAGTTCGCGGCCTGACCGAGGCCCTTCCTTCCAGGAAAACAAGCCGCTATCCCGAAGCAAGTCCTCGTCGAACTGGGCGCGCAGCCGATCGCGCAGCCAGAAGCCCGAATCGGGAGCATAGCCGATGTGAAAGACCCGGATCATGTCTTCACCCAGGCCGCGACCCGCCAGATATTCCCGCGCGTGGGCACCTTCGGGCCGCCGCAAGTACTCCTCGAAGAAGCTACAGGCCCGCTCATGAATCTCAAGCAGTACGGCTCTTCGGCTCGCCTCCCGTGCCTCCGCCGGACTGCCATAGCTGGCTTTAGGCAAGGGGATGTTGAGCTTTTGCGCCACCGTCCGCAAGGCTTCGGGGAAGCTCGTGTTCTCGATCTTTTGCACGAAGCTGAAGACGTCGCCCGAGGCGCCGCAGCCGAAGCAGTGGTAGAACTGGCGAGTGGCATGGACGGAAAACGAAGGTGTCTTTTCCTTATGAAACGGGCACAGCCCGGAATAATTCTGCGCACCGGCTTTCTTCAGCTTGACGTAGTCGCCCACAATGCGGACGATATCCGCCTGCTGCTTAACGAGCTCTTTGAAATCGCCGACTTCTGTCATCGACTGGAACCGTCGTCAGGGTTTGGGCAATTGTCGAGGAAAGCACCGCCGAAAGGAATAGCAGCAAATGAACGGTCTGTGGAGAAGTTGTGCAAGCTTGGCCGAAATCGGTTAACCGCCGAGGAAAACCCAACCCCAATGGCTCGCAACGGGACGGGCAGAGCCCGATTGCAGGGTGGTGGGTAGGCGAAGGCATTGCGCTTGCTAAACTCTCAGATCCACCACCGTGGCACCCCCTCCTCCTTGGTTCTGTGGAGGTTCGGCAATCGATTGAACGTGCGGGTGCTTTTCCAAGAACTGGCGGAGGGCCTTGCGCAAAATCCCCATTCCAGAACCGTGCACCACGCGAATCCTGGTCAAGCCGGCCAAGAAGGCCCGGTCCACAAACCGTTCCACCTCCCGCGTCGCATCTTCCACCGTCCGCCCAATGACGTTGATCTCGGCCGCTACATTCTGGCTTTCGCTCTGGAGGCTAACGGAGATTCCGCGAGCGCGAGCCGCGGCCACGGGAGAGTCTGCGCCGCGCGCTACAACTTCGGCGACGTCATCACTCGCGATCTTCATCTTCATCTGGCCGATTTCGACCTCAAAATGATGGTCATCAATGCGGCGTGTGATCCGCGCCGTCCGGCCCATCGACTTCAGCTTGACCGTGTCCCCAACGGATGCCTCGACCAGACGATCCTGGGCCGCCGGATCGCCCTGATCCGCCCCGGTGGTGTGGGCGACGACGGTGGCATCGAACTCTTCGCGAAACTCGCGGCGCATTTTGGCGATCCGCCTCTCTGCCTCTTTCGACAGCTTTTGCGCGGCTGCTCGATCCGCAAGCGACTGCACTGCCTCGCGGGCGTGATATTCGAAATCGCGCAACAGACTGTCCAGCTTTCTCTCCATCTCTTTGACCTTCGATTGCAGATCGCGCTTGCCCTCGGCCGCCAGATGGGCCTTCTCCCGCGCTAGTTCCTCCCGCAGACGATCAAGCCCGAAGCGTTCCGTCTCGGTCTGCCGCAGTTCGGCATGCAAGCGGCTGAGAAGCTGACCGACATCGCTTGCCTGCGAGCCGAGCCGCGCACGGGCCGCTTCGATAATGGATGGAATCAGGCCTAACCTCTGAGCAATATTGATCCCCGCCGAGGCCCCCGGGACACCCATCTTCAGCTCGTAGGTCGGTTGAAGGGTGGCTTCGTCGAATCCCACCGCGGCATTGAGCACACCTTCGGTGTTGGCGGCGAAGACCTTAAGCGAGGTGTGATGCGCCGATACGACCGTGATCGCGCCGATGCGGCGAAAATATTCCGCGATCGCCACCGCCAAGGCGGCACCTTCCTCGGGATCGGTCGATGAACCGAGCTCATCGAGAAGCACCAGCGAGCGCGCGGTCGCGGTGCGCGCGATCCTTTCAATGTTGGTGACGTGGGCGGAAAAAGTGGAGAGATTCTGCTCGATCGACTGGTAGTCTCCGATATCGGCCAGCACGGCATCGAAGATCGGCAATTCCGCCCGGTCCGCCGGAATCAGCATACCGGATTGTGCCATCAGTGCCAGCAGTCCGAGCGTCTTCAGGGCGACGGTCTTTCCTCCGGTGTTCGGACCGGTGACGATGAGCTCGCGGTGATTTCGATCGAGCTCCATCGTAATCGGAATGATGGCGTGCCCCTCGAGCCGGAGGCGCCGTTCGAGCAAGGGATGTCGGGCCTTCTCGAGAGCGACGCGAGGGCTGTCGTCCGCCGACAAGACCACCGGGACGCAATGATAATCCTCGGCGAAACGCACCTTGGCCCACTGCAATTCGAGCTCGCTGAGGACATCGGAGGCGCGGAGAATAGCCTCGGCCTGCTCGGCGATGCGATCGGTCATCTCCACCAGAATGCGCTGGACCTCGGCCTGTTCTTCCTCGAACAGACGCACCAACTCGTTGTTCTGCTCGATGGTTTCTAAAGGTTCCACGAACACAGTCTGACCGCTCGAGCTGGCGCCATGCACCACACCTTGGACCCTCCGCTTCTGCTCGGTTTTGATGGGGATTACGAAGCGCTCACCGCGAATGGTGATTAGATCGTCCTGGGCGGCGCCGTCTTCGGTCAACCTCCGCAGATAGCTTCGCAGCGAGTCCTGAATGAACCGCCGCTGCTTTTCCATCTCGCGACGAATGCGGGCCAGTTCGGGGGAAGCCCGATCGTCGAGCGTCCCATCGGGCAGAATCTTGTTGCGAAAGGTCCGCAGCCAGGAGGTGAAATCCGCGATCCCGGCGGAAAGCGCATTGACGCTCGGCCATTCCGAGCGCATGGCTGCAGGTGGGTGAAGAGTGATTTCGCGCCATTCCGCCGCCCGGTCGACGACCACCACCAGGTTGCGGATGGCCTCGATTTCAAGCGCCGCCCCGGCGATGCGGGACTTTTCCACCTCGCCGCGAATATCTTGCAACCCTGAGAAATCAAAGCTTCCCCCCACCCGGCGAAATTCCGCGATTTCGAGGACGAGCTGCTGCTGATCTTCGATCCAGGCGCGGGAACTTGAGGGAGTCAGCTCGGCGATTAAGCGCTGCCCTAACGGCGAGGCGGCGTAGCCACGCAACCAGTCACGCAGCAGATCGAATTCGAGGACTCGGGCACTGGTCGCGAGGATCGGCTGAGGCACCATTAGAAACGATGTTACCGCAAGGCGTTCTTGAAGAGACGGACGCCCCTCCGACGTGCAGCCCGGGCACCCTCGCCGTTTCGCTGCCAGGGCCTCGGGCATCCCGTGGCCGGTGCGATTTTGGCTGGTCTGCCGGTGACTTGCGTCACTCGAGTTGCCGCACATTGGCCATTGCCGGCGGCAGGGCTGCCGCAGAGCTCTGCTAGAATCGAGCTATCGGCGCCTGCCACCGAGACTGCTGTTATGGGTTTTCCAACGATCCGGCTGCGACGTTTGCGACAGAACGAGGCCTTGCGCTCGCTGGTGCGCGAGACCCGTCTCTCTCCGGCCTCGCTGGTTTATCCCCTCTTTGTCTGCCCCGGTCAGGGGGTGCGAAAAGAAGTTCGATCGATGCCGGGAGTCTTCAATCTGTCCGTCGACCAGGCCGTCGAGGAGGCGCGCCAGGCCAACTCTCTTGGAATACCATCGATCATTCTGTTCGGTTTGCCGGATAAGAAGGATGAAGTTGCCGGCGGCGCCTGGGCGGAAGATGGCATCGTGCAGCGGGCGGCACGGACCATCAAACGCGAATTGCCCGGCCTCGTGATCATGGGGGATGTCTGTCTGTGCGAATACATGTCGCATGGGCATTGCGGCGTGGTTCGCGCCGCCGGTCCACAATCGCTCGGAGCCGCGGTGGCTCAGGGTTCGGCCAATGAGTACGAAATCGACAACGACGCCAGCTTGGAGCTTCTGGCCCGGACCGCGGTTTCTCTGACGCGCGCGGGTGTGGATGTGATTGCGCCTTCCGACATGATGGATGGCCGGGTGGGAGCGATTCGTAAAGCTCTCGATGAGGCGGGCTTCAGCCATACGCCGATTCTTTCCTATGCAGCGAAGTTTGCTTCCGGCTTCTACGGACCATTTCGCGAGGCCGCGGATTCCACCCCGCAGTTCGGCGATCGCCGCTCCTATCAAATGGACGGAGCCAATCTCCACGAGGCGATGCGGGAGATTGCTCTCGACATTGAGGAAGGCGCGGACATCATCATGGTCAAGCCAGCCCTGCCGTATCTGGACGTGATTGCCGCCGCTCGCCAGCGCTTTGATTTACCGCTTGCTGCCTATCAGGTTTCCGGCGAGTACGCGATGATCGAAGCCGCCGCCCGTAACCACTGGATCGATCGGGAGCGAGTCCTGATGGAGGCACTCGTTTCCATTCGCCGTGCGGGCGCCACTATTATTCTGACCTATTACGCGAAACAAGCTGCCCAGTTATTGGCCTGAATGGCTAATCTCACGGACGGTTGGCTTGGCCGTTCTTTCCTCGGGAAAGCAAACTAGCGCGCGATCACCGGCACATCGGCCCGGAGCGACCAAACCAGGGCGATGACCCACCCGATCGCCGTCCAGCCCAGTAGCAGATTGAGAATGAAGATGGAAGCCGAATCTCGCTTGCTGCGCGCGAAGGCAACGATCGAAGGAAGAAAATAGAAGACGAAGCCGAGTCCGAAAATCGGGAAAAAGAGCAACCCCAAAGTGTGCATAAGGCTACCCCTTCTTATCTATAGTCTACTACGCCGCTGAGGTCGAGTTGGTTCCCCGAATCTTTCACCCTTGGCGTAGAATCCACTATTTAGAGAATCGACCGTATTCTAATAAGGGAGCACGACTTTGCCCGAACCCACCTATGACGTCGCCATTGTTGGCAGCGGGCCGGCCGGCTACACGGCGGCCATCCGTGCCGGACAATATGGTTTGAAAACAGCGCTGATTGAGAAAGATCTTGTGCTCGGCGGAACCTGCCTGCACGTCGGTTGCATTCCAACCAAGGCACTGCTATTCAATGCCGAACTTTGGGATTATCTGAAAGCTGCCAAAGAGTTTGGCATCGAGGGGGTCGAGGGGCGGAAGTTGAACTGGGCGGCGGTACAGGAGCGCAAAGCCAAGATTGTAGCCAAACACGCCAAAGGGCTCGAATTCCTCATGCGCAAGAACAAAGTCGAGACCCTCGAGGGCTTTGGCAAGCTCCTGGGGCCGGCGCAGGCGGGGACGTTTGCCGTCGAAATCTCGGGCTCAGGTCGGAGCAGCCAGATCAAGTCCAAGCACGTCATCCTCGCCACCGGCTCGGAAGCCCGCATGTTGCCCGGCATGCAACCCGATTCCCGCGTGCTCACCAATATCGAAATTCTGGCTCTAGAGACCGTTCCCAAATCGCTGATCATCGTGGGCGCGGGAGCCGTGGGGGTGGAGTTCGCTTCGATCTTCTCTTCCTTTCAGACCGAGGTCACGATTCTCGAAATGCTGCCCCGCTTGGTTCCCCTCGAGGACGAGGACATTTCCCAGGAATTGGCGCGCGCCTATCGCAAGCGAGGCATCAGCTTTCATACCGGAACGAAAGTGGAGAAAGTGGAAAACACCCGGGCCGGAGTTGCCGTAACTTTCACCGTCGAAGGCAAGCCGCAGAAGATCGAAGCGGAGAAGATTCTGATTGCCGTTGGCCGCAAACCTCGGACCGACAACCTCGGCCTCGAGCGGACTCGGATCAAATTGGACCGTGGGTTCGTCGTAACCGATGGCTGGATGGAGACCGCCGAACCGGGGGTGTTCGCCATCGGAGACAT
>Ga0306926_10010582_pt1 | contig 10210 bp, 10 predicted proteins | sample flu12Cox44000178_FD_203759 | JGI IMG/M metagenome (GOLD analysis project Ga0306926, IMG submission 203759) | Lab enrichment of tropical soil microbial communities from Luquillo Experimental Forest, Puerto Rico - flux8day.12C.oxic.44.000.178 (v2)... | ecosystem: Environmental > Terrestrial >... | reverse complement strand
AGCATGTAATGGGTGCAGACGTTGATTTCCGCAAAACCGTCCAGCACGTCCAGCTTGGTCAAGGCGATGCCATCGACGCCGCCGGTGATGCAGGTCTGTCGCACCAGCACGGAATCGAACCAGCCGCAGCGGCGCTTGCGTCCGGTGACGGTGCCGAATTCATGGCCGCGTTCGCCCAGTTTCTCGCCGGTCGCGTCTTTCAATTCGGTGGGGAAGGGACCTTCGCCCACGCGGGTGGTGTAGCTTTTGACGATGCCCAGCACGGTGCCGATCTGGCGCGGGCTGACGCCGGCGCCCGCCGCCGCCTGACCCGCCACGGTGTTCGACGAGGTGACGAAGGGATAGGTGCCATGGTCGATATCCAGCAGCACCGCCTGGGCGCCTTCGAACAACACCCGCTTGCCGGCCCGGCGGGCCGCATCCAGTTCGCGCCACGATGAACCCAGGAACGGTACGATTTTGGGCGCGATCTCGCGCAGCGTCGCCAGCAGCGCGCCGGCATCGGCTTCCGCATGACCGAAGCCCTTGCGCAGCACATTGTGATGCGCCAGCAGCCGCTCGATCTTGGCGGGAAGGGAGGCAATGTCTTTCAGATCGATGGCACGCAGGGCGCGGCGGCCGACCTTGTCTTCATAGGCGGGGCCGATGCCGCGCTTGGTGGTGCCGATTTTCTGACTGGCAGCTTCCTCGCGCATGGCGTCCAGCTCGCGGTGCAGGGGCAGCACCAGCACGGCGTTTTCCGCCAGCACCAGGATATCGGGCGTGATGGGAAGGCCCGCCGCGCCGACACGGGCGATCTCTTCCAGCAGCGACCAGGGATCGACGACGACGCCATTGCCGATGATGGAACGCTTGCCCTGCACCACGCCGGACGGCAGCAAGGACAGTTTATAGGTCTTGTCGCCCACCACGATGGTGTGGCCGGCATTGTTGCCGCCCTGGAAGCGCACCACCATTTCGGCGCGGTTGGACAGCCAGTCGATGATCTTGCCTTTGCCTTCGTCGCCCCATTGGGCGCCGATCACCGTCACATTGGCCATTGTTCCGTACCCTGATCAATTTCTGGGGCCACCGCGACGGCGGGGCACGGTGACCATTTATAGCACGGGGCAGGCGAGGGTAAGAGGCGAGGTGCCGCATCTTGTGGATACGGCACTTTTCGCGAATTCCTTAATAAAAAACGTTGTAGGCCACTTCGATCACGGCCCCATCATATTCGTCGATCAGAAGGGCATCGCTGCCATAGCGCACCCACACCGTGCCGGGCGGCGGCGGCTCCAGGCCGAAATCGAAGAAATCGGTGAGCCAGTAATCGCGCACCCAGAACGGCCGGGGCAGGACCTCGCCATAAGACCAGTGATGGACATAAAAGCCCGGCGGGCGGCGATAGACCGGCGCGCGGAATCGATGCGGCGCTGTGAAATTGCGGTGATAGGAACTGAAGTCGCGGCGCGGCCCATTTCCTCTCCCATTGTTGCGCACGCCATTGTCATGCCGGTCGTTCTGCGGCGGGCGGTTGGGTCCGGCCATGGCAGGGCCATGCATCGCGGGACCCTGCATGGCCGGCCTTTGCCGGTCGGGTGCGCCCTGCGGCGCCGGACCGCGACCCGGACCATGATCGTCATGATGCTCCGCAGCCTGCGGACGCCCACCAGGACCCCCGCCCGGATGGTCGTCGCGGCGATGGTCGTTCTGGGCAAAAGCGGCGGTTGTGGCGAAAAGACCGGCCAAAGCGGCCGCAGCGACGTGCTTTTTCATCTTTCGGGTCTCCCTGGACGGTGCGGTAACGTGTTGCGGTGGGCGCTTGTTCCATTTACGGGGAACGCAGCCTCCCCCTACAATATCGTCATGCCGCAATTGCGTATACGCCCCGCCGGTCAAGACGACTGCGCCCTGATGTGGACGCTGCTCCGCGAACTGGCGGAATATGAGAAGCTGCTGGATAAATTTACGGTCGACGCGGCGCAACTGGCGCAGGATTTTTTCGGGCCGCGACCGGCCGCCGAATGCGATCTGGCTTTCGACGGTGAAGATCCGGTGGGGCTGGTCACATTCTATTGGACCTATTCCAGTTTCGCGGCGGCGCGGGGCCTGTTTGTGGAAGATCTTTTTGTGCGTCCGGCTTTGCGCGGGCGTGGCCATGGCAAAGCTTTGCTGCGCCATCTGGCGCGCAAGGCGGCGGCAAATGGCGCGGCGCGCCTGGAATGGCGGGTGCTGGACTGGAACGAACCGTCCATCGCTTTTTACAGAAGCATCGGGGCTGAGCCGCTTCAGCAATGGCAGACCTGGTGGCTGAAACGTGACGCGATGAAGGCGCTGGCCCAATGACCGTCACGCTCGTACTCGCGGTGGCCGACAATGGCGTCATTGGAAAAGATGGCGCGATCCCCTGGCGCATCGCCGACGACATGAAACGTTTCAAGGCGCTTACCATGGGGCATCGGGTGGTGATGGGGCGCAAGACCTGGGATTCGCTGCCCCGGAAACCGCTGCCGGGCCGCGACAATATCGTGGTAACCCGTGATCCCGACTGGCGCGCCGAAGGTGCGATTGTCGCGCATGATGTGAAGCCGGCTCTGTCCGGCGATGCGATGGTGATCGGTGGCGCGGAAATTTATCGTGCCGCATTATCTTTGGCGGATCGCATCGAACTGACCGAAGTGCATGCGGACTTCGATGGTGATGCGGTCTTTACCTTTGACCGTTCCGGCTGGCACGAAACCGCGCGCGAACGTCACGTTACGCCGGAAGGTCTGGCTTACAGCTATGTGACGCTGGTGCGAAGTTAGCGCAGCGTTACTCGAATACCATCTTTGGGGCCGGGCGCTCGGCTGTCTTCAGCGACGCCGCGACTTTTTCCGCCACTGCCAGGAAGGCCTTGGCTTCCGCGCTGTCGGGGGCCGCGATCATCACCGGCGTGCCGGCGTCGGAGGTTTCACGGATCGACAGCACCAACGGAATTTCGCCCAGGAATGGCGCGCCCAGCTTGTCCGCCGTCTGGCGGGCGCCACCATGTCCGAAGATGGGATGGGCGTGGCCGCAATCGGGGCAGACGAACATGCTCATATTCTCGACCAGGCCCAGGATGGGAATCTGGGTTTTGCGGAACATGGCGATGCCCTTGCGGGCATCGATCAGGGCGATGTCCTGGGGCGTCGAGACAATCACAGCGCCTTTCAGCGGCACCCGTTGGGCAATGGTCAGCTGGGCGTCGCCGGTGCCGGGTGGCATGTCCAGGACCAGAACGTCGAGAGGTGCCCAGGCCACATCGGCCATCATCTGGGTCAGGGCCGACTGCACCATCGGCCCGCGCCAGATCATGGCCTCGTCTTCCTTGACCAGGAAGCCGATGGACATGGTCTTGAGGCCGTATTTCTCGATGGGCTTCAGTTTCTTGCCATCGCTGTCCGGCTTGTGGGTGATGCCCAGCAGGCGGGGCACGCTGGGGCCGTAAATATCGGCGTCCAGCAGGCCAACTTTCAGGCCCAGCCGGCTGAGGCCCAGGGCCAGGTTGACGGCGACCGTGGACTTCCCCACCCCGCCCTTGCCGCTGGCCACCGCGATGATCTGACCCACTCCGGGGATGCCTTGAGGCGGGGGCGGCGCCTGGCGGGCAGCCGGCGCGGAACGGGCGGCATGGCTGTGCGAATGGCCGTGGTCATGGGGCGGTTCATCGGCATGGGCCGTCAGCACAGCGGTGACGGACAGAACTCCGGGCAGGGCACGGACGGCGGCTTCCGCCGCGGCGCGCAGGGGTTCCGAGGCCGGTCCCTGGGCCGGCGGCACCTCCACGGCAAAGCCGACATGGCGGTCCTTGAGGACCAGCCCGATCACCATGTTCTGCTGCACGATGGAGCGGCCGCTGGCCGGATCGATCACCTGGTCCAGCGCCCTGAGAATGTCGTCTTTGTTCATGCGGGGGATATAGACCTGCCATGCCGCCGGGAAAAGCAATCTGGCGGCGATTTTACCGTCCAACGCCCTATTTGCTCCGAAAACGGATGGTTATGCTGTGCCCGATTCCCGCGCCTTTTCTGGCTAAGACGGTTTTGGACTCCCATGCGCCTACCTGGTTTCGTGCTTTTGGCCCTCCTGTTCGCAACCCCCGCCATGACCAATGTGGCCTGGGCGCGCGGGGCGCCGGATTCCTTCGCCGATCTGTCCGCCAGGCTGCTGCCGACGGTGGTCAACATCTCCACCTCCCAGACCCTGAAGGCGCCCACCCAGCAACTGCCCGATCTGCCGCCGGGCTCGCCGCTCGAGGACCTGTTCAAGGATTTCTTAGGCCCGAAAGGCGGCGCCCCGCGTCATGTCACCTCGCTCGGCTCCGGCTTCATCATCGATCCGAGCGGCTACATCGTCACCAACAATCACGTCATCGAGGATTCCGACCAGGTGACGGTCACGCTCAATGACGGCGAGACGCTCCCCGCCAAGATCGTCGGCCGCGACGTGAAGACGGACCTCGCGCTGCTCAAGGTCGTGCCGAAGAAGCCGCTGCCGGCGGCGAAATTCGGCGACTCCGACACCGCGCGCATCGGCGACTGGGTGATCGCCATCGGCGATCCGTTCGGGCTGGGCTCGACGGTGACGGCCGGCATCGTGTCGGCGCGCAACCGCGACATCAGCGCCGGCCCCTATGACGATTTCATCCAGACCGATGCCCCCATCAATCGCGGCAATTCGGGTGGCCCGCTGTTCGACATGGACGGCAATGTGGTAGGGATCAATTCGGCGATCTTCTCGCCGTCCGGCGGCAGCGTCGGCATCGGATTTTCCATTCCGTCCAACCTGGCGCGCGATGTGGTGCAGCAGCTGCGCCAGTTCGGCGTGGCGCGGCGCGGCTGGATCGGCGTGCGCATCCAGGGCGTGACCCCGGAAATCGCCGAAGGCATGGGCCTGCCCACCACCCAGGGCGCGCTGATCGCGGACGTCACCGCCAATGGGCCCGCCGCCAGGGCGGGATTGGCGAATGGCGATCTGGTCACCGGTTTCGACGGCAAGCCGATCACGGATTCGCGCACTTTGCCGCGCCTGGTCGCCAACACGCCGATCGGCAAGACCGTGGCCATCGATGTTCTGCGCAAGAACCGCAAGGCCACTTATCGCATCCAGGTCGCCAAGCTGGATGAAGGCACCCCCGACAAGCCCGGCGCCAAACTGCCGCCGCCCACGCCCAAGGCCAAGACCCGGACATCGCAGGTCGGTCTGACGCTGGGTGCGCTGGACGGCGCGGCGCGCGCCAAGTTCAAGCTGGCCGCCGGTGTACAAGGCGTGCTGGTGACGGATGTCGATCCCGCCAGCGCGGCGGCGGACAAGAACATCCGTCCCGGCGATGTGATTGCGGAAGTGCAGAACCAGGCGGTGAAATCGCCCGCCGATGTCGAGGCGCGGCTGGTCGCCGACGCCAAGGCGGGCCGGAAAGTGGAATTGCTGCTGATCAACCGCGGCGGCGACCTGACCTATGTGGGCGTGCCGCTGAACTGAATGGGGGGTGACGTGGGTATTTTGGTCATTTGCTCTTATCGTCCCAAGCCCGGCAACGAAGAACAGGCACGCGCATTGATGGCGGGCCATGTTCCCGCCTTGCGGCGTCAAGGCCTGGTCACGGAGCGCGCGGCCATCCACGGCGCCGGCAAGGACGGTGAACTGGTGGAAATCTTCGAATGGGCGTCGGAAGAAAAATCCCGCAATGCGCCCGCCATCCCGGAAATCGGCGCCTATTGGAAGGCGATGAGCGAGGCGATGGATTTCGTGCCGCTGGCTTCGCTGCCGGAAACGCAGCGGCCTTTCGCGCACTTCGCGCCGGTCTAGGACCGCACGATCTCGTTGTCGCTATAGCCTTGCAGATAGAGCAAGGCGGTAAGATCGTTCTTGCTGATGGCATGCCCCGCGGCAGCCGCCACCACCGGCTTGGCATGATAGGCGACACCCATGCCGGCCTTCTGGATCATGGCCAGGTCATTGGCGCCGTCGCCCACCGCCAGCGTTTCGGCGAAATCCAGTTTCAACGTCGCGGCGGCTTCTTCCAGCGCTTGCAGCTTGGCTTCGCGGCCCAGGATCGGCGTGCCGACTTCGCCGGTCAGGGCCTTGCCGTCGTCCAGCAAAGTGTTGCCGCGCTCGACATGAAAGCCCGCCGCCTCAGCGACGCGGCGGGTGAAGAAGCCGAAGCCGCCCGACACCAGCATGGTATGGGCGCCGTTGGCACGCATGGTGGCGAGAAGATGTTTGGCGCCGGGATTGAGCCGCACCCGTTCGGCATAGGTGCGCTCCAGCGCATCCAGCCCCAACCCTTTCAGCATGCCGACCCGTTCGCGCAGGGCGGCTTCGAATTCCAGCTCGCCGCGCATCGCCCGTTCGGTGATGGCCGCGATCTGCGGCTTGAGGCCAGCCATGTCCGCCAGTTCGTCCAGGCATTCCACATTGATGATGGTGGAATCCATGTCGGCGATCAGCAGTTTCTTTTTGCGCTTGGCCGTCGCCACCAGGTTGATATCGAACGCATCGGCGCCAGGCACATTCTTCGCCGCCGCCAGCGCGGTTTGTGTGTCGCCCGTGAACGGCAGGTCGAAAGCGTGGCCGATCGACAGCGTTACTGGCTTGCCCGCACCGGCAAGGGCCTCGACAAAAGGCTCCGGCTCCGCACCCTTGCCGATGACGTTCAGAACAAACATGCTGGCCCGATGAAGTATGACGCCGTGCTTATTGCAGGCCCCACCGCGAGCGGCAAGTCCGCCGCCGCGCTGGAACTGGCGGAGGCCATTGGCGGCATCATCATCAATGCCGATTCCATGCAGGTCTATGGAGAGGCGCCGATCCTGACGGCCCAACCAGACGCGGCGGCGCGGGCGCGCGTGCCGCATCTGCTCTACGGCCATGTCTCTGTACGCGAAGCTTATTCGACGGGACGCTATGCCATCGACGCCGCGCGCGCGCTGGAAGAAGCGCGGGTGCTGGGCAAGATGCCGATTTTTGTTGGCGGCACGGGTCTCTATTTCACCGCGCTGACCGAAGGCCTTTCGGATATTCCGCCGACGCCGCCCGTCGTCCGGGCCCAGGCGCGCGCGCTGCTGGACGAGATTGGCGTGGAGGAACTGCATCGCCGCCTGGCGGCCGAGGATCCACAGACGGCGGCACGGCTGAAGCCGGGCGATCCGCAGCGCAATGTCCGCGCCTGGGAAGTCTTGCGGGCCACCGGCCGGCCGCTGGCGGAATGGCAGCAGGAAAGCGGTGCGCCGGTGCTGCAGGACCTCAAACTGGCGAAATTCGTCATCGACAGGCCCCGGCCGGAACTGCGCCAGCGCATCGCCACGCGGTTTGAATGGATGGTGGATCAGGGCGGGCTGGAGGAGGCGCAAAGCCTCGCCGGTCTGGATCCCGCTCTGCCGGCGGCCAAGCTGCTGGGCCTGCGACCCTTGATCGCGCTGGCGCAAGGCGAGGCTGTCCGGGAGGTGGCGCTTTTCGAGGCCATCACGGCAACGCGGCAATTTGCCAAGCGGCAGATGACCTGGTTCCGCCATCGCATGACGGATTATGTCTGGTTTGACCCCATAAAAAGCAATATTATTACTTTATTAAAGGATTTTTCCGTATGAAATTGCTTGACGTCTCGGAAGCCTCACCCTAATTTCCGCTGCAATGCAAAACACGCTGGTAGTTCTTACGTGGCCGCCCGGACGGGACTAGCTCCCGAACTTCCGGTGCGGTGTCATGCAAGGGGCGGAAACGCCCCTTTATCTTTGGTGCCATTCGAATTTTGAAAACTTCCATACAAGGACGTCCGTCATGGACAAGGACAATCTGATCACCGAACGCCACAATGACAGCGGCGCCATCACCCTCACCGGGGCCGAGATGGTGATCCGCGCCCTCAAGGATCAGGGTGTCACCCATATTTTCGGTTATCCGGGCGGCGCCGTGCTGCCGATCTATGACGCGCTGTTCGCAGCGGAAGGCATCACCCATGTGCTGGTGCGCCATGAGCAGGGCGCGACCCATGCCGCCGAAGGCTATGCCCGCTCCACCGGCAAGCCGGGCGTGGTGCTGGTGACCTCCGGTCCGGGCGCCACCAATGCGGTCACCGGCATCGCCGATGCGCTGATGGATTCCATTCCCCTGGTGGTGATCACAGGGCAGGTGCCCACGCATCTGATCGGCACCGACGCCTTCCAGGAATGCGACACGGTCGGCATCACCCGGCCCTGCACCAAGCAGAACTGGCTGGTCAAGGACGTGAACGATCTGTCGCGCACCCTGCACGAAGCCTTCCAGATCGCCACCACGGGGCGGCCCGGTCCGGTGGTGGTCGATATCCCGAAGGACATTCAATTCAAGAAGGGTGCCTATGTGACGCCGGCGTCGGTTAAGCATCGCACCTACCGGCCCAAGACCGATCCGGACCTGTCGTCCATCGTCAAGGCCGTGGAGATGATGGCCGAGGCCAAGCGTCCCATCTTCTACACCGGCGGCGGCATCATCAATGCCGGCCCGGAAGCGGCCAAGGCGCTGCGTGAACTGGCGGCGCTGACCGGCTTTCCCGTTACCTCGACCCTGATGGGGTTGGGCGCGTTTCCCGCCTCCTCGCCGCAATGGCTGGGCATGCTGGGGATGCACGGCACCTGGGAAGCCAACAACGCCATGCATGATTGCGACCTGATGATCTGCCTGGGCGCGCGGTTCGATGACCGCGTCACCGGCCGGATCGATGCTTTCTCGCCCGGCTCGAAGAAAATCCATCTGGATATCGACGCCTCGCAGATCAACAAGACCGTGCGGGTCGATCTGGGCATTGTCGGCGATGCCGCCAAGGGCATCAAGGAGATGGTGCATTTCTGGAAGACCCAGAAGAAGAAGGCCGACCAGGCGGCGCTGAAGGATTGGTGGGCGCAGATCGACCAGTGGCGCGCCAAGAAATCGCTGTCGTTCAAGAACTCCTCCACCCTGATCAAGCCGCAATATGCGGTCGACCGGCTGTATGAACTGACCAAGGGCCGCAAGACCTTCATCACCACCGAGGTCGGCCAGCACCAGATGTGGGCGGCGCAACGCTTCAAGTTCGAGGAGCCCAACCGCTGGATGACCTCGGGCGGCCTGGGCACCATGGGTTATGGCCTGCCGGCGGCGGTGGGCGTGCAGGTGGCGCATCCGGACGCGCTGGTGATCGACATCGCCGGCGAGGCCAGCGTGCAGATGACCATGCAGGAAATGTCGACGGCGATTCAGTACAATCTGCCGATCAAGATTTTCATCCTGAACAACCAGTATATGGGCATGGTGCGCCAGTGGCAGGAGATCCTGCATGGCGGGCGCTATTCCCATTCCTATTCCGAGGCGCTGCCCGATTTCGTCAAGATGGCGGAAGCGTTCGGCTGCCTGGGCCTGCGCGCCGAAACGCCGGCGGAACTGGACGGCAAAATTATGGAAATGATCGACAGCAAGCTGCCGGTGTTGTTCGACTGCCGGGTCGATCAGGCGGAAAATTGCTATCCCATGATCCCGTCGGGCGCGGCGCACAATGAAATGCTGCTGGGTCCCGACGATGGCGGCGAAGTGAGCGAAGCCGGAAAGATGCTCGTTTAAACCTGTCATGGCCCGCCAGCGAGCGGAGCGAAGCGCGTGCGGGCCACCCAACTTGAAAGCAACTTTTATGCAGACGGCAACTGATCCTGTCGAACGCCACACCATCACGGTGCTGGTGGACAATGAAGCAGGCGTGCTGGCGCGGGTGGTTGGCCTGTTTTCCGGCCGCGGCTACAACATCGAAAGCCTCACCGTCGCCGAGGTCGATCCGATGGCGCGCACCTCGCGCATCACCATCGTCACCTCGGGCACGCCGCATGTGATCGAGCAGATCGAGGCGCAACTGTCCCGCGTGGTGCCGGTGCATCGGGTTACCAACTGGACCAGCGCCAAAGGCGGCATCGAACGCGAAATGGCGCTGATCAAGGTGGCGGGCAAGGGCGATACGCGGATCGAGTCGCTGCGCCTCGCCGACATCTTCCGCGCGCAGGTCATCGACTCGACAATCGAGAGCTTTGTGTTCGAGATCACCGGCTCGGCCGAGAAAATCAATGCTTTCATTGCGCTGATGGAACCACTGGGGCTCGTCGAGGTGTCGCGCACCGGCGCGGTGGCGATCGCGCGCGGGCCGACCAGTTTTTGAATAGAGGAGAGTGACGATGCGCGTTTATTACGACCGCGATGCGGATGT
>Ga0306926_10010581_pt1 | contig 10210 bp, 10 predicted proteins | sample flu12Cox44000178_FD_203759 | JGI IMG/M metagenome (GOLD analysis project Ga0306926, IMG submission 203759) | Lab enrichment of tropical soil microbial communities from Luquillo Experimental Forest, Puerto Rico - flux8day.12C.oxic.44.000.178 (v2)... | ecosystem: Environmental > Terrestrial >... | reverse complement strand
TGGTCCCGGTGCGGATCGATATGGCCGCGGCCCGGCACATACCGTTGCCAGGTCACCTCGTTCCAGTCAGGCAGCTTGTGGTCCAGCGCAGCCGACACCGTGGCTTGCACGAGGGAACCGAACGCCTGCACGGGCGGAGGCGCCTTGTGGAACGGCACCTGCGCGAACCAGCCGTGCTGGGTCACGGCACCGACCTTGGGCGCCATCGGGCTCCAGGGCAGCATCCTCGGCTTTGCGAGCGCGGCGCACTCATCCCGGTCCAAGTGACCTGCCAGCCGGACCCAGCCGCGTGTCACCAGCTCCTCGAGCCTGCGCGATTTCACTCCGAAAGCAAACCGCAGGCTCGAACTGTCATGCAACCAGCCCAATGAGATCACCATGCCCGGCAGGCCGATGTCCCGTGCGTGCAGCCCGATGCTCAGAACGTCCAGATCTGCGCACAGCGCGACTTCTACCGCATGGGTCGATCTTCCGCGCCGGACGGCGGATCAGGCGTGCTGTCCGCGCTCACGCGGCATTGTTATGCCAGGAAAACAAGGCCGCGATGACGAAGTCGCTCTCACGCACATGATGTGAAACCTGGAACTCAAGGTGCACGAAGCCGATGTTTTCGGCCGTGAAGACGTGTGTGCTGTAGTGGCGGTCGCTTGGCGCGGAGCGTGATGCGCTGGTGCGCCACGCGGCGATCGCGCCGGCGGGGAAGCCCCATTGTGCCGCGTACTCGCCGAGCAGTCGCGCGGCGGTGTCCAGGCCGGTGGGCGGAAGCTGGACCGTCAGCCGGTCCGGGTCGCCGGCCGGGGCCGAGCTGAGCATCACCGCCATCTCCGCTTGCGCGCGATAGACACGCCCGCCGGGCAGCGCGATCGTGAGGTCCAGCGGCGTGCGGCCGGGGTTCATCCACACCCGGCTGCCGGTGCCCGCGGCGAAGCCGGCGGACTCGCGCGTGGGCGCGCTGGTCAGATCGATGGCCGTTGCGGCCGCTTGCAACGGCTGGGCAGGCAGGGCGCCGGGGGGGCGCGGCCGGGGCGGCGCGGCGCGCAAGTCCACGTCCCAGTGGGTGAACGCGGCGGTGGCGAGCTGGCCGGCCCGCGCCAGCAGCCGGTAGCGGGTCACCCGCCGGGAAAGGGGGGTGGCCACCACGGCGCGTGCCTGGGCGGGGTGGTCGCGCAGGAATGCCAGATAGGCCGGCAGCGTGTCGGCGTCGATCAGCTTCCACCGGTCCGAGAATTCGGCGATGTTCCCGTCGGCCAGCGGCGTCCGCGCGCTGACCGCGATCCGCGGCAGCCGCGCGTCAACCCTGAGCGGGTACCGCTCGGGATAGGAGCGGGCGCCGGGTACCGACGGCGCCCCAGTTAGGGTCAGCAGATACGTGAACGCCGGGCCCAGCGGCCACCGGTACCCGAGCATGCGGACGTAAAACCGGTCGATGATGTCGTGCTGCTCACGGAACAGCAGTGTCCGGTTGCCATCAGTGACGGCAGCCGCCGTGGTATTGCGGCGGCCACTGTCAATCTGCCGCCACGCCTCAAGCGTGGCCGCGTCGATGATCCGCGCCCGGTAGAACTCCTCGATCTCCGCCACCCCGCCGGCGAGGTAGGCCTCATGCATCCCAGCTAGATCCTCGAAGATCTTTTTCTGCATGGTGAGGAACGTCGTCTCGTAAAAGCCGAGGTCACCCGCAGCGCGCCCAGCGAGCCGCCGCGATGCCCGCCCGAGCACCCCGACCACCGCCCCGCGCACGGCATCGGGGAGCAAGCCCAGGTCCCGGAATCCGGCGTAGAACGCCGGGCCGATCATGCCCGCCAGGCCAGCCCACTCCAGGTAAGGATGCTCAAGGAACAGCCGCCCGTAATAGGCGTAGACAGCCTCGACCGTCCGCCGGTTCTCCTCTACCCCGCGGCCAGGGCGCCAGCTCCCGCGCTCAATACCCGCGCTGTCAAACGCCCGGCTCAGCCAGGCCTCCTGCAGCTCGTGCGCCTCCACGCCCACGACGCTACAGCCCAACGCCGCCGACGCCGGCCCGAGGTGGTTTAGCGGCGTCCGCCGGTTCATCCGCCTGGCCGCTGCGGGCCAGGCGGAGGCGTACTGGCCCGGCCTGAGGTCTTACCGGGCAGCTCCAGCGGCGTAGGCAGCGACGATGTAAGTTGCGTGCCGGTCCAGCGAGGTCCGGGCCCGGTCATAGCGCATCGTGGTGCGCGGGTCGGCGTGGGAGGCGGCGTCCTGGACGTCCCGCAACGGGACGCCAGCATCGAGGGCTGCGGTGATAAATGCGTGCCGCAGCGTGTGGGGCCCGACGGGCTTGGTGATCCCCGCCTGGCGGGCGACCCGGCGGACGATCCGCCCGGCGCCGACTCGGTCCAGCCGCCGCCCATCTGCGGCCAGGAAGATCGGCCCTTCGCTGCGTTCGCCGATGGCCAGGTCGATCGCCCGGGCGGTCCGAGGCGCGAGCGGGATCGTGGCGACCTTGCCGCCCTTGCGGGTGATCGCCAGGGTCCGGTGCCCGCGCTCGATGCCCAGGGCCTGGATATCCGCGCCGGTGGCCTCGGAGACCCGCAGTCCGTTCGGTGCGAGCAGCGATATCAGCGCGTGTTCAGCGGACGGGCCCAGGCCCGCCGCGACCAGCAGCGCGCCGAGCCCGTTGCGGTCCAGGCCGGTGGCGTGCGACTCGTAGTCCAGGCGCGGCCGGCGGACATGAGCGGCCGGGGAATGATCCAGCAGTTCCAGCGGACTGGGTCGTGGTGGCCATCGGGCACCTCCAGGATCAGGCTGAGACCCCGGAGGCTGGGTCAGCCGCGGCCCCAGCAGATGACAAGGAACCCCACGGTAAGACGGCCCTCGTGGCCCCCGAGATCACCGTCTGTAGCCCCGACGCGCCAGTTCACCGGCCGGGCAAACGCTCCCGAGCGCCGATTCCGAGCGCGAGGCCCCAGGTGCTCTCGCGGCTGTGATCGCATGCAGAACATCCGGTTCTGCGCCCGGCTACCCCGCTTGCCCTTCGCGTCACGAACGGCTGAGGCGTCCGGGACTATCACGCAAAGGGGCGGGCCGGCCGCTGCAGGCCGGCGCGGTTACTTTCAGACGGCGTGATCACGAGCGGGACGGCCGGTTCATCGGGGCAGCCCCCGGTGGATCGTTTCCCCGCTGGCGGCCGTTTTCTCAGGCTGGCGAGGCCGGCGGGGTGCGCCGGACCGGCGGGCCCATGTCGGCTGCGGCGATGCCCGACATGGCTTGGGTGAAGGCGGGGAGGTCGAGGCCTGCCAGGTGGTCCATGACGTGTTCGCGCACGCCGGCCAGGTGGGCCGGGTAGGCCTGCTCCAGCCGGGCGAATCCTGCGGGGGTCAGGACGGCCAGCTGGCCGCGGCCGTCGGTGTCGGCTTTGACCCGCTCGACCAGTCCGTGGCGGGCAAGCCGCTCGACGACGCGGGTCAGCCCGCTGACTGAGATGGAGACGACGTTGGCCAGCTCGCTCATCCGCAGGGACCGGCCGGGCTGCTCGGACAGGTTCATCAGCACGGAGTACTCGGTGAGGCTCAGGCCCTGGGCCTGGAGCAGCTCGCCGTCCAGCACCCGCGGGATGACCAGCACCGCGCGGGCGAGGGCGCGCCATGCCAGCTCTTCGTCCGGGGTCAGCGGCGCGGGCGGGCGCCGGGCCGGTTCGTTCGCCATGACCGCCAATGTAGTTGCTTGACACAGCAAACTCAAGCTGGCATGTTTGTTTGTGCAAGCAGATACAGCTTTCGCGGGAGGAACAATGAGGATCGTCACCATCGGCCGTGGAAACGTTGGGGGAGGCCTGGCCGCGCTGTGGCGCAAGGCCGGGCATGAGGTAACCGCGCTGGGGCGCGACGGCGGCGACGCCAGCGATGCTGATGTGGTGCTGGTGGCGGTCCCGGGCCCTGCCGTCTCAGCGGCGCTGGGCAAGGTCACCGGCCTGGCGGGCAAGGTCGTCATCGACGCCACCAACGCCTACCCGTCCCGCAACCAGGCCTTCCCGTCGCTGGCGGAGGAGGTCCAGTCGATCACCGCCGGGCCGTTCGCCAAGAGCTTCAACCTCAACTACGCCAGCCTGTATGACCAGGTTGCAGCCCAGCGGGTACGGCCCGGCAGCCTCTACGCCGCCGACGGCGCGGCGGATGGGATCGCCGGGCAGCTCATCACCGACGCCGGCTACGACCCGGTCCGGGTTGGCGGGCTGGACAAGGCCCGGGCCCTGGAGGACCTCACCTGGCTGTTGTTCGCCGCCCAGGACGGTGCCCCCATTTTTTACCGCTTCGCGGCGCCCGGCGAGCTGTGAACAAGACCAACACCAACACCAAGGGGCAGGAAATGATCAGGACTTTTGCCCGGCTGCGGGCACACGGGCATCATCCGCGGCTGCTGGCCGCGCTGGGCGCGGCCGCGGCGACGGTGGCGGCGGCGTGCGGCACCTCCGGGGGGCCCAGTGCGGGACCGTACGGGCCGGCCCCATCCAGCGCCCCGCGTGCCCACGCGATGACCGGGGGCGGGCCGGCGCTGACGGCACGGCACACCGCGCTGGGCACCGTCCTCACCACCGGCCGGGGCTTCACCGTGTATGCGTTTGAGGCCGACAAGGGCACCAGGTCCGCCTGCTTGGGGGCGTGCGCGGTGGCCTGGCCCCCGGTGACCACCACCAGCACCCCTATCACGGTCGCCGGCGGGGCGGCCAGGTCGCTGGTGGGGCAGACCACCCGGCCGGGCGGCCAGCGCCAGCTCACCTACGCCGGGCACCCGCTGTACACCTTCGCCGGAGACACCAGCCCCGGCGCCACCAACGGCCAAGGCTCGGACGCGTTCGGCGCCCGCTGGGACGTGCTCTTGCCCGCCGGCAAAGAGGTCTCCGGTGGCTGACACCACCCCGCCGCCCAGCAGCGGCGGCGGGCCGCCGGTGCAGGCCCTGGGCACAGGAGTTCCCCATGCCGGTACCAACCCCGTGGGGGAGCGAACACCATGACGCACACCCATGTGACCGCCCCCACCCGGTTTGCAGAGGCGAACGGCACCCGCTACGCGTACCGGCGTTTCGGGGAAGAGACCGGAGTGCCGCTCCTGTTCATGCAGCACTTTCGCGGTGGCCTGGACCACTGGGATCCCGCCATCACTGACGGATTCGGACGAGACCGGCCAGTGATCCTCTTTGACAATGCGGGGGCGGCGAGTTCGAGCGGCGAAACGCCCGGCACCGTCGGTCCACGTGTGTTCACGCTGCCATCCCGCGTAACGACGGCACCGTGCCTCGCCGCGGCCCGCCCGCAACCCAAGAAGGAGCCACACATGCCTCTCGCGCCAGAGAAGTCCCACGACACTCAAGACCCGCGATACAGCACAAGCGGAGCCGCCCATGTTCCCGCAGGCGAAGGCCCGACGACGTGGTTCGCTGGCGACACCTACACGATCAAGGCATCTCGCGAGTCCACGAACGGCTCGCTCGGACTGGTCGAGGCCACGGTGCCCCCGGGCGGCGGACCGATCGCCCATATCCACACCAGAACCGACGAAGCCTTCTATATTCTCTCCGGCCAGCTCGAGATCCTCGACGGGGCACGCACCTTCATCGCCGGCACGGGCGATTTCGTCTTCATCCCCCGAGGCACCCGGCACCGCTTCAAGAACACGGGCGTCCACGGCGCAAGGATGCTGTTCATGTTCACGCCTGGCGGCGACGAAGGCGTGTTCAGGTACGGCGACGAACCACAGCCTGGTCATCCACCGCCCGTCTGGACGGCCGAGCGATTCAAGACACCGGAGATCTTGAGGTTCAACGAAGAATTCGGTATTGAGATCGTCCCGGAGGCAGACCCAAGTGAGGTTCAGGCGACGCGTCGTCAACTCGAGTAGTGGCGGAAGCAACGCTCATCGCAGCCAACACAGCGCGTGCTGATCGCCGGAACCCAAGCCGGGGACTCCGCTTCGCGGCACACGGTTTGACACGCGTCGGCTACACCATCGAAACGGTGTCAATGTGTGGTCTCAGGACATGCTTGACCGGGCGTTCTCACGGGATCCTTGACCTCAGCTGGGCTGAGTGCCCTTGCCGCGGACGTAAAGCCGGGTGATGGGGTGTGGTGTCGCGGCGGGGCTTGATGGCCAGTTCTTCCCCGCCGTGCGGGATCCGATAGCAGGTGTCCTCGATGATGACGGTGACGAGCTTGCCGGCGTGCCGGGGGCCGAGCTTGATCGGCTGCTTGTTGACCATGATCCGGCCGCTGGCGTGGACTTGGCGCCGGGCGGCGATCGACCCGGCAGGCAGGGACGGCGGGGGCACGGCGGTGGCTGCGCTGAGCCGGGCGGCGCGTTCGGCGGTGATCGGGCAGGGCCAGGTGCCAGCCAGGGCGCCGTCGGCGATGGCGTGCATCAGGTGCGCGTCCAGCCGCATGGTGACTGTCGTCCCGGCCAGCCCGGTGCCGACTTGGTATTTGCTCCCAAACACGTCATGAGCTGGGATGCATAATAAGGGCTGACGAAGATCTCCGCCTATTGTCCGGTGCCTTCGACGAAGACATTTAGGTCGTGGACTTGCGGAGATAGACGTCACAGGTGGCAGCCACGGCCGGCAGGTTCTACTCGCCAGATTCCCAATTCTGCGCGGCATTCACGATCATTCCGCTCCAGGCACCACCCGCGCCGATCGGCGGGTCGGTGTGCGTTCTCTCCTGACGTCCCGTCACGAAGAGTGGTGAGGTTGGCCGCGGGCGCCGCGGCAGGCCAGGAGCCGTACCGGCCTTGCCGCTTGCTGGGGGCGCGGCGGAGAATTGGCCTTCGCTGCGAAGGGACGGTGGGCGTGCAACCAAGGTGGCGGCCTTTGACGCGCCACGACAGCGGCGTGGCGCAGCAGATGGTGGAGCGGGCGGCGGAGCTGGCCCGCGATTCCCATGCCCGGACCCGCCATGCCGCGGTGCTGGTGAAAGACGCCAGCCTGCTGGCCTGCGGCACCAACGGGGTGCCGTTTCCGGGCGAGGACCACTGCTACTGCAAGCTGGCCGGGTTGGGCCATCATGACCAGTGCCGGACGCATGCGGAGCAGCGGGCGATCACGCTGGCCCGCGAGGGCGAGGGCTGGCGGCTGCTGCCAGGGTCGAAATTGATCTACGTGCGGCTGGAGGCCGATGATTCGGTCCGGCTGGAGATGCCTGCTTTCTGCGCGCGCTGCAGCCGCCTGGCGTTGTCCCTGGGCGTCGCGGAGTGGATCTTCGCCCTGCCCGATGGCCTGGTCGGGTACTCCTCGGCTGACTACGACGCGATCGCTTCGCTGAGGTGGTAGCTGTTTCCGCACGTGCACGCCGGAGACCTGGCGGGGCTCGATACGGCGTTCGATCGTCCGGACATGAGCGAGGCTAACGAGATCGCGGGGAGCCGCCGAGCCAACGGTGGCAGACACCGGGCGGCACCAGGCCACGTCCAGCCACTGTCGGTGCAGCCAGACGGCACATCAGGCCACATACAGCCCCAGTCAGCGATGCCCGGGGAATGCCTCCTAAGCAGCGGGCCGCGCGTTCGAATCGCGCTCGGGGCGCTCGGGGCGCCCCTGTGAATCACCAGGTCAGCCTGGTTCTTCTCGTTCACGACCGTGATCATCTATTGCCCTTCGCGGCCTCGCGTGCCGGATCCGTGCCAGATCCGCCGCGGCGGTTTGGCGCCTATCGAGGGAGACGGGGATGAGCAGGCAGATTGGCCAGCTGTCCCGGAGCCTGACGCGGCACTTCTAGGCGGAGATGCGCAGACGCATGACCCAGCGCCACTTGGCGATGCGACGGTCGCGGACGAATCCGAACTCTTCGAACAGGCTCTCTGGCCCGGTATGCAGGTAGGCGCCACGTTGCGGGTCACGTCCAGCCACCTGCTCGGGGTAGGCCTCGACCAAGCCTCCGCCAGCATCCGCTATCGCGGCCAGCACCGCGGCAACCCCGGCCCGCGCCACGCCGTTGCGGCGAGATCCGGAGCCCGTGAACAAGCAGCCGATCCGCCAGTCAGGCAACTCGGCCAGGTCCTTTTCATAGGCCTTGGGGTTCTTGATGGTAGCCACCTCGGCCGGTGGCCCGTACTGACACCAGCCCACGCAGCGACCGTCGCGATAGACGAGCATCTGGTGGATGGTGCCGTTGTTCACGTGAGTGAGTTTGGCCTCGCGGTTGCCCGCCACGGTGCTGTCCTTGCTGATGCCCTTGGGATGAAAGCCGATGCACCAGCAGCCACCCCAGACACCGTTGTTCGCCTCCACCAGTGCGGCGAAGTCATCCCAGGTATCGGGCGTGAGCAGACGCGTCGTGTACGGGGTCACAGCCGATGTCACAGCCCTACTCTCCTCCTACCCAGCCTTGGGGTGGGCCGCGTACCACGCCCAAGGCCTGGCGATCGGTGACTTGCGTGCTCAGGTGACGTATAAGCCCGTCCAGGACAGATTCCCAAGCTGATAGTCCGCATCCCATCGCCCGTGCCACGTACGTGTCACACCGGGAGCTTCTACGGTCAGTGGCGGTAACGCACGGATCGAACGACGAGCCCACCGGCGCCCTTGTCGGTCTTGCTCACGCTCGTTCTGGTGTACCGACCTTCCGAGCTGGTCATCTTGCGGGCAGCGGGTATCGATCTTGCGCGGCGCCACGTTGCCAACCAGTAACGGCACCGACTCGGGGTGAGGAGTGCGAGATGAGCACGACCGCACAGATCAGCGAGCCCGCCAGCGAGCTGGAACAGCTGATCGCCGAACTGTCGGGGCCGGGGCTGCGGGGGGTCTTCGACTGCGGCGTCGACTGTCACCTCGCCGGCGTGGCAACACCGGTGTTCCGCGGACCAGCCGGCCGGCGCTGGTGGCACGCCGTCCTCGGCGACGAGGCGGCGAGCCGAACGGTGGACCTGCGGGTCGATGAGATCACCGGCGTCTGGTTCGAGCGCGGGCCCAGCATGTTCCCCTCGTTCCCGGGGCAAGAGGGCTTGGGCGTGCACTTCCTCGGCCCCGGCGGGCAGGACATGCTGCACTGTTTCGTGCACGACCTGTATGACGGTCAGCGGATGCGGCCGGAGAAGCTGGCGGCCTGGCAGGCGCTGCGCGAGCGGTACGGCAACCGCGACGAGTCGAGGGTCGACCGGGGCACCCTGGTGGCCCCGGCTGCCTGAACTAGCAGGACCACCGGCGCGAACAACGGCGAGCAGCATCCGGGCAGCAACGCCGATGCACGGGCCGGGACTGACCCCAACGACCTAGTGCACCTCTGACCAACGTCACAGCCCGGCCCGCTGTTATCAATCTGGCGGGCGCGGGGGGTGAGGGCGGTCACCGGCTGGGCCGGCTTGCCTGGGTGGGAGGACGGCGGCTTTGGCCGCGAGCGCGAGACGCTCGGCGCCGAGGCCCACGTTGATGCCGGAGCCGTAGGCGGTGGCGCCGGACAAGATCGCCGCAAACGAGACCCCGAGCAAGATGCCGATGGCCCGCTCGGTGCTCAGATCACCGGTCGCCCAGAACACCAGGCACGCCACGGCGCCGATGATGCCCAGCGCCACGGTGGCCCAGCCCAGCCGCCGCAATACCCGCTCAACCTGCCGGGCATGATCGATCTTGGCAGTCAATCTCGCCTGGTCGTCCATTCCGCATCCTCAGGTCGCTGGCTGGCCGGTGAACCGTGTCTAAGGAGGATCACCCACGGGTGGTTCACGGTCATTCACAGAGCGACCGGGATGGCTCCTGAGCTGTGCAGCCGCAGGTCCTCAGGTCGTGGCCACCGCTTTTGCAAGCAGGGTCAGGGGTTCGAGTCCCCTTAGCTCCACCTACGAAACACCGGAGAGTGATCACCACCGAGATCCCCGGCTGCGGCATAGCGGCTGTGTGCCAGCATTGGCGCGTGGCAGGTTTGATGCGGCGAGGTATCTGCGGCTAGCCAAGGGCGGTGGGTCAGAGAGGGCGGCAGCATCGACAGTCCGCCTTGGAATCCGGCGCTCACGGTGACTGGCGTCACTCTTGTCGCGGTAGGCGCTGTGACAACCGGGGCCGTCCGCGGCCAACGCCACCCACGCCTGGGTGTGTCGCTGAAGGCCAGCTCCAGAGCCAAGTGGGTCTTACCGATACCCGCCGAGGCCAACCAGGGTGACAAGTCGCTTTCCGTCCCGGAACAGCGACCGGAGGTCTCGGCGCAGTGCCGGAAACCGGCCACGCATACCGCTCATGATCATCTGGGCCCACAGGCCCGGTCCAGCCGGG
>Ga0306926_10010575_pt1 | contig 10211 bp, 7 predicted proteins | sample flu12Cox44000178_FD_203759 | JGI IMG/M metagenome (GOLD analysis project Ga0306926, IMG submission 203759) | Lab enrichment of tropical soil microbial communities from Luquillo Experimental Forest, Puerto Rico - flux8day.12C.oxic.44.000.178 (v2)... | ecosystem: Environmental > Terrestrial > Soil... | reverse complement strand
TGGATTCCTGGCCAGCCATGAACGGCATGGCTAGCATCGCACTCAATCCAGCTGCCGCGGCTGACTGTGCGACGACCGATTTTTCGTGGGCTAGACTTGCGCGAACAGTCGCAATCCCGCTTGCCCAGGCTTGGCCAATCGCTCCGTCATTTTTTTCAATCTTGGCAGATTTGTATGCGGTCGCAAATTCCGAATTTTGATCGCAATCGCCTGCGTGAAAAATTAAGGTTTCCCTGTCCTGAGTTGGAACCCAAATTTCGAAGCGACGCGCGATCGGAGTATTGCGAGCTGATAAAAAGGTCATGACCCATGTGCGGCCGGAGGGATGAAGGTAGGGGATACCGAGCCCTCTGTTGACGCCAATATCGAGCGCTTCCTTCCACCTCAAGAACACCCTTGAATCATTCAAATCGTTGACAATGAGCGGCATATTCGATTTCCACGCGCGTCCTGGTAGACCATACCCGCGCGGAAACCCGGTATGTCGCGAGTTAAGCTCAAACATGACCGCCGGACCATAATAGCCATCGACAAGCCTGAGCTCAAAAAATTTGCTGGGATCGTTGTGCCACAATTCCAATGCGCCGGCCCCAACGTTGCCGTCACCGCAAAGGAGTACGACGACGGCTTTCAATACGTCATCGGCAACAACTGGAAGCGCCACTCCGCAGGTCAGTCCGACAGCTTTCGCAGCTTCAGTGCGCTTGAAGTTTGAATCCTCCAACTCCCTAAAGATGACAGGATGCCCGGTCGCCCAGGCCTTTCCCGGCAGCCCCTCATTGTACTTAAACCGCATCTGCTGGCTGAGCGCGCGGAACTCGTCGTGGGTGCCGTAGAGGCCGTCATGATATCGCAGTTCGGTACGGTCTTCAGTTGGGACCCAGATTTCCGCGATCCGAATGAATGTCTTCATAACGAAATCCCATCCTGGTCGCTGCCATTCTGTGGCCGGAGCCCACGACAAATGCGAGCGTAAGCCCGACGACGAGAGCAACCGTGGTCATCGCCTCGAAATAGCGCTGTATTCCCTCGAACTACAGGCAAGAAAAGTGCCAAGGTAGGCGCGGTACTGTTGGCCAGAGCACGACCTTCGCATGAAGCTTTGGCTTTGCGCGTCGATGCTGGTCCGTGACAGATCGCAGGACCTGGGGCGTCGGCACATGTCCTCGCGAGCCCAAGGAGCAGAGAACGCATGTCCATTCGCATCGGATATTTGCTGCCGACGCGGGAGCGCGTGATGGCAGGACAACCACAGGCAGCGCCGCTGCTGGAATTGGCTGAGCGAGCTGAGCGCCTGGGCTTCGATTCCGTCTGGGCCGGTGACTCGCTCTTGGCGCGCCCGCGCCATGAGCCATTGACGCTGCTGGCTGCGGTGGCAAGCCGCGTGCGTCGCGTAGATATTGGCACCGCCGTCCTGCTGCCGGCGCTACGCAATCCAGTCCTCCTGGCACACCAGGTGGCGACTCTCGATCAGGTCGCGGAAGGTCGCCTTATACTCGGCGTTGGCATCGCTGCCGATGTGCCGAATATCCGCCAGGAGTTCACTGCAGCGGGCGTGCCCTTCGAAAAGCGTGTCGGCCGCTTGCTCGAAGGTCTGCGGCTCGCCCGTTTGCTATGGAGCGGGAAACCAGTCGATTGGGACGGTCGGTGGAAAGTCGAGCACGGCATCCTTGGCCCGACACCATATCGTCAAGGCGGGCCCCCGATCTGGATCGGCGGATCGTTGCCCGCAAGCCTCGATCGCGCCGGTCGCTTATTCGACGGCTGGCTGCCGATCGCCCCGGATGCTGATCAATGGGCTCGCTTATGGAACGAGGTGAAGGAAATCGCACGCACGGCGAGGCGCGATCCGAACGCGCTGACCGGCGCCATGTATCTGACGGTGGCTATTGACAAGGACCCCAGCCGTGCCAACGAACGGCTCAACACCTATCTCGAACAATATTATAGCCAACCCGCTGCCGCGATGCGCAGCCGGCAGGCTTGCTATGCTGGTCCGAACGACGGCCTGGCAGAATGGTTGCAGGGCTATGCACGGGCCGGCACCACTCATCTTGTGCTGCGCTTCGCCGGAGAGCACGAGCGGCATCTGGAAACCGTAGCGGCGCTGCGCAGCAGCGCTCGCTTGTTGAGGGGTGCTCTTCAATAACGACTAGCTGTTGACGGGCTGATGTCCGCTTTGCCCCGACAGCTGACAAATAGCAGAGCTCTCGGTTTGTCCGCTTTGTGCCAAGAGCAGACATCGCCACCTCTACTTCTCGTCCTGACAGAAAAAGGAAAGCCCCGGTCGCGTGCGGCCGGGGCTGGGAATCGAGGTCGAGTCGACGTCTGCATTGTAGTCTGCGACATGCGTTCCAGCCAACTGTGCGAATCCAAGATTCCGTGGCTGTGACCCTCATCGGTCACAAACGCTCGTCTCGAAACGCACGCTCAACGCATCGGTTCGACCCATTGAGCCCGCGAAGGCCCCGGCTCGAACGGATCGCCAAAGTACTGGGTCTCGCGGGCTACCTTCCCATCATTGAACTCCATTATGCTCACCGAGTAAGACGGCTGCCCATCGTAAGTAAGGACGAATTCAGTGACCCACAGGTCGGCAGCACCGAGTATCCGCCTTACAGTGAAGCGCTTTTTGTTTGGCTGCGCGAAACGAGATGCCTGAATGTTGCGCCGACCGCGGATGCGCTCTCCCGACTGCGGATACTCGAGGACTGCATCCTCTCTATAAATCTGGTGCTCCTCGTCGAAGTTATTTGCGTCAGAGGCAGCCCAGTGTCGATCCAGCGCTGCGCGAATATCTTTGTTTTCCATCGCAGTCCTCTTTCGCATTTCCCGAACACGCGAATCGCAGCGGCTGCTGCCGCGCCAAGATGACCTAACCCAATGATTATGGCGAGTATAGCAGGTCAGGGCCGTGCATCGCAGCAAAGGGCCCGCTCATGTCCGCTTTGGGTCATAAGCAGACCTCACGCCGTCACTAGGCCATGTCCGCTTTACCCCTCAAAGCGGACATCGAGCGACACGACGGGCATGTCCGTTTTGTGCCAGAAGCGGACTCTTGTGCGGCAAGAAAAAAAGATGATGCCCCCTTTCGCCCGCGCGCAAGCCTAATATAGCGTTTCCTTGGAGCCGCCAGCGGGAGGTGCCGAATCCCAATTATTGCAACGGCGGCAGGGGTGCCATCGGCGGGCGTCCATTCCAAGGGTACCGCGTCCATGCCAAAACTCTACGAAGCCCTCGCAGAAGCGTTCCTTGCGGAGGGAGTCGACACGCAGTTCGTCCTGATGGGCGACGGCAACATGCACTGGTCGACCGCCTTTGCCAAACTGCCGGGCGTCCATACCGTCCACGTCAGGCACGAGCACGTCACCGTAGCGGCGGCGACAGCCTACAACGTAGCCACCAACAAGGTCGCCGTCGCCTCCGTCACGTGCGGCCCCGGCGTGACCCAGGTGATGACGGCGCTGCCGGCCGCGGTTCGCGCCCGCCTGCCGCTGGTGGTGTTTGCCGGCGAACCGCCTATCAACGCCAAATTCTACAATCAGCACATCGACCAGGCGCCTTTGGTGACGGCGACCGGGGCGCATTACATCGCCGCGCACAGCGTGCCGCGCATGATGGACTACGTGCGCGAGGCCTTCCACATCGCCAAGTACGAGCGGCGACCGGCGGTGCTGGGCATTCCCTACGACCTGCAGAAGGTCGAGTACATGGCCAACCAGCCGTACGAGACCTCGGCGATGTACCAGCCCAAAGTCGGGCGCATGCACCCCGATCCCGAGGTCGTGGCCGAGGCCGTCGAGCGGCTGGCCGCGGCCAAGCGGCCGATCGTCCTCGGTGGCCGTGGCGTGATGTGGTCCGGCGCGCGGGATGCGGTGATCCGTCTCGCCGATCGCTGCGGCGCCCTGCTCTCCAACACGCTGCCCGCGCGCGGTCTCTTCCACGACCATCCGTTCGGGCTCGGGATCGCCGGCAGCTACTTCACGTCGTTGGGCCGGGAGATGTACGAGTCCTCGGACGTCGTGCTCGCGGTCGGCACGAGCCTGTCCTACTACGTCGGTGGCGGGCATTACTGGGGGAAAGCCTGCAAGATCCAGTTGGATGATGCCCCACGCGGCTTGCGCGATGGGCAGAAGGCCGCCGACATCTACGTCAGGTCAGATGTGCTCATCGGCGTCGAGGCAATCCTTGCCGGCCTCGACAAGAAGTTGGGCGTTGGCAAACCGACGGCGGCGACTATACGCACGAAAGAGCTGGCGCATCGCATCGCGACCGAGCCGGCGGACTCGATGCCGTTCGACATCGCGCCCGGGGTGCTGGATCCACGCGAGGCGATCCGAGCCATCGACGCGGTCGTTCCCAAGGACTGGGACATCGTCGTCGGCGGCGGCCATCAGGCCTATTTCAACAGCCAGATGCGTGGCAGGCCGGCGGAGCGCTACACGACGGTCCGTGAATTCGGCGCGGTCGGCAACGGCCTGTCGTATGCGCTTGGGGTTGCGGCTGCGCGCTGGCAGGGCCGCGAGGGCAAGATCGTGCTGTTCGAAGGAGACGGCGGGCTCTTGTTCCATATCCAGGAGCTCGAGACGCTCAAGCGTCAAGGATTTCGCATCCTGATCTGCGCGATGAACGACGGCGGATACGGCTCGGAGTTTCACAAGCTGCGCGCCGACGGCCTCGACGATAGCTTGGCTGTGTTCGGCCGGCCCGCGCTCGAAAAAATCGCGCGCGGCTTCGACCTGCGCGGCCACGAGATCCGCGATGTGTCGGTAATCCCGAAGCTGTTCGCCGACTTCGCCGCGCAGGGCGAAAGCGAAATGTGGAACATCCAAATCTCCGACCAGGTCACGGCGCCGATTATCCGCCAGACCATCAAGCGCGGGCACGGCAATATGTGAGCATTTCGATCAGGCTGGCTTTGTTGGTCGCATAAGGAGATGGCCCGCCAGCGCCGTGAGAGCTTGTGCTACAGTGTCGTGGCGTCCCACCGGAGATCCCGGAAGCTATCAGTCCAATGATGGGGCGCCGGGGCCGAGCGCATGCCCACGACAACGATACGGGAGGAAGGCGATGATCGATTCAAGCCGACGCACTGTCCTGACAACAGGCGCCGCGGCAGCGGCGACGGCAGCCGCACCGCAGGTGTTTGCCCAGGCGCCGCAGACAAGCGCCCCGCAAGGCGCGCCGGCGGGCGCCAAGACCGGCTACTACGAGAAGGGCAACGTCCGCATCCGCTACACCGAGATCGGCACGGGCTTTCCGCTGTTGGCGACGCCCGGCGGCGGCTTGAACTCGCGCATCGCGATCTGGGCGAACGCGGTGATCAACATCCCGGAGGAGTTCAAGAACGACTTCCGCGTCATCACCATGGACCAGCGTAACGCCACGGGCGGCGAGTCCACCGGCCCGGTGCCGGTCGACGATCCCTGGGGCGCGTTCGCCGACGACCAGCTCGGCCTGATGGACCATCTCGGCATCCGTCAGTTCTTTTTCTTCGGCAATTGCATCGGCGGCCCGTTCGCGATGAAACTGATGGAGCGCGCGCCGCAGCGCGTCGTCGCCGCGCTGCTGAGCCAGCCGGTCGGGCACCGGCCGGAGCAGCCGGACTACATGTTCAACTCCGGGCGCGACGTCTGGGCCAAGGAGTTCCGCGAGCGCCGGCGCGACGTGCCGATGGAAACGATCGAGAAATACCTGCACAGCCTCTACCGCGTGCGGCCCGATTTCGTGTACAGCGTGTCGCGCGACTTCGCGAAGTCGTGCCAGACGCCAATGCTGGTGCTGCCCGACGACGTGACGGCGCATCCGCTCCAGGTTTCGATCGACATCGCCTCGCTGGCGCCGAACGCCGAGATCACGGTGTTTCCCTGGAAGGATCCGCCGGAGCTGAAGGCCCGTACCATCAACCGGGCGCGCACCTTCCTGAAGCGGCACCTGCCGGCGTAAGCCCGCGACGTATTGTTTTGTAGACGGTGGCCCGCGGAGCGCTTCGCTCACGCGGGCCGCGCGTTTCACCGCTCCGCGCCACCACCTTGCGGCCGCCGGGGCCTCTCTCTTTTTGACCATGGTGGGTACGCGAGGGGCCAAAAGTAAAAAAGTGTCCCCATCCCGAATCGGGAGTCCCCACCTAAAATTTGCCCCTTGAATCCGTGGACGATTTTTCCTCGTCCTGATTCGTTCTGAATCTAGGGGCGCCGCCGACCCCTCCGGGGCTGCCACTCAAACGATAGCACAACACGATGCGCGACAAGACCGCTGCACTGCGGGATTCCAGCCTCCTCTATGTCCGGTTGGGGTCAATGGCGACGGATTGACGCCCTCGCCAGCCTCTCGGTATGTCCGCTGCACTCCGAAAGCGACCATCCGACATGAAAATGTGATCCGCCGCTTCGAGCCATTAGCTGATTCATGCACCGCAAACGACACGTTTTATTCGATCACCTTGTCAGCGCGCAGTACGAGCCCGGCCGGGACTTCATGACCGATTGCCTTCGCGGTCTTGAGATTGATGACCAGCTCGAACCGCGTCGGCTGCTCGACCGGCAGATCCGTCGGCTTGATGCCGCGCAGCAGCTTGGCGAGTTGCCGGCTCATGATGTCTCGGTACAGCTGAACGATCAGCGGCCCGTAACCGATGAGACCGCCCTGCTCCGCCATTTCCGGCCACTGGTACACGGCGGGCAGGCGCAGCGTTGCAACGCGGTCGAAAATGATGGTGCGATTGTTGAACAGGAGCGCCGACGCCAGCACGTTGAGCGCTCCGGCGTCGGCGGCTGTTGCCGCATCGATGGCATTGGCGATTTCCTCGCGCCGGGCGACGCGATGGATGGAAAGCGCGACGCCGCGTGCGCGCGCCGCGTCTTCCAGCTCACTGAGGCGTAATGGCGTCGTCGTATGGGTATCGGCGAGCGCCGCAATGCGGCGAACTCCGGGCACCGCCTCAATGAGGATTTCCTGCCGCTTGCCGTCAAGTTCAGACGCAAGAAGAGTGACGCCCGTCGTATTTCCACCGGGCCTAGCAAGGGAACGCACAAACCCTTGGCCGACCATATCGTCGGTCAAAGCCAGAATTGGAATGCTGGTCGTGGCTCGCTGTGCAGCGCGAACTGCTGCATCTCCGCCCGCCGCGATAACGTCGACCCCGGCGTTCACCAGTTCGACCGCATGCCGCTCGAACTGCTCCGCGGATAGGCCGTAACCATTCCAATCGACCGCGAGGTTTTGGCCCTCGGCAAAGCCGAGCCGCCGCAAGTCATCAAGCAACGCGACATGATGCGGCGCGTCGCGTGGAGCGGTATGGAGGCTACCGAGGCGATAAATCCGGCCGGGTTCTTGCCCGCGCGCCGCGAGCGGCCAAGCGGTTGCCGCCGCGCCGCCAATGAGCGTGATGAACTCGCGGCGTCGGATCATTCGATGACCTCGTCGGCGAGCGAGAGTAGATTGTCGGAGATTTTGATGCCGAGCGCCTCGGCGGTCTTGAGATTGATTACCGTCTCGAACTTGGTCGGCTGCAGCACCGGTAGATCGGCGGGTTTTGCGCCTTTGAGAATCTTCGCGGTATAGACGCCGCAGTTGCGATAGGCATCGGTGATGCTCACGCCATAGCTCAGCAATCCGCCCGCGACCGCGTATTCGCGAAACTGGTAAATGGAGGGCAGGCGCTGCCGGGCCGCAAAAGCGACGATCTGCTCACGCCGCGTGTCGAAATAGGGGTCTGCCGTGACCAGCAGCGCGCCGACGTGTGCGCTTATGAGCGCTGCGAACGCGGTCTCAAGTTCCTCGTCGGTGCTCGCGTTGGCGATCAGGATGCGTTGATCGATACTGCGTGCCGCCTCCTCGACCTCCTGCGAGTAATGCAACGCTGGCGCAAACTCCGGGTTGAGCAAAACGCCGATAAGCGGGACGCCGGGCACAAGATCGCGCAGCAGCCCCAGCCGTTTCGGCTCCATCAGATTTGTCAGCAAGGTAACGCCCGTCGCATTACCGCCAGGACGACTGAAACTCTCGACCACGCCGAGTGCGACCGGATCGCCGCCGATTCCGAACACGATAGGGATAGTCGATGTTGCCCGCTTCGCCGCGAGCGGGGAAGGCTCTCCGCCCGCGGTGGTCAGCACCGCCACTCGGCGGCTCACCAATTCCGCCGCCATGGCCGACAGGAGGTCGTAGCGACCGCGCGCCCATCGGAACTCAATCGCAACATTTTGGCCTTCGACAAAGCCGCCCTCGGCCAAACCGCGGCGGAATGCGGCAAGCAGGTACGCGGAATCCTCCGGCGACCGTGTGCTCATGAACCCGATCACCGGCATCGCTGGCTGCTGCGCGCGCGCTGCCAGTGGCCACGCCGCCACCGCGCCGCCAAGCAGCGTGATGAACTCGCGCCGCCTCATGCCGAACATCGGGGGTCCTCGGACCATCTCGTGCCGCTTTTGGCCAGTTTACCGCAGGGTCAGCCTGCCTCAGACCGGAAGCTAGGTCCTTGGGGCAAACCTGAATTGTTGTGAATCGAGGCGTCGGTTTTGGCGGTCGCGGTTGTAAAAAACGAGCACTTTTTTTACAGTCGGGGTACTGTAAAAGTCCTTGAGAATCAAAGGACTCCCTGAAACGTTCTGAATCGAGGTGGGGCGATGCCTCCGGCCCGACCAAACCAATAGTACGCCATAAGTCGCGGCAGGAGCTTACTGCACCGCGGGATTGCGATCCGGCTGATGTCCGCTCAGGGTCAGAAGCGGAAAAGCTCAAAACGAGCACATCAGGTCCGCTTTCGGCCCTAACCCAACAAGCGGTCAGTAATCCCAGAAGGCCGGTACCCAACGAAAGACGTCGCCGGCGACCGCCACATGGCAGACGGACGGGAACGACAGGTGAGTGGCCACCAGCGGCTCGCCGGTCGCCGCCAGCTCCCGCAAAAGACGGACCCGGACGCGGGCCGCTTCCTCGGGGTCGTGTTCGAAGCCGTTGTACCACTCGGGGTGGTCGAACCCGACCGCGAACACGGCGTCGCCGGCGAACGTCAGCCGGTCGCCGCCGGACGCCAGGCGGACCACGCTGTGCCCGGGGGTGTGGCCGCCGGTGCGACGGACGACCACCCCCGGCGCCACCTCGTACTCCGCCTCGAACGGCCGCAGCTGGCTGCGGTACGCGTCCAAGAACCGCTTGGCGGTCGACCGAAGCGCGTCCGGGAACCCCGGCGGCATGGAGACGCGGGAGAAATCGGGCGACGCCCAGAACTCGGCCTCGGCGGCCGCTACGTGGACCCGCAGGTCCGGACGCAGCCGGGCCTTCACCCCGTCGGCGAGCAGCCCGCCAACGTGGTCCATGTGCATGTGGGTGAGCACCACGTCGGTCACGGACGCAAGATCGATGCCGGCGGCCTCCAGTCGCAGGGCCAACCGCCCGGTCCGCGGCAAGTCCGGGTACTCCACCCCCATCCCGGCGTCGATGAGTACGGTCCGGCCGCCGCTACGCACCACGACCACGTTCAGCGCCCACTCGAGCACGTCCGGCGGCAGGAACATGTCTTTCAGCCAGGCCGCCCGGACGGCCGGGTCGGCGTTGTGGGCCAACATCACGCCTGGCAGCGATAGCACCCCATCGCTGACCACCAGCACGTCAATCTCGCCGACCCGCAGCGCGTAGCGCGACGGAACCAACTCGTCGGGCCCCGGTCTACCGGGGTGTGAGGTGTTGTCCAAGCTCATGTTTGTCTCCTGCTGACCCTCCCTTTTCTGATGTGTTTGATTACCCCCGTTTGCAATGGAGATGTAATCACCCTGTGGTCTGGGCCGCGTACATCCCAAGCATATCAAGGATCGATGCGTCCGAAGCGCATGTAAGGCGAAGCACTGCGGAATTCTCACGCCATTGCACCGCGGCCTTGTCGGCAATGGAACGGGGGTGGAGGGGCGGCTGGATGTCCGCTTTGGGTCAAAAGCGGAAAGCTCAGAGTGAGCAAATGTTGTCCGCTTCACCCCCGAAAGCGGACCTCGAGCGACACGACCGCATGGCCGCTTTGTGCCGAAAGCGGCCGTCGCACCTGCCATACTCAGGATTGCGCGGTCCGCGGCATCAATACTGCAAGAACGATCGCCACGAGGAAGAGCGCAGGCACGTCTCCCACCAGATGACCGCGCTCGGCCGTATCGGTGAGGGCCTGATAGCCCATGATCGCCGCGTGAACCACGCTCGACCACACGGTGAACCAGATGATG
>Ga0306926_10010574_pt1 | contig 10212 bp, 6 predicted proteins | sample flu12Cox44000178_FD_203759 | JGI IMG/M metagenome (GOLD analysis project Ga0306926, IMG submission 203759) | Lab enrichment of tropical soil microbial communities from Luquillo Experimental Forest, Puerto Rico - flux8day.12C.oxic.44.000.178 (v2)... | ecosystem: Environmental > Terrestrial > Soil... | reverse complement strand
GGCGAGCCGCTACGCATGTCGACATTGGACGTGAATCCGCCCATCACGCATGGGGTCCCGGGGCGCACCAGCTGGCAGAGCGCAATGACTGCGAGGGCCTCGGCGGTCTGCTGCACCAGCGCTCCGGCGAGGGTCACCGGCGCCATGGCCCCCATCAGCGTGAACGGTGTGATCACGATGCACTGGCCGTGGCGGGCGAGGGTCATGATGTTGTCGAGGATCTCCTCATCGACGCGGCGCGGCGAATTGACATTTGTCACCGTCATGAGCGTCGGCCGCTCGGCGAGCGCCTCGACCGTGCAGTGGTGCTCGATGGCGGACATGGCGATCGCATCCTGCGCCTGCACGCCGCCGATGCCGCGTGCCGCCCAGACGATGTCGGCGCACTCGATGTGCGCCTGGTAGGTGAACAGATGGCGGATGGGCACCGCCACGTCGACCGGCTCGACCACGATTCCGCCCTGCCAGTGCAGCACACCGAGCGCGTGGGTGAGCTTGAGGATGTTACGGAAAGCCTCGATGTCGCCGTAGCGCCGCCCGCCTTCGAGATCGCGGATGTTCGGCGCCCCGTTGACGGGGCCGAAGTTGACCACGTTACCGCCGATGTGCAGATGGCGCGCGGCGTTGCGGGCGTGCAGCACGAAGCGCTCGGGCGCGTGCCGCAGCTGTGCCTCGATCACCTCTCGTCCGAGGCGGACCATCTGCGTCGCCTCATCCACCAGCGCGCCGGCACGGCGATACACCTCGCGCGCGGCGGCGCTGCGGATCTCCAGTCCCGCCTCCTCGAGCACGCGGTACGCGGCGCCGAGGATGCGCTCGATCTGCTCCTCGCTCAGGATCTCGAGCGGCGCCCACCGGTTCTCGAGGCGCGGCAGCGGTGCGAGCGAGGGTCCGCTCGCGCGCGGCGCGCGGCCGCGTCGCCGGGCAGGTGCGGGGGCATCGCTCGTCATGCCTCCGATTCTACTCCGCGGCTCACCCGCCGCCGGCCGCCGGCGGCGCGCGGTGCCGAGGTGCGCGCGCCGGGGGTTGCACCGGGCTGGTGCGTTCCACTACTTTGGAGATCGCATGAGCCTGCTGCCGCGAGTCAATCTGACACTCATCGTGTGCCTGCGCGCCCGCTAGGCGCTTTGCTCATGGCAGCCTTGCTCCCGCCGCTCTCAGCCGATGAAGTCGCGTCCTTCCAGGCCGATGGCGCCATCGTGTTGCGCGGACTGCTCACGCCCTCTGAAGTCGGGCTCTTGCGCGAGGGTATCGAGCAGAACCTGGCGACGCCGAGCTCGCGCGCCAAGGTGGCGAGCGACCGGGACGATCCGGGTTGGTTCATCGAGGATTTCTGCTGCTGGCAGCACAACGCCTCTTACCGGCGGGTGATATTCGAGTCCGCGCTCGGGCGCGTCGGTGCGCGGCTGATGCGCAGCGGCAGCGCGCGGCTCTACCACGATCACATGCTCACCAAGGAGCCCGGCACGCGGCAACGCACTCCCTGGCATCAGGATCAGCCGTACTACAACATCAGCGGCCGCCAGAACTGCAGCTTCTGGATCCCGGTCGATGCCGTGAGCCGCGAATCGACACTCGAATTCATCGCCGGCTCGCACCTCGGGACCTGGTTCATGCCGCGCTCGTTCCGCGACGCGCAGGCGCGCTGGTTCCCGGAGGGGACCCTGCGCGACCTGCCCGCCATCGAAGCCGACCGCAGCGCCTTCCGCATACTCGGCTGGGCGCTCGAGCCGGGCGATGCGGTGTGCTTTCACATGCTGACCCTCCACGCCGCGCCGGGCGTCCCGGCCGGGCAGCGCCGGCGAGTCTTCTCGGTCCGGCTGCTGGGGGATGACATCCGCCACGCGCCGCGCCGCTGGCAGACCTCGCCCGAGTTCCCCGGCCTCACCGGGGAGCTGCCCGAGGGGGCGCCGATGGAGCATCCGCTCTTTCCGGTGCTGTGGCGGGAATGAGCGATCAGCCCGGATGCAGCTGCCCGGGGGCGCGGTGTGCCGGGTCGACCACCTGAACAGCCTGGCCGGCCGCGAGCCGCTCACCGCCACGAATCACCAGCCGGTCACCGGCGGCGAGCGGACCGCGCACCTCCACCACATCGGCGATGCCTGCCCCCGGGGTGACATCGAGTTCCTCGACGGTGTTGGACTGCGTCAGACGCAGGACGTAGGAGTGATTCTGGCGGATGACGAGCGCATCGCGCGGCACGGTGACCGCGGTGCGCACCGCCGCCGAGGGCAAGCTCACCTCGACGGGTGTGCCGACCAGCCACCCGCTGCTGGCGAGCGCCACGCGCACTTCGAACTGACGCGAGCGGTCATCGCCCACCGGCACGACCGTACGCACCTGGCCGCTTTTCTCGATACCATGGTCGCGCACGCTGACGAGCTGCCCGGGGTGCACGTTGCCGGCGAGGCTGAGTGCCGCGGTGGCGCGCGCTTCGACATCGGCGGTGTTCACCAGGCGCACGGTTGCGGCGCCGACCTGCAGATACTCGCCACGCTGGATGAAACGCTCGGTCACCACACCGGGAAACGGCGCACGGATCACCGATTGCCCGATGTCGTACTGCACCTGGCGCAGCTGGGCGTCGGCGCGCGTCAGATCATCGGTCGACATCTCGCGCTGGGCGCGCGCGTCCTCCAGCTGGCTCGCGCTGAGCGCCGCGGTCGCCGCGAGGCGATTGAAACGATCGAGCTGCGAGGTATTGAACTGCTGCTGGGCGCGGGCATGCGCCACCTGGGCCTTCAGGTCCTCGAGCCGCAACCGCAGCACCGTGTCATCGAGACGGGCGATCGGTCCTCCCTGGCCGACGCGGCTGCCGACATCTGCCACCCACACCACACGCCCGGCGAGAACGCTCGCGATGCGGGCGTCCGAGCGGCTGACGATCGAGCCGGGAATCCAGCTCTCGATGCTCACGGGACGGACGCTCACCGTGCCGACCTCGACCACCGGACGCTCCGCGGCCGACCCATCGGCGGCCCACGCGCCGCTCGCTGCCCACACTGCGGCCGCGCTCAGCAGCGAGCCGATGGCGCGGCGACGTGCGCGTCGATACACGGCCGGGTGTGCGCTGATCCCGCTCATGCCGGCGGCGCCACTGGAGCCGAGAAACTGACGGCCGCCACGCCACCGCGCGCGGCGAGGAGCCGCATGAGCGCCGGTATCAGCACCAGGCTGAAAGCCAGGCTCAGCACCACACCGCCGATGTTGACCGCCGCGAGCCCGCGGTAGATGACGCTGCCGGGCCCCGGGTTCACCGCCATCGGCAGTGCGCCGAGTGCGCCGGTGAGCGTGCTCGCGAGGATCGCCCGCAGCCGCTGCTGCAGACCTGCGCGGATCCCTTCCTCGAGCGTCGCCCCCTCGCTTTGCACGCTCCTCACCGCCGCCACCAGCAGGATCGAATGATTGATGATCACCCCGATCATCATCACGAAGCCGATCATGGAGAGCAGATCGAGCGCCTGGAACTTCACCAGATCGAGCACCCGCAGCCCGAGCACCCCGCCGACCAGCGCGAGGGGCACGGTGAGCAGCACGATGACACTGTCGCGCAGCGAGCGGAACAGCACCGTCATCAGCAGCAGCAAGACGATGAGCGCCATGACGAACACGCGGCTCATCGCGCTCAGTGTGCGGCTCAGGCTGTCGGCGCTGCCGGCGAGGCGCAGGGAGCCATCCTGCGGCATGTGCGCGCGCAGCTTCGGCAACACCTCGCCGTCGATCGTCTTCAGCACCTTCTCCAGGGACAGCGTCGGCGGGGGGTCGATGGTGAGCGTCACCGCGCGGCGGTGGTTGAGGCGGCGGATGGCCGGTGGCCCGAGCTCGGTCGAGAGCTGCACCAGATCCCCAAGCCGCACGATCAGTCCCGCGGGGGTCATGAGCGGCGCATTCGACAAATCCTCCGGCGTCGTGCCGCCATTCGAGCGCAGCACGATCGGCAGACGCGACTTGCCGTCGAAGTACTCGCCGAGCCAGGCGCCTTCACCGACTGCGCGCACCACGGTGCCGAGCGTGGCGCGGTCCCAGCCAACTTCAGCGATGCGACGGTCATCGGGCACCGCGTGCAGCTCGAGCGCAACATCCTCGGGATTCGGGAAGCTCTGGATCGCCGCCCCGGGGAATACCTTCTCGAGCAGCGCGCGGCCTTCGACCGCTACGCGGTTGAGCGCGGCGGTGTCCTCGCTCTGCAGGTGAATGCCGACCGAGCGGACCGAGCCGCCGATACCGCCGAACAGATCGCCCTCGACCGTGAACACGCGCGTGTCGGGGAGACCGACCGTGATCCTGTCGCGCACCAGCCGCTCGAGCTCGCCGATGCGCGTCTCATCGATGACCCGTGCGCCGATGGTTCCGCCGCCCGGCCAGCTCAATACGTACCAGTTCTTCAGGTACGGCTCGCGCCGTCGCTCCATGTACGGCTTCATCCGCTCGAGGAGCGCTGGGAGCAGCTCGCGATTGACCGCCTCCGGGCTCATCCCCGGCGGGAAGTCGAAGAACGAATCGATCGCGGCACGCTTCACCGGTGGCAGGTAGTCGAGCGGCGGCAACAGCAACCAGGCGAGCAGCAGCGGCACGATGAGCAATCCGACCACCCACGCCAGTTGTCGGGGAGCGGAGTTGGTGACGCGCAGAATCCACTCGGTCAGCCAGGGCCAGCCCTTACCGTAGCCGCTCGGCCGCATGGGCCGTCGCAGCACGAAACCGAGCGCGGCCGGCAGCAGAGTGAGTGCGGTGATGATGGAGATCGCGACCGCGATCGAGATCGTGAGCGCGAGATCGCCGAACAGCTGTCCTTCCACATCCTTCAGGAACAGCACCGGCACGAACACGGCGATCGTGGTGGCGGTCGAGGCGAGCAGCGCACCGGCGACCTGTCGGGCACCCTTGCGGCAGGCGTCCTCGAGGGGCGCGCCTTCTTCGCGCAGCCGCACCACGTTCCCGGAAACCACGATGGCGCCCTCGACCACCATGCCGACGGCAAAGGCGAGACCGGCGAGCGAGATGACATTGAGGCTGCGCCCGAAGAGATCCAGCACCACGAAAGTGGCGCACAGGCAGACGGGGATGGTGGCGGCGATCAACAGCGTCACGCGCCATTCGCGCATGAACCACCACACTACGATCAGCGCCAGCAGTGCGCCGACGATCAGGTTCTCGGTGAGCAGCTGCACCGCCCGGCGGATGAACAGCGAGGCGTCGAAGGACTGCTCGACGCCGAGCCCGCGCGCCTTCAGCGGCCCATCGCGTAATTCCGCGACCGCGGCCTTCACCCGATCGAGGGTCGCGAGCACGTTCGCGCCATTGGCGCGGAAGACCTGGATGCCGATCGCCGGGTTGCCATTCTGGTAGGCGAAGAACTGGCGCGGGGGCGGCGCGACATCGATCGTGGCCAGGTCCGAGAGATGCACCGGGCGGCCGTCTCTCCAGGCGAGCACCAGCGCGCCGAGCTGCTCGGGCGAGAAGCGCCCGGTGAAGCGCAGCGCGTACTGCCGTCGCCCGACATCCAGCAGCCCACCCGAGACGTTGTTGGCGCTCGCCGCACGGCTGGCGATCTCCGGAACGGCGATGCCGAGCGCCGCCGTGCGCGCCAGATCGAGCGTAATGCGCACGTTATCCGGCGGCCCGCCGTTCACCTCGACGGCTGCGACCCCGGGAATCGACTCGAGCCGCGGACGCACCGTGTCCTCAATGAAGCGCCGCTGTGCTTCGATCGTGCCGGGCGTTCCCGGCAGCAGCTGCACGAAGAACCACGAAAGGGTCTCGTTGGTGTTGCCATCGCCGCCGAGCGTGACCGCGGGCCGGTCGGCATCCCGCGGCAGGGGCGGCAGCCGGTTGAGTCGCCCGATGACCTCCACCAGCGCATTCTTCATGTCCGTGCCGATGGCGAAACGCAGGTTGAGCTGCGCGAATTCGGCGCCGGCGTTGCCCTCGATCTCTTCGACGCCGGACAGGCCCTGCAGAACGTTCTCGAGCGGCTCGAGCAGTTCCGACTCGACCTCCTCGGGCGAGGCGGTGCGCCAACCCATGCGGATCGTGAGCTGCGGGCGATTGACGTCGGGGAACAGTTGCAGCGGCAGGCGGCTGAGGCTCAGCAGCCCCACGAGGCCGACAAATACCGCGATGACGATGAGCCCGATCGGGCTGCGGCTCGACCAGTTGAGACTTTCCATGGTTCAGACTTCCATGGTTCAAGCCCGACGCGCTTGTCAGGGACCCATCCCTGCAAGTTTCGATGCTACTGCCGGCCGCCGGGTTTGAATCGCGCTGTGCGCCAGGCCGTGCGATCGGTGCGACGCGACGAGCCCTCGCTGCGTCGCGTCGCCATCGAGGGCGCCGCCGGCCTCCGCCGCACCCGGCACCCCGCGGGTATCAGCCGCTTTCCGACTTCCATTCTCCGCTTCGGAGTCCGAAAACGACCGTCCGCCGGGAACGCTGCGCTCTACATTCGGCCGCGAGGAGCGGCCGTTGGCGGTCGCGGGAGTCAGCATGAAACACCAACACTTTCTCACCGTCCTGACGATGTGGGTGCCGCTCGTGATCGGCACGGCGGCGCATGCGGGGGAAGAGGGCGCCCCGCCCGCGTACCTGGTGTACGACACCGGAACCCTCGGCGGCACGTTCGCTTTCGGCAGCGGCGTGAGCGATCTCGGCTGGGTCGCCGGAGCCTCGACCACCGGCTCGGGTGCGCTGCACGCCAGTCTCTCGATTCCGGGGAACGTGATCGATCTCGGCACCCTCGGCGGTGGCAACAGCGCGGTCGAGTGGCCGATCAAGAACAACCGTGGACTCGTGGTCGGCATTTCGGAGACCGCGACCGCCGATCCGCTCGGCGAGAGCTTCTCCTGCGCTGCCTTCATCGCCACCAACGGGCACACCTGCCTGCCATTCCTGTGGCGCAACGGCGCGCTCGTCGCGTTGCCACTCCTCGGCGGCAACAACGGCTTCGCCACCGGCGTCAATAACGCAGGCGCGGCGGTCGGCTGGGCGGAAACAGCGCGGCACGATCCCAGCTGCGTGCCGCCTCAGCAGCTGCAGTTCGAGGCGGTCGAGTGGGTTCCACCCGCGAGTCAGCCGAACATCCTGCCACCGCTTGCCGGCGACTCGACTTCGGCCGCGACCGCGCTCAACGATTCCGCGGAGGTCGTGGGAATCTCCGGGGACTGCGACGTCGCGGTCGGCGCCTTCAGCGCGCGCCATGCGGTGCTGTGGCTCAACGGCCGGCCGACGCGGCTGGCGACCCTCGGCGGACAGGGGTGGAACACACCGATGGCCATCAGCAACGATGGCATCATCGTCGGCTTCTCCGACACCGCGGGCGATGTCGTCGGAGGGGTGCTCACGCCGAACTTCCAGGCGGTCCTGTGGACACCGCAGGGCATCGTCAACCTGCATACGCTGCCCGGCGACCAGATCGCAGAGGCGACCGGAGTCAACGGCTTCGGCCGCATCGTCGGCACCTCGTTCGATGCGAATGGCAATCCGCGCGTATTCCTATGGGACGAGGGGCGGATGTACGACCTCAATGCGCTGGTGCAACCCGATGCGCCGCTCTACCTGCTCGAGACGGGGGACATCAACGATCGCGGTGAGATCACCGGGCTCGCCTGCGTGCGGGTCGGCGCTGTCTGCGGGGACGAGATACACGCCTTTGTCGCGATCGTTGCGCCGCGCGAGGTGCTCGCCGCGAACGAGCGAATCCCGCTCGCCGCTCGACCGCGCCTGAGCGCCGCACTGCGCACACGACTCGAGCAACACCCGCTGGCGGGGCGGGGCGCGGCCGGCATCCGCGCGGCACACTGATCGCGGTCGCAGGCACGCCGGGCTGGTGCCGCGGGAGGCTTTCGTTAGAATCACTCCGCGACCCGTGCCTGGGTGGCGAAACTGGTAGACGCAAGGGACTTGAGTAGAGCTTGAGCACCCGGTCCGGAAACGGCCGGTGTGAATGGGGTCAAAGTCGGTGAAACAGCAGCACGTGAGGGTGGCTGCAATACCGAGCTAAGCGCCGCCGCGCGCTCGCCGGCGAGTGAAAGTGTAGAGACTTGACGGCCCCTGCCTAATCCACGTGCGCTCTCGGGCCGTGGGATGGCAAAGGTAAAGTCCAGACCACAAATGCATGCCGGGCTGGCTTGTGAGGGCATGCAGCAGCGAAAGCTGTAGGGGTACGAAAATCCCTTGGGGGAAACCCCGTGCCGGTTCGAGTCCGGCCCCAGGCACCACTGCAGCCGCTGCTAACGACCGACGGCAGTGACAGCCGGCAGGTTGATAAAACTTACCTTATTGTTAAGTAATCCGCTGATTGAGCGGTCAAGAGACTATAAGCGGTTGCAGTTCTCCGTACCGGTGAAGGAGACAAGAATGAACTACCGGAACCTTAACCGAAACAGTCGCTTGGCGAGCTTTCTATCGGCGACCTTGGGGTTGCTCATGATGCTGCCCGTCCCTTCTCAAGCAGACCTGCACGAGGATGCAAAGGACGCATTCCAACTCAATCTGACCGCCAGTGTCAGTGACAATGGACCGTTTCACCTGTGCACCGGCAGTTACACGGTACCTACCAACAAACACCTCCATGTTGGGCGGATAGGATTTGTCGGCTCGTCAGCGCAGGCGGCGAACGCGGCCCTGGGAGGGCAGGTATTTGTCGGCGCGGCACTTACTGGTGCTCTGAATCCTCCGAGCTCGGGACCGTTTAACAGCCCACCATACGTTTTGGCGTTCTATGGCAACCAGGAGACCAATGTCGATGCTGAGCCAGGGGATGTGCTGTACGTTTTGTTTCAGTTCACCCAGTCCGATCTCAGTCTCCAGTGCAACATTGTCATAGCCGGCTACCTCATCGACAAATAGACACTGCGGCCGCTTCGACCGTTTCCGGTATCGAGCGAGCGCGCTACGCGGACGGGCTGGACAAGGTGTGCGCGCTGTCATTCCCGACGCTTTGGCTTGACGTTCGATCCCGACTTGCCTGAGGAGCCTCGAGGGCCCTTTTACGCCTGCGGCGGAGGGTTTCCTCAATGCTGAGCCAGGACCAACACATGAATGCGCTTGCGAAGCAAGCGAGTGTCAGGATCGTAGCGATGATCCGCGTGCTCATATGCGATTGCCTTAATCGGCTTCACGCATGTTGTATGTTAGGGCTGCTGCGCTGCGGGCACATGTCGGGGCGGGGCCGGTTGATCCGTCAGATTTGACTTACGTGAGCCTGGCCGAGCGCGCCAAGGCGGGCCGCCGCAGCCCGTCGGGCAAGCCCTGCGGCCCGCAATCCATCAAGCCTGGCGCTCCGGGCTGAATAGGATGCGGACTACCCTCGTCGCAGAGCCTATTTGCGGTCGCCCTTGGCCCCGTGCATGCTTGCCCGAGCGGCCAGGGGGCACTGTGGCGCGATGAGCGCAGAAAAAGACCGCGAACCGGTTTCAGCCGTGTCTTCACCGGCAACGATGTCTGCGGGGGCGGTGTTCCTGAGCTACGCCTCGGCGGCAGAGCGGGCGCTGCAGTTCCCGGACTGAATAGCAACCGATGTCGACAGCCTCGCGTGCCGTCTTTCTGAGCTACGCATCCGAGGATGCGCCGCCTGCGCAGCGGATTGCGGACGCGCTCCGCTCGGCTGGCGTCGAGGTCTGGTTCGACCGTGAGGAACTGCGCGGCGGCGATGCGTGGGATCAGAAGATTCGGCAACAGATCCGCGACTGTCGACTGTTCGTGCCCATCATTTCCGCCAATACGGAAGCGAGGCTCGAAGGATATTTCCGACGGGAGTGGAAGCTGGCGGTTGACCGAACTGAGGATATGGCGGGCAAGCTCACTTTCCTCCTGCCTATCGTCATTGACGATACACGAAACGCTTCGGCTGAGGTCCCTGAGCGATTCCGCCACGTGCAGTGGACGCGGCTTCGAGGTGGAGAACCGACGCCAGCATTCGTCGCGCTGGTTAGCCAGTTACTGACACGATCATCGCCCACGAGCGAGCCGTCGCGGGGAGTGCCGACACCAAGTCACGGCACCACGACGGCTCCCGTACCAGCCTTCCCATTAAAAGGGCACTCGCCTCCCCGTCAGTTCGCAGTGATAGTCGGCGCGTGCGTGATAGCACTCGCTGCCTTGGGCTACTTCGGCTACGGTCGCTTGAGCCATCGTAGCTCCAGCCTACCGACGACAGCAGCTCCCACGATTCAAGCTGCCACCGAAAAGTCGATTGCGGTGCTGCCGTTTGTC
>Ga0306926_10010572_pt1 | contig 10212 bp, 7 predicted proteins | sample flu12Cox44000178_FD_203759 | JGI IMG/M metagenome (GOLD analysis project Ga0306926, IMG submission 203759) | Lab enrichment of tropical soil microbial communities from Luquillo Experimental Forest, Puerto Rico - flux8day.12C.oxic.44.000.178 (v2)... | ecosystem: Environmental > Terrestrial > Soil... | reverse complement strand
AGCAAATTGGACGCTTCGAATCCAAACGCTGGGCACGAGGGACATTGTAGAGCGCCTATGAAAAAGGGTTTGACGAAGGTAAGAGCTTCCCGTCCTCCCTGGCCGCTTACGGGCGCGCCCAGGAGTACCTGAAGCTGGTGAACAACCAAGTTGCCGCCGCGCGAGCGCTTCGGCGATAAACGGCTGGAGCATCTCTGGGGGCCGGCCGCGTTCCGATCGAGGATGATGCTGCCCGCGGCCGTAGTCCAGCCGAGGTTTCCCGCGGACAGCATGCATAGGTAGAACACCCAGGGAGCACTTCGCTATAATGCGGCAGTTCTACCTGGACAGGGGCAGTCGATAGGCGCCTGTCGGGCCACGTTTGTGAAGGAGTCGAACGATGGCGAACAAGGAATCAGCGACCAAGAACGAATCAGAATCCCGGGTGCAAGTTGGCGTCGCGCAAGGGGCCGAAACGGACAGGGATGTGGTTGGCGGTTCGGAGGCCGAAGGCGGCGGCTCCTCCGAGCGCTGCTCTTATGTGGTCGGCATCGGGGCGTCCGCCGGGGGGTTGCAGCCGCTGCAGGAATTCTTCGGCAACATGCCACAGGGTAGCGGCCTAGCCTTTGTCATCGTCCAGCATCTCTCGCCAGAATTCAAAAGTCTCATGAGCGAGCTGCTGTCCCGGCGGCACACCAGCATGGCACTGCACCATGTCGAGCACGGCATGCCGCTGGAGCCCGACTCGATCTACCTGATTCCGCCCAAGAAGAACGTGGTGATCTTCCAAGACAAGCTGCACCTGCTCGACCAGGACCTGACCCGCGGGCACCCGCTGAACTTCCCCATCGACATATTCCTGCATTCGCTGGCGGAGAACCTGAACGAGCGCGCCATCGCCGTGATCCTTTCGGGCACCGGGAGCGACGGGACGCGCGGCGTCAAAGCGATCAACGAGGCCGGTGGGGTCGTGTTGGTGCAGGATCCGGAAACCGCCGAGTTCGATGGGATGCCGCGCAGCGTGATGGCCACGGGACTGGCCGATTATGTGCTGCCTCCCGATGGGTTGGCGCGCGCTGTCTACGACTATGTGACGAATCCACCCGGGGGTCTCATCAAAGCCGTTGCTAAGTCGGACCTGGAGAACATGCTGCAGCAAATCACGGCCATCGTGGCACGCGACCAGCATATCGATTTCTCGCACTACAGACCGACCACGCTGGCGCGGCGCATCGAACGTCGCCGTGTCATCGCCGGTTGCAACACGTTGCAGGCGTACATGGAGTTGCTGGCGGAATCGGACAAGGAGCGTGCGGCGCTGCGCAACGACCTGCTGATCAACGTCACGGGCTTCTTTCGGGACCCCGAGGCATGGGCTTATCTCGAGCAACAGATCATACCGCCGCTAATCGCGCAGACGGCGGAGTCCAAGGAGCTTCGCATCTGGGTGACGGCCTGTTCCACCGGCGAGGAAGCCTATTCGGTGGCGATACTCGTGCAGGAGGCGCTGGAAGGGGCCGGCAAGTCGCTGGTCGTGAAGGTCTTCGCCACGGACATCGATGAGACCGCGCTGCAGAAAGCCGCCACGGGCGTTTATCCCGAGGGCGTTATCAAGGACGTGACCGAGCAGCGCGTCAGGCGCTTTTTCAAGAAGCAAGGCCAAAACTATCAGGTGGTCCGTCAGCTCCGCGAGATGATGGTCTTCGCGGCGCACAACCTGACGCGCAATCCGCCGTTCACGCGGATGCACCTGGTCACTTGCCGCAATCTGCTCATCTACCTGCAGCCGCAGCTTCAGCAGCAAGTCTTGAGCGCGCTGCACTTTGCCCTACAGCCCAAAGGCGTCTTGTTCCTCGGGGGCGCCGAGACGTTGGGCGATCTGGAACCAGAGTTTGGCAGCCTGCATCAGAAGTGGAAGATCTTCGAAAAGAAACGGGATGTCAGGCTGCCCGCGAGCGGTCGCGACGTCTCGCCGATTCGAGCGGCGTACTTCCGGGCGGTCGCGGCGCTGACGCCGGATCTGGCGCTCGCTCGACAGGTGGATACTAGGGCGGCCGAGGCGTTCAGCGCTTTCCTGTGCGACCAGGAAGCGGTCTGCCTGCTGGCGAGGCCAAACCATGAGCTGCTCCATGTCTTCGGCAACACGCAGCGATTCCTGCATGTCCCCGAAGGTAAGGGGCCCATGGACGTGACGAAGATGGTGCCCAAGTCACTGGCCATGCCGCTGAACACGGCCCTGCATTGTGCCCGCACGCAGATGGCACCGGTCGCCTACAGCGGCGTGAAGGTCGAGGAAGGCCAGCAGACGCGCTACGTGGATCTCCAGGTGATGTACCATGCAGGCAGCAAGGCCTCGCCGGAATTCCTCATGATCTTCCTGAAGGATGCCGCAGAGGCCTCCTCTGTGCCGGCCGTGCAATACGATGCGGATTCGCAGGCCGCGCAACGCATTACCGACCTGGAGCAAGAACTTCAGCAGGCCAAAGAGAACCTCCAGGCCACCATCGAGGAACTAGAAACGACCAACGAAGAGCAGCAGGCGACCAACCAGGAACTGCTGGCCTCCAACGAGGAGCTGCAAAGCACCAACGAGGAATTGCAGTCGGTCAACGAGGAGCTCTACACCGTCAATGCCGAGTATCAGTCGAAGATCCAAGAATTGACCCATCTGAATAACGACATGGACAACCTGCTGCAGAGCACCCACATCGGCACGATGTTTCTTGACAAGGATCTGCGTATCCGTAAATTCACCCCGGCCGTGACCAACATCATCACCCTGTTGGAACACGATGTCGGACGTCCCCTCGATCAGATCTCATACGGCATCAAAATGCGCCACGACGATTTGCTGGCGCAGGTGAGGTTTGTGCTGGAGACGAGCCAGCACGTGGAATGCGATGTCGAAAGCCACAGCGGTGCGTCGCTGCTGATGCGCATCGACCCCTATCGAGACGAAGCCGGACGGACGGAGGGTGCGGTGCTCACCTTTGTCGACATCACGGAGAGCGCGCGGGCGAGGCTGCTGGCCCAGGGGATCGTGCGAACCCTGCGCATGCCGCTCCTGGTGCTGGACAGCCAACTCCACGTGCAATCGGTGAACGACTCGTTTCTTAAGACGTTCCAGGTCACCCCGGAAGAGACAGAGCACCGGCTGCTGTACGAATTGGGCAACGGGCAGTGGGACATTCCCAGCCTGCGGAATTTGATAGAGGACGTGCTGCCAAGAGACGCATGGGTTGTCGATTTCAAGGTCACGCATACGTTTGAAAAGATCGGCGAGCGAACGATGCTGCTTAACGCCCGTAGGATGACGGGCAAAGGCGCCAACCAGATTCTGCTGGCTATCGAAGACGTCACCGAACGCAATCGGGCTGAAGCACAGCTCAAAAACGCGAACGCGAATCTAGAACAGAAGAACCGGGAGCTGGCGGAGTTCGTGCACACGGTCTCGCACGACCTGAAGTCGCCGCTGGTGACGATCGGCGGCTTGCTCGGGCTCGTGAAAGAGGAGCTGCAAGAGGAGCGGCTGGTGGCAGCGGGAGAGCTCATTGCCACGGCTGAGGAAACCGTGGTGGGGATGCGAGACATGATCGACGATCTGTTGAAGCTGAGCCGGATTGGTACTGTCGCGAATGATTTGCAACCCGTCCGGTTGAGGCAGGTCACTGAAGAGCTGGTTCGGAAGCATGCGCCGGAACTAGAAGCTAAAGATACGGCCGTATCGCTTGAGCTCAGCGAGGACCAGCCGACCGTGTTGGCTGACCGCAACCGTGTTGTTGAGGTCTTGGACAACTTGATTGTGAACGCGCTGAAGTATGCCTGCGCTGGACCAGAGCCTCGAATTGTGATCGGCAGTGAAACGGCCGGCCGTGAGGTGCGGCTGTTCGTAAAGGACAACGGTCCAGGGATTGAGGAAGAACACCACGAGAAGATCTTCGGTCTGTTTCAGCGGTTGGATGACGGCAAGGAGGGAACCGGGGTGGGGCTGGCCATCGTAAAACGCATCATGGAGGTGCACGGCGGCCGGGTGTGGGTCGAGTCGGCCATCGGCGAGGGGGCCACCTTCTGGCTGGCGTTCCCGGCCGCTGTTGGCCAAGCCGCAACGAGTCTCCAGGTGCAAGGCGTGGGGGGTGTGCATGATGCATGACCAGGCAGTTCATCTGTTGCTCGTCGAGGACGAGGACGCCCACGCAATGATCGTCGAAAGGAGTGTGCTGGGCAGCGGCGAGCGCGTGACGATGGCTCGAGTGCATGACGGTGTGCAAGCGGTCGCTTACGTGCGGCGGCAGGGCGAATTCCAGAACCGCCCGCCCCTGGACCTGATCCTGCTGGACCTGGAGCTGCCGGGCATGCACGGACACGAGGTGCTGAGAACGCTCAAGGCGGATGACGATTTGAAGATGATCCCGGTCGTAGTCCTGACGACCTCCGATGCCGAGCAAGACCGCCGCAAGGCTTATGGCCTGCACGCGAACAGCTACCTGGTGAAACCGACCGATTTTGAGCAGTTTCGCCAGATGATGGGCGCCGTGACCTCGTACTGGGGAGTGTGGAACCGGCCGGCCAGTAAGTCTGCAGGCTGATCTGTTTTGGCGGTCGGAGCATTCCTGCTTCGGCGAGTCGAAGACAGATGGGGGAACCGGTTTGACCGATTCCCCCACCGAACTTTCCCGGAGGCAATTGCCTCGTCAACACGACCTCGTTATGAGACGTTTGTATTCGGTGTGATTCCCTTCACCCTAGACTATTGCACCGCCTCGCGGTCGGTTCGTTCCAATCGCGTTTCCCTGGCCAGCCTGCCGTTCAATTCAATCTTGACTTTTCAGCAACTTGGCAGTCGCTCCCCCAAAAGCCCGCGATGCGAGATAGCGAGGCGCAGAATTCGTCGTGGCTGGGCGACTTCGTGACGAAGGCGTTGGCGCCAGCATCGAAACACCTTTCAATGTCGAGCGGCTCATCCGATGCGCTCAAGATCACCACCGGAGTTCGTCGCAGTTGGCGGTCGGACTTGATTCTCATCAGTACATCCAGACCGGACATCCGGGGAAGCCTCAGGTCCAGCATGATCAGATTCGGCCCCGAATCGGAGCCATGAGCCTGATCTACATCCCAAAGCCTCTCGACTGCCTCCTCCCCGCTGGAAGCGACCGCCACCTCCGCCGCAGCCATTTTCGAGAGGATGCGTGAAATGATCTTGGCATGCACCGGGTCGTCCTCGACCAGTAGAACAGCGAATCTCGATCCCTGGCGTCGTTGGTTTCGGTCATCTTCGAGCAACTGCTCATCATTCGGCTGCTTAGAAAGCTCGCCTCGCAAAATCTGGATCGTACGAGGTGCCTGAATACCGACTTTGGCACCTTTGCCGCGGACCGAAAGGAATTTGATTTCCACGTTCGACCCAACATGAATTGATTCCCCAATTCGGCGTGTAATCACGAGCATGTTTGATCCTCCTTGAAAAATTCTCTTCCATTTGACGACTCAAGTCGTCGCAAGACCGTTGAGTCTGCGATGACCTAAAATGCAATTGCGCTGTAGCTGCAAAGCATCAGACCGGAGTCGGTCCGACGCTGACACTTGATGGTTGATTCGAGTGGTATTGTGAGATATGGCTGAAAAGAACCGATTAGGCATGGGCGTTCCTTCCGACAACAAACGGTCGGCGGAAAGGCCACCAATGAGGAAAAAGGCTTCTGGTTCGTATTTTGAGAGAGGGGACATACCGGGCCTCCTTTCCCACTGCGATGGCGAAGCGGACGTTTTGCTAGCCTGTGCGAATTACTTTAATTCTACACAGCAGTCGTTTTTGGGCAAGAGGTTGGCCCATCGACTTTCCCGGTTGATCGCTTCGGTACGTTAACGCTTGGAGGCGGTGTATAAATGTTCTCCAAAAAAACACTTGCTCTGCAAGGCTCATCGAAGGAGGAGAATGCATCAATGTTACGTAACCAAATGTCGAAAGAAATTGGCAAAAGATGGAGCCTCAGAGTCCATCTCACCTACAAACCTCGTTTAGAATATCTTGAAGATCGTACGCTATTAGATTCCAATCTCTTTTTTCCCGCAGTCAATTATGACGTTGGCCCTGGTCCTTATAACGTGGCGGTAGGCGATTTTAATAATGACAAAATCCCTGACGTAGTCACGGCGAATTATTACAGCAACACCGTCAGTGTTTTACTGGCTAACGGCGATGGCACTTTCCAAAAAGCTGTCCAGTACGCCGCGAATAGCGGGCCCATATATGTCGTGACCGGCGACTTTAATCGAGATGGGAACCTTCAGGGTGATTGGGTTGTTTCCCTGCTTTACCGTTGCGGTCAGGCGGCCCACTCCCCCAGAGCCTCATCGTTCAGCGACAAATGCCGAAATGGTCCATTCGCTCCGATCGGGTAAGCAAAGGAGTTCCAATTGAAGTGTCATAGTATGCCTCTTTTTGTCTTGTGATTGCTGAGGAGTGAAGGAAAAAAATGGGAAGTGCCATTCTCTTTCTTTGCGCCTAACCCTCTTTGGCGACATAAGAACGGGGAGAACTAAGAAATAGCTGACTCAAAGTATAATCACGTGATTGGCAGCGGTCTCATCTGCTTGAAGGAGGCGGTTAACGGTACTGACTGGCATAAGAGTTGCGACATTCTTGCTAGGTCCCTCGGAGAGCTCAAAACTAAGAGGAGGCGGGCAGGTGTCCGCTGCAGGAAAAGCTCTGCGCATTCTTGTGGCCGACGACAACCGGGATGCTGCCGACCGCTTGGCTGTCTTGCTGAAGTGGTGGGGGCATGAGGTCCGGGTCGCCTACGACGGAATTTCGGCGCTCCAAACAGCTCGCCACTTTCTTCCCGACGTCGCCCTGCTGGACTTCGAGATGCCCTGGCTGAACGGCGGAGAAGTCGCCAGCAGGCTCCGGACGGTTCCGGGTCAAGCACAGCTTGTTGTGATTGCTACGACCGCGACCGCAATTGAGGACATCCGCCTCGCCGGTTACGAAAGCGTCTTTGATGCGTGCCTCATTAAACCCTACAACCTCAACCGGCTCGAACAACTAGTGGCAGACATCCCGCGCGGAACCGAGCAGCTTGCGTACCAAATTGCCGATCAGCTAATGAAGGTGAGGGAAAATCCCACGAGGTGACCGATCCCAGCGTCCTATGAAGGAAACTGAAAAAGCCTTTTCTCCGCCACCGCCACAAGACGATTCTGGCGAAACTGAAAAGTTTGTACCCTCACTTCCTCGAAAACAAGCCCCTGCTAGTTCAATCGTTCCCAAACCAAAAGAGTTGTCGCCTCCCACCAAGGGCCGCATCACCTTTCGCGGGCCGATGCGCCAACGCCAGTCGGATTCGCCGGCTGCTCCGCAGGCCTGACGCAACGGGGCGTCGCGCAGTCCTCAGCTTGTCCGATTTCGGCCAGGGCCATGGCGGCAGCAACCTGGAAATTTTTTTCCTTGTCCTTGAGTGCCGCCCGCAGTTCGGCAGCGGCCGCTTGGCCACCCGGTCCCATCCTGCCCAAAACACTCGCAGAATTTGCCCGTGTCCACGAATCCTCGTCCTTAAGCGCTTCCGCAAGAGTGGGGATGCATCCGCGGCTAAGGGACCCTGGATATTCACGAGCAATTCCGCGGTTGCCGGAAACATGGGGTTGCCCGTCCTCTCCGTTGCCAACGTCGGCATTCCTGGGAATAAAATGATTTCTGGAAAATGACGATACGCGTTTTAAAACTTGGATCGTTTTGTAATTCGCTTAAATATTCCCAAACTTTAGGAGGCCACAGCCATGGCGTACACGGTAAACAAAGTTGACATGTGGGCCGGCGAAATCGACGACCGCGTCGGCGGCCTGGCGGCCAAGCTCGAGGCGTTGGCGAATGCCGGTGCCGACTTGGAGGTCGTGGTGGCACGACGCCAACCCGGCCAACCCGGCAAGGGTGTTGTTTTTCTCGGGCCTGTCAAGAGGGGCAAGCCGCAGGAAGCGGCCCAGGCGGCGGGGCTTGCCAAAGCCAACGACCTTGTGTCACTGAAAGTGAAAGGGACCAATAAACCAGGCGCTTGCCACCGCCTGACGCGCTTGCTTGCCGATGCCGGAATCAATCTGCGTGGACTCGCAGCCACCGCGATGGGCGCTAAATTTGTCGTTTCCTTGGCCTTCGATAGCGACGCCGATGCCAGCAAAGCCGCCAGCGTGTTGCAAGCAGCCGGCAGAAAGGGTAAATAGGCCGCGGAGCCTCCGCGACGTTCGGCGAGACCTTTCGATGATTAAAACCGCGGGACGAAGTGGGGGATTTCGCTCCGAGCGGCTGAAAGAGGTGGCGTGGACGCGAGCCTTGCCGGCGGAGGCGTCGGCGGCCTGGGGCATGGTCAGGCCGGCGAACTAGCGGAGGTTGGACCAACACTACAACAATCCGCGGATGCCCTCCTGGGAAGAGCTGATTCACCGGCGGTTGGCGATGGCTGTGGCGTTTCAAAAGACGATGCCAATTCAGTGCGGCGAGCTGAGGCTGCCCGTGCTGATCCACACGGCGGACCAGTTTTGTTGTTTGCGCATAAAAGCCGGCCTTTGCGCATGAGTCGGGGAAGTTCACCGCGCCCTTGCTCAACCAAACGCTGGAGAAACGGCCGCCGGAATTGCCCCTGCTCAACCGCAGTCTTCCGGTGGCCGGGCCTGCGTCGCCTTTCGGGGACAGGCCTTAACCGCCGCTCTGTCGGTCAAATGTCGTCAAGGGCTATTCGCATGGTGTCCGGAGACTAGCGCCGCGACCTAGCGTCGCGCTACCTCGCTTTCCTCCGCCATGCTTCCCGGAGGTTGGAGGCGGTCCGGTCCCCGGTAAAGCGTTTCAGGTATTCGTGGATCCCTGGCCGGACGAAGCCCTGAGCGGGCGCCGGATCTCTAACGGGTCTCGCCAACGCTCGCCGTGCCGGCCTCCACCGGCGCTATCCGGCAGAGGCGGCCCCCACACGGAACCAGCGGCACACGATCCGGGCCAGGTACTTCTCGGCGAGGGATGTGGCGAGGCTTTCGATCCGCGATTCAGGGAACGTACCAGGGATATATTTATCAACTGGATACAGGAACCGTGATCGGGGAGGTTCAAGGGGACTTTTTCGACGCGACTCCAATCCGGCCGGGCTATTTTGACGGCACTTGGATCATTCACGGAAAACCTTGACCATTGATGAATTGCCGGTTGAGAGCCCATCCGGATACACTGGCTGGCGTCATGGTTTGGAACACCCGATACGAATAAGGTTTTCGATGGAGGCCCTCATGCTTCACATCACCAGATTCCATCTTCGTGCAGCTTGGCTGGCCCTGATTATCGTGATCGCCCTGGCAAAATCGGTCCGGGCCGACAAGGAACCGTTTACAGCGACGGGCGACGCCTCTGTGACGGACCGGGTGATCCATCATGAATTCGGCACGCGAACCTCATTCACCTTGGAAGGCAGTGGCGACCCCATTGGCGATTTCACCGGCGATGGCGTATGCTACGTGACGGCAATCGGGATCATTCACAACGGGCAAGCAACCTTGGTGGACCAGGCAGGCGACCAGGTCGCGATTGCTTTCGACGGCAATGTCGACGACGATGGAACTTTTTCGGGAGAATTCACCATCGAAGGCGGCACCGGCGCCTACAAGGGGGCCGCCGGGTACGGAACTTTCGCGGGCACCTCCGCCGGCGGCATCCAGTTCACGCTTGACGGCGTCATCAACCGGTGACGTGAGCCGAATCCCTGCGAGGGCCACTTCAAAACGCCAGTAGCCGCAAGCTGAAGCTTGCGGCTACCTCAAAGCGAGGGCGGGGGAGACTCGCCACGTTGCGGCGAGGATGGCTGGGAAGGGCCTGTCTTTTTGCCCGAGAGCCGGCGCGGAGAAGGCCGCCAGGGCAAGTTGTTCGTTGCGCGACTCCGAGGCTATACATGTATCCGTTCCTGCCGGGCACGGACTCGGTGGCACCAGGCCTTCGCCAGACAGCGAGTTCCTTCAGGCACGTAGGGACTCTCACTTCGTCGCCAAGGAGTGGATTGTCCGCGAGGATGCTACGCACGCGAAGTCGAAGATTTATAAGAGGGCCGACCTGCTACCAGGGTGGGCCTACTTCCATCGAACGCGCATCGCAAGGGCTACATGAACCAACGGTGGATATAGTTTTGACTCGCCTCGACAGCAAACAATAGGACCTGGACAGTTACTTGGCCACCTTTACCTCCAAAGTCACCTTGTTTACTCCACCCG